>Ga0163109_10000158_pt1 | contig 54424 bp, 48 predicted proteins | sample CRUFie1St13metaG_FD_108704 | JGI IMG/M metagenome (GOLD analysis project Ga0163109, IMG submission 108704) | Marine microbial communities from the Costa Rica Dome - CRUD Field 142mm St13 metaG | ecosystem: Environmental > Aquatic > Marine > Oceanic > Photic zone | place: Costa Rica: the Eastern...
GCCTGAACTCATCAACCAACCTCCCGCTGAGACCAACAGACCAAAAGAAATTCCTGCGACGATATGGAAGCCTGGAATAAACCGGTTTCTGATGAACGCTGCCTGTATTGCTTGGTCTCTGTAATCCGCACTTTGACCATCTATTCTTTCCATCTCAAATTGCGTAGAATTGTAGGCTTGAACAATAGTTATTCCGGCGAGAACATTCTCCAGTATTGCTACAATTCCTCCTGTGCTCTCACGCTGCTTACGGTATTTTCTCTGAACCCTTGTTGAGAACCAAATAACCATTGGAACAATCAGAATAAACGGAGTGAATAGTATCGCACAAAGTGTTGGAGACATCCAAAACAGAATTGCAAAAGCGGTTATTAAGGTAGTAAAAATTCTAATTATACTGGTGCTAGAATCCGAAATTACATCTTCTAATTGGGCTACATCAGCAGACAATACTGACATTAAATTTCCAGTTTGTCTGGTTTCAAAGTAAGATGCCTCCATGCTTAGTAATGAACGAGTGGCATCCATTCTAATGTCATGTTGGGCCATGTAAGCAATGGATTGCCATAACTGATTGCTAAGTCCCTGAAAAACTGCTAAGACGACAAAAGACAAGAGAATTAATGCACCAAATCCTAACTCAACTGAACTGATCGGGCCTATTGCAGGAAAGATATCTAGAGTGACAAAACTTTCAATCCTTGAATCCGTGAATTGAGGATTATCAGGGTTGTAGTAGTCCGCAGCCATCCCAATTGCAATGAATGGAATTAGGTCAAAGACCCGAGCACCCATATTGGATAGAAGTCCTCCCAATGCTCTTTGCCAATATCTTGTGACGTATGGGATAATTCTCCATATCTGACGACCAATGACTTGAGATTCGTCTTGCTTGTCAGACGAGTCTCTGGCGATCCCATCGGCCATGGCCTGTGTCATTATTTGCAGCCCCCATACTGTGACCTATGAATCCTTCACTATCATGCAGACCTACGGTCTGCATGGTTGTGTTGAGATTACTTGGTGCGCTCGCCGGGATTTGAACCCGGGCAAAGAGGTTGGAAACCTCTTGTGCTACCCCTACACCACGAACGCGCAACCCACCGAATGAGGACTAGTCTTTGACCGATTCGGTCTGCTAACTTAGCCTCAGAGGTTACTGAATTTGAAAAAGGAGCTTCGATTCCGAAGGTTATGCTCCTCCGGCAAAGACTCGGTATAGCGATGTTATTCATCTTTTTACCAATCAATATACCATTATGGAAGATGGTGTTTGAATTGTCCGGAAACAGCCTAACTTGGGGTGATTTACAACTATTCTTTGGTTCACTAACATTGTTCATTTTTGGAGGGATTTTGACATTTACTCCCGAACTAAAATCTCCATTCCAAAAAGGAGACTAGAAATCTAATCCGTATAACTTACTTGGCCATTCAGAATGTATTTTCAATAGCAAGTTTTCTACATCACTTACTCGGTTTTCAACGAGGAGTGCAGAACACAATTCATCTGTTCTTTTGGGGATGGTTTTGGGTCCAAGAACTGCACCAGGCCGCCGAGGATCATCTAAGAAGTCGGTCTCCATACCCCATGGCGCTGAAGCATTCGCATACGTTGAGACCAATCCCTCAACACTACCTCGGCCCACGCTAACTGTACATGCTAGTCCATGGGTGAAATTAGAAGATACGTCAGAAGAGGCGTAATGCCTGACAGTCTGTGCAAGAGGAAGACCTGCTCGCATGGCCATTCGAGAAATTTCGGAATAAGTTTCTGATCCTGCATCCTCGACGTGTAGCTGTACAGGTACTTTTGAGATGGCAGCCTCAGTCATAATCTGTGATAGATTTTCATTTGCTTGAATCCATGTTTCCTCACTAACCTGATAGTGCGGCCTTCCTACTTCACCAAGACAATGTGCTTTTCCTTGTTCGATTAACTCAAGAGCAAGATCCACTGATTCTAGATGTAGTTCACTAGCTCTATCCATACCCAGTTCAGATATTTGTCGTTCCCAAGCAACTGGGTGAGGGCCAAGCACTACTCCGACTGAAATTGCAAACTTTTCTCTAATCTCTTCCGCCATCGAAATAGTTTCAGAATATACCTCACGATAGCCTTCTCTGTCAATGGGTAAAGAACCAGAAAATCCTGGTTTGTGAACCAACATTATTCCAGTACCACCAACTCGAACAAATTCTTCAATCGCTGAAAGATATCGATTGGAGCGATCTAGGTGTATATGTTGGTCGACGACTGGGCCTGTCCAGCGCCCGTCGACGATTGAACTCATGCCAATGCGCCTTCCTCGTCTAACTGGTCAGCCCAATGGCGAACAGCCATCTCCGCGACTCGTTTAGAGGATTGACCAGTTACAACTCCGTGGCCGTTATTGAATACCAGAAGATTGCAATTGTGTCTACTTGCATCTATTCGAATACAACCGACTCTCTGATCTTTCTCTACATCGGCAAATCTAGCGGCGGCTAAGTCTAGTAATACAGCGCGACCAAATGAGAAACTTACCAACATGTCTCCTGATTCTGAATGCAATCCTTCTTCAGACATTCCGAGACTCAGAAGAAGTTCCTGAATGACCAATCGGGCAACTTCCAATCTAGCGATTCCATGAACTAAAACGCTGCCTGATTCCTCTACTACGAAGGTCGCCCTAGGTTCCTTGTGACTAATCACAACCCATGGCCCAGACTTGATGCCATTTGCAAGTTTGACTGCATCATCATGATTGACTGGTTTACCTGGAATGAAACGGAATGTTTGAGTCTCGACGTTGACTCTTATCCTTGCATCTTCGTCCAAAATTATGCCTCCTCAGTTTGTATCGGTTGAATGGTCTCGGAATCCGGATAACCTTCGAAAGCCCTCACTAATGAGGAAAGCCGAGGTTGATGGACCGGAACCATCAGAGATGGCCCTGTTGTATCGGAGTCATCAACTCTGCCCTCTCTAAGGTCTGCTAGAGCACCCCTAATCCTCGATACAATACGGGACGAACGTTGGGAGATTAACTCACCAGTTAGGCCTCTGTTTTCCTCTTGCCACCATGTAGCGCTAGAGGCTGCGGCAGCACCTAACTCAGCATCCACTCCCTTCGCGGAATCGACAATACTTGCGTTCTGGCTGCGTAATTTTTTCCAACGTCTGCCAATAGTTATGCTCGATATAAGCGAGGACATAGATACCTGTTCATCGGCAGCACGAGTCATCCAATCTACCCATTCTTCGTCTTCCATTGATGGCTCTAGCGCGTAGACTGGTAAACCACCACGAGCGTTATTTGCATGATGTAGTAAGCGCATAGGTTCTGGATCTGGAATTGTTGGGCCATCGACTTCGTAGATTGTTAAATCATCCAAAAGACGGCCTAAAACTGTACCAGAAGCCATAGCCGCAGCTACATGAATTCCTGGGCTATCTTGGTCTTCTTTTTCTTCCTGAGGCCATCCACTAATTTCATCCTCGGAGGCCAAAATAGCGATACCATCCCAATGTTCTCTCGTTCGAAGCACTGCTGGCATACGAACACAAGGTAAGTGCGGCCAAAGCAGAATTCTACCTCCATCCGGATCGTCAATTATCACCGGCTCCCATGCCAATTTACCTCCGCTCATAATACCCCGACTAACATGTATGGCTTGACTTGAACGGTCTAGTAATCGCCTTCAGAACGCCTCTTTTGGTGGTTGGATTGAAGGAGGGTGAGTGTGCGGCATTACCTGAGAAGATGGCTGAACCGCGCTCCTCCGAACCCGTCGTGCTACTGAATGAAGTATTTCCAGGAGATACAAATGCGCTAGACACACTGTTTGGCGGTCGCTTAATGTCGATTATGGATACCGCTGCTGGAATGGCGGCTAGTCAATTCGCTCACAAGGAATTTGTGACTGTCTCGGTTGATGCATTGAAATTCAAACGGCCGGCTTACCAAGGTGATGTAATTCGAACAATTGCAAGGGTTGTATGGACCAGTCGGAGGACTGTTGGAGTCTTGGTTAGATCATGTAGAATGACTCGTTCAAACTGGGACCCTGAGGAAATTTGTTCTGGTTTCTTTTTCATGGTTGCAATCGATGATTCAATGCGACCAGTAGAAGTCCCACAATTCACTACAACCAATGACGAAGAGAAAGAACTCTGGGATTTAGCGCAACGAGCAAGAGATGCTATGCGCTAATCACGGGTTAACAAAATTGATCGAAAATGGATAGTCGAATTTTTGCCCAGCCTTCAATGCGTTATTCGCATTGACCGACCAAATAAGATACATTACCCAATGAGCAACTGCAGTAATGAATCCAATACAGACGAGCATCAGTACAGTGTGAACAAGCAGAGCCAATGAAAAGGTGATGGATGCATTGAGAGATTGTGCTAGATGATGCTTCAAGATAGGATCTTCATCTGAGTTTGTGGAATACAATATCAGAGGAACTACCCAACAAAATAAAGGGAATACGATATTCAGTAACGAACCACAAAGGTGAGATGCAGTTCCATTTGCTGTATTTCTGTTTGAAATAACTCCTTGACCTAGGATAACAGGTTCTGGACGCTGATCTTCCATGATTATCCCAGCATTGAGTCTCATTTGAACTAATTGCAAAGCATTTCTATCCGTCGAATTGATGACCAGCCCTCTGCCCGCGCAAATCATGCCAGTGCTGAATGTCGCTTTTGTCGGTAGTGAAGAACTTGCCAGAACGTTAGCGAAATCTAACGATGTTAGGGATATTGAATCCTATGTGTACAAGGAGGATAGAGAGGGCGAAACCTGCGTTCTGTCATTACTTCGTCCACTGAGACATCCTGAGAGACTGAGACCTCTTCTTTCTGTTCTAAATGTAGCAGAGGTTGGTGTTGTAGAAATTAACAATGTTGATGCTGCATTGGGGGAAATTTTGGTGTCTTTTGGAGCAGCAGGCGTAGAAAGAGGGATGGCAATAATTAATCCTTCTGAAGGGAATTGGGTAGACTCCGAACAAGTGAATATGATACTTTCACAGGCAGGACTGGAAACTTGGAAGTTGTATGAATCGGTTCCCGAATCCCATGAAATCAGAGAAGAATTGTATCAACACATGGATGTCATTGGTTCGAAAATTAACTCCACAAAAATGGTATTGCCTGTTGACCAACATTTCAATGTCAAAGGGGTTGGTTTGGTCGCAATTGGGTACGTTCAATCAGGCACAGTTAGCAAACACGACGAGGTCTTAATTTTGCCAGCTAACGAAACTGGTGTAGTCAGATCTCTGCAAGTAATGGATGATGATGTGGACTCTGCTGTAACAGGTGATCGTGTGGGGGTTGCATTGAGGAACCTGAGAGAGGAGGCACTACATCGTGGATGCATGATAATTCATCCAGAATCTCAATCGCTTATTCGTCATGATAATTCAAAGATCAGAATGAAGAATGCACCATTTCAAAAGAGACAATTAGCAAATGAAGACGTAATCCATGCGGCTGTTGATTTACAATTTGTTGTGGGCAGAATTAAGCAAGTTGATGGAGAAATAATTTCTGTCGAATGGGAAAGCCCACTATGGATTAGAGCCGAAGGCTCGCCAGAGATATTGATTACACAACTTGACGCTATGCCGATGAGAATTATTGGAAGAGTTGAATCAATTGAACAGGTCTAGCGTCAATCCTCCAACATCCTATTTCCTGGCATTCGGCGCTAACCTCACACATGCACAAGACGCCCGAAAATTCGCTCGACTTCCCGAGCAGTTATAGCCTCGAAGAGGCGCTCGGCCAAATGGGATGTACTCAGCCGGGCGTAATGCCCGACTGGATGAAGGAGAGTCGGAGCTATTCGATAACCTAAATCTGGTCGGCATAAGTGGGAGATTTTGCGGAATCCTCACAGAGCGACAGCTGACCTTTGAAGACTATTCAGGATATGGAATTAGAATCAATCTCTCCAACATATCGACTCTGAGAAATATCAACATAGCAAAATTACCGAATAGTTTCCTAACCATTGGAGCGGTTGGAGTCTGGGTGGGTGCAACAATAATCACTCCTCCAATTGGTTGGGCAGTTGCTGCAACAGGTGCTGTTTCGATAATTGGTTATCTCAAATTGAAAAATCCCGTTCTTTCAATTGAGACCAATGCTGGAGATAAATATCTCGTTACTGGAACCCAGTCAGAATTACTTCGATTGTGCATGATGGTCGATCGTGTGATGCACGGATTTACAATCGAAGATGCCAAAGCAGGTCTTCAGGAACTTGAACAAGAAAGAGAAAGATTACTCTCTCAAAACCAACCGAAGGCTCTTCTAAATGCGCCAGAAGAAATAGACAATTCTAGCCCAATTAATTTTCAGACAGAACCGGCACCTATGATTTCTAAGCCTCAAGAAATAACTACCTCAATCCCAACCACTCCTGTGTCGACTCAGCATTCTCTTTCTCAGCCCATTTCACAAGAAGGTGGTATTTTTGATTCCTTAGATGCCTTGGAGCCAACACCCACTCCAGTCACAAGTTATCCAGAAACCCCTACCGACTCTCGTTCAGCTTACGAGAGGGCCTGGGATCGAGATGATTCTCCTGAATGGTATCACGAAAAGGACACTTCATCGGAGGATAGACTTGGCGAGGCTTTCTCAGACGCTATGGGGTCAATGTTTGGAGAAGGTGGGCTGTTCGGAGTTGATTCTCCAGCAAGCAACGTTAACCCTACGAATTACGAGAACTCTGAACCAAGCATGGATTTTTCTCTATTCGACGATAATCCTGCAAACCCAACTCCTGCTTCAACAGGTGTCACAACTCGGGCCTCATATTCTCCGCCAACAGCAACACCTACTCCAGATAGACCGGTATCAAGTTCACAGATGATTCGCTCAGCACAGTTACGCCATGGTCAGTCTGAAACAAATACTTCCCCAACATGGAGTCTACCCAGCCCAACAGAAAATGCAGTTCGTGAAGAGTGTAAGCCGGGATTAGTTAGGACTGCGAAGGCACGTTCTGCTTGGGAAAGCGAGAGCCAAATTCAATCATTACCTATTCCAAAACAAAATACAGAGAATTTCGAGGAGGAATTTCCAGCGGTGTCAAAGCTTGCCAATAGTATGACTAATGGTCGTGTCCGAAGTGCTGTAGGTCGACCAAGAAAACAAAGTTGGATTTCTTCATTGCTTTCTCCTACACAGCCTAGTAGGCAATATGCAGATGTTTACGGAGATGAGGATGGCAGAAATCATTCTGGAGAGACGAGGTTTAGGTCTAGCCAACTTCTCAGGTTACGCTCTGATCAAGATCACCAAGCCGATGTAGCCTCAAGGGCTAGGGACACGACATCCACAATCGCACCTTCATCTGCCAAAGACGCGCTAGATAATGTCGTGGCTCGAGTGGCTTTTGGAGAGGAGCGAGAAACAACAAGTAAGTCTGCTAGCCAGCAATTACGATTCTCTCAACTTCGTCCGACAACACAAAAGGGAGACCGACGGTTACCAGGTATTCGTCAACTTAAGTGAGTACTCACTTAATTCCGGCTATTCTTCTGTATCTGTCTACACGGGCGTGGTAGGTGCCACGGTCAATCGACGATATCCCAGAGATTCCTATTCCAGCCAAAGTGAAGGAAGAAGTAACGGTTGCATGAACAAGTGCATTTCTAATCGCCTCAATATCAGTCAGAACACCTTGTCTACCAACGAGATATGCAATCAGCGAGCCAGCAAATGAATCGCCGCAACCCGTGGGGTCAACAATATCGTCAGTCGGATATGCTGGCAAGGATAGAATACCAGCAGGAAGCATGGCGAGGACTCCTCCACTTCCACGCTTAGCGATTAAACATCGAGGTCCTGGTCCAGCTGCAGAGCCACCGTGGAGTGCTTCCCCTGAAATTATTGATTTCATTGCCCGAGGTAGAATTTCATCATCTGCTATAGCACAGACTTCTTGTTCGTTGATTACCACGATGTCGACCTTACGCATGGCTTCGCTTAATGTCTCAAATTCAGTATCAATCCATAGCATGAAAGTATCCAAAACTGTCAATTGAGCGCCAGGGCATTGATCCAAAACCGATACCTGAGTAGCAGGGTGAGTACTAGCACAAAATAGGACTTCTGGGTTCGTCCAAACTTCCGGTAAAGTTGGATTGAAATCTCCTAGAACATTTACTTCGGTGGCTAAAGTTTCGACAGATTCCATTGCTCCCTCATACTTACCAGACCATCGGAACGTATCTCCCTCCGCACGGACAACTCCTGCCAAATTCAATCCTGCTTTCTCCAAAATCATTTGATCATAGACTGAAAAGTCATCGCCGACAACACCTACCAGCCCAACCTTGGTTGGCTGTTCATCATGTGTTCGAAGATGAAAAGAAGAGGCAAGTCCAGAATAGACAGCTGCTCCACCAAGAAGGTCCGATCCACTTCCTGCCGGAGTTTGTATGTCATCATAACCGATTGAGCCAACGATTACAACATCCACAATATCACTTCAATTTAACAGGTCTGGGTGTTCTTCAAGATATCTTATTGTTACATCTCTATTTCTGAAGTCATCTTCGGAAAGAATCGCTCTGTGTAATGGAATTAGGGTTTCCACACCCAAAATTAGAGTCTCAGCAAGAGCGGCATCAAGTCTTCTAATCGCCTCTTCTCTATCGCTTCCCCAAACGATCAGTTTGGCCAGTAGGGAGTCGAAAGATGGAGGCATATCATAGCCTGTGTGAGCATGGGTGTCCACCCTAACTCCCGGACCTGCGGGCCAATGGCATTCCCAAAGCCGACCAGGTGATGGCTCCAATGTCCTCGAATCTTCTGCATTCAGTCGAGCTTGAATTGCGTGTCCTGAAATCTCAATATCATCTTGAGAAAACGGCAGACTTTCTCCTGATGCGACTCTGATTCCAAGAGAAACTAGGTCGTGTCCGGTTATCATCTCAGTAACCGTATGCTCAACCTGAACTCGAGGGTTAACTTCGAGGAAGTAGAATTCCCCGTGCGAATCCCTGAGGAATTCGAACGTTGCCAATCCCGCGTAACCGACAGCCTTGGCTCCTGCTACAACGCGTGCGCCTATATCTGCTCTAACTTCTTCAGAAAGCCAAGGCCCTTCTTCCAAGATTTTTTGGTGACGGCGTTGAATAGAACAGAATCTCTCGCCGAAATGGATAGCATCTTCTCCATCTCCAAGGACTTGGAATTCAACATGTTGAGCTCCTTCAATGAATTTCTCTAGGAAGACTCTGTCATCACCGAAGGCAGAAAGGGCTCGGCCTTGACATAGATTTAGTGCCGATTCAAACTCCTCGGCAGATTCTACCACTTGCATGCCTATTCCACCACCACCTGCTGCTGCCTTGATGATTACTGGGAAGCCGATATCATCGGCAATCGCTGCGGCTTCCGCCGGATCGGAAACAGGCCCAGGTGAACCTTTGGCAATCGGTAACCCGGCCTTGGACATAGTTTCTCGAGCAGTAATTTTGTCACCTAGGATTCTCAATACTTCTGGACTAGGGCCGATGAAAGTAATTCCCTCTTCAGCTAACCTTTCAGCGAAAATAGGATTCTCCGCAAGGAACCCATACCCTGGATGAACCGCATCAGCTCCGACTTCTTTAGCGGCGGTGACGATTGCCTCAATGTCCAGATAAGATGCTAAGGGGTCATCTCTGGCTATGTGAATCGCCTCATCGGCGAGCCGAACGGGAGTTGTCAATCGATCTTCACGACCGTGAATCATTACCGCCTCGATTCCTAATGTCCTCAATGACCGCAAAATTCGCAGGGCTATCTCGCCTCGATTGGCAATCAGCACCCTGCGGAACATCAAACCTCGCTGAGGGTCGAATCCTATGTAGAGTTCGGCGACAGCCATTGGCGATCGGACAAAGTTAATTCTGCAAATCAGTAAACGTCTCGTAGGTATCTCTTGTCGGTTTTCATCATCCCGACCTCTACGAATTCCTTGGCTTCTTCAGGGGACATACCACCATGTTCTGCACAGATTTCAATAAGAGTTGAGTGTACATCCTTAGCCATGTAATTCTTGTCTCCACAGACATAGAAATAGGCTCCACCATCAATCCAATTCCAGATTTCTTCACCGTGCTTTGCCATCAAATGTTGGACATACACTTTCTCGGCGCCATCTCTACTCCATGCGAGGTCATGGCGATCTAGAACTCCTCGGTCCTTCCAATCGTCCATTTCCTCTTGGTAGTAGTATTCTCCTTCTTCAGTCCAGTCACCAAAGAATAGCCAATTGCGACCTTTGTCACCATTTAGATCACGCTGCTGAAGGTAAGCTCGGAAAGGAGCAATTCCTGTTCCTGGTCCAACCATTATGCAATCTGTGTTGCCATCTTCAGGTAGAATGAAAGAACGTGTGGGGGACATGAATACACCAATTTCTGTGTCTTCGACATCACACCTGTCAGCCAAAAATCCTGTGCAGAGACCAGTTCTGTCACGTTCGTGGTGAGAATATCGCACGATTCCTACGGTCAAGTGAACTGTTCCTGGCTCGTGGTCTGGGCTACTCGCGATAGAGTATAGACGTGGCTTCAATCGATCCATTCCATCGACAAATTGTTGCGCGGTAAATCCAATGTGGCCAAAATCCCCCATCGCATCGATATAATCGCGAGACCAGATGTAGTCTTCCATCGATTCTGCATTGCTAGTTAGATCTCTCCAAAGTGCCTCAGCGGGGTCACAGGCAGCGCCGATTTCTTCGTATCCTTGCGGAACATCTTCGCCTTCTCCTGAGCCAGACCAATCTACCAACAGAGTTCCGTCCTCAGTTGAAACTCGATGTCTGCGAGTGATTGTTATCTCAACTGGTTCGTCACCACCCATTCTACTACCGAGATTCTGAATCCATTTCTTTGAGATTCTGTGAATCTCTAAATGGTCAGTTAGCGCTTCCTTCAGTGTTGCCTCTCCAAGGTGAGTTTCAACCAATTCATCCCCACTGAAGTTGGCTGTTGAAAGTAGTCTCTCGACCAACTCAGGTGGACATCGTGGAATTACTCCAAGCGCATCTCCTGCCTTGTATTCGAGTCCGGAATCCCCCAAATCGAATACTATGTGACGGGTTTCTTTTCTCGAACCTTCGCCATTGAGGATGTAATTTTCTGTTAGATGAGAGGAATATGGATTTTTAGCGGACCATTGGGACTTATCTTTCTTTGAGGCTACTTTTAGCGGTTCTATATCAACATCAAGAACTACTGACTCGGAAGAGTTATCCTCTATATCAGAAACATCATCCTCAATCTCAGCCATCTTAGGAACTACAGCAGCTATCCATTCTGCTGCGGGTTGTTCATAGTCAACGTCACAATCTACTCTTTGATGTATTCTGGAAGCCCCCATCTTTTCGAACCAAGAATCCCACTCTTTACCAGATTCACAAAACAAATCATATGATGTATCTCCAAGAGCAAGAACTGAGAAGTTTAATCCACTTAAACTACTAATCACGCCACTGTTTGCTGCTTCCCACAACTCTTCTGCATTGTCTGGTTGTTCACCATCTCCCCACGTGCTACAACATACCAAGACTCTTTTTTGAGATTGTAAATCAGTGATTTGAATTTCCTCCATTGACTTAACATCGGCTATCAAATCATGATCGGAGCAGGCCTTTCCTGCTTGCTCGGCGAGTTCCTCGGAGTTTCCTGACTGAGAGCCATAGAGAATCAAGATTGAACGTGGTTGTGCCATTGTATCACTAACCTGTCGAGACGAAGCCCATTTATGAACCAAAGGGGATGTAGTTCGCCCGCGTAGCGGGCGTCGAGACCCGAATGGCTCAAGTCATAGACGTCACATGGAGAGTCATGCCGCGCGTGCAGTTCCTCGGCACCGGGAACGCATTTTCACCTCATGGAAGAATGCACGCGCTAGTATTAATCGATGGTAATATTTTGGTCGATGCCCCTCCAACATTACTACCACAATTACGACGTGCGGGTGTTTCAAGCGACGAAATTGAACATCTATTGTTTACACATTGGCATGCAGATCACATGTTCGGATTCCCATTCTTCATCTTAGAAAGAAAGGTAGTTTCCAACGCTAAAAATTCTCTGAATGTTTACCTTAGACCTAAGGGCAAAGAGATTCTCTCGAACCTCAGTCATGTTGGGTTTCCTGGAAGCTTGGATGAAGTTCTAAAAGATGACATTAATTGGTTGGAAGAAGAATCTGGAGATTTACAAAATTCGGAATGGAGTTACGAGAGATTCCAAGTTACACACACTCCCGAAACCGACCCCCATGGCTACTTGCTGACTCACACGAGTGGATTTAAACTACTACATTGCGGTGACTCTGGGCCTTGTCAAGAGATTGAAGATCGGGCCACGGGGGCGAATGTAATCCTGATTGAAATGGGGGTGCCAGATTTCGTAAACAGCCCTAATCATCACAATCCTAGTCAAGTCAACTCACTGGCTGAACGGCATCCACATGCAACAATTCTAGTCACTCACAACTACTCCAATGCTGTAGCACAAGCGGGTGGTTTTCCGAGGCCTGAATTGAGGCCAGAAATCATCCAACTTGAGGACGGAGACGAATTAGTAATTGAAGAAAATAGTGAATTTTTTCATGTTAGAAAATAATTGGAAAAAATAACTTGTATAAATATGTGCACGTTCTAAACGGAATGAAAATAGAATAAAATTAAGCAAAATTATTGTCCAGTAAACCAAACTCTCGAAAGAAAATACAATTACTATCGATACAATTACAAAATACAACTTATGTCTTGGTGAAAAAAGTAAACTAATTGAGTTAATGAAATCAAAAAGTTACAGAAATCATCGTTAATTTTGCAGATAATATGGAGAGCAAAAGAATATGTCATTAACATTTTACTTACTATCATAATGAGGCATTTCTTCCCAATAGGCCCGGCAACTTTCATTACCACCAATGCCTTCGTCGAGAATCCGCGTTTGCTTCCGATGACTCCAGACATAGGACGAGTTAGTAGACTTGGAATGATAAACGGTTGTGTGTTAAAAAATGGAAGGAAATATTTTCGAGAAGATATTGGGGCAAGATTCCCTATTCCTCGATAGGAAAGCCTTCGACCACGCTTTCGAACCTACGACATTGCCTCACAGAGATCGTGAAGTCGAAGCGCTCGTGAGGAATCTAGTAGATGCTCTCAATGGTCACATACCATCCAATATGCTACTCTATGGAGTCCCTGGATCTGGAAAGACTGTCGTCACGAGATTTGTCCTAGGTCAACTCAGGGAAAAAGGAAGAGATATGGGGCAACCTGTTAGGACCTACGAAATCAATTGTAGGCAGGTAGATACCCGCTACAGAGTCGTTCAAACTTTAGCGACAAAATTGTCTGAACGTGGAGATGTACCAATTCCATTTACTGGCTGGCCCACCGACAGAGTCCTAGAACAACTAGTGGAAAGAATGGATCGTGCTGGAGGCGTTCACATCATCGTGCTAGATGAAATTGACAATTTAGTTGAACGCGCAGGTGATAATTTGCTGTATAATTTGACTAATCTCAACACAATTCTGAAGCGCTCCCGTTGTTGTATAATAGGAATCAGTAATGATTTGCACTTTACGCAGCTACTTGACCCGAGAGTATCCGGTAGACTCGGTCAAGAAGATTTGATTTTCCACCCTTATGGAGCATCGGAAATCACGGATATTCTTACCGAGAGAGCAAAGACTGGTCTGAGAGAAGAAGTTCTAGAACAAGGTGTTGTACAACTCTGCGCGGCTCTAGCCGCACAAGAACACGGAGACGCACGTCGAGCCCTGGACCTATTACGTATCTCGGTACAAAAGGCAGAACAACGCTCTCAAACTAAGGTCGAACCACGACATGTTAGACTTGCACAATCTCAGCTGGAGCACGACCAGGTTACACCGGTATTGCAAACTCTTCCACTTCACCAGAAGTTGGTGCTCTTCTCAATTAGAATAAATGAGGACAATGGACTTCGTAACATATCGACTGGTGAAGTATACAGAACCTATTCCGACGCCTGTTTGAATGTTAATGTCGAGCCGTTAACCCCAAGGAGAATCTCCACCTTGCTAAACGAACTGGATACTCTTGGTATGATTATGGCGCGTAATGTCAGCAAGGGAAGAGGGGGGCGAAGTAAGCAGGTCAACTCTGCAATCCCAAAAACTGTTGATGCAATTACCACAATGAGCGATGCGGATCCACTAATCGCAGAAGCCGCTCGCTGCCGCTACAGATTGCAGAGTCATTTGTGATAAATTCGATTATCCGATGATTTAATCCGACTGTCACGCTGTAATCTTCGAGGCCCTTTAGGGCCTCAACGGTTAAACCAAGTTCTTAGGTCGCCGCATTCGATGTCGCTCTCGGATAACGACTGGTACTCTTCTCTCACCCGCCCGAGTAGAACTGCTTCCACAGTTATGCTATTGCTAGGCGGATGGGTGCTTTTACTGACAATTGTCAACCTTACTATTGGAGCATATTCTCCTGGATTCAAGGCATTATGGCTTGGATTCCTCAGTAATGGCTCTCTTGGTGATGTATACACAGACCATGATGGAATATCAGTTGTAGTCGACGATATTGTATTCGGCATACTTGGAGCAGCCTTGGTAGCTGTTGGTCATGTGGGGATGAATAAGGCCGTTGAAGGGGGTACAGTCTCTGCAATCAAGGGCCTGCCAAACTGCATGTCAGGACTATTTTCCGCTGACCACGGGCTCAGAAAGACTGTTGCAGATTGGATGATTGTGTTTGCAATATTCTTCTATCTCGCATGGTCGGTTCAGTACAATACTTGGGTTGACCCTGGTGTTTTCGCGGTCACTGTTATACCATTCATGTTTGGATTTGGTCTGAATATTTTGGACAAGGCTGAATCTTGAAATTTCAGTCAATCCCTATCCATTGCCGCTAACAGGTCTCTACAGCGTGACTTGGATTCAAATCCAGTCCATCTAAGTACAACTCCACGGTTAGGCTGACCATACAGAACTACAGAACCAAGTGGAGCCATTGGATGAAGCAGTAAAGGTGCAAGATCTTCTTCACCATCTACATGAATTAATGTCTTACTGTGGTCTTTATTCCATACTTCTAGCGCACCTTTGCATGCTTGAAACAAATCTGCGGTTAATTGACCGGGAGGATTCTTACAAGTGATATTCTCATCGTAAAGTGAAATATCAATCGTAGATGCTTCTTCCCATTCCATCCTCTTGGTCTTCCCATCGATTAATGCAATATCTGCCGGACTTCCGATATCCTGCAGGGCTTTGACAGTGACATCACCAACTGCAATTATGGGACCGTGACTGCCAAAGATTTCTTCCAGAACTGCTCGGATTGCGACACTCGTATCATCCTCTGGCCCCTCAAATAATTGACCAAATGGATCTTTTAGGCTAGATTCAACCTCTTTTGTCAGTTTGAAATTGGCTTTTCCGATATCCTCCGGAAGGTAGGGTTGACCATCTCTATCAATCTCACCTTTGCGTATTCTTGAACTGGAAATCGGTTTGCCATCGTGGCACATTACATGTTCGACGTTTAGAATTTCAAGAATTTCCAAACCATTACTCTGACGCATCTGATTAATTCTCTTGCAACCGACTAATGTTTCTGGTGTGCATAATATTGCGGAAGCATTCTCGTGCCAAGGTGCAGGCCCATCTTCGTCTTCTAGAATATGAATAGAAATTCGAGAGGAATCTTCACTTATTGATTGTAATAATTTTTCTGAACGCTCTGGCCAAGATTCAATTCGAGAGTCTTTTTCCTGGGCGATTTGATCGCTGGTTAACCATACCTCAAGCCTTAGACAGTTTAACAGGCCGTAATCAATCAATGCTCGATGCCCTGCATGAAAGCGGTCGAAGGTACCGCCAAGCAATCCTAGTGAGTGCATCGTTAACCACCTTGAGTTTGTAGTATTGAGGCCTTTGGAAAAAATGTGTGCCCCGGGGCGTAACGGTGACCTTCATCGCAATGCTCGGGCACCTGACCCACCCCGGGACGTCTGTTGGACTGTGGGGTTGTCCCGTAAGTCATTCCGGTCTCTTCCGTTCTCGGTCGTCCGGGGACCCATCACAATCCGACCGTATGTTTTGCACCGGCGATCATTCCCCAGCAGTGGGTCACGTCGGTCTTCGACATACGGCAAATCCCGTTCCGTGGTACCATGATTCATCCTACTAACTCCGGCGTGGGGCTTTCGTCGGCATGGTGTTGCCGGTCGGGCATCGATGGGTCAAGGGGTACCTTGATGAACCCCTCGTATAGGAATTAGAACTGAAAAATTCAAAATTTTACTCATTTTAGGGTTTTTACAATTGACTTTGATTGCCCGATAACCCCTCATGGTAGCCTGAAGTCCTCAGTACAATCCTCTCTGCAACATGCGAATCTCCTTGTAATGCTAACTCATTACTAATTGGTGGCCATTTATCTATAGGTTGAGCCAACCAGCCAACCATAGGATGAGTTCTACCGGTACTTGGAGAACCACCCTCAAGAACTGTATCAAGTGATTCCATTAGATCAAGAAGTGGAGAGGCACTTTCTGGTAGAGTTCCTCGTTCTCTCCTTGACCTTAGCCTTCTAGCAAGGGAGTTTCGAATCTCTGGACTACAACCAGGATGGAATTTATCTTCTAGACCTGGTGCATTACTAGGCTCTCCCTTAGGTCTCAAAATTGCTGCACTCCAAGATATTGGATTGTCGAACAACCAGTCTAAAGATGATTCATCAGATAGAAGATTGGTCAATAACTCAGGAGCTAGTAATGACCACCAGTCTAGTGGTAAATTGGTAATTATGGCTTCTAATTCCTCTATCTGCAGTAGTTTAGAATTACGTATTCTATCTACTAATAATGACCAAATCTTGAGGTCATGGTCGATAGGGAACTCATTAGCCCTTCTTTGGATCCCTTGTAAAATTGGACCATAATTTACCAAATCCTCCTTTTGGCTTTTGTAAATCCAATCAACCGATTGAAGTGCCGCTAGAGAATTATTAGGTGGATGCACAAGCCAAGCCTCCAAGGCCCACCGGACAAGATCCTCTTGCATATCATCGGGTAACCAAGCCGCATTGCTCAGAAGTTGAGCCGCAACCCAGGAAGCACCGGAGGAGGCACTAGCTGGATCGGTGGCTGGCCTCATACGAAGGGCTATCTCAGAATCTTGATGTAGTAGAAAACGAAGTTTTTCAGCAAAAATTTCCAAAACTCTTGCAGGTGCTTCGTCTGCAACTTCTGCAAGCCTTTCTAGAGGCAAATATTCCAAATCTAGTAATGCTATCCATTCAGAATCAAGTCTACCACGTAACCTCTGCCAACGATGCCAACGTGTCTTTGGAGGAGACGCTATCCAAGCAGCTATTGGATAACTAGCCTCCATCATATTTGACCAATCTTCATTTCCTTCTGGGTACTGCGCGATTGCCGACTCTATCATTGATGAATTAGCCAATTTGTTTGAATATCCTCGATTATCCAATCCTAATATTACCCAAGGAGATGTCTCAACCTCATCAACTTCAATTTCATCTGGTGCTGTGATAACAGCATCTATTAATCGCACAGGAATATCTCTACCACCAAGAGTGTGGAGCCTTAGCCAAGGGAGAGGTCTTAGCGAGTCTACAATAAGTTGATCAAAAATTTCCAATGGTTGGAGAAGTTGAGATGATAATGTCAGTCTCAGGTTTTTGTGAGATATAACTGCGCTTAGTACATCTTCTGGAATTTTATCAGGGATTTCTAAAACCAAAGGAGGCCGGTCAGGTTCAGACACTGACCATTCGATTAATGAAATAATAGCTGTAGTCCCTAAACCTCGAGTATCGAATAATCTCAAACCACTTTCCTCTGTGGAAAAAGTAGCATCCTTCCAATCCTTTCTAAAGCGTCTCCAGGTTGATTCCTCAACCCTCGCCCTCCGGGATGAAGTCAGGCGCTCCCTCAAGCCATTCAATCTTCGCCGCCTCTCGGAAGGACTCAATCTAGGATGGGCTCGATTTATCCATGAATCTAAACAAGAAATTGGGAAATTATGGCCTTTGGAATCTAGCCCTCCTAAATCCGCGATAACCAATGCATTGGTCCTAGCTGTACGTAGTAGCATGCTTTTTGGTAATCTTTCATCCATAATCGCAGATAGCGGGTCTTTGGGCCTAATATCTGGTGATTGATCATGGCAATTTCCTAAGACCCATGTCCCCCGATGGTGGCTGGCCTCAGGTAAAGGAGGATCTGGGCGGCGTGAGGGGGGCTCGATCCATATTCCAGGAGCCATGGCTACCGGTCTATCTGAATCAACCAATCGTGCTCTAGCAATTCCGAGAGTGTAATTCTCTGCACTATATGAGGAAATAGTTTCTGGATTGTTGCTTGGAGGGGGGTTGGGCAGCATTTCCATATTTCTTAGATCGAACCACCTTGGGGCTCTTTCTCTCATGACAGCCCAAGTCCAAGAGACCCCTTCAGTTCCTGTGGAGAGTCCGTCTTTGGCGGAGCCTCTAGAAGGACGATCTGGGATAAGCACCAGAGGAGAGGCTATTGGAGCAAGAAGTCCCAACAGAATATTTGCACCATCTCTTGCAAGCAAGCAATACTTGTGAGAAGGTCTGGGTAATGGTAGGACCTCAACAGCCCTAGCTAACTCATCTGAACGAATTTCTTCCCAACCAGATTGAGTTAGATGCAATCGCGCACCACGTGACCCGGCAGCTTGATCACTGGCGACCAGTCCATCATTTCTCATCCTTCTCAGTTCAGCGGAAGCGTGCGGGATTCTCAATCCTGTATCTCTAGCGAGAATACTGACAGTTGTTCCACCATCAGTTAATCGATCTAGTAATCGTCGACGATGTGAACTACGGATTCTCCTGAGAGTTATCGAATTACGAGAAGATTCGATGATTTCAATCTCATCCGACACCAATTGCCCTCTCCTAATTCATTTAGTTCGTATGACCTACTTAAATTATGCTTTTTTGTTACATTTTATTACACATTTCTCGTGGAAAAATTAACACTTTCATTTCTGCACCGAATTCTTGCTGCCAAATTAGACTACTTCTGTGCAACTATTTGTAACAAAGTCAGCGTGTAAGGTGCAGAACTGTTATATCAACGCCTGCTATCCTGTCGATAACGGACTCGTGATGCGGTCGGTTTGACTCGGAGGATTACAAAGAAATTGACATTCAATGACTGAGTTGGACAATAAAAAGACAAGGGTTCTAAAACATAGGAGAGATAAAAATGCGCACAACAAGACTAAGACAGAAAATCAAGAAATTTCTAAACGATCGAGGAGAAGCTAATACTACAGAAATTCTCGAACATGTAAACTCTACAATGAGACATGGCACAACCCCTCAGCAACTCGGTAACGTCCTATCGAAGGACAAAGACATACTCAAGGTGTCAACAACAAAGCGTGGCGGTGCACTCTCCGGCCGCTACGAAATCTGTGTTTGGACATTGAGGCCTGGAGTCCTAGAAGGCGAGAACTGAAGTTCAAACCATTGGATTATATTTCTAATTCCGTAGACCAGTCGCCACTTCGAGCTAGGCTATTCATAGCCGCTCGATGAGCAAATGCGCTCTGACTATCTCCATTCGAGCCGCTTGCCCATGTTTGTAAGGCGTGCGCGAGTAGCGCTCTGCCGTATGAATAGGATAATTCCCATGGGTGTTCGACAGCCATGCTGTTCATCAAATTGAGATGTGCTGTTGCATCCTCATCCGACTGACCTCCAGAAAGAAATACAATTCCGGGAAGTTCGTGTGGAACGTGGGCTGTTAGGCAGTCGACAGTCATCTGTGCTGCTTTCTCTCGAGTTCCTTGGTCTTCGCAGGATTTTCCAGGTAGGACCATATTCGGTTTTAGTAAAGCACCTGGAATATGAACGCCCTGAATTTCACACTCTGCAAATGTGGCGTCGAGAATTCTCGCAGTAACATCGAAGCAGGTTTGGGAATTGTGATCTCCGTCCATCAATACTTCCGGCTCGATGATTGGGACCAAACCCTGTTCTTGGCAAATCGCAGCATATCTTGCTAGAGCATGGGCGTTTGTGGAAATATTTGCTTCACTAGGAATTCCATCTCCAATTCTGATTACTGCTCGCCATTTTGCAAATCTAGCACCCAAAGCGAAGTATTCCATGCACCTTTCCCTTAGTCCGTCCAATCCTTCTGTGACCTTTTCACCAGAATGATGAGCCAATTCCTTAGCCCCTGTATCTACTTTTATTCCCGGGTGGATTCCTCTACTTGCGAGGTATTCTGGTATTGGTGTACCGTTATCCATAGTTTGACGAATTGTCTCGTCAAAGAGAATTACACCACTTATTGCAGATTCATATTCTGGCGTCGAGAATATGTTAGCACGGTAAGCTCGACGAGTTTCCGGAGAAGGTTCTACACCTACAGCCTCTAGTCTGCTAGACATTGTTCCATTACTTTCATCAGCGGCGAGAATTCCTCTACCAGGCGCTACAAGTTCTCTTGCTGTCTTCTCAAGTAGTTCGGTGTCCATATCTGAACCTCAGCCGGACGTGGTGGGAGTAGGAAAAGAAACCTTTGTTCATGGAATATGCAAACTAAGTCATGCTGAGCGAATGCTATCAACGAATTTATGGTCACCAGATGCTACATCAATTATCTCTGATTGAACTGAAAATCGACCATCTGATAACTCTTCGACTCCAAAGGTCCTACCAGGGCAAACCCCAGTACCGATGAATACTGCATCTTCGCTGGCGCAGAGTTCATCTCTGTCCCAAAGTCTCTCTATATCGCCATCAATCATCGCTTCAGCGCGCTCCCTGTGACCCTCATTCTTGAATACAAGTCTGCCTTCAAATGGAGCTTCTAAACCCCTCAAGGCGGTAGCTGTAATCACTCCTTCTGGAGCAGCTCCGATTCCCATTAGCATATCAATATCGGATTTAGGATCTGCAGCATTTAGCGCCGCTGAGACGTCACCATCTCCAATCAATACAATATTCACATTGTGTTGATTCAGTTCTGAAATCAATTTCTCGTGCCGCGGCCTATCCATAACTACAATGTTGAGTTCGGATTCTTTTTTGCCCAAGGCCGCGGCAGCTGCCTCAACATTGTAGGAAGTAGATGCATCTAGACTGATTTCACCCTCTAACTCTGCGGAACCGGCGATTTTGTTCATGTAGCAATCGGGTGCATGAAGTAGAGTGCCACGTGGTGCTGCAGCAAGTACTGCCATAGCATTTGGTAAGTCATTCGCCACGTGATTAGTGCATTCTAGTGGATCCACTGCAATATCAATTGAAAGTGCATCAGGGTTACCTTGCATCGAACCTAGAGGCTCTCCAATCCACAACATAGGAGCGTCATCTCGCTCACCTTCTCCGATGGCAACCCTACCATCGAATGGAACCTCGTCAAAAACAGCCCGCATGGCTTCCACTGCTGCACCATCAGCGGCTTTACCGTCTTCCTTACCTCGCCATGCAGCGGCTGCAATAGCAGCGGCTTCGGTCGCAGCAAGAAAATGACTCTCTAAATCGATGGTCGCCATGAGTACCTCGAATAGCGTTCAGCCTTCAATCATGCGGGTCGCCCTTGCTCTTTTTGAGAACCCTTACTGCATTTATTCGGGCGACTGGATATTGACCATTATTGTCTTTTTCAGCAGATTTCAGCATATCCCATGCACACAAAAGACCTGCATTAACTCCGCACAAGGCTTCCATTTCTACACCCGTTGTCCAATGTGTTCGAACCGTTACTGTACATCGAAGTGCATCTTCCTCAATTGACCAATCCACAGTACAACCCTCAATCGGAATCGGATGGCAATGAGGAAGTATTCGTGGAGTTTCTTTGACTGCCTGAATTACCGCAATAGTCGAAGCTTCGCGGACATCTCCTTTGGGAGATCTTCCATTTGCAACGATATCGAGACTTGCAGGAGACAAATGAAGTAGACCCGTCGCAACTGCCTCACGAGCGATAATTGGCTTGGAACCAACGTCGATAATACCGGTGATTGAATCCTTCATTTCAACTACCTCTGCAATTCCGAGTGTCCACTACTTATTCAGTAATCCGCTTGTTAGAGATGGATTAAAAATGGTGCAAGATAGCAAAATTAACCAAGCCCAGATTTCCATATTTCGCCATCAGCACGAACCTCTTTTTTCCATAGAGGGGCTTGTGATTTCAACTCTGAAATAAGCCAAGAACATGCTTCGAAGCCCTCTGCGCGATGAGCACTTCCAACGTGAATACATACTATGGGCTCTTGCGGCAATACTGTCCCAGTTCTATGTGCCATCACTATTGATTGCACTGAGAATTTTTCCACTGCCTCGAGTCCGAGTCGCTGCAGAACAGAAGGAAGCTTTTCTTCCCAAGCATCAAATTCCAATTTTTCAACCTCAATACCGTTGTCCATACCTCTGGTCAAACCCACAAAGGAAACTATGCTCCCGCAACCTTCTGAGTCAACCTCCTTGCGAAGTGCTTCTGGATTGAGAACCTCATCTTCCACTCGCACCACGACTTGGACCATACATTGGCATACCCTCATGGTGCTTCAATGCCTCGTTCAAGAGAGGAACCATTCAAAACACGCCACACTAGTTGACAGCCCGTGTCAGAACGTGTCGACATTCTAGGCGCGGGGCTTTCAGGTCTATCAGCCGCGACGGTACTTGCGCACAATGGATACGACGTACACGTGCATGAGATTCGAAAGGAGTCGGGCGCTAGATTTGACGGAGATTTTCAAGGCATTGAGAATTGGACAAGCGATATCGACTTCTTTGATGAAATGCGAGAATGGGGCTTAGACCCTGATGAATTCAAATCTGATGGGTTCAGCATAGTTGATTTAATCCATCCAGACGATGAAATTACCAATCCTATTACCGATGGGGTTGCATTTAGGGTAGTTGAAAGGGGAACTGATGAACATTGTATCGATCAAGGTTTCAAGAGAATGGCTATCAATGCAGGTGCGAAAATTCACTACGGCACCAGAAAAGACCCTAACGAATGCCAGATTATTGCCGCAGGACCTAAGGATTCAAGCGCTGTAGCATTTGGAGAAATTTTCCATACAGACCATGAAAATATTGTTGCATTCCAACTTAACGACAAATTAGCACCTGGGGCATACTCTTACCTGATAATTATAGATGGAGTTGGACTAATTTGTACCTGTTTGTGGAGACAACAAAAGAAGTCTGGAAGATACCTTAACGAAACAATCGCTTGGTATGAACAACATTACGAATTGAATAGGAGGCCAATTAAGAGAGTTGGAGGGAAAGGAGATTTTTCAATTCCCGATCGTTACATCCATGATGGTCGTCATTATGTCGGTGAAGCCGGCGGTTTACAGGATTTCATGTGGGGCTTTGGAATGCGCTATGCTATCACTAGTGGAGTCTACGCAGCACATTCTGTAATGGGCCATTCAGATTATGAAAAGCAAGTCCGAAAGAGACTTGTTCCGCTGATTAAGGTAAGCGCAATAAATCGATTTTTGATGAATCGATTGGGCGATCGTGGGTTCAAGATGGTAGCAAAATATTGGATGCGCCATCAGGCTCGAAAAGGAGATGGTCTTGAGTTCATGAAATGGGTTTACCAACCCGGAATATTCAGAAAAGCACTTTGGCCATTTGTTCGCATTGGCATGTTGAGAAGAAAACAAATGGATGATGGCAGAACTGTTTCGCGAATGCCATTCAGAAAGCCCCTTGCCCGAGATGTTTGGGAACCTACCAAACAGGCTGAAGAAATCGGTCAACAATGGAAAGAAATCCAAAGGGGAGGAGCAGGTATTTCGTTTACTGAAACCGATGCTTAATCGTTGTATTTTGTATACTCCAAACACCCGTTTGATTCATATTCCGACCTATGGTCGGGGTGTTATGACATCATGGCCAGACCTAGAGCCAATGCCCAACAGCCTAGTTAATTACGGAGTAACTGATAACGGTATTGCAATAATTGAACTTGCATCAAATTCTGCTGGTGCTCCTCTGGAAGGAGATGAGGTAGGACCTAACACCTACACTCATGAAATGATGAGAGATATCGACACGGCTGTCGTCAAGGCCCGATTCAATGATGATGTTAGTGTGATTCTAATCACAGGTCACGGCCACAAGTTCTTCTCTGCTGGAGCTTCAATCCAGATGCTTAATTCGGTCACTCCTGGATTCAAGTACAATTTCTGTCTTCATGCAAATGAAACATTAAGTCGACTTGAACAAACTCCGAAGTTGGTAATCTGTGCAATTAACGGTCACGCCGTTGGTGGAGGATTAGAGATTGCAATGGCCTGCGATATTCGAATCGCAAGAAAGGACTCCGGAAAGTGTGGACTTCCTGAAATCAATCTTGGTGTTCTAGCCGGTACTGGAGGTACTGCTCGACTTTCACGAATCATAGGTAAATCAAGAGCCCTTGAATACATGGTAAGTGGAGAATTAATGGCCTTTGAGAAGGCGAAAGAAATGGATCTAATCAACGATGTATGGGATGGTTCTTTGGACGAATTCCGCCAAGATGTCTTGGACTATGCGGGACAGTTTACTCTACCATACAAGGCTACTTTGGCTGTTGGAAATATCAAGCGTTCAGTTCAGTCTGGACCTGAGATGCCTTTCGAATACCACCTCGCACTTGAGAGAGAACTACAAGCAGCACTCTTCAACAGTGATGATGCGAAGGAAGGAATCGCGGCTTACGTTGACCGAAGAACCCCTCGCTTCGAAGGAAAGTGAACTTCTCTTCTGACAAACTAAGACTATGTCTTAGAAGCAGTCATTGATATACGGGTTACCTTTGGGTTTGACCATGAGCGAGACCGAGATTGTTCAGGACTACTCTCCAAATTTTGAAGCCTGGATTAGCGACTTCCAAGAATGGCAAACTCGAATCGGCTTTGACCCTTCATGGTTGGGCGACTACCGATTCGATATCAAATTCGATTGGGATACTGCTGGAAATAGCATCGAATTTGGAGATTTTGAAGGAATGCCAAAGTGGCAAAGGAGAATGCAAATCCCACAACAAAACATCAGAGATGCAATCATCTCAATGGTGAGTGTTCAGGGAGACACTGAGTTTGCTAGCGTCGAACAGCAAAACCACCTACTAGCAACAGCCCCAACGGAGTACGACAAAAAAAGTGCTCTTCGGATTATGTGCGAAGAACAGAGGCACGGCTGGCAAATGGCATATCTTCTCTGCACATATTTCGGAGAACATGGTGTGAGAGAGGCTGCAAAGCTGCTTGAGAGAAATGCTCAGGAAGGAACTAGAATCCTAGGTTCATTCAATGCACCTATCGACCATTGGCTTGATTTCTTCTGCTTTACTCACTTCATCGACCGTGACGGAAAGTACCAACTGAAGATGCTTAGCACTTCTTCTTTCCAGCCATTGGCTGCATCTATGGGCCCAATGTTGAAGGAGGAATCATTCCATCTTGGAACCGGAGCAAATGGGCTTCGAAGAATCGTAAAGCAAGGTGTAATCCCATGCGCACTTTTACAGAAATATGTCAACAAGTGGGTCAGTACAGGTTTGGATCTCTTTGGAACTGATGATTCCAGCAGCGCCCAGTGGGCCTATGTCTACGGAATTAAGGGCCGCTATGACGAAAGAGAATCAGAAGATGATGCCGACCGCGCTCATCTCAACGAGGCAAGCCGAGAACTTTACTTCCAAGAATTGAGAGATGAGATGCGACGTATCTCAAAGGCTCGAAAAGAGGGCGAACCTGAGTTGACAATTCCATCTGACAAGTTCAACCGTGGAATTGGAAAATATGCAGGAAAGAAATACACGCTGGAAGGCGAAAAATTCGAAGGCAGCGATGCTGATTGGGATGCTTACCTTGCAGATGTACTACCAACCGATGAAGACGAAGACCGTCTGATGAACGATTACATGCAGCAAGAATGGATTCAATATCGAGAGTGGAAGGGCGACTGAAGATGCAACATTTAGCCCTACTCGCCTTTGACAAGGAACGCTGTAAGCCATTCTTTGACAGGCTTACAGAACTATTCCATGAGCACCATCACTCTCCGAATCAGAACCCAGAAGGATATGAGGAATTACTCTATCGAATACACAGACCATACACCAACGACATGCTAGACATGGTAGATGACTGGATGGATATAGGCAAAAGGGAGTGGAGAGAAGAAACCACTCGAGAAGTCAAACTAGCAATGTACGCTATTCGCTACCCAGACACTCTACTTATCGACTCCTTCACAGAAAGTGCTAGATCAGATATCCGCAGACTCTCAGCATATCTACACTTCACCCATCACACCTATGCAATTTGGGATGAAGATACTCGCAAAGGCTTAGCAAAGTTAGGCATTGATATTCCAGCGACAGAAGTTGCTGACCCATTCATTTACGGCGCTTACGTCTCAGCGATTGAATTGCTTAAGGACGTAGCACCATTCACCTGCTTCTTGGAGCATGATGTTCCACGACAGCGGCTATTCCAAGCAGCACTTGCAGCCTACGGCAGGGAGTGATTCGATGGATGTTCGTACCGTCGCCGTAATCGGCGCCGGTACGATGGGCGCAGGAATTGCTCAGGTTTGTGCCCAAACAGGTTGGCAAACTAGACTCTATGACGCATTTCCTGAGGGATTAGAAAAGGGAATGAATACTATTGTTACTTTCTGGGAGAAAGGAATCGCTCGTGGTAAAACTACCGAGGAACAGAAAGCCAAATGGTTGGCTAACATTAGTCAATCTACTGATTTGAAAGAGTCGGTTGACGGCGTTGATCTGGTTATTGAAGCAGTGCCCGAAAACATGGAATTGAAACAGCAAATCTTCGGTCAATTAGAGGATATGGCACCCCCGCACGCTCTTCTTGCAACCAATACATCAGGACTACCTATTTCTGCTATTGCAGAGTCCACTAATTGTCCTGGAAGAGTAATTGGAATGCATTTTTTTAATCCAGTTCCAATAATGAAACTACTCGAAATTGTTCGTCACGATTCTTGTTCGGAAGATACTATTGCAGCAGCGCAGTCAATCGGTCTTGCAATGGGAAAAGAAACTATTCTTGTCAATGATGTACCAGGATTCGCAACCAGTAGATTGGGAGTTGTTCTCGGAAATGAAGCAATTAGGATGCTCGCTGACGGAGTAGCATCTGCTAGTGACATCGACACTGCTATGCGGCTAGGTTACAGACACCCTATGGGTCCTTTGGAACTCTCCGACCTAGTCGGTTTGGATGTAAGACGAGATATTCTCAATAGTCTAGCTGATGCATTTGATGATGATTCATATCGCCCTCATCCATTGCTAAACTCTCTGGTTGCAGAAGGAAGTCTTGGCAAGAAAACAGGAAGAGGAATTTACGATTGGACTGAAGGAGAAAAGTCCAATCGAGAGAATCTCCCATTGTGATTGATGAGGAGTGGATGATCTGATTCCATTCTGGGTAGAAGTAATCGGAGTATTTGCTGGATTTCTGGGAGTAATTGCTTGGGTTCCTCAAATCCAAAGAGTATGGTCTGAAAAGAAACATGATGGAATTTCGCTACCAACCTTTACTCTAGTCTCAACGTCACTTGTCCTATGGTTGGTTTATGGAATCATAATCGGCTCAGTAGCGATGACTCTAGCCAATGTCGCTGCATTATGCTGTATTATCACAATCATTGTAGGAGTTGTTAAGCTTCGTAATTTACAATAAATTGGATCAAGAAAACCACGGATGGTGGCCAAAATAATTCCTAGGTACCGGCTTTCCAGTCTGAAGATAGTAATCAAATCCAGATATTACGGAGTGTAGGTAACGACGCAATCTTGGTTTTATCCAAAAAGAAAAAAATGGTAAAAACTTAGAGGTTTTTGCAAATAAATATGGGAATACCGTGATTTTGAGTTTTGTTCTATTCCTTTCAATTTCAAATAACTCCCAAATAACGTAGGATTTTGGTCCGTTTTTTTCTCCGATAATTAACTCATAACCTTCCATTGGTTTCCAAATCAAGAATTCTCGGTAAAATTTTCTGCCGTTCAAATACTGCAGAACATCATGATGTTGATCATGCCATTCAATTGTTGAATTGGTTTTACAAAAAGGATGACAATTTTCTAAGTTCTGAGGTGCCGAAATAACACTCCAAACTTCTTCAATTGGAAATTCTAAGTCCTTAGAATAAGAAACTGATTTTCTTTTTTTCATTGAATTATAATTCATTTCAATGCCCTATTTTAATCTTCGAAGTCATTCTTCTTCTGACTTTATGCCGAATCTGGGTCCACGCTTCTCTAAGAAAGCGGATACCCCTTCTGAAAAATCTGGAGTCAATGAAGCGGCCGTAATCAAGGCCTTTTCAAATTCAAGTTGAGTCTCCATGAAGGTTGTCGATGAGGCATCTAGTAATTGCTTGGTGCCTTGTTTACTTGCCTCTGCCCACGAACCCCATTTTGTTGCAATCTCAACGGCTCTTTCGAGAAGGTTATCTGGATTTACCAATTCATCTACAGCTCCATATTCGAGTGCTTGCTCGCCTGTCCAAACCTCATTATCAAAGAAAAATCGGCGAGCCCGTTGGTATCCAACTAGACGTGGAAGAAGCCAGGTCGAACCTCCGTCAGGTGAGAGACCTAGTGAGAAGAAGGCTGCTGCAAGTCTTGCTTCTGGAATACATAGGCGATAGTCAGCGCAAAGTGCGAGACCTAATCCGCCCCCTGCCGCAGCCCCATTAATTGCTGCAATAAATACAGTTGGACTACGGCGTAAACGTAATTCAAGAGGGTGTAATACACTGGTTAATTCATCTACGAGGTTTCCAATTGAACCATCGTCAATTGAGTCTGCGAACTCATCAATATCTGCTCCTGTGCAGAAAAATCGACCTGTTCCAGTCAAAACTATTGCTTTACAAGTAGAATCATCGAGTAAACCACCCATTACACCGGACATTTCATGGATAAAAGTACGGGTCAAGGCATTCCTAGCAGCCTCTTCAGAGAGAGTTACAACAGCAACTCCACCATCATGACGTTCCACTGCAATTCCCATGGCACGGCGGTGTCGCCTCTACTTTTGAACTGCATGAATGTGATAAGTCGCGCCGTACCGCCCCACTACATGCACGCGCGCGAGAACATCTACATCGACGGAAAGTGGGTTGCTGCAAGTGGAGAAGGTAGTATTGAGATAGTCAATCCTGCAACGGAACAATGCATTGGTTCGGTGCCGGTTGGAAGTGCTGCTGATGTGGAAAAAGCCGTAGCTGCGGCACGTACTGCATTTCCATCTTGGTCTCAATCGAGCATTGAAGAGAGGCAAGGCTACCTCAATGCGATTTCAGCTGCAATCGCTGAGCGAGGAGAAGAAATCGCCGAATTAATCACCGCAGAGGTTGGGACACCAATCAATTACAGTCGAATGGCTATGGTTGGAACTCCAAGAGTTGTGTCGCGATCTTATGCAAAAATGTTGGATTCTTTTGATTGGGAAGAAGAAGTTCGTAATTCCTTAATTGTCAAAGAACCAATTGGAGTGGTGGGTATGATTACACCTTGGAATTTCCCTCTCCACCAAATTATTGGCAAGGTTGCTCCCGCACTAGCAGCAGGCTGTACAATGGTTCTCAAGCCATCAAAAGAGGCTCCACTGAACGCATTTATTCTGGCAGATGTCATCGATGAAATCGGCCTACCTGCTGGTGTCTTCAATCTCGTCTCAGGGCATGGAAGAGAAATCGGAGAGACTCTATCTTCGCACCCAGAGGTAGACATGGTCAGTTTCACCGGTTCAACAGGAGCTGGTGTGAGTGTCTCACAAGCGGCCGCTCCAACCGTTAAGCGAGTAACTCTGGAATTAGGTGGAAAGAGTGCAAATGTAATCCTCGATGATGCCGATATAGCAAAGGCTGCCAAAATGGCCGTATACGCTTGCTTCAACAATTCTGGACAGGAATGTTCTAGCCTAAGCCGACTAATCGTTCCGGCAACTGCACGTGATGAAGTGGTAGAGGTAATCGCTGCAACAATGGCCCGATATTCCGTAGGCGATCCAATGGATGAATCCATGCGCTGCGGACCTATGGTTTCCGCGAGACAACAAGAATCGGTAGCCGGCTACATCGCTTCAGGAATTGCCGAAGGTGCAACACTAGTTGCCGGCGGCGAGGGAATGCCGGACGGTCTTGATTCAGGATTTTACGTCAAGCCTACTGTGTTTGCTGACGTGTCTCCAGACATGACTATTTTCCGAGAGGAAATTTTCGGTCCTGTGCTCTCGATAACAACTTACGATTCAGAGGAAGAAGCAATAGTATTGGCTAATGATTCAGAATATGGTTTGTCTGGTGGAGTTTGGTCTGGTGATGAAGAGAGGGCTTTGCAATTTGCTCGTAAAATGAGAACAGGACAGGTGAGTATCAATGGTGGTGCATTCAATATCAGTGCTCCATTTGGTGGTTACAAGCTGTCTGGTAACGGTCGTGAACTTGGTATTCACGGCCTAGAAGAATTCCTTGAAGTGAAGGCTATACAGCGCTAGAGGTGTACAGATGGTCGGCAGGTTGCTGGTCATAACCGGTGCAAGTGGAGTAGGCAAGTCTACCCTTAGCGCTAGAATTGCAGCCTCTCTGGAGTTCGATAAAGTCGTAGCAACTGATACGATCAGAGAGACTTTGAGAACACAAATTTCTCAAAACGAAGATCCTGCTCTACATAGGTCCTCATTTCAGCCTGGAGAATCTAATGCAATCGAAGATTGGAAGAATACAACCACTCCTCTCAATAGTGCAATAGAAGCGATTGTGCAACGAGAAATGAAAAGAGGGGGAGACCTATTGATGGAAGGAGTACATTTCGTACCTAATTTCGCAATAATCGATGAATGGAGAGCCTCTGGAGGAGAAGCATGTGGAGTGGTTTTGGCTGTTGAGGATGCTGAGGAGCATGTGCGAATGATTGCAGGCAGACGAAAACACAACGGTAGATCTGTTCGGCATTACCTTGACCATATTGATAGAATTCGTGAAATTCAATTTGAGATGGTTCGGCTGGCAGAAAAGAGTGGTTGGGTAGTAATTGATGTAACTAAATCAAATGACCCAATAGGTGAAATTTTCTTGAAAATTCAACAGTTATTCAGAGAATAAATCCTGAGTTGGGCGTTTTTGTGATATCAAGGAAATTAACCACCAACCAATCGAAAGTATTGGAGTAGATATGAGAATAACTATCATCAACCAAATCGAGACTATACCATTGGAAATCTGCCATGCCCAATAAGATATAGACAGAATGACGACTAGGAAAAATATCCTAGATGCCTCACTAGGAGTTTCTGAGCCAAAACGATCGCGTCTTGGAGAAAACAGATAGTCTACTATCGCCACGTCACTTTGTATTGATTGGAGATTATCAACTGATGTTTTTCGATTAGGAACCTTTCCATTCAGCATCTTTTCGCTCAAGGAATGCTTGAACTCCAATTTCCTTGTCTTCGGTATCGAATAGTGCAACGAATTCGGATCTCTCTGCTAATATCCCTTCAGACATTCCAAGATCGAGAGCAGAACGGACTGCTCGTTTTGCAACCTTGATAGTATATGGTGACTTTTTGGCTATATTTTCTGCCATTTCCATTGTTCTAGATTCAAGTTGCTCAGGCTCTACAACATCGTTGACCAATCCAAGTCTTAGCGCCTCTTCTGACCCGACCATTTCTCCAGTCAGGACCATCTCCATTGCTTTGCCATAGCCGAGGATATTCGAAAGTCGTTGAGTTCCACCTCCACCTGGAATCAATCCAAGGTTTATTTCGGGAGTTCCGAATTTAGCTCGAGTGCTCGCAATACGCAAATCACAAGAGAGTGCTAATTCAGTACCTCCTCCTAGGGCAAAACCATCGACCATTGCGATAGTTGGTTTTGATAAGTTCCAAACTCTTTCCCAAGCATTATCCTCAAAGAATGGTCGGACATCATCCGAATTTTTTCCTGCAAATTCAGAAATATCTGCTCCAGCCGCAAACGCGGCTGGTTTCTGACGCTTTCCCTCTGGGGCCGATGGGGGCGCTGCGCCACGAATTACTACTACACGGACGTTATCATCAGCCTCTGCTTCATCGCAGGCTTGTTTCAGTGCAGTATGCGAATCTTTGTTCAGGGCATTGAGTTTCTCTGGGCGGTTTAATGTCCAGATTGAAATCACTCCTCCTGCAGGACTTGAACCCTCAACAGGGATGTTCTCAACCAGTAGCACATCTTCACTCATGAACATCCGAAGAGCAACCGCCGCTTGAAGATACGCTCACTCTGGTGGTGGAGGCGGAGGCATTCCAGGGGGTGGGGGCATCGGTGGTAAACCGCCAGGAGGTAGTACTGATGGCATATTTTCGACATTTGGTGATTTTTCTACTGGATTACCAAACGCCTTCTCTGGGATCTTTAATGGAATTCTTATTTTCAGAATTCTGGACTCATCAATTCTGACATATGACACCCCTAGTGGAGATGTGTCATCTGGACTTTCGTCTTCTTCAATTACGGTTAATCCATGATTAGGCTGATCTAGTAAAGCGCCGAGATCTTCTCCATCCTCTAACTCTGTCCACATCCTAACCTTGGCCGCCCTTCTCTCTGCCAATGCCATTCGACGTCGTCGATCGATTTTACCTCGAATTTGCGCTCTTTTCTCACGTTGTTGCTCAACGTAAGTCTCGATTTCAGTTTCCATTTCAGATTGTGCATCTCTAGATACCACTAGACGCTGAGCGATGTTCTCCCCATCCCCTGCAACAGTGGGTGCTTGGGGGGATGGCATCGGTGGAGGCATTGGCATGCTAGGAGCTGGCATTGATGAATCAGGACTTGGCATTGCAGCCGGAGGAGGTGGTAGGTTAGGAGGTACTGCAACTGGAGCAGCAACCCTTCTTCGACTACGTTGAATTTCTTCCTGTTCTATCTCAACCACTTCTTCTGCTAGTGGTTCTGATTCGGGTTCTTCTTCCTTCTCATCAATTTCTAAATCAGGTGGTTTAGAAATTGAGGGTAGTGGTCTTCTACCTGAAAAAACGAATAAAGAAAGAAAGGCCAACAGTACTGTTCCCGCTGCAATTTGCTGAGCGAGATTCATTGAACCTTGGAACAGTAAAAAAAGCGGTGTTCCTAGTACTAAAAGGACTAGAAGCAATAGGCGTGTGTACGAAACCATGTCTGTCCTCCGGGCTCCCACAACGGCTAGTCTCTATTCACTTTGACGGGGATTTGAGAAGATTTGCGAGCCCCACCATGGCTTTTTTCCTATGAGATATTTGATTCTTAATCTCATTTCCTAATTCCCCAAAGGTCCCTCCATCGCCTTCCTCTGGAATGAAAATCGGATCGTATCCAAAGCCAGAACTACCTCTTGGGTGGTCGGATATCTTACCACGACATACTCCTTGCGATTTCCATGCTTGTTTTCCATCTGAAAGTATTGCTACCGCACGATACTCTGCACCATAAATTCCTGAGTGTTTGACTTTCTCAATTATTCCCTCAAGCCCTATTTCTTTCTCAACATCCGAAGATTCTGCACCCGGCCATTCAGGAAATGCATCTAGAAATATACCTGAATCTTCGACAAGAATTGCACTACTTTCTAATTCACTTCCTTGTATTAATTCCATTGCTTGGCTTATTTTTGCTTCGGCTACACCATCTAATCCGAGACGCTTTGGTTCGTCAAAGTTAGGTCTGAGTCCGTTAATTACCAAGCCCTCGACACTGTGTCCAAGAGGACCCAAAACCTCTCTAGCTTCTGTAATTTTATTTTCATTTCCTGTTGCAAAAAGGATCCTCATCTGCCTCAACTCAAGCATGGTACCTGACTCTACCACGAATAGCATCGAACCTGTCAACTACTTCTTTTGCGGACAAATGAGAGATGGCCGAGGATTTACCAGAATCTGCGGATAAATAGCCTTCAAGCATTGTTTCAACTGCTGATTCAAAATCATAATGACTTGCATTTAGACATTCGTTTAGTACCTGTAAATCTAGACCTAGTTGTTCTATCTCTGGAGCGATTTTAGAGAGTCCGAAATCGATTAGGGTCAAATTTCCTTGATTATCAATTAGTACATTATGTGTAGTTAGATCCCCATGAGATATATCCGATTCATGTAAATTCCGGATCAATTTTCCAAACTTGCGGATTTCTCGCAGGCCTGCATCACCATTCTGTAGTGCTTCATACAAAGGTATACCCTCGATCCTTGATAGTAACATCCAACCTCCATTTACATCTAAATCTAACAGTGATGGAGATGGAAAGTCAACAGCCTGTAAACGCGATAAAACCCTAGCCTCTGCAGCCAATCTTTGTCGAGTTAATTTCTTGTCTAAAGAAGGGTGGCGATAGGCTCTTGGTTCCCTCTTTTTTAGAACTGCTTTTCGCCCCATCCAAGAGCCTGAAATCGCAGTTGCCTCCGCCCCGATGTGAAGGACTCTATCCTCAATCCACATCGGAATCGCCTCATCACTCATGTCCTTCCGAGATGAGATGCCTTGAAAGCGGTTGCACATGACGAAGTAGCGAACTCAGATGACAATGCAGATGCCCTCGGCCCCGCTACCTAGTGGTCTTTTGACTCCAAAATCGTATTCAAACGAAGAAATTGAAGTAGAGGCAAAGAGGTTGCAAAAAGCCATCAATCAAGGTTCACTTTGGGATATTGAAATTTGTAAGACAATTGCGCCACTAACTCTCGAAATCAATCAATTGAAGAAAGAGAAGGATGTTTTTCTCATCGCTCATTCTTATCAAACTCCGGATATCGTATACGGAGTAGCGGACTCTGTATCCGATAGTTACTCACTATCCAAGGCAGCGAGAGATGCCCCACAGCAAACTATTCTATTTTCTAGTGTGCGCTTCATGGCTGAGACTGCGAAAATTGTCAGCCCCCACAAGACCGTTCTACATCCCTCTCCGGATGCCGGCTGTACTCTTTCTGATAGCATAACTGCAGAGGATGTTCGTGAGCTAAAGTCGAGATATCCGGGAGTCCCTGTGGCGTGTTACATCAACACAACTGCCGAAGTAAAGGCTGAGGTTGATGTCTGCGTAACAAGTAGCAATTATCTCAAAATTTGTGAAAGGCTCCCCGGTGATCGAATAATATTCGTACCTGATCAATTGATGGGTAAACATCTTGCTGAACATCTCGCTGGAAAGAAGGAAGTCATCAATTACGATGGCGAATGTTATGTTCATGCTACCTTTACTGGAGAAAAAATACGCTCATGGAGAGACAGGACTGCTGAGCAGGGTGTCGAATTACAGGTATTGAGCCATCCAGAATGCGATGCGGACGTAATTGCAGAGAGCGACATTGTCGGTAGCAGCGAAGTACTTCGAGAAGAGGCCTTAAGGCTTGGTTCAGAAGGAAAATACGATATTATGCTAATTACAGAATGTGGAACTGCTGATCGGGTTAGAGCAGAATCAGAAAATGAGCTGAATCTAATTGGAACTTGTGTTATGTGCCGTTACATGAAAATGACTCAATTGGAGGATATTCTTCAGGCACTTCGAGAACCTCACCCAGACCAAATCATTGAACTAGATGATGATATTATTCAGCGTGCGCAGAGAAGTTTAGATGAGATGTTCAGGCTTGCTGAATGATTAATTCTCTCGACGCCCATTGACTTTAGAAGAAGCATTAGCTGATTGGAAGGCATACAGAATCATCATCGGAATTAGTAGTACAATCGAAGATTGTAATACCACCGAAGAATAGGGTTCGAAGGTTTCTTCTAAAGCATGCATACGAATTTCCAAAGTCCCATCATCTAGACTTTCAATCCATGCCAAATTGGTTTCCAATACCTGAGGGTTATACTGATCTACATCATCGTCAATGGTCAATTGTAAGGTTCTATTTTCTTCTATATTGTGAAGAAATACATCTCTAGCAGTCAACAAGTCGTCGGGTTCAGCTGTTGGATCAAATCGAGGGATTTGGAGAAATGCGATATTTTCACCGGAAATGCTCGGCGATGAGGAAGGCCAAACCGGATCGGAGAGCAATAATTGTGAGCCGCTTATTGTATCGATAAGTATTGTACGATTTACTGGTCCTACATCGATTACGGCGACAATGTGATTCCCATCCATTGCTAGTTCGACAATCTGAGAATTGGAGTAATTTACCTCCTCTCCGAATACATCCCCTAAATGGTTGTCTACAACTTCGTCTGTTGTATTTGCGATGTCAATTCGAAGACTCAATTGAGTGGAAAGTGAGACAATATCAAGCACTGGACCATTCGCAGTTGAATTAGCACTTGCAATTAGAGAGCCGGATGATGTCATTATGGAAAATGGCCCATTTGGTTCAACATAATCCGCAATAACACCGTCTGAATCCCGGTAAACTAAATCATTTGAATAGACCATCACAATTACCGCTTCTTGATTGGCATTCTCAGCTAATAGAACATCGATTATTGGCTCAGATTCAGGATTAATTTCTTCCGTTAGCCAATTTAGATTGAAGGCCTGTGATTGATCATTATATGACCAGAATTCCAATTTAAATGAGTCAAAAAGGGCAACTCCTTTTTCTGACGCAGCAACCTTTGGAATAGAAGTCCATCCTTCTTCTCCGAGAATTATTGTAGCAATTGTTTCCGACTTCCTAGTTTCGGAACTCCAAGAGATAAAGTCAACCGTTCCGTTATCATTCTCTTGTACGGTAACCAACCAATCACCCGACCCCGCTGTGTAGGTTGGGGTAACTCCCTCAACTGGGAAATCTTGGTGAGTTGCGTCCCAAAGTAGGACCAAACCGGTTCCAAGAAGAATGGCAATAATTACCGCTCCAGTCTGGGTTTTCGAGGGTTCTCTGTATGGGTCAATCTGTGCGTTTACTGATTTCTTAATTTCTAGAATCCAATCCTTAGGATCTTTCATGAATCTAGCTAATCGACGCGTAAAGAGACGCTCGTCTGCAAATCTCCATACTGAATCGTGAGTTCTTTCTGTTAGGTTGACGGCGAGAGTTGCAACTAGAATCCCACCAATTATGTCAACCACCCAATGGATTCCAAGGTATAGGATTGTAAATCCAGTTAGCAATATGAAAATCATTAGTGCGGTTCTAAACTTGGCCCAACGGCCATCGTCATCCCACTTTAGATAAGTCAACCACACTGCAAATGGCAGGCCAATATGGAGGCTAGGCATACCGTTTGTGAACGGGTCTATTCTGGTGAACCAATTGTGTATTTCTGGTGTCAAATCATAGGCGATTGTTTCCATCGCTGGGATGTGATCTCCAGTCACTCTTACGTTGAAAAATAAGTAGAAAGGAATTGCCAATACATAGACCCAGAACATGGATAATGAGACTCTATCTGCCATGTGACGGTCATCGAAATATATCGGGTAAACGAATGAGGCGAAGGTTGCTGTCATGAAGCCCATGACATAGAAGTGAGTTAGAGCAATCGAGAGTAACTCATTTTGGAAAGCATCCTGAATCCATAATACAATATCTCCCTCGATAGCGTACACATATGGAGTCATATCGAGTTGAGTGTTTGCCATCAATATACGATCAAGTTGGTCAAGAAGATCTTTCCAAAGATATACTGAGAACACCACAAACATGTGAGCCCAGTATCGACGAAACATATCGACAAATCCTTGGATACTGATCTTGGCCCAAGGTGGTTTCATCAAAGGCATTAGAGCAATGGATAGCAGAATAGCTCCCATCAACCAAGAGATATAGATTCCAGAACCACCCGCCATACTGGTATCCACTCCCTAAATCATCGAGGCAACCGATATCTCAAGAATCCACCCCTACGGAAATCGAGAGTGAAATATGTTCAAATTGGCCTAAATCTATGAGATTCGGACGGTTGGCCCACTACTTCCCTCTAATTCAACTAAGACATTTTCAACCACGGTATCGAAGGCCGCGGCTGTTGCTCCATCTGGTTCCGCAATGATTCGATGGACTCCATCATCCCCCCCTCTGACAATACCTGGGTCGAATGGTAAAGCACCAAGGAACGGAACTTCAAGTTCAACAGCCGCTGCTTCTCCGCCACCTGACTTGAAGACATCTAGAGTAACAGACCAATCGCCATTCTCATCGGAAGTTGATTCGATAGCGGTTCCAGTCGGACCCATCACGCTGATTTGTGAATTCGGCTCGGCCTTTCCATGAAGTGTATATCCACTCATATTTTCTACAACACCTAGACATGGTAGAGATATTGTTTTGGCGAAATTAATCGACTTGCGAGAATCCAGTAGAGCAACGTCTTGAGGTGTTGTTACGATTACTACCCCATCAATACCAGGTAGGCTCTGTGATACTGTTAGTGGTTCGTCACTCGTACCAGGTGGGAAGTCGATGATTAGGGCATCTAATTCCCCCCATGCAACATCTCCAATGAATTGTTGAATCGCCCCTAGTTTGATTGGTCCGCGCCAAATTACCGGCTTATCGGGGTCTTCGATCAGGAAAGCCATGGAAATTACCTTCAGTCCATGAGGCCCAATCGCTGGGAATATCTGGCCGTCTTCGACGTGTAACTCAGCATCCTCGATACCAAGCATCTTTGGTACATTAGGACCGGTGATGTCGATATCCATTAGTCCAACTTTCTTTCCTTGACGAGCAAGCGAGAGTGCCAGTCCAACCGATACAGTGGATTTGCCTACTCCACCCTTTCCAGAGAGAACCATTACCTTGTGTTTAATCTCCTCATCTAACTGAGTCATTCTCATCTTACGGCGCATCTGTGCATATGCTTGCTCCATTTGCGCCTTCTGTTCTGGCGAGGCCGAGGTTTCTTCTGGCGTGCCTTGAGAATCGGCCATTGGGAGACCACCGCCCGGATGATGAGAGATTGGCGAATCTGGCATTAATCAAAAGGGAGAGGTGAGTTCTACTTCAAGCCTGCGTGGTGAAAATAAAACAAACTTAACCTGAAAATCAGATTTTGTGTGATTATTCTATTGGTGTTTCCTTCAAGTAGGACCACTACTGCACGTAATACATGCGACTACTGTTCGTGTGTGTCGGGAATACCTGTAGAAGCCAAATGGCAGAAGCATTAGCTCGACATTTTGGTCATGAAGCAGCATCTGCAGGAACACACCCCGGGCCAAGTGTAGCTGAAAATTCAATAACAGTTCTAGAAGAAATGGGAGTCAGCACATCAGATCTGAGACCAAAATCAGTAGACGATATAGAAACGGAGGGCTGGGACATGATAATCAGTATGGGCTGTGGAGTCGAATGCCCAATGCTTCCGATTGCAGAAGATTGGGGTCTTGAGGACCCAGTTGGATTACACATCGATGTCTATCGAAGTACGCGGGATACAATCATCGAGAACCTACAGAGGCTTTCTGCTTAGACCACCGACGCTTAGAAAAGTGAGTCTTGAGTCGACAATTTCGCACGAGTGTAGTGTAGTGGTTATCACCGGGCGTTGCCAACGCCTGAACCCGGGTTCAAATCCCGGCACTCGTACCAAAATTTACCAATTCACTTACCACGTTGTTCGGCTATTTGTTCGTCGCTCCAACCGGCTTGTCGCAACTCCTCATCGGTATACATTGAAATTGGACTTGGAGGGCTTACTTGACGTGAATATTCTTGGGCAAATTCTACAGCCTCAGGTTTCTTTCGGGATACTGAAACAAAAATTGCTCCACCTGCAATTAATCCGATGAATAACGCAAGGACTAACACGCTCAATATCATATCACTAGTGGTCTGCCAAAGAGAAAAATTGGGGTACACATCTGATTTATCGCCCACTCCATCGCCATCCGTATCTTTCCACTCGGCACTATTCAACGGGAAGGCATCAATTCCATCATTCCAACCGTCTGAATCGGTGTCACTGTTCAAGGGGTTAGTACCGGCTGCAATTTCATCAAGATCCGACAAGCCATCTCCATCATCATCCAAATCGGCATTGTTGCCGACACCATCACCGTCCGAATCCAGATCCTCACTTGGGTCGTCAGGGAATGCGTCATCGTCATTGAGTGTACCGTCTCCATCTCTGTCTGGATCCATTCCATCACAAAGTCCGTCGCCATCAGAATCAGTTGGTTCAATCGAAGAATCATCCTTATCGCCATCACAGGTTTCCTCAGCAACATCCGACCAACCATCTCCATCATCATCAGTATCTGCATTATTGCCTATACCATCTCCATCCGTATCGAACCATTCTGACGGATCGAGTGGGAAAACGTCGACAGTATCTGACCACTTGTCACCATCATCATCCGTATCTACCGCATCACAAAGCGAGTCGCCATCGAAGTCTTGTGGGAAACTTAGTGCATCTAGAGGCCCAGTGCCACATTCAACTTCCTTTGTGTCAATCCAACCATCATTATCATCATCTGTGTCGGCGTTATTACCAACACTGTCCGAATCAGTATCCAACCACTCCATAGGGTCTCTCGGGAAACTATCACGGTAATCTTCCCAACCATCATTGTCATCATCAGAGTCCAATTCATCACATTCTCCATCGGCATCTGTATCCAGTGGTTGGGAGAATACACTCATTGGGTCAGAACCGCAATCTTGCTCAATAATATCAGAAAATCCATCATTATCATCGTCTAAGTCTGCATTGTCTCCGATCTCATCATTATCGTTATCATTCCATTCAGAGGGATTTTCGGGAAAATCATCGATTGGATCATTGTAACCGTCATTATCATCATCGGGGTCTAGACCATTGCATAATCCGTCGGAATCTACATCTGAAGGATATGAGCTAGAATCGAATTGATCGGTACCACAAGATGACTCGTCTATATCATCCCAGCCGTCATTGTCATCATCTGAATCGGCGTTATCTCCCACTCCATCGGAATCGAAATCACTGCACTCGGAAGCATCATCTGGGAATGCGTCCTCTTCATCAGGACAACCGTCCCCATCTGCGTCAGGGAATCCTCCTGCTTGGTTATTCCACATTGTCATTGGAACTAAATCTGTAGCATTTTCATAATCGAAATAAAATCCTGCAAAGCCACCCCACTCAGTAAACAATTGCAAATCGATAAGCTCTCCTCCATCAGAGACGTTTCTAAGTTCAACTTGTAACACTGAAAGTGTCGTAGGAGATGTACCTGACGAGTCAGCCTCATTGAAACCTTGGAACTCTATTGATAATTCTTGAATGCCTTCATATGAAGTATCTTCCATCCAATATTCCGACCCCGAATCCTCGGTTCGGCTTCCGTTGTCATTGAGATCAACCAAAGACCAATCTTCCCAATTCTCCGATGTAATTGTGAATATTGTACCAACAGTCATTGAAGACGGCCTACTACTCTCTGATACCTCAACTGTGATATTTTCCCAAAGCCTTCCAGCCTCGTCATCCAATCCTAAAGTTCCGTAATCTATGTAATAATCATCGAAGAAAACTGAATCGCTCTCATACCAATCGGCTCCAATTGCAGAGTATGTTGTTTCGTCAACGGTCCAATCGCTCTCAACTGAGATTCCATAGACATCATTGTATGCTGTGAAATGTATTCCTTGACGAGTATCTCTGACATTACACTGTCCGGTAAAGGTGCCTATTGTACAGGATTCATCCGCTTGAGTCCAATAACCCATATCGTTTCTCACAGTGTGAATTACAACTCTGTCCCAAAATGAATCACTCTCAATATACTCTTTGAAGTAAATAGAATATTGTTGCCCATCGAGTTTGACATAATCTCCGTCCATTGGAGTGAAATCCAAGTCAACACTAATCGAACGAGGTGTACTACTAGTAGAATCATCATGAGATGATGCTGCGATTATTGGAGAGGCTAATGCGCTCAAAGCGATGGCAGATAGGATGACCGCTGAGGTTCTATTCACATCAGAGGAGAGTGTATGGTGAGATAAGGAGGTTCGCCCGGCAGGTTGTGTTTAGTCAAAATCCGCATTTCGCATTGTCACAACTATTGCGGTAGCGCCTAATGCCAGTAGCATTAGCAAGCCAATTAGCACCAAAGTGGTGGAATTTTCCGTTATCCAATTTGCCCCACCTCCTGATGACGATTTCTCATCAACTAATTCGATTGTATATGTCTGAGACTCTGTTGGTGTAATTGATTGGAATATATCCGATGCTCGAATGAGATAATTCATCTCCCCCTCAGATAAGCTTGAGCGAACATCGATTTGCATGGAAAATATACCATCTCCCGGGACTCTGTCACCATCTTGACCATCATCCTTCAACAATAGCCATGTTTCAGATTTACCAATAGGGGCAAGACGCCCAATTTTCGCTTGGGCAGATGATACTCCATCTGGATCAGAAATTGATACTTCGATAGTGTATGTTTTATCGCCAGATTTTGGAATTTCGATTATCGATACCCATTCTCCCTGAGCAAAGAAAGATACGTTTGTTATCTCTGGTGCTTCGTTCAAGACTTGAATTACCGAACCGCCATCTATGAGGGCAGTAGCACCTTGGTTATCTTCGACCTGAATAGGAATCGTTCGCAACCCAGGGGCTAGAGAATCAGGTAGAGCGAACTGGCCGGTCCATCGACCAGTGGTGGAGTCTAGGGACAGTGGGGTAAGTTCTCCACCAGCGCTGAGTAAATCGATCACTACAGATTTCACACCGTGACCATCCTCTACCCTCAGATTTGCAGAAATAACTTCGCCTCGATAAGCAAATTCAGGGGTATAGACACGCGAAGTTATTCGAGGTGCAAGATTTGAAATTTCAACATATGCGGTTGTTTGAACATCCGTCCAGAGATCATCCATATTTACTGGAACGGATAAGTTTCCAAACTCTAAACCTTCGTGATTTATCTTCGCTGTCCAAATCGAGTCTTGGATTATCTCGTCTCCGTTTAGCCCAGAATCAGAAAGAGTGATTATTCCTAGACCAAAATCACTCAAATCGACCATCACCCCAACTACATCGGTATCGACATCTTCGATTACTGCTTCAATATGGGCTGAACCACCTTCGGTGAATAGAACGCCTTCTCTAAATCTCAAATCAAGCAATGCAGGAGGTGTATTCTCTGCGGCGGTGATTACTGAAGGATACAGAACCCTTTCGAGTGTCTGATGTTCGACTACTCTAACAGCTTCTGATTCGTTACCATTTTCTCCACTAATTGGCAGATCAATGTCGATTATCCGATGGGCTTCGTGTAGCATACCAGCAAGCAATCCCTCATTGATCACAGTACCGTAGGCAGTAAAGTCGTCTAGAGATTCTGTATCTTGCCACTCAGCCAATTCCACCTCATGACCATCGGCCATACCCATACTAATGCCGATGATTTCTATCCCCTGTCCAATACCATCACTGGACGTAGGGAAACTATCTCCAATCACGAATTTATCGGGTACAATACCAGTTTCTCTGAAACCCGTAACATTCATGTCGCCATCATATTGGGGTCTCTCGGGTTCCATAATTATTGGAGAATTTTCTGGATATTCATTACTAGTTGTTCCATTATCTTCGACGTATAGGTAGCGAACTGTTCGGTTAGCCCAATCTGTTTGAGGAACCGTGTATTCGTAGGTCAAATTATGTTCAGCTTCAATTTCTTGTCCGATTGGACCGATAGGAGTCCCCGAAATATTGAACCATAATTCATTCTGAATAACATCAACTTCGAATTCTTCTCCAGTAGCATTGGCTTGAACCAAGGATTTGTCTATTTGGCGAACATATCCAAACGAACCACTTGCATCACCAGAGTATTGGCCATCGACAATTATGCGATCCTGTACGACCTCTCCACCAACCACCTCGTAGTGAATGTCTGGGACTGTGCCATTGACCTGAACTTCGAATTGACTATCTTCGATTAGGAAACCAAATTCTCCAGACCCTTTGATTTTCAACAACTGTTCTTCGCGAACCCCATCAAGCCACTTTTCTCTCGTTCGGAATTCATCCAGTTCGATTGAAAATGCTTCTTCTTGGGTCTGGAGGCGAATACTTAGGTTAGCCTCGATTTGAGTATCTGATAAACGACGAACGCCATCTTCGTCCCAGGTTTCGATGTAGAATACGGATAGTTCTCCATATCCACCTTCAGTACTGTTGTTCGAGCCACCATTGTAAGATATAGAGCCAGTTGCTTCCAAGGTTAGTCGCTCTGTCAATATTCCATCTTCCCAATCTCTGAGTATGTATGCTTGGTATACATTGGCCTCTACATCGATTAGAGAGTCCTCTGAATCACTTACGAATTCTAAACTGCCCGAGCCACGCATCTCGAAAATTTGACGGGTTATTTCTGTACCATCATATGTCTCATTCATCCATACGTTATGCAAATCAAGAGTCAGATACATCTGGTCGGTTCCAGTGTCCAAATCGAGAATTAATGACCCGTTTCCAAGTTCACTCGAACTCAGACTGTCACCGGTTCTCTTCTGCCAACCTCTTCCCTCGAAATACAGGCTTGAGCCTCCTTCTGCCTCATTCTGCAACTCCCAAGTGGTTTCACGTGTGATTTCGTGATCGGCAGAAGGTTGGTTCCACATTGTCATATCCAAGGAACGCGAACAAGTTGCTTCAGTCGAACTGACTTCGATAAATACCTGATCAAGGAATGCCGGCTCATCCGATAGCACAATATCGATTTCGCCACCCGCTACGACGTAGCTAGAGTCAGCCTCAGTAGCGATGATTTGGCCTTCTCTTATGTGTTGAACATCGATTGTTACCCCGCTTGGTGAAGTGCCATTCTGGAAAGCCGGCTCGTAGGTGGTTCTGTATCGATGAATTACCATTTCTTGCCATGTTCCGTTTTCATCGAGAGCCCAATCATAATCCCAATCTACGAGGATTTCGCATGATTGAGCGGGCTCAACTTCGTCAGCTCCAGCAATGCCAGCCATTGGTGCGAGAAGCAATAGCGTCAGCAACAAGGCGCTCTGGAATCGGTTGTCCACGACTATACCCTTCAGTGATATTGTTTGTACATTTGCCCGTCACGATTGGGCTATTTGAATCAGAATAGGGGTTCTTCCCAATCGTCTTCTTCGTCCTCATCGGTCATTCTTTCTCGCCATAGAGAGGTTGGAACATCATCGTAAATTCCTGCGTAGGGGTCTTCGTCTTCCTTGTTTTCAGCCTCGGACATTGCTCTCCTGGCAAACTCCCTAGCATCGGGTTTGAATTTCCAATAGTGAATTCTCCATTCCCTACCGTCCCAAAGTGTGGTTTCCTCGGATTCTGTAGTAAGCAAGTCATAGTCTTGTAATTGATAGAAGAGGTTACGATCTGTAGGTTCTAGCGCATTGTCGATAATACGATTTGAAAAACCGAAGAAACCTAAGGCGTGTTCAGCAATCGATTCGGCGACGATTACTTCCATTTCCGAATCGACTTTGCGGCGGATAGCCTGAGTTAACTCTGCTAGCGTCATACCCATCGCATCCCCCTCCTGTGGTAGAATATGGAAGCCCGTTCTTTATCAACAATCGCACATCGAGTCCACGATTCGTGTGGATTAGACCCGAAGTGGTTAATCGAATAATGACTCGGCACAACCCATGGACGGTGAGGCTAACCCAACCTTCCTCGGGCTCTCAGAGTCAAAAGAAGGGCCATGGGATGTGGTGATTCTTCCTATTCCATTTGAGATGACTACTAGTTGGGGCGAGGGCACAGAACATGGACCCGCGGCCGCTATCGAGGCGAGTTCGCAGGTCGAATTGTACGACCCATTACTGGAAGATGAGTTGCCTTGTGGACTAGCATTTCACACCGCCCAACCTTGGAGTTCTGAGGCAGGGACTCTAAGGGAACAACTAGATTCTATTCGGGATTATCTTATGCCGTGGTTTAACTCAGAACAATTTCCTATTGTGTTAGGTGGAGAGCATGGGCTCTTACCACCGGTTGTGGAAGCTCTACAAAATCACCCCTCTATCGCTGGTGACCTGTCCAAACTCACGATAGTTCAGGTCGATGCTCATGCCGACCTTCGAGATTCACTCAATGGTGAGCGATTCAGTCATGGTACTGCTGTAAGGCGCGCTTTGGATTGTGGAATCGGCGGTCTTTTGCAGATTGGAATTCGCGCATATTCACTCGATGAAGCGAAGTTTGCGGAAACCGATGACCGAATTGAGACGTTCTATGCCCAAGATCTCTTCAGTCCGTCTGCTGGAATGACTATTTGGAACTCTCTAATTAAAAGAATTAGCCAATTGAGTGGACCTATATGGTTGACTTTTGATATCGATGGATTAGATGGTTCATTGGTTCCCGATACAGGCACCCCAGTTCCTGGGGGTCTGACTCATTGGGGTGCGGTGGAAATTATCGAAGGGTTGTTTGCCAGCAGCGCTGAGATAATTGGAGCTGATGTGAATGAAATTGCTCCCGGCGATGATCGTATAACGCAATTTAATGCAGCATTAATCACAACGAAGATTATTGCCGCACACATCGCCAATTAAAATTGATTAAAATTTTGTAAATTAATCATGGAAATGATTCTATGCAATGACCCCTATAGCGGCGCATGCGCCGCTGGCTTACAGTATTGATTGTAGTATCAATGCTCGCTGTATCAACCTCACCTGCGGCTACAGCACAAATTGGTCAGCCAGACATTATCCAAGAGCATTGGTATCATTCCTATGCAACTCTAACCTTAGATCTAAACGAATGGGCGGATGACTATCCCGAAATCGTCGAGATGTTCAGCATAGGCCAGACTGAACTGGGAAGAGAAATTTGGATGTTGCAAATTTCGGATTGGAGCCAAGAAACCAAGCTAGATGGAAGCGAAAAAGACGTTGTTTACATCGATGGAGGACATCATGGCAACGAACATCTTGGAACTGAACTTGCTTTCCTAGTTGCCGAGTATTACATCGAGGGTTGGGCAGACGGACAACAAGACGTTCTCGATGTATTAGCCAATACTGAATTACACATTTTGATTATGTTAAACGCGGATGGTAATGACCACGACACAAGATGGAATATCAACCAAGTTGACCTAAACAGAAATTACGACCACTACTGGAATACTTGCCCTACCACCCAACCTGGAAGTAGTGCTTTCAGTGAATCCGAAACTTTGGCAAATTCGATTTACATGAACGAAGTTGTGCCCGATGCCGACCTATACATCACCATGCATACCGGTGTCTGGATAATGCTCTATCCATGGGGTAAATGGCCAGAACAGCCATCGGATTGGGAAATGTACCATCACATTAGAGATGAAGTAAATTCAAACATTTCAGATATCCCTATTCGTAACGCTAACCAAGGACTATACCCTAATTGTGGAACCAGTCGTGATTATGGATATGGAGTGATGGGTTATCCAACATTCACCTTCGAGACCGATGACGAGCAATTCCTCCTTGGAACCATAGAACCGCTATCCCAAAGGCTTGGTGAGGAACTCGATGTAATGATCTATCTAATCGAGAACGTCTGGTATTGGCGAGCTCGACTGGTTGTGGAAAGCATCGAGATAAAAGGTAATGAAATCGATGCTCATGTAATAAATCTTGGAAGAGCGAGTACGTCGAATATCACCTTACAATATTCTGATTCAAGTGGCCGATTGCTATGGAATTCATCCCTATTTGGAGTAAACGCTACGAATCAAACCAAGATTACATTAGACGCTCAAAATCTAACCATAATCGAGGATGGAAACTGGAGTATATACTACCAGAAGAGAGTAATCGATGCTAGTCAATGGGTAGAAGAAAATATTGACGACTCTGTAGTAGAAATCTCGAATAATAAAGAAGGATTACTACCCGCTCCCTCTATGTTTATCCATCTATTTTCAATACTATTGGCGGCTTTTGCGGGAAGAAGAAAAAATAATGATTTTTGAGTGAAAATTAACTTTTTATCTCAAAAAAACCTATTGAAATTAAGAATTTCTTTTGAAATTATTTGTATATTGGAACTTTTTCCCCCTATCCATGAGGGTGAGTTGTGCTAATTTTGACCGAACTGGGGACATAATGATTATTCCTGTATTCAAGGACTTTGATAAGGCCCCGAACAATACCACCGTTGGCCTCGGTCGGGGGCCAAGTATTGCTGTGAAGGCCGCAGCTGCAAGTGATGCAATTTCGGGAAAGGTTGGGGAATCTCTCAGTGTTTGGACCAAGGGCTGCACGGTTATTTTCATCGGGGTTGGAAAGAAAGGCAAACTTACTCACAAAGTCGCTCGGGATACTGGCGCGAAGTGTCTTGCGAGTCTTTCTAAGGACTTAGGTAGTGATATCGTAATCCGATTTACTTCGGGATGGTCTACAGAAAACATGAACGCTTTTGCTGAGGGTATGATGCTACGAGATTATCAGTTTGATAAATATCAGAAAAAGGACGAAGAAAACAATCACGATGGTTGGACATTAGAATGTCAAGCACACGACCGCCATCTCGAAGCACTGAGTGAATCAATTGAGAAAGCAAGTCTTGTTACAACCGGTGTTCACCTAAGTCGGGACCTAGCAAATGAGCCAGCAAACCGATTATACCCTGAAGAGTTCGGTCGTAGAGCCCTTGAATGGGCTGAAGGCAAGGATAATGTCGAGGTTGAAGTATGGGATTATGCACGACTACAGAAGGAAGGAATGCATGCTGTAATCGCTGTCGGAAAAGGTAGTATTCGCAAACCATGTATGGTATTCTTCCGATTAAATCCAAACGTACAATCTGACGAACAAGTACCTTGTATAGTCGGAAAAGGAATCACCTTTGATACGGGTGGAATCTCGATTAAACCTAGTCAAGGCATGTGGGACATGAAGTACGATATGCACGGATCGGCAACAGTTTTCGGACTTTTTCAAGCACTTTGGGCTACAGGATATGAAGGCAGAGTAGATGGAATCACATGTATGGCGGAAAATATGCCAAGCGCAGAAGCCTACAGGCCTGGAGATGTTATCGATTCTTATTCAGGAAAGACAATTGAAATTTTCAGTACCGATGCAGAAGGCCGAAATGTGCTTTCTGATGGACTTTGGAAGGCTGCCGAACTAAATCCCTCATACATTATCGATCTTGCCACCTTAACAGGGGCTTGTGTTGTTGCTTTGGGGCAGGAAGCTTCTGGACTTTGGTCAAATGATGATAAGTTGAGGGAAAGTATTCGCCAAGCCGGTAATTCAGTAGACGAATTGGCTTGGCCCATGCCACTTCTGCCAGCCTTTGAGAAGGAAATGACCAGTTCCAAATTTGCAGATGTCAGAAATGGCGGCAAGGGACGCTATGGTGGTGCCAATACCGCAGCCGCTTTCCTTAAGCAATTCATTCAGGAACGAGAGGATGAAAATGGTGACAAGTCAGAAATTCCATGGGCTCATCTAGACATAGCGGGAACCGCTTGGAATGTGGACACAAACGCATGTGTCGCCAACGGAGGCACAGGGGTTCACGTACGAACCTTACATCACTTGATTACTCAGGGATGATTTACTCGTCACCATCGTCGCCATCGACCACTTCGAAGTCTGCTTCGACGACACCATCGCCGTCGACACCTGCTTCGTTAGCAGCCTGTTGCTCGGCCATTTCCGCAGCAGCAGCCTCGTATAGTTTGGTGGAGACACCGTGCATGACCTCTTCCAATTCACCCATCTTGGCTTGAATTGCAGCCTCGTCAAGTTCTTCGAAATCAATAGGCTCACCTTCATTCATAATGAGTCCTTCAAGTTCGTCCAACTTCTCATTCACCGGAGCCTTATCATCATCAGACAACTTGTCTCCTGAATCTTCCATCATCTTTCGAGTCTGGTAAACGATACTATCTGCCTGGTTGCGTAGGTCCACTCTGGCCTTACGGCGCTTGTCTTCTTCAGCAAATTCTTCGGCCTCTGCAATCTTTGATTGAATCTCGTCTTCAGATAGAGAAGTTTGACTTTCAATCTTAATCGATTGTTCAGTCCCTGTTCCAAGATCCTTAGCCGATACGTTCACGATTCCATTTGCATCAATATCGAAGGTTACCTCAATCTGTGGGATTCCACGAGGTGCCGGTGGAATTCCCATGAGGTGGAATCTACCCAGCGTGGTGTTGTCTTTGGAGAACTCTCGCTCTCCTTGCAATACATGCACTTCTACAGCTGGTTGGTTATCAGATGCAGTAGAGAATACTTCTGAGCGACGACTCGGGATTGTAGTATTACGCTCAATCATCATTGTAGTCACACCACCCAGGGTCTCAATTCCAAGAGTAAGTGGAGTGACATCGAGAAGTAATACATCGGTTACTCCTTCGTCTCCGACAATAATTCCTGCCTGAAGTGCAGCTCCTACTGCAACCGCCTCATCGGGGTTGATGCCCTTGAATGGAGCCTTACCTACTTCCTTTTCAATCGCAGTTTGTACCGCAGGAACGCGGGTTGATCCACCAACTAGAATGACCTTGTCGACCTCTCCCTTTGAGACGCCTGCATCTTTCATCGCCTGACGAGTAGGAGCCATTGTTCGCTCAATTAAATCGGCGATTAATTCCTCGAATTTCGCCCTTGAAAGAGATAGGTCAAGATGCTCCGGTTGTCCATCACTCATTGTGATGAATGGCAAACTGATCTGTGTTGTTCCAGTTCCTGATAACTCAATTTTTGCCTTTTCAGCAGCCTCTCGTAAACGACTCATGGCCTGCATATCGCCAGACAAATCTATTCCAGTAGTCTTCTTGAATTCTGATAGAATCCACTCGATGACTACCTCATCGAAATCGTCACCACCCAATCGATTATCTCCGCTAGTTGCCTTAACTTCGATCTGAGGTTGGTCGTCAACTAGGTAAATTTCTAGAATTGAGACATCGAATGTACCGCCACCAAGGTCGTATACCAAAATAGTCTGGTCATCTTCCTTGTCGACACCGTAAGCCAATGCCGCAGCAGTAGGCTCGTTGATTATTCGTAGTACCTCCAAACCTGCAATTCTACCCGCGTCACGAGTAGCTTTTCTTTGAGCATCGGTAAAGTATGCTGGACATGTGATGACTGCTTGTGTTACCTCTTGTCCAAGATATGCCTCAGCATCTGCTTTTAGCTTCTGTAGTACGAATGCTGATATCTCTTGAGGAGTGTACTCCTCATCACCAATTGTTTGCTTCCAATCGGTACCCATTTCTCTCTTTACGGACATGATTGTGCGTTCTGAGTTGGTAACCGCTTGTCTCTTTGCAGTTATTCCAACAAGGCGGTCTCCGTCCTTTGTGAAAGCCACTACCGAAGGAGTAGTTCGGCTTCCTTCTGAGTTCGGTATTACTGTGGCCTTGCCACCCTCTAAAGTAGCAACACAACTATTTGTCGTTCCAAGGTCTATTCCAATTACTGCGGCGCTCATTTATTTCACTCCATTTTCATTTCATTCGCTTTCTTCAGCTGTTGTAGCTTCCGAGTTGATGTCGAATTTGACATCAAGAATTCCGTTGTTTAGATCCCATTCGACAATATTCTCCGCCGAATGTGGAAGTGTGTAGCGCTTCAAAGGGCGCATTTGTGTGGTTTTCATCAATTGCAGAATTTCACCACCACTGGTTAAGTTAAGCTCGACCTCTTCTTGATGGAGATCTGTGAATCTGGATATGTCTACTGTAATACACATCCTGTCTTCATGGATGAATACGTCTTCTAATGGAAGATCATTATCTGGCTCTTCCGTTACTTCTTCCTCAACCTCAATCTCTGGTACCTCGGCAGAGTTATTGCCTTCAAATTGTACCTTAATACCCATATTTCGGAACATTTCGCCCATTCCGCCTGGGCCGTTGAGCATGGATTCCATCTGCTTGCGGAACTCTTCCGGATCTACATCTGTCCCCATCTTTATTTCAGTGGAGGCCATTCGCTCAGGATCGAGTCCCATCTCCTCAAATTGGTCGCGGACTTGGCGCATCATATTCTGAAGTAATTCGACGTCAATAGGCATACCCATGTCCGCGAACATTTTGGCCATTTGTTCGAGCATTTTCTCCTCGAATTCGTCTCTTTCAGATGTGCTCATTATACCACTACTCAACCTGAGGTTGTATAGTCCGACTATTCTGCCTTATTTGAATCAAACGGTGAATAGTACACTCGCCTGTGTGCTAGCAAGCGCATGGGTAACGTGGGGGTACATCGCGATTCACACACAACATCGCATTGAAAGCGAGGCTTTGATTCGCTATGTGCATGGTTGAGTCAGAGCAGGATGTTGCTTTGGAGGATACCGACCGCATAGAAGGGCGCTCGGCTCTGGTAAACAATACCAACGCGGCTCTCGCCCTTGCAGGTGCTGTGAGGTCAACTTTAGGGCCAAGAGGCTCAGACAAGATGCTGGTCGATGAGAATGGTGAGATTGTCGTCACCAATGATGGAGTAACCGTTCTTGAGACTGCAAAGGTTGAGCACCCGACCGCTAATCTTCTCATCGCTACCAGTTCGGCTCAAGATAGAATTGCTAGAGATGGAACTACAACTTCAGTCCTCCTTACAGCAGAATTATTGCGCAACGCACTGGAATTATCCAGAATCGGAGTACATCCAACCATAATCGTGAATGGATATCGTATTGCGGTAGAAGAATCACTTTCTCAACTTCAAGAAATATGCAGAGATGCCTCAGATGATGATTTGATTGCTACCACATCGACTACAATGGCTGGAAAGATCGATACAGTTTTGGCCAAGAAAATGACAAGTTTAGCGCTAGAAGCCGCCCATGCATTGGAAAATGAAGAAGGCGGCGACGACCTTGAGAGGATTCGAGTTAAGCGCTTGGAGATGACTGGGGGAGGATCTGCTGAATCTGAAATCATTCACGGCTTAATGCTGAAGAAACAACGACTTGATTTCACTACAGAAACTCATTCTGATGGTGGAAAAATCGCCATAATTGATGGAGATTTTGAAAATCGAAAATTGGAGTTGGATGCACAAATTGAGATCCGAAGCACTGGTGTGCTCTCCGGATTCCAAGAGAGGAAGAGAGCCAAGATAGCCGAACAGGTTGCTATTCTTTCCTCACTGGATATCGACCTACTTTGTGTAAGAGACGGAATAGCCGATGAGGCGGTTTCGCTGTTGAAAGATGCTGGAATTACAGCCTATCGAAGATTCGAGAGAGAAGATTTGGAAAGATTATCCATTCTAACAGGAGCAAAGATGGTCCGAGATGCAAATCGAATTTCTACCAAAGATATTGGAACCTACACCAAGCATGCTTCGGAAAAGATAGACGATGCTTGGTATGTAAGGATTGATGGAGAAGGTCGTGCTATGACCGCTCTTCTCCGCGGAACTACATCCACCATGCGAGAGGAGGTTAGCAGAGCCTTCGATGATGCTCTTGGTGTAGCGTTCAGATTAGTTCGCGAGCCGAAGGTACTTCCTGGTGGAGGAGGGACTCAAACTCACTTGGCTCGCCACTTACGTTCCTATGCTACCACTCAGAAAGGTAGAGAGCAATTGGCAATTGAGGGCTTTGCAGACGCCCTTGAAGTAATCCCTCGTGTACTTGCAGAAAATGCAGGACTTGATCCAATCGACGAGATATTGGCGCTTTCAGCGGCACAAGTAGAACATGGTTCATGGTTCGGACTAGATGCGATGAGTGGAGAAAAGGCAGACATGGCTGAATTAGGAATCCATGACCCTCTTTTCGTAGCTCGTCAGGCCTTGACTGGTGCAACGGAAGCGGCTATCACAGTACTGAGGATAGATGATGTTCTATGGGCAAATGTCGAGCCGAGTACTCCTGATTGGTCGAATCAGATTGATGAAGATTGAATACCCGAAATCATTGCATCGCAAAGCGCGTCTAAATCATACTCGGCCTTCCATCCCCAATCTTGCTTAGCTGCAGAATCGTCAACCGAGTCAGGCCATGAATCTGCATACTCTTGCCGAACATCCGGCTTGAAATCACAAGTGAATCCAGGAACTCTTGCCGCGACCGCATCTGCGATTTCAGCGGCTGTAAAGGAACAACCCGAGAGATTGTATCCTCCTCGTGAATCACCGATTGATTCTACTGGAGCATCCATCAGAGCGATAGTAGCACGTATTGCATCCTCCATGTACATCATTGGAAGCCGGGTGTCTGCACGAACGAAGCAATCGTAGTGGCCATTTTCAAGTGCGGAATGAAAGATATCTACTGCATAATCGGTAGTTCCTCCACCAGCAGGGGCCTTGTAGGAAATCAAACCGGGATATCTGATTCCTCGAACGTCAACACCGTATTGCTTCCAATAATTCATTGCCAAACGTTCCCCAGTTACCTTGGTTTTACCATACATGGTTGTA
>Ga0163109_10000159_pt1 | contig 54265 bp, 83 predicted proteins | sample CRUFie1St13metaG_FD_108704 | JGI IMG/M metagenome (GOLD analysis project Ga0163109, IMG submission 108704) | Marine microbial communities from the Costa Rica Dome - CRUD Field 142mm St13 metaG | ecosystem: Environmental > Aquatic > Marine > Oceanic > Photic zone | place: Costa Rica: the Eastern...
ATTTTTTTAGTATCTTTTTATTTGCAGGTTCCATGTAAGGTTCACCGCCTTTAATACTTAGATAACGTAAGTTCATAAATGGTGTAGGATCCTCAAACAATCTTTCTATAATTTGCTCACTTTTATTTGTGTAACCAAATTCTGGATTGTCAATTCTTCTATGATATGGATTACCATTTTTAGTAAGTTTCAATTCATCTTTTACCCATGCACTTGAATTGATTCCATCACACATACGACATTTTAAATTACAAATATTACTCATATTAAATTCCAAAAAGTAGATATCTGTGAAGTTTTTGGAGTAATCATTTTTACTACCTACAAGCATAGGATTCAAAATATCACGAAAGAATAATCTTCTACTATGTCCTACTGCGGCTTCTTTTAAAGCACATTGTTGGCACTCGGGCGGTAACACTCCACTACGGATAGAATCACGTGTGTATGACGCTGTAATGCTGTTTAAAAGGTCATTTAAAGGCGTTTGTAGCACGTTTCCGTAACGTTTTGTATACACTCCGTCCGGCACAATATCGCCGTTAAAGCGTACCAAAATACTATGCCAAGGTGCGTAACATTTCATTAAATTTCTCTCCAAAAGCAGATTCTAAATCGCTATGTAGTTTATCCAAAATAGTTGTGGGTTGATATATTCCTACGTTATCCCAATCCACCATTTCCATTTTTCCAGAGCCATCTGGACTTATAATTATATTACTCAAAACCCAATCAAAGTGTGCGTATGGTTGCGTTTCTTCTATATTTTTTAAACAAAAATTATACACTTGATTTATAAACAAGTCCGTATGTTCGAACTTACTTGCTGGTGTTCCTAATATAGTTTTACAATCTATAAACATCTTACCGTTAGCACAACCACTATTAATTATGTAGCCAGGACGTATTTCGTCCATTATTTCAATATGCTCTTCAAAGTACTCTAAATTTTCAAAGTCCCATTCCTTCCTATAAAAATTAGGACCTTTGTAAACACGTCTTTGTTTTTCTTTATTTTCTTTTATTAAGTCCATATGCTTCTGCTACTTCAGGAATGTAATCCTGTATGTGGCATCCTCTTAATTCATCAAATGTTTTTATCCAATGCAAAAATGCATTTTGTTCTATTTGATCTGGTTTCTGATTTACCCAATACTTAAATTTTTCTGGCGCAAACTTTTTAATTGTGTCAGGTGCATTCTTTGAGTCAAAGTATGTAGGATGAAAAAGTAAATTATCAAACACATCAAACTCATTAGTCTTTGCCCATGCAACTATATTATCGTAGTCGTGCAAGTTCATTATTTGTATTGTTGGACCAACACTTTTGTATTTTACAAATTCTGCCCAACGTAACATATTTGTTTCTACAGTTTTCCAATCACTACCCCAACGTATGTAATCATTTACTTTGCCTATACCGTCAATACTAAAACACATATTAACAGTATCAAAACGTTTTAGTTCTTCATAAACATTAGGATTTATAATTGTAGCATTAGTATTGAATCTTATTTCAACACTGTTATCTAACTTTTTAAGAAACTTGTGTAATCCTCTTACCATCATAGGTTCGCCACCTGTTAAGTACACTTCTCTTAGTTCGGGCAAACTTGCAAGATAATCTCCACGTTCTTCTGTGTACCAATCGTAATTAGGAAACTGTTCATTACCCCATGGGGATTCCATACCCTTTTTAAGTAATTCTTTATGATCCTGATTGACTCCGCTTGACGTAGCAGGATAACACATAGTACATTTTAAATTACAGTTACTTCCAAAACGTAAATCAAGATGACTTACTCCTGGACCGTATTGTCTTGGTTTTGTGCGTTGACTGCCTTTGCCTGACGCTTCCTGTATTTCACACTTTTTACAAGCATCTGGAAATACACCGTCCTCAAATTTTTGCACTGCGTTTTTAAATACTTTACTTTCACGCCATTCTTCTATAGTGTGTGTTTGTATGTTTTCTTTGTTTGTAGGTTCATTACTTATACAACACAAACGGAATTCACCAGAAGTTCTAATACAAACTTGATGGTCTAAATATTTACACTTCACTACAAGTAACCTCACATATTTTAAATCGTTTGTCGCTTGGTTGTAGTAGAACATTTGATTCTATTATATCTTCTATGTTAGTATCATTTACGTTGGGCCACTGCACACTGTTACATTCTTTAGCATAAGGACTATCAGGATTCTTAGCATATCTATCACTCAGCAAATAGCAACAAGGAAACACTTCGCCAGTATGACTAATTTGTATTTTTTGTTTCTTTTGCCATTTACAAGTAATACAACCTTTGTCTAAACCTTTTTCTAATAAACCTTCTAATCTTACAACATTGTCTAAATGTTTCTTTTCATACTTGATAGTTCGTGCTTCTTCTTTTTTAGTAGCCTTGAATTTTTCTACTGCTTCAGATACAATACTATTCATAGCAGTAAATGTATATCCGCCATTTATATCAAAAACTTTGAATCCCATATCTTTAGACAGTTGTTCGCATTTTTCTATTTGATGTTTGTTATGATCAAATACAAGCATACGCCATCTTGCTAAACCGCCTGCGTCTATAAATGCTTTAGCATTAGCCATTACATTATCCCATACCACATGACGTCTATACAAATGATTAGTATCTTCTAATCCATCTATACTAAATGTAATTACTGCTTGTGGAAAATTACGTAATTCTTGTGCAATCATTCTATACAAATTAGGTTTACCTATGCCTCCATTTGTGTGAATCATAATTTTACATTTTAATTTTTTTGCATATTTTAATGCAAATGGTAAATTAGGATTCATAAAAGGATCTCCATAACTACCATTAAATATTATTTCTTCAACTCCTTTGGCATCATCTACTATACGTTTCCATGTGTCCATTGACATATGCCCAAGAGGCATATTAGGATTGACTTTTACACCATCAATATTGCGTGAACAGTTACCGCACATCGCATTACAATGACTTGTAAAATCAACCACTATTGTTTTAAGATCTTTTTTAGACAAGAACCGCATACTGTATTTACCGCCAAAATAGTAGCATTTAACTTACATTGGTAGGTAAATATTACTATGCAAGAATTGGAACAATACCATAACGAACACGGCATAATTAAGCAAGAATTATATCCAGATACCTTTGACCCTAAGTGGTTAGTGATGGAAAGTGGCTGGGGATATTTTCATCTAAGTGCATTAGATAACCAACCATGGAAAGAAATGCACAAAGAAGCAGAAGCACTTGCAGATAAGTTTCATTCACACAGAGAAGACAGTTACGGTAAAGGTTGGAAAAGTTTGACACTACACGGACTTGACGAAGACACACAAAGTCTAAATCAATATGGGCAAAGAGAAGAAGTACTCAAACAATTAGATTGGACTTGGGTGGCAGAGAAATGTCCTATTACAAAGAATTTTTTAACAAATGTTTGGCCAGCAGAATTTTTAAATCGTGTAAGGTTTATGTATCTTGAACCTGGCGGATATATTCTTCCGCATCAAGATCGTAAAGATGAAGAAAAGCGTTTAAGTGTTTGTAACATAAGTTTGAATAATCCAGAAGGCTGTCAATTTGTTTACAAAGACAAAGGCATAGTGCCTTTCAAAGACGAAGGTAGTGCATTTTTAATGGACATTAGTAACGTACATTCTGTTTGGAATAAAAGTGATAAGCCAAGAATACATATGATTATACATTATGAACTTGGTAGACGCACCAGGGATATGTTTTACACATTAAGAGAAAGTTTCTACTCCAATAGGAGAGCAATCAATGGATTGGAATAGTTTATCAGTTGATCGTTACTACGAAGACCTTGATGGCAATAATGATGTTGGCATAGGTATATTAGATATCACACGAGATATAGATAACAAGTTTGTTGCAAAACGCACACTTGATATGACCTACTTTTATATCAATAGAATGATTAAAATGAATTTGTGTTCATATGTAGGACATCATAAAACTGTAAAAGAAATATTAGAACTTGCAATTATTGAAGGCAAAAAATATTGTATGGTTGCGTGTCAAGGTTTGCTTTTATATAGAGGACCAAGTTTAGTACAAAAAAGTTTACAGTATGCAGAAAACAATCCTGAATTTTTTGTAATAGGGCATATTATGGACAAGCAAGGGCAACATCATTATCTTACTAAAGGTGCATATCCAGGATTACACAGACAATATTTGTTTGTAAATTTGAACAAATGGGTAGAATTAGGACAACCAGACTTTGATGAACTTGGTGTGTTTACAGACAGGCCAAGAAAGTATCGCAATGTTGAATATAGCAAAGAAAAAATACACAGTGAATACACACCTAAGTGGGTAAAGGGTGCAGAAGGTTATATGCAAAGCACTATCACTGCTGATGGCAGTAACTGGATAAATCTTGCCGCTGAAAACAATATTACAATAGATAACCTTGATAATGATATGCGTGAGTGCAAAGTATTTTTATATCCGTATAATAAACCACATATACTTGAACAAGTATGGTTAGATAAAACTAATGACAAACTTGTAGATCAATTGAATTACAGTCAAAAGGCTTGGATAAGAAAATTAGGTTATCAAGAAGAAATTGAAAAAAATAGAGTTTATGCATTTAATACAGAAAGACTTTCAGGTGAAGGCATTAGAACAAATGGCAAACATATAGATCATTTGTTTAGTGCGGCCGCTGGATTCAAACCTCTTGCTATTTTAAATGCTAATGGTTTCCATGAAGGTACAACCGTGCATTACTTTGATTGGTGTGAAGCAAGTTTAAATTTTAAAAAGCATTTACTTGAAACTTGGGACGGTTATGATTTAGATAAATGGCTCTTAGAACACGATTTAACTTATAACTTCAGTAGCACTTACCGTGCAAACTATAAAGAATTTTGGCAACAAGAACTAAAAGAGTTTGGTGGAAGTCTTGCATTTCAAAGATTATGGTCAAGATATAAAACTTTAAAACACGAATTTCATGTAATAGATATCGTAACAGAAAGCAATAAGTTATTTGATCTAATTGATAATGTACATGGTACAAAGGTATTATGGACTACAAATATATGGTCAAGTGAAATGCTTCAATGGAATGTTCAACCTGAAGAACTTGAAATGCACTACAAAAAATTTAAAAGTAGAATAAAAAATTTAATTGTATATGGACACGATTATTGTGCAATAGATCTAAATGATAGTATAAAAGGAGATTACACTCATGTCAGATTTGCATGATATGGCAAGACCTCATTGGGACCTTCCTATATATAAACAAGAAATTCTTACGAACAATGTAGTGTTCAATTATTATGACTGTGATGTATGTGTAAGTATCAGCGGCGGAATAGATAGTGCTTTACTATTGTATAACGTTGCATTACATTCTCCTCGTGATATTCATGTGTATACTTTAGCAAATAATGATCTAATGCTTAAAAATGTAACTGCCGCGACAGCAGTAGTTAACAAAGTAAGAGAACTTACAAACAATCCAAATATATATCATACAGTGATGCATATGGAAGGATCTAAACCAAACGGTGGCGAAGTTATAGGACATAGAATGCGTAAACACTTTGGCAAATTTATGGAAGTGTGTTATATGGGTGTAACACAAAATCCACCACTTGATGTAATGAAGAACTGGGACGTAGCAGATTGGAGTCACAAGTACAGAGACAATCTAACAAAAGAATTTGAAGTTTTACCTAACGTAGGCAATATCTATATGCCTTGGACAAATGTACACAAAAAATATATTGCGGCTATTTACAGAGCCCAAGGATTATTAGATACACTATTTCCTGTTACATATAGTTGTGAATGGTATGCTAAAGACGGCAATGATCCTGGTATGGACCATTGTAAAAACTGTTGGTGGTGTTTAGAACGTTATTGGGGGTTCAATAGATATGTATAAAGTAGTACAGTGGAATGAATCAATTGATCTAACAGACTACTACAATAGAGCAAAAGAAAAAGGCTTTGTTAATAATGCAAGTCGTGAAATGCTTATTGATTGTTTTAAGAATGAACGAGAAATGATATTGTTTTTGTTATACGAAGATGATACAATCATAGGCACACAAGTATTACATACATTTGATGAGTTAGGTCCTGATGCTTGGAGAGCAGGAAGAACAAGTTTGCTTGTACCACCTTTAGGCAAAGGCAGAAGTATTATTACAAAGTTTCAAAATCATACAGATCAATTTTTACATCCTGCCGTTATTAATTTTGTGACAGAACGCAAGGGTAAATTATATTCAACTACAAATATGAATCCAGAAGCCAAACAAAATCAATCACACTTAATATATTTTCCATTGTTAGAAAAGATGGGTGTAGTTGATAAAGTTAAGGATATGGAATATAGATATACCAAACAGTCAGTTTGGAAATTTAATTTTAATCGTTTTTGGGAATTGTATAACTTATTTCCTAAATGGAATTAAGCAATCATTGCTACCCACGCCGAGCCTGTCCAGAACACTGGGTAAGGTGTTGATCCACTGTAACTTGCTGGATCCCAATTAGTCTTGTTAGCAACTGCAATCATTCCAATAACTGGAGTAGACGGAGCCGCCGCTTGTGGTTCTAATGTCATTACACCTTCAATATCAATAGTTGATCTTGCACTTGTTCTATTAATAGCAAGTTGACCTTGACTGTCTAATACCATTAGTTTTGGAACTGGTGTAGTATTAGTTCCTGCGTTAGTAATAAATTCTATTTGTCCTGGTGCTTGGTCGTCTGCAATAGTACCGTTTGGATCTGTTCTAAATAAAATTACAGAAGAAAGTACTTTAGTTCCAAATGTACCAAAGTCTGGATCAAATGCAGTTGCACTGATTTCTCCAATGTAGTTACCAGCAGTTACTTTAACTTCGTTTCCGCTATCTGGGAATCCACCATAGTAACCATTTAATGTCATACCAGAAATGTTTGCACTTGTGGCACCATTTAAACTGTTAATTCTTACCGCACTTGATTCGTCGGAGTTCCATACATTAAGTACAGTGTCATCAGTTTCAGTTGGACCACTGATGTTAACTTCTAATTGTGTTGAAAGAAGTGTGTCGCCAGTTACACTAAACTGACCATTGTTAATAATTACTTTACTGTTTACTGCGTCAACAAGTAATGTTGAATCATCACCAAATACTGAACCTTTAATATCTGCTGTCAAGTTAGTAATTGAAGCACCAGCAAGATCTAAATCACCTGGTACAAATAATGCTCTTGCATTATCCCATATTAAGTATTGTCCTTGTGTAGGAGTATCACTACCTGATACACTAACATCACCTAAGTTGTCAATGCTTTTTGATGCTAACTGAGCATCTAAATCAAATGATAAAAATGCTTCATCACCTGCTACCCAACCACCTGCGCCGCCGTTAGCAGTTGCATCATATTTTAAAACTTTGTTTGTAGCAACGCCTGTTACTGCGTCTACGTTAGTTAAATCATTAAGAGTTTGTGCGATAGACAGTGTTTCTGCCTGCCATCTTGCATTAGGAGTATTCCACTGAAGTACTTGACCGTTTGCTGGAGTAAGAGTGTCTTCTACATCAGTTAAATTTTGAATTGAAAGGTTAGGGTTAATTTGGACACCGCCAGTTGTTACACCGTCACCTATCCATAGTTTACCTGTATCTGTTACGAAAATGGGTTCACCCAATGCTGGGTTTATGCCCGTCAGTGCCGCTCTTTCGGCCTCTGTACCTCTTCTAATTTTTAATGCCATACTCGCTTACTCCTGAAGTGCTTTTGCTATATGTATTTATGCCAAATACTTTAATTCAATAATATACATTATTTACGCATTTTGGCGTTTTTAAACACTGTAGCAGTGCCCTTTTGTATGTCTTGCTTTATCTTTCTACTGTCTAAAGCAAAGTCTACGGACTTAATTTTAGGTCCATATTCATTGAAAAGGTTCCTTATGTCCTTCTCAAAACGCTTCTGCGTAATGTTAGGCTTACACTCTATGATCCACTTTTTCCTACTTGAGAACGTAACTTCAATGTGTTCCAGGTATTCAAGGGGGATAGTTTTAACTTCTATGCCCTTGAATACTTCTGGCCAATGTCTGATTACGTCTTCAGGAAGTTTTAATTTCCTGTAGGCCATTTATTTAGGCCTTGCTTTTTTTCTTAGTAGGTACAAGTTCCTCTGCTTGACGTCTTAATTGTGCCGCTTCTTTGCTTAATCTATCCGCTTGTGAACGGTATGATTTAGCAAGATCTTCATCACTCATAACATCATTTGATGCAGTTGCTACTGGCTCGTTTGATGGAGCAGTTTCACTTGCAGACGCTGGTGTATCAGTTACTGTTGCAAGATTAGTTGCATCTTCTGATAAAGCAATATCTTTTATGCTTACACCTTTTTGCTCTGCAATCAGTTTGTTCAACTCGTCCAATGTTACTGTATCAGTAGAAGTTGGAGTCATTGTAACCTCTGATGTAGGAACTTTCATTAGTTTACCTTGTGCATGAAAGCGAGATAGCATAACACTACCGTCTGAAAGACGTGTACGTGCCATTGCTTCTGCAAGTTCATATGCATCTTGGCCCGATGGTGAATCTACTAATTGCATTAAAATATCATGATCTGAATCTGTTAAGTTTTCAGTTGATACCACTAAACAATTTTCGTGATCACCTGGGATTGTTCTATACGCAACAGCAACTTTTCTTTTGTTGCTATTGAGTCTACCTATGTGCTTAATAGCCATAATTATTCTCCTTTAGCAACTGGAGCCGGCTCGCCTGTTAGGGCCGCTGAAGCATCTGCATCGGCTACTGGTGCCGCTGGTGCCGCTGGTGCTTCACCTTCTTTTGCCTTTTGTGCTTCGGCTTGTTGCTTCTGTACCTGCGATAGGAATGTATCCAACTTATTATAAGTTGTTCCTACAGCCTGTAATTCGTTTGCTTTGAATGCGCCACGTTGAGTAGCGACATCGATTACTGTTCTAAGAGTGTTTAGATCTTGAACAGTTAAGTCAACCATTCCTGCTGGACCTGGTGCACCCGCTGGTGCTGATCCTGCCGGAGCGGCTGGTGTTGTTTTATTATCAGACATATGTCATATCTCCTTTGTTTTTAAAGTACATACTTAATTACTTAACTGATTTTAAATAATCGATCATGTTTTCTGGCTTTGTTTCAATATATGGATCATCGTCCAATCCGTCGTTATTGATACCTGGCTCTTCCCACCATTTTTCAACAACGCCGTCATTAATAACACACATATATCTCCAACTTCTATTACCAAAACCTCTGTGATTTTTTCCAATCAGCATACCCATAAAGCGAGTAAAGTTACCGCTACCATCTGGGATTACTTTCACATTCTTAATGCCAAGCACTTCTGCCCATGCATTCATTACAAATGTGTCGTTTACTGAACAACAGTAAACTTCATCAATATTCATTGACTTAATCTGTTCATAATTTTGTTCAAAACTTGGTAGTTGTGTCGATGTGCAAGTTGGTGTAAACGCACCCGGTAGACTAAACAATACTACTCTTTTACCTTTGAAATAATCATCTGTAGTCTTTTCAACCCATTTGCCTTCATCAAAACTGCAACCTTGTTCTAAAACTACGTCACCTTCTCTTACCTTGAAAGTTGTTTTTGGAATCTTAAATCCAACTGTCATACTCATTCTCCTTAGTTAGTATTACGATGTAATTATTTGTATTTTAAAAGAGGACAGGCCAAAGCGAAATAAGAAAGTTCCTTTGGGTCTTCAAATCCAATTTTAATTTTATTCTGTAAACTTTTGTCGTCACCTGTGCCTACTGCTTTTCCAATATAGTAACGACTTTTACAATTCTGTTCAATCCAATTAATTATTGCTTTGTCAAGATTATAACTTTGTTGAATATCCATAAACTCTAAATGAGGTCCGGGATATTCTAATCTTCTAATGCCAAAAAAGTTAAGCGGATTTGGTTTCATTTTCATAGTGTGTTGTTACTCCAAATGGTGCTTCAATATCTTTATTGTGATGTGAGTGAATTACAAAAATTGTATCACAGTAATCTGCATCACCCCAACTGTCCCAAGTATAACCATCTGTAAACATAATAAACTTCTTAGGAACAATATCATTGTCCTTCATATATCTCCAATTAGCATCAAAGTCTGTGCCACCACCACCTACAACTTCATAGGATAAAAGGTCATCGTTAGTAGCATCAAAGTCTTGCTCATTGTAAACTTCTGTGTCAAAGCACCAAATTTTAATTTTGTAATCTTGATACTGTGACATAATACCTTGTACTTCACTTAAAAATACCTGTGCTTGTTCATTGCTAATAGACCCACTCATATCAATAGCAATACATAAATCAATAGTGTCTTCAAAGTTAAGTCCTGGAAGGATAGCACCAGTGTGCCAACCTTTACGTGAAGGACGACTAAATGTAAAGTCGTTTCTTATAGTAGATTGAATCTGTTGTTGCAATAGTTCACGCCAATTCATTTTAGGCTCAGTAAGTTCCTTAATCATTCTCTGAATTTCTTTAGGAAGATTACCAGCACCTGTTGATTGTGCGGCACTAATCATAGACTCTTTTACTTCATCACGTATCTTACGTAATTCATCTTTGCTATAAGATGGAGGGCCTTTCTTTTTATCTTTTTTATCACCACTACCTTGTGCGGCACCATTACCATCTTGATCCCAGTCTACGTGTTCATCAAGTAATTGACCAAGTTGTTTTAATTCTTCTTCATCATATTTTTTGTAAATGTCTTCATATACATCTTCTGATGTCCAACCTTCATATTTAAAGTCTTGGAAAATAGGAATATCTGCAGGCTTTGTACCAATGCCATCTCTTACAAGTAAATTGTTTACAATATAGTCAGCGGCAATATTGTGTATTTGTGGATCACGTTTCTCTCTACGTGTCATATGATCATAAACACAATGAAGTATTTCATGTGCAATAACAAACTCAACTTCTTTGTTACTCATTTTAGCAAAGAACGGAACACTGTAAAACATATGTCTGCCATCTGTAGCGGCAGTAGGACACCAGTCAGTTGCTTCAACCATCTTAAGACGTGTAGCCATGTTACCAAAGAATGGATGTCTCATTAGCAGGCCAACACGAGCAACAATAATACGGTCAAGAACTTCTTGACGTAATTCGTCAGTAACTTCTACTTCTGGAAGATTTTTAATCTCTTCCCATCTATCTAAAACTTCTTGATCTTGTGTTTGTGTTGTCATGTGCCTATTCCTTATTGTTTATAATATTATTATAGTATATTTAATTGGATTTGTCAACCAAAAGAAATGGGGTAGCATACCAAAATATACTACCCCAAAATGTTTAAGAAGCCTGAGCGGCCGTTACGTACTTGCCAAACTTCTCATGGAATTCATCAAAGTTTGGTGTTTCGTCTGGATCAATCGGTAGTTCATATTGTGTAAGAGCAAGTTTAATACCCATTACAACCAATTCCGTATCGAAATTGTCCATTGCAAAACGTAAAAAATTATTAACCTTAGTATCAAACTTTTTATCGTTTTTATCGCTCGCCTCTTTAAGTTCATAGCAGAGTGAGACAGTTAAGGAATACATGGCACTGATTTCTTTTGTCTTCAACTCTTTTACCTTACCATCCAAAATTTCCGAAGGATTCGGAAGTTGTGATGCCATCTTTCGATGAGCCATGAACTTCACAGCCAGGCCTTCGCCTACTGCTCCACTTACCAGATCGGTAGTGGTATTCTCGTCATCGTCATCTTCGAGTAACTCGGATACGAATGACCAAGAACGCGGTGTTGCAAAAGATCTACTTGGACTCTTAGGATCAAAGTCATACAAGTCTTTCTTTGCAAATGTCAAGTAACCTACAACGTCTGGGTGAATCTTATTATCAGATGCCCAAGCAAACCAATCATCAAAGTCCACTTTAAGTTCTAAGTGAACAAATCTGTTTGCCAACGGAGCAGGCATTCTGTAAGTAACACCTTTATCAGCGTCTCTGTTACCAGCGGCAACTATTAATACATTGTCCGGTAACTTATACTGACCAACCCTTCTATTAAGGATAAGTTGATAAGCCGCCGCCTGTACAGCCGGTGCCGCAGAATTCATTTCATCAAGAAACAAAATAATAGTCTTATGTTTCTTTGCCATTTCTGCACTTGGCAGTTCTTGTGGCGGTGCCCATTGCATTGTATTATCGTTAGCCGCATAATACGGGATACCTTTAATATCTGTAGGTTCCCATAATGACAATCTTACGTCAATAACATGAGCCTTTAGTTGTACACCAATTTGGTGAATGATGTCCGACTTACCAATACCAGGTGCCCCCCAGATAAAAAGTGGACGTTGTTTTTTGAATGCCCTAAGAATACTCTTTTTAGCATTATTTGGACTAATAGTCCTTGTAGCAATGTTTTCCATGTTGTACTCCTTTTAGTTTCAGTGCCTTATTATGTTTATACTATAGCACCTTTATATTAAAAGGTCAACCAGAAAATGTATTATTTTGGTAAAAAAGTTAATTTAATTCTTCATCAGCACGTTTGAGTGCTTTGGATAAGCCGTATTTCTTAATATCTCCGCTAAAAAGATGCAGTTCGATTGATTTCTTTTCGTCGAAAACGGTTATTTGATGCTTGTTCAAATAGTAAGGGCAAGTGATAAATCTATCTAACCAAATTACAGAATTGGTTGTAAGTTCAAAGTCCTGTGGGAAAGGAACATCATAACATTGCAAATCTAATTCGCCTGTAAGATACAAGAATCCTTGATCTGTTAATCTTAATCCTCCGTCTCCTTTAGAACGAGTGTTTTGCCACCACTCCGACATATACTTCTTTACATTAATATCACTTACTGCTTTGTCGGATTGTTTTAAAAAGACTTTTGTGTATGTCTCTTTCCAGTTCACTATTTTTTCTTTTCCATTAGTTTAACTGCGGCATCATGATCTTTTTTACTTACTACGCCTTCACGTAAAAGTTTTTCTCTATTTGCCATATGCTTCATTTGGATTTCTTCTTTGCTACCGCCGAAGTATGCAACTGCGTGTCCGTCTGCAATCATCATATCTGTAAGTCTTTCTTTATCAAACAAAAAGTCTCCTAAGATACGTCCAAACTTTCCTTTTTTATCTGAACCACTTCTATCTATTTCTGTTTTAAGAATTTGCATACTACCTGTAGGCATATATTTCTTAACATAGTCTTTAGCCGTTAATCCAAATAATTTTTCTACTTTATCTCTTGTGCGTGATTCAGGGGTATCAATCCCCATCATTCTTACTCTTTCTTTATGAAGCCAAACTCCAAACCCTAAATCTATATCAACATCAACTGTATCTCCGTCAACTACTTTTAAGATTTTACATTTATATTCGTACATTAGTATTACCCCTCTACTACTATTTCCCCCGATACTAATTTAACTACAGTAAAGTCTTGTACATTAAAGAGATCGTTTAATTTTTTTGCTAAATTGTGTGCGTGTCCTGGATTACTAAAAGATACTTTTTTATATTTAGGTCCAGGAAAACTTGATAATGAATTTTGCGTTTTTAAGTTAAATGGCTTCCCTTGGTAAAAGACTGCCCAGATAGCCTCTGCCGCCAGAATCTGATCTGACTTATAAGTCTTTTTATCAATGTGTTCTAATAACACTGTTGGTTTAGGTCTACTCATTTATATACGTGTCCTTTGTTATAAACTACGTATATATTTATCTGATTAATAAGGAAATTGTATAATAAAGTTAGTAGATAATTCGCCGGTTAAGGTGCTTGTATTAGTCCTTAAATCCGCCACCGTCCATTTCGACGTTGATAACTTCTTGTTCGCTTTGTGTTTGTTTGTTAGAAATAAACTGTTCCATGTCGCCAAGTAATCTTGCATTAATCTGTCCAACAGTCAATGCAAGTACCTTAGCGTCAGCAATGCTTAGACGTACATCTTTGCTATTGCTTTGTTCAGCAACTTTTACTTGCTGAAAAAATTTCTCTAATGGAACTGTATTAATAGGCTCTTTTGTCATCTGCATTAGCCTTACTTAATTCTTGACGCATTGTAACTTCGTCTTTGAATGGTCCTTTAGAAGTATAGTTTTCAATAGTTACAAGTTTAGGACAAAAACTTCTTACCCAACCCTTGTCAAATTTAATAATGTAATATCCTGCACAATATAAACTTTTACTTTTTTTGCTTTTTGTAAACAATGGTAACTTACGTTTTACATCATACATACTGTTATGTGGCACACAAGAAGTAGGAAAATTATGTACTTCTTTATCGCCTGTTGGAACAGTTTCTTTATCTTTGATACCCCATTCGATATCTACATCTTTAACAAGTTGTTTTTCGTTTTCATAAAACTTTGTGAATGTATTGCAACAATACATAAATGTTTTATCTTCTTGTTTAGAAAGTGTACCGATACGTTCGCCATCTTCCTCTACAATCCAAAACTTACCTGCTACAATCGGGTTTGCTTTTAAATTTGTCATTTATACACCTCCTAAGTATTCTTTTAAATTCTTATCATTTATTACAATTACATTAGCATCTTTGTCAGCGGCAATAGATGCATATAATCTTGTTCTTCCATCAATAACATACCTTACATTATCCAACTCTACAATCAGTAATGGTCTACAATTTCCGGCTTCAACTGCTTCAATTATAGGCTCTAACGGAAACTCTCTTTCGCGGTAATCACGTTTATCACGTTTTAACATCTCCGCTACAAATGTTTCTTTATAGCCTTTTTGACCTCTTACTTCACGTATTGCCTTAAGTGTATATGGATCTTCTGGCAAATTGTCTAAGTTATTTAACTTCAGAATATCGTCAACTGACAGTTTTTGGACAGGTAGTTGCTCCAAAAACTTGCCTATTTTAGCCACTGCACGTTCCTGAATTGCTTGATTATGTGGCATTCCTGGCCGACTTCTATCACCTAAATTAATAGGAAGTTCTGCAATCATTGATTGTATTTCAGGTACAGGACACCCTATAAATTCATATGCGTCTAAAAAGTTTTCATCTATTAGTTCTGGATTCATACTGTGTACCTTGCATTCAAAGGCTCACTGTATGCTTGTATCTGCTCACTAATTCTAACAAGTTCATGCTTTGCACAAAACTTCATTAGTTTTACACCTACTTGTGCTACTTCTTTTTGTTTCATATTATCTGCGATAGTTTGTGCAATAATTTTCTTTATATCATCAGGTTGTGCAGATAAATCACAAAGTGTTACGTTACGTTGATAGTCTTCAAGTACTCTATGTTCTTTGCCTTCATGATCTACCCAACGTTGCAACATCAAGTTATTCCAGTTATATCCTTTAGACTCTTTATCTTCAAATGCTTCTGTTAAGCCTACTTTGTTCTTTGTGCCTTTTACACGTACACCTGGATATGCACTAAACACATTATCACTTGTATCACCACGCATACATTTTTCAAACAACAACCATTTAGGATTAGGTGCCGCCTTTGCTTCTTTAGTTTTTTTATCAATTACAGGCTTCCCTTTTTTATCAAAGTAGCCTTCATGTGTAATTGTTACATCTTGAATCCCATTGTACTGCTTTACATTGGGAGCAATTAATTGTGCAAAATCTCCGTCAGTTGAAATAATTACATGATTATCATTAGGGTGTGATTGCACCCAACCTGCAATAAGATCATCTGCTTCGAGTTGCGGATTATGTAAAACAGTACAATTCGTTTTTGTCTCTACAAATTTTTTAAACTCATCAAACATTTCCCAGAAGACTTCTTCTTCCTCTTGCTGACTTGCTGTCAGTGCCGCACGAGCATCGCTTCTATTTCTCTTATAAGGCTCATAGTAATCTTTACGCCAACTACGTCCTTCTAAACAAAAGATAACATGACTTCCATCAAACTCTTGCCAAACCTTTTTGATGCCTGCTAAAGTGATATGAAATGCCATGCCAACCTTGTCAGTAAGATTGCCACGTACTACGTGTCTTGCACGAAAGAATGTGTTTGCAGTGTCAACTAAGATGTAAGTCAAATTATACTCCGTAAAATACTTCTATTATTGTGTATAGTTTACTTGACTTTTGCTTGATTGTCAACCTCTTTTTTACCTTTCTCTTGAATCTCTTCCAAAATAGGTTTATTCATAAACGGAATAGCATTCATAAAGTCTTGGTCAAAACTTCCTGTAAGTCTTAAATCAAATGCAACACTAACACGTAATCCATCTGCTTGATGTGTTTCTGTGTAATGTTGTGTACAACTTGGAAACAAAACACTTCCACCTTTTTTATTAGGAAGTCCTATTTTTGATTCTGGATCAAAAGCACTCCTATAAAAGGTTTTAGTTTCATAGTCATCAAAGTGCATATTACCACTTAGATATGCATCAGGAGTTCCTGCATGAGCATGAACATCCATTGCTTCACCTTTACGTAATATGTTTGCCCAACAAATTATTTGTAAGTCTTTTAACTCTAATTGTTGTTGCTGAACATATTCAAGATAAGAATATTGTAAAAACGTTAATAGTTCTTTAAAAGATTCATTATCTTGTTTTAATAAATTATATCTACCAAAACGTGTTGTAATATGATTTTCAGTTAATCCTGTACCACCTGTGTTAGCATAGTCATATTTCTTTAGGATTTCTTCTTCGTTATCGATAATCCAATTTCTAATACTATCCACATGGGCAAGGTCAGTCCAATTTGTCAACCAAAGTGGAATATTCCAACTTGGTGCAAATTCTGTCAAAGGGTGATAACTTTTGATTCTTACTAAACTCATTTCTTAATCTTCTTTCCAATATGACACATTTCTTTTAATATCATTCTTAAGTTTCTTGCAATTTTATATAAAAAATATACACCTGTTATAGTAATTGCATAATCAACATAAAACCAAATGTCTGAATAAATTAATTCATGATAAGTCATTATTTAACCTCCGATTTTCCGTCACCTAAGTTTTTAGTATTGATGTAGCCAGCACCTCTGCCTGTATCCATACCTTCTTCTGCAAGGACGTTTCTTGCAAGATCTTTAAACCATAAGTCTACAATTTGTTCATTTGATTCACCTGAATAACCTGCGTCAATCAGTTGTTCAATAAATTCATTGTTCCAATCAAGTTCAAAGAAACCATTTCTTATATTGTCTTTGTTTACTTGCGTATCAAGTACACCAACCCAAGGCTTACCTGCTTTGGTTGCCTCTTCTTTTTCTTTCATCATCAAATCACGATGTGAAACTGCTTTGCCATCTTTAGCCTTTTTCATGCCAAGCATATCTTTCATTTTATCTAACATATGTTACCATCCTGCCTTTCGTATAGCATCTTCGTCAAGTTGCTTTTTATTAAGTTTATTCTGTTCTGCCGCTTCATCAAGTACTTTATGCATATCATCATATGGATATATTGAATCCTGATGCAAGTGTACATCTTCATCAGGTTCTTCTTGTTTTTTAACAAACAAATTTTTGATCCATTCTAACATATTAAGTACCTATTGCATTTCCAAACAAGTAAACGTGTACTCTTGCGGCAACGTTATAACCTCTTTGAAAAGCCAATTTAGCAACATCACCTGCCGTTGCAGTTTGCTCTTCTTCTCTGGCGCCAACAGGCATAACCCATACAGGCCAGTTTACACCTTCTGCTCTAAATTTCTCTATAACAGAATCCATTTCGTCCCATTGTTTTTGATCAGAACCAACAACAAATTTTAATTGTCCTGCTTTAGATAGTTCTGCATATTCTCCAACTACTTCTGGGATAATTGCTTTTTTACTTTCTTCACCTGATACTGTCCATAATTTAGGACTACAACTAAAGAATACTTCTTCGTCAATTCTTTTTACCCATTCTTTAAATGGATCTCTAAGTTTTTGTGTGCCGTTAGTTTCAAATGTCATACTGCTCGGCAAATTGTTTTGTTTTTCAAGTGCTTCATATATACCAACACTTGCCATTTGTCCTGTGACCATTAAAGGCTCACCACCTGTAAAACATAAGTGTTGTGTTTGTTTACTCATAGGATGTAAGAACTTTCCTTCTGGGTTCGAATCTGTCTTTAGTATATCAACAATCTTGTTTGCTAATACTTCAGGAGTTTCTTGACCCATCAAGTGTTTGTATTTCTTTGCCCAAGTATAAGAAGAGTCACAACCTTTTTCCCACACAGGCAAATCTTCTACTCTCTTTACTTGACTTACATCATAATCTAAAAATGGCAAATCATATGTATCTGGATTAGTAGGATCTATTTGTCCAAACCCACTACATTGTAAGTTACACAAGAAGAAACGTATCCAAGCCGTTGGAACACCTGTATAGTGTCCTTCACCTTGGATACTATGAAATATCTCGGAATAATAATATTTTTTATCTGACATCAGATACGGTTACCAAAGGTTCGTTTATATATGAATCATTGTAATCGCCGTTTTTCTGATACTGACGCACTGAAGTATCTTTTACCAGTACACCATCTTTAATAGTGTAAGTTGTATATTCTGCTTTGATTACACCTTCTTTAGATCTTTCAATATGTTCTTTCATTGGACCATCCTGTACTTTAGTCATTTGCAAACTCCTGTTGTAGTTTTACGTTATCTATAAACTCTTTTTTAGTTGCTGGATCATCTTTAAATGCTCCACGCAACACAGTTGTCTGTGTTAAAGAACTATGTGCTCTAATACCTCTGTTCTCACAACAACCATGAGTTGCTTGTACATACACACCAACGTGTTCACTGCCTGTTTGTTCTTGAATCGCATTTGCAATCATTACATTCAGTTCTTCTTGTAGTGTACCACGTCTTGCACACCATTGTGCAATTCTTGTGTACTTACTTAGACCAAGTAGTTTAGGACCAGCAATAATCCCAATGTATGCAACACCTTTAACAGTTTGGTGATGATGTGAACACAAACTTGTAAGTTCACTTCTTACTACAAGCATACCTTCGTATCCGCCTTCAATGTAATTAGGAAAGGCACTTGGATTAGGCATAGGATCATAACGACCAGACATAATCTCATTGATATACATCTTAGCCATTCGCCTTGCAGTATCTTTACTGTTAGGATCTGTTTCAGTGTCAATTAATAAATTTTGTAGGACATTTTCAAAAGCCGGAACAGCCTCTTCTATAAGTGCCTGCTTATCGCCTTCTTGTAAGACGTCGCTGATATTGTCATTCGCCCAATATCTTTTACCTGCGTCTTTAAGACGTTGTTTGATTTCTTTTACTTTTTCCATTTTCTTCTCCGAGTTATAGACGTGGATGTCTCCAGTGTCATATTATAATTTACATTATATACTTTATTTAGGTTTTTGTCAAGTATTATATGCACTTAGAAATACTTTTTGAGCATTTCGATTTGATCATCATATTCAGCAATGATTTTCAATTCTTTTTCCATTGCTTCTAAGATGTCAGGATGTTCACCAATACCGCCTGAATTTTTCAAGTATACTTCTACATTCATTGCGTGTTTTGAAATATGTCCTTCTGCGTGTTTGATTAACGCATCAATCATATTCTCCCTGTTGTACTCTTTAGCCATTTTTAGTTTCCTTTCCTATATTAGGCACGTACTCATTTGCAATTAATTGATGTGCTTCTACGTTATAATGCTCATCATCAATCGTAAATGTTTTACCCTTTGTTGATAAAAATGTGTCAACACTTTTATTTGCAACCTTTCCATACGAGCAGTCGCCAATTATATTTAAGTCTTCCGGCAACCACGTTTGCTCATTGATGGTAAAGATTTTCAAATCAATATTTTTATCTTTACACATTGTATTCCAAAGATATATTTCTTTGAAAAAACTTCTTTGATTTACTAACGTCATTATTTCATACCATGCTTTTACTCTTTGGTATCCATCAGTTTGTAAATTTGGTTCTGTTATATCAAAAGGGTCAAACTGCAAAGCAATAGTAGGACTTATTGCATAATCGCCTTTTACAGTAATTCTGCTCCCGTCAAAACTTTTCGTATCATCATTCCACATATTGATATTGTAACAATCTATGCGTCCTTTTGTTTCTTCTAAATTCATGTGTGTATCAAGTGGAACTAAATTTTCATAATGGCAAGGGTTTTGAAATCCTATTCTAAACCTATTCCAATATGTTTGTTGTATAACAACTTCATCGATATCATCATATTTCTTCAACAAAAAAGCAAGACGCTCACTATAATCATACCAACCTCTACCAGGACAAGCAAATATTACTCCGTCCTTGTTTTGATTGTTAATATAAATTTCTGCCCAGTTGTTGTCATTCCAACGGTCACGAGTACCGTGTTGCTTACTATAACTATAGCCTGCACTATGACTACAACCTATGACAGCAGTTCTCATTACGCAAATAACTCCATTTGTTTTTCTTCTTCTGTGCTATACTTTTGTTTAGCAGGAATAACACCACGAACTCCACCTTTTGGATCGTCCATGTCTCCTTTACGTCTTGGAATCAAATGTACGTGAGAATACATTACAGTTTGTCCTGCTTCTTGTCCTACATTTTGTCCAATGTTAAATGCATCACAGTAGCCTTTATCTACCCAGTCGTATCCCCATTTGTAAGCGGCTTGAAAACAGTCTGTCAAATGTTGCCAGTCATCTTGTTTAGGAACAAAAAGAACATGGCCTTCTGTAACAGGATACTTGTCTTTAAATACTGTAAACTTTTTAGTATCAATTAAAACATCTTTCCAAGGTATTTCGTTATATTGCATTATTTGTCTCCGTGTGAAAGTTGATATGTATCTTCATAGAAGTGTACACTATATCCTTTACCATTTGTATCACCTCCATTGTTCATGACAGTATTATCATCTGTTTTATATGAAACACCATCTATAATACATTCTCCGTTTGGCATTTCTACTTCTTTGAAAAGCAGTTTGTTAGGATCAAACTTCTCTCCCTGTAAATGTAAAACACCATCAAAGAACGTTCCTTTTTCATTACTAATCATTTGTGCGTACCAACCACTTGGCAAAGTTTCTTCTACAACTTCTACGTTTTCATCGTACTTCTCAAACCAATCAGTAAAGTTAACTCCTTCTACTACGTTGCTTATATGCTTTGAAGTATAGTCATAGCCTGCAACTTCGTCTACATCTATTACTGCACTATCAGATGTTACACCGTAATAGTGTCCTGATTCATTAGGCGGTTCATGCCAACCTGTATGATATTCTCTATCCTGGTTCCAAAGGTAATCTGCATACTGTGGCATATCATTATGCTTACGATACTCTTCAGGATCTACCATATAATCTTCTGCTTCACCACTGCTTTGTTTGTTCCACCATTCAGCACATTCTTTTGTAATATTATTCCATACCATCTCGGATCCATATCCGTGAATTGTAATACGATAATATTTGTCCGGAAACTTAATATTTTCTATAAGTTCGTGCTTTTCCTGTGATGTTGCCATTAGTACTCTGCCACATTTTCCCATGGATAAACAAGCCAAACATCTTCTTCTGCTTTGTTTACTGTATCACAAGCATAATTTACACACTGGTCAAATTTAGAACTTAAATTATCTGTTAGCACTGCAAAGTGTACATTATCTCTCCATACTGCTTTCCAGGCATCATCTTGTTCTGGCAAACAACTTTGTTGCCAATCTTTTTTAATCCAATTAAATGTTGCACCAGTATCATTAATATCATCAACAATTAAAATATTCTTTCTTAAGTTAGGTGCCCATCTTGCACCTGTTACCTGTGTTGTCTTTCCTGTTCTATCACTATTGTATCCGAATGCATCTTCTGCCATCCAAAAGTTACTTTCACTATCTCTTTTATCATCACGCAAACTTACTTTTAGTGCTTCACAACGTATTCCTGTCATATTGGAAATAATAGTTGCAGGAACATTACCTCCACGTGTAATACCTACTATGTAATCTGGTTTCCAATTTTCTTTATACATTTGATTAACAATACTAACACACATTTTTTCTATGTCAGTCCAACTGTAATATTTCTTCTTAATCATAATTTTTCCTTATGTTTAAAAACTGCTGGTTACCTTTTTCAACAATAACCCCAGTACCCTTTCCTTCACCTGCATTTACAAATTTAAGTGCTGGAACAAATCTTGCATTAGATCTAAATCCTGTAGCACTATGGTTAATATTACTCCTAAAAAAACAAAAACGTCCTGGAATTGGAGCAATGCTTATAACAAGAGGTTCATCAAAGTTTTCAATATCTTTTACTTTGTAATCCCCAAGATCTTCTTTAGTAATAAAGAATTTTGTTTCACCTTTTTCATCTGGTGCCCATTTACTATTACAGTAATACAATAATGTATAATCACAATCATCTTGATGATAATATGCATCTTCGCCTGTTGCAAAGAAGTTTAAATTGCTTCTTCTATATTCTAATCCTTCAAGGTCATTTAATTTTTCATTTACAACGTTCCATAGAGTTGACCATGTATGTGTATTTTCAAAATCAAAGCATTGTAAACCTGTTGGCGGTTGATCTGGATTATCTCTTGTCCCCCATTTAAAAGGCACATTTTGTATATCTTTTTCTAACACTTGTATTACATTAGAATTAAAGACATTATCATATACAGTTATTAAACCACCATAGTATACTTGCTTTTTAATTTCCACCTGCTAAATCCTTTTGTGCAAGATAAGTTTCATTATCTATCCATTTGTATCCACGTTCAGTTATAGTATCTCCTCCAACCCAACGTACAAATCCCCATTGCTTTGTTTTACGCCCCATAAAGAAAATACTTGTACAAGGTATCTCTTTTCCGTTTTCATCTTTTGCTAATTCTAACCAATGTAAGTCATCTGCTTTTCTAAAACGTATTGAGCCTGGACCTCTCCAAACTCGCGTACTACCAACAACTCCTCCTGTGTCATCATTGAGTAAAGGAATATGTTCCCAGTAACCACCTTTAAGAATAATTGCACCCCAACTCCATGGATGATCATGTAACACTGGTTCATCGCTTACAAGTACCTTATGCAATGTAATATTGAAAGGAAAGTTTTTTCTTTCTTTCAAAAACAAGTAATAACGAATTAGATATGGTATTTGTCCTGTTCTATCCGTAATAACTCTACGTCTTCCAAGTTTATCCATTAATTTAGAAAGGAACGTCATCATCTAATTTTTTTCTCCCATTATAATCATCTTTGACCATATTGTATATTTTAATAAATTGTTCATACTGCAATTTAAGTGCAGGATAAATTTCAATCATTTGTTCAACTTGATATTCACTTGGCCAATTGTCTTGTGGACTTACATCAAACGTTGGCGTAAATGATGTTGTATCGTCCCAACTTGATGTGTCAATAGTAAATGTACCATCGTCATTTTGTAAACTATCAGTATCAATAGTAATATTATAATCGTTATCGTTTCCCATAATGCCACCAACTGTTGCACCTGAATAAGTTATTTTTGTTTTATCGTCCATCTTGAATTGCCCTATACAATGCTTTACCACTGAAAAAATCATTTGCAAGTTTCTGCGTTTGTTTTTGCATCGGAATAATATATTTTTTATAGTTTTCCATGTAGTCAATAATTTTATCCATAACAAATTTTTTATTAAGTTTATATGTTTCAAAGTCTTTAGTCCATTCGCTTGGATACTTAAATTCATCAATTGCCATTTCACTGTAACTTAATCTATCTGGAATCATTGGAATAGTATCTACAAGTAAACCTTCATACCAACTAATACCAAGTGTTTCTTGTAGGTTAGCACTAAACACAAGTTTCGCTTTACCTAACAAATTATGATATTCATTTTTTGTCAATTCTTTTTCTTGGCATACAATAAATTCATATTGTGGCAAACTTTCTTTTAAGTCTTGAAATATTTCAGGCTGTTTTTCAGGAGCAATTCTATGTGGAAACAAAATAATATTTTCTTTATCCATGCCTTTATACATATCAAAACTGTTTCTCAAATACTCCATAGGCCAACCAACACGTTTAGTTTTGTCTTCTTGCATAGCAAGACTTTGTCTAAACAAGTCTATATGGAAGTCAGTTGCATAAAAGTTGTCATCATAACATTCATACATAGAACGTTCTGCATGACGTACCCAAGGTTTGTCGCCAATCAGTCTACCTAAAAAGTCTTGTGGATCATAACTACCAGCGTGCCACAAACCACCAATGCGAATGTTAACACCCAATAGTTCTGCCATATAGCGTAATTGAATAACTGTAGGATTCCAAGCATCAGTATAAAGAAAATAGTCACCATTCTTAATTTCTCCATCACAAAACTTTTCTCCTATAGTTTCTAATTGTTTACTTTTGTAAACATTTGTTCCGCCAAAGTTAAGAAATGCCCCAGGCGTTGTAGCCTGAGGCGTCTCTCCTCCACTAATGACTTCTACTGTTTCATTTGTAGCACGTTGAAGTTGCTTTGGAAGATGTTCCTTCCATTGCTTTGTATACCGTGTATCAACTGCTTCAATGTCTACAATATGAATAGTCATTAGTTTCTCCTAAAGTTTTTCTTTTTAAAGTGTGGACGAGGTCGTTTACCTTTAGTAAACGCAACGTATGTGCGCCACGCTTCGCTCTTGTTATTGTACAAGTCACGTTCATCAAACTTAAATGAACGGCTGTAACCATCAACCCAAGTAGTTGCACAGAACTTCTTGAACTTCGCAAGATCTGTATGGATCTTGTTATACGTTTCACGATCAAATTCAATCGCCATTTCATAATACTCCTCAGTATTTTGCGTACTCAATATGTGCGCCATTTTCACCATCTTCACTAATGTCAATGTGAACTTCACGCCCAGGGAATTTTTCGTTGATCTTTTCATAAAGATCATCACTCATCATTTCACATGATTTGTAATCTAAGTCTAAAGTTTTTTCTGCGTATAGTTTCTCCATCCATCGTTTAAATTGTATGAATTCAATATCTCTGTCATTATGTGTTACAGTGATACCTACTTTAAAATGGAAGATGTGTCTATGAGGATAACCTAAAAACGATACATCATCCCAATCACCTGTTGCTAACTTAGGATCATCTAAGGCCGCAGGATATTTGTGGATACCTTCCTTACGAAATGTTACCCATATCATTCTTTTTGCCGTATTCATAATACGTTCATGTGTTTCTTTTGTCATTGCTTCTTTCATCATTGTGTCAGTTATACTCATATTATAAAACCTTTCTCATCGTTTGTCAATGGTTTATTTTGATTTATTTTGGAAACCAGGTCATCAAAAACTGTTAAAATATAATCAGTTTCTTGTTTCTTGGTTTCGTAAAAACTACATACTTTGAGTGTAGTTGTTGAGTAAATCCAAATACCATTGCCATTTAGAAATGCTCTAATATCGTTTAGCATCATTTGATTTCCTACTTTACTCATATTACAATTTAAAAAACTGCCTTTATGTGTAACATCAAATGCTTCTACTTTCTTAAGTATCTCTGCAAGTTGTTCTATAAATTTTGATACATTTGATTTAACGTTTGCACCAATTTTATGTGTTTCACAATATTCAAGTGCGGCAACAGTTGCAGTTGCTCCTACAGGATCTTGACTTCTTGAATTGCCAATACATAATGGCAATGCCCAACCTGTGTCAATTGGTCTTGATATTTGATCAAGTATCTCTCTTGAAATACAAGTGATTGCAAACGAACTAAATCCGCCTGCAAGTGCTTTTCCAAAACACCCAATGTCGGGTTGTAAATTACGTACAACGGCATCACTAAAATTACCAAATCTATACATACCTGTAAACACTTCGTCTGCAATAATTTTGTAATCGTATTTTTCTCTGCCTTTCTTGATCTTTTCAATTAGTTCGTCGGACATTTCATCTACACCATTGAACCAACTTACAGTATCACAAAGCACTGCACAAATGTTTCCTTTGTGCTTTTCTAAAACATTATCAAAGTCATTATCATAAAAGTCCACAAACTCTACTGTAGGTAAATGACTACTCCAACCTCTATAGTCGGACATTGCCCAACCAGTAATACTACCACTGTGAAAACTTCCTTTACGTACAAGAACTTTGTTTTTCTTTTTGTTTGAATAGTATTGAAAACAAAACTTTAGTGCATTATCTGTTGCGTCACTGCCACTATGTGCAGGAATAAACGCCCAGTAGTTAGGAAGTAATTTTCCAAGTGTGCTTTCTAATTTTTCCCATATTACAGGTTTAGCATTCCAATCGTTACTTGGCCAAACTCTATGTGCGTGTGTTGTGTGTAATGAAATATATTCATTGTTGAAGCCAAGAACATTACAACCTTTACCAGCACTTATATCGTAATAGTTCTTACCTTTAGACTCAACAAACCTACTGCTCATACTTGTTACAGTAGGCATTGTGTCTGTTGGATCACAAAAACTGTGCAGTAATTTCATTTAGTCCTCCGACGGATTATCGTCTCTATACTTTGACCAATCTGTAAATTTATCCCATTGTAGTAGCGGGTGAACGTTATGTACCCATACACCCGGATTAGAATGATCAAAATCAGCATCGTCAATCTTGATACAAGCATTGTAGTTTAGTTGTTTGACGTAAGGCAGTTTTACACTAATCATACTAATAAAATTGTGTCTTTCATTATAACCTGTTTCAAGTACCCAATCATGATACTTTACGTCATAGTCAAGTGTTACAAGATATTTCTTGTCAAGCAATCCAAACACAAGATCGTCCCAACCTTCTTTAGGAACAAAACTATGATTAGCACCTAAGTAAATATGATCTACTACGTGTTTCTTTGCTTGTACTAATACATTTTCTAATGGTTGACATCCTGTTACAAACAATGTATGCATATCATGAGCAGGAGTTTTTTCTACTTCATATCCTGTAAAGTATATTACATCATCTGCAACAACATCATCTGCGTAGTCTCTTTTCATTATCTTGCCTCTTTTAACATAGATGTTAATTGATCTTTAATTGCTAACTTTGTTTTCTTTAATTTTAGTAGTAAAGACTTGTGTGTAAAAGTACGATCATGTTTTCTTTCTTCTTCAAGTTCTTTTACTTTCTTGTCATACCACTTATGACTTTCTTGTAGTTTTTTTACTTTTTTACTTACTTTTTCCATTTTATGCCTCCTCAAATAAATTTCCGAATTGTGTTTGTGCATTAACTGTCTTTTTACCAGTTGCACCACGAGTACCAATTATACTCATCCAGAACTTATTAAATTCTTCAATCACTGCGTATGCTTCGTCTTTGTTTGAAGTTGCGAATATTGCCTCCACAACATCTCTAAAAAATAACCTGTCAAAACGTTCTTCGACAAGCATTGCTGGAATGACTCCATTGTCGTATTGTCTATTTGCTTCTTGTACTGCATTAATATGACTCCATACATTATGACCCATCTGGATCGCATAAGAAAAACTATCCCAAGATGTTTTTCCTTCTTTGCCAATCTTATTTAGGTCACCTGGAGCATAAATGCAAATATCTTTTGCTTGGAGTCCTTGAGTGATTGGACTATTCTTAAAACTTCCGTGTTTGCCTTCTCTTACAAATGCATCTGCAAATGGACTTGTATCAGTTGCCATTGCTTTATCATCAATGCTTGGCACCATTCTATACACCCATTTCTTTCTATCACCTGTTTCAAGTTCACAATAAATTTGTCCGTTAGCAGTTGCTAAGAATGGACTTGCACAATCAAACGTAATTGTAAAATTAGGATTGTGATACTTACGCACTGCTCTTTGTATATCTGTTAGTAATGTTGCCCATTCTAACTTACTTGTACCTAAGAAGTGCATAAAGTCATGTTTGTCTTTTTCAAGTAATCCATCATATCGTAATGCAACAAGTCTTTTTAGCACAAGATGAATATCACACATATTCTGACCACCCATTGACCAACCATTAAAATGTGTGTCAGGATAAACTTTAGGATCACAATAGTCCTTCATTTGCTGATACCAATCTTCAGCATCTGCATGATTTTCACCTTGTAATACATTTAAGAATTTACAACTACCACTTCTATTATTCATAAAGTAATCGTTGTTGATGCGTGTAGCATTAACGGCATCTTGATAGTTATCAATACCTGTTGCTTTAGCACCTGCTGGACTTCTTGATACCCAAGCCGGAATATCAAGTATCATACCATAATCCATATATGCGTCCATCCAAGCAAGAACTTGTTCACGTTTCTTTTTCGCTTTAGGACAATTAGGATCTTTCCAGTCACCTTCCCAAACACCTTTACCAATTTGGAATCCGCCACTGTCACCTAACAACCAAGAAGTATTTCTATCCCTATCTCTAATCATGTCTTCTTTAGGACTATCCTTGTTAATGTCTAACTCGGCGTGTCCTGCGGAATACAAACTCCAGTTGTATCCAAATAAACTTTTAGTTGGATTCAACCAGTTCATACTTTCAACACCGTTAGTAAAGTGTTTAGGTATACGGGAGTATTCTACATATTCTTCTTTACGTTGTTTGCCTACAAATGTAGCAAAGAAGCCACTAATTGCTGGCAAGAAGATTGCGTAGTCCTTCTGTTCTTGTGTTAGGTTAGTATTCACTTATATGTCCGTCCTTACAATATGTTTTCTTAAGGCTCTTACAAGTTCTTCAATTTTATCTACTACTGCTATCATATCTTTATCAGTAATATATTTTTGTTTCTCTCGCAATTTATCATATTCCTTAAGAGGTATAGTTACTGTGCTTCCTTCATTTTCAAACGATTTATCGTCATCTCTTTCATCAACACTTGTCATAAAATCCTTATTTTGTTTGTGCTGGAAGAATATAGTTATACTCTGCCAACCCACTATCAACAGTAAGTTGCATTGCACCTTGATCGGAAATGCTCATTGTTACCTTACCATCTAAGTTTAAGATTGCTTGTACTTGTGCTACAGGCCATGCCCATGCGTGTTTCAAACCACCAGTTACATCTGCATGGAATACAAATGAACCTGCGTGTTGCGATGCATCACCAAAACTAAACACAAGATTATTATTTTCTGTTTTAACTGTAAAAACAGTTTCTTCAGAATGTGCAAGACTTTGAAACTTCATTCTTTGAATTGCCGCCATAGTTGGCTCAACAGTTACGTCCCAAGCCGCACCTTTAAATTTAACAGTTTTAAGTTTTTCTTCAATGATTTGTTTATTCATAAAACGATAATCATTTTCAAAGTCACCTGTTTCATTTTCAAAGTGAATGTGTGTTGGAACAGTTTCACCATTACGTTCTGCTTGTTCAACACTAATTTTTGCGTTCTTCTGATATTCTGGACACTTCAAATGAAGTGATAGTTTATCTAAGTTAGGCATACCAAAAGTACCTGTAAATTCTGCTACAGGATTTTTAGTTTTCGAACTTAGGATTACGGAACGATCTTCTGCCATCGATTCGATAGTAGTATCTGTTTCGTTTGTCACCTTTACAATGTTAAGAAATCCTAACGAATGTGTATGGGCAACGATGTCTTGTAAAATGTCTTTCATGGTTGATCTCCTATTGTTACTATTATATTTAGAAAATTACGATTTGTCAAGTGTTTTCTCTTGGCTAACAAATTCTAATGCATCAATTTGTGGCTTCCAACCAATTGATGATAAATGACTAATGTCTGCGACATTGTCTTTACGTTCATGTTCATCGCCATTTCTTTCTTCATAATTTTCCAAACCTACTGCATTGCAGTAATCTGATAAAGGTCTTGACGTACCCGTTCCTACATCAATTACTCCTGTTAAATCACTTTCTAACAATTGAGTAACTGCTCTACACACATCAGATATATGTATAAAATCTCTTTTATGATCTACATTAATAAATGTAACTTCATTGTTTAATAATTTTGGTATAAACATATAATCTCTACCTGCGCCACCAATCACAGTTGTAAATCTCATGCCTAAACTATCTTTTGGTGCAATACGTTCTACAACATATTTTGACATTGCATATGGATTTCTATATGGTTCTTTTGCAGTGCTTGAACTTGCATACAAAATTCTTGCCTTTGGAAATGCTTTAAATAATCTATTTGAAGCCACAACATTGTTTTCAAAATATTGTTGCGGAACTTCAAGGCTTTTTCTTACACCACTCATGGCCGCTAAATGCACCACTGCATCTACTTGGTAATTTAATTCACAATCAAGTAAGTCATTACCTGATTTAATGTCAACTGGTATCACAGTGTGCATTCCTGCCCAATACTTTTTAAGTACTGAACCTATCATGCCATCACTGCCTGTTAGTAGGATTCTCATGCCGCTACTTCCTCCTCGATGTATCTCAATAATTCTTTATCTTGTACATCGTTTGGTATGTCGTTTTTATAAAAGATTCGATAACTATCCGATCCATATTTTCCAATACCATATAGTTCTGTAGCATCTTCTCCGTCCCAATCTTCAAACTGTTCACTCATTCGATACAGTCTTTCTGCTCTTACTCTTTGCATACCAAGAGGTTTTAAAATATCCTCAAGTTGATTGCGAGTTGCGTGTAATAGACTGTTATGTGTTGGCCAACGTTTAAAGAATTCTGTAAGCACAGGTTTAGTTTGCTTTCTGTTGACTTGGTTCAAACAAATTACTCCAACCATATGTTGCCATACGTTTTCTACTTGTTGTTGTACCATTAAGTCGTCTCTCATTTTGTAACTCCAAAATGTTTGAAAGTTGATTGGACACACTTTGCTTGATAATAACAATCTGCAAGTGCATTGTGTAATTCTTCTTGTACTGCTTTACGTGGATCTTGTGGCATCATACTGAACAATGTTCTACTATCTCTAATTTGCCAAAAGTTCCAAGGCACAGGCTTTCCAATATTTTTATATAAATTTTGTAGAATAGCATAATCAAACAAAGGACCTTGACACCATAATTGGTCAACACCTACACAAAATTTATTAATTGCTTTTGTAAGTGTGTCCATATTCACTCTATCTTTATGGTCACCAAATGCTTCGTCTTGAATCTTTTGATCTTGTTTTGTCCACCAAGCAAGTGTATTATCATCAATAGTTCTTTTGTATTTTTCAGATTGTTCTTCTATATCACAACGTAAATATAATCCGTTGTGTGGCTCTGCATCGGAATAAGGATCAAACTTAATAGCACCAAGTGTAATAATTACACTATCTGGTTCAACACCAAGTGTTTCTAAGTCTATCATTCCATGTATAGCCATTATAAAATCCTCATTAAAATTACAACTTGTAACATCAATACTGCAATAGGAACAATAGTTCTTATTAGTTCCATAGTATGATTATACTCATCTAATTTTCTTTCTAATTTATTTCTTTTCTTTTTCATATATTAACCCCCAAAGTCAAATAAGTTATTAAATGTGTTTTTAGTTTTAGTGCTTTCTAAATCATAGTTAAGCACACCAATCAAGTTGCCAAGTTTGTTGTCAATGATTGTTCCTTCCATAGCATCGCCATCGAACGGAAGTTCTTTAAACCAGTCCGGCAAATGTAATTCATCTACAGGATATGCAACACTTGTATAACCCATTGGATTTTGTTTTAGTTTACAAACAATAACTTTCATACCATCTACGATTTCTTGTGAATATTTGTCACCGTTCATCTTTTTAAGTGTATTCCAGTTAATACTTGCTCTTACGTGTCCAGGCATATTTGCTTTACCTTGCTTTTGTTCAAGACGTTGATAATGTCCAATCTTGTTTGCACGTTTAGGCGAACCTTTTTCATGTCCAGGACGTGATTTAAATTCAGTTCTAAATTCTGTAATACGATCTAAAATAGTTTCTTCTTCTTCAAACTGTAATACTTTAAGCAATAGTTCACTTAAAAAGTCTTGCATAAACACAGGAGTATCAGAACGTTTCAAGTCAAGACCCATTGCTTTTACTTTGCCTGGCTTACCATCTACATCTGTACGTTCACCTTCATTATCATAAATTAGTGCGGCATACCTTTTCTTTGTAATGTACAATCCGCTTTCTGCAACAATCTCTCTACCTGCCGCAATTACATCTGATCTGCTTTTAGGACAATGAAATGCATCTATCATAAACTTAGGAAATGACTTGTTTGCTTCTGTACAAACTTGATCATACAATTTAATTACATTGTCTTTACCCCAAGGAATATTACCTGCATCAATGTCTTGTTTAAGTACAGGATATGCACTAAAGTAACAGGAGTCTGTATCACCATATATAATACTTTTACCTACATGGTTGTATTCACCTGTAATAACTTTGTTTACTTCTGCGGACATATGTTTTACAATTTGTCTGCCTGTAAGTGTAGTTGATTGACCAATACGTCCATCAAAGAATCTACAACCTGGATTAAGAATAGCACCATATAAACTATTTAGGTTAATTTTCTTAACAAGTTGCCTTTTATCCCAAAATTCTATTTCTGCTTGGTTACCTGCATCAATGGCTTTCTTCTTCATTGCCTGCATATCTTTACGTTCACTATACCAACGTTTAAGTAGTCCTGGAATAACACCTTCATACTCATATGTAAAAATAGTACCGTTAGCACTCATCATCCAAGGATTGTTGCTATCAAAAATTATTTTGTGTATTTGTGCACCACTCATTACATCACTTTGTCCGTTCTCCCAGTCTACAGTAATGCTTACATCTCTACGTTGTTCCATGACAGCATCATACTCCATAGTACCAAAACGACCTTCCCAAGCCGCCGCAAATGATTTCTTTTTCAAGTTCATTTGTTCGCCTACATACTTGTTTGTAAGTTCTGGACGAAGTTGTCCTATTACAGTTTCAGGAGCCATGTTCAATGCTCTAATTACAGATGGATATAGTGAATTCAAGTCCATTGAACCAATCCATCTATGCACTCCTACCTTAGGAAAGGCCACGTAAGCACCTGCCGCCGGATCACTTCCAGGTTCACGTTTTACTCTATTAGGAACTTGCATTCCTCTGTGATGTGCTTCGTTGATAATTGCTTGTTCTGTAACTGCTACTGCACCCATAGTAGTCTGTAGCAAAACAGTATTTGCATGAGCAAGTTCGTTACTTAGGTCAATAAATCTTAGTTTTTTGTCCAGTTTGTCCAGCAGGGCAACGTCTTGTCTATTGTATTCGATAAACGTTCTGAAGTCATTGTTATAAAGTTGATCGAGTGTACCTTCATACACAGTTTTCTTTTCACCAACTTCCATTTCTCCAATAGCGTCAAGTCTATATGTGTGTCTTTCTTCATATGTGTATTTACGATATAGTTCCAAACTATCTAAATGCACTCTGCCTATTAGGTCATAGGTTTCTTGTTGTCTTCCAAACTTTTCATATTCTCTTTTCTTAGGAAACTGATCCCACAAACAAAAACGTCTTGTATCATCTTTACTCAATACTTTTGCAACACGATTGACTGTATATGGAATATCATAACCTTCACTGTTCCAACCAGTAATAATATCACTGTCTTGTATAAGATCAAGAAATGTTTTAAGCATATCTCTTTCATCAGCAAATAAATGTGTATTAGGAAATTCTTTGACTTGCTCTTGTGCTTCTTCCATTGTAAGTGTCTTAGGCGGAACTGCAAGTGTTACAAGACTGTCTAACCATTGCAAGTGTACTGTGATTGCAGTAATTGGCATAAATGGATCACTTGGATCAGCAAAGCCTCTTTCAGGATCAAAGTCTGTCTCAATATCAAAGAATGCTACGTTAAGTTTAGGAGCATCATGATGTAGATAGTTTTCACTCAAACATTGGAATATAGGATTGATATCGCTTTCGAATAATTCTTTGTTTTTGTTTATTGCTTGTTCTTTACGAAAGTCTTTTGTATTTTTACAAATAATTCTGTTTAAAGGATCACCGTGGATACTTTTATATTTCCCTCTTGGGTCTGCATAGTAAAATGTATATTTGACTGGATATTCTGTAAAGTGTCTCTTACCATCTTTACGTTCTACAACACGAATAATATCTGCGTTGCGGTCAAAGTGTGCGTCTACGTAACTCATTTATTCTCCTCTTTCTGTCATTTGCGGCTGACAAATACCAATTGTTTCGTTTATTGGCCGAAAAAACCATCTTGTATTAAACCTGCAATATATATTATTGTAAGGCCTGCGTTTAAAATAATCAACGACTTTTCTTTCCAAAGTACACCTACTGCCACCCAAATACCGTTAGCAATACAAAATGCGTAACTGTAGTAAGGGTACATATTGAAAGCGGCCATTGTAGCGGCAATCAATAATATAGTTGTGCCTGTCCAGGCTAACCCTTGATAAGGTTTACTCTGTGTTTGTTTTAATTTGTTTAAAGTACTCATTTACGTTTATTGCCTTGTCGTCTATCCAAATTTCGTAGTGTGGTTTGTGAAATCTTACTGTTGTATATTTTACTTCCCACTCTTCTAATTGCCTTTCTGTGAACTGTCTCCAATCCAAATGTGAATTTGCGCCTCTTGCTGTCCAATAATGTATTTCATTGCCTTCATCATAGAGTTTGTTAAAGTGGTCAATTCTTTCTTGTATTGGTTTACTATTTTCATAATCACTTGCGTTAGTATAACATATTGTATTGTCAATGTCAACCATATAAATCATCTTTGACCCCTAATTTCTCTAAAAGTTTGGTTATCAGGATATTCACTATAATATCCTTTTTTCAATAGTTTATCACTTGCTTCTTTTGTTTCATCCAATTTCTGTAGAACAAAAAATCTAATACTTGGATCATTTAAGTCGTTTTCGTAATCCATGTACTTGTATTCAATAAACAATACATTTCTATCCAAAAAATATCTTGTTCTACATAAACCAAATAGTTCTTGTCCTTCTGTTGGATCTTGTACATCATGTAAAATAACAAGAACTGCGTGACTATTATAACTATCGAACTCAAACATAATTTTCATTATATCTAAGTATTGATCGGTGTGGACTCTTTTAACATCTTTGCTATTTGCCCAGGGACATCTTCCAGTAGATAATTGTTGTAGATGTGTGTCTAACCATTTATCTATTTTCTCAACATCCATTACCACCAACCTGCGGCTACTCCATATCCAAATATATTAACACATACGAACCAGCCTGTTATTAACATAACCCAAGCGGCCCCTCTACGATAAGATGCATAGCATTGTGTTGTACTTCCAACAAAAAATGCAGGGTAAACATATAACATATTAGGGTCCTTGGCTGTCAATGCCAGTGTCATACTCGCACCAACTGTAAAAATAAAACTGATAAGTTCAAATGTAAATGCGATCTTATCAGACTTGTAACTATCAATCCAAAAGTTTTTTATCTTTTGCAACACTACACTTTATCCTTACCAACTGTAACGACGAGTGTTTCTAAATCATCAAACTCGTCTGCTACTTTTGCCCAATCTTGTTTATGAGCAACCTTAATGGCTTTGTTGATAAGTGCAGGTTTGATATCAAGTTCTTGTGCAACTGCTTTAACAGTTTCTCTAAGACCTTCTTGTAGGTCTTCTACTTCTCTCATAACGTTTGCGCCTTCGTTAACCAATCTTTCAAGTTTGGCTTTTTCGTCAGCACCGTATGTTCTACTTGACATATATATTCTCCTATATTATGTTAGTAGTATATATTCAACAGACAGCGTTGTCAACAGTTAATGTGACTATGTGTCCAATGTTTCGTCTTTTGATTTGTATGCCCATTGGTCTGTGTGTCCAACTGACCATTTTGGTGTATTTTCAACTGTGTAGTTTTGAGTGCATACTTTGAAGTCTGGAGTCATTTTATCAGGATTAACAAGACTTTGATCTGTAAACACAACTCTATTATTAGGTTGTGCCGCAAATTGTCCGTTATCAAGTTTTATAAAATTAAATGATTTGTGTTCTGGATCATGTTCAGAGAAGTTAGTATCTAAAGAACTGTTATCTCTATGACAAGTGTCAAGGGTAAACATATATTCACCTTTGTGCATTTTACGATCTTTGCCAAAAAATTCACAGTCACAAAGTAAAGGCTTTTTAATAACAGTAATATCGTAATCAAAACAATCCCATATTTGTAATGTGTCTAAAGGAAGTTGATTATCTTTGTCATAATCTTCTTTCCAAACAAATGCACTAATAGGTAGTTTATCATACAATGCTCCGTATTCTGTGAGTAATGTCTCAATATATAATGCTTTAGATTGTATGCTTCTTATTGATATCCAGACACCAGGGGTTAGTTCACCGTGTCCTTTTTGATGATCGTACAGATATTCTTTTTTAACATAAACTTCTGTTGGTGGTAAATTGTGTACTAAAAAGGCCATAGTGTTCCTTGGTTAAGTTAGTACAAGTATTTATCGCTTTTTCTTTTTCCTGCCTGCACAATGAGCCTTTTGAGAGAAGCCTTTTGGATTAGAACAGTTAATACTTTTCTTGTATTTTGCTGTCCATTTTTCTCGGACTATCTCTTTAAATCTCATTTAATAAGGTCACAGGTTTTAGCATTGGCTGTAAGTTCTTCACCCTTTTTGTGTAACCATACATAAGAGTATACAATAGTACCATCTTCTGCTTCACTACACTTTTTGCCAAATTTCATTGCTGGTGGTACAATGTGTCCACTGCATCCAGCCAAGAATAAACCTAATGTGATAATTGCTATAAGTTTCATTTTGTTTTAACGTTCTTCGCTTTACCGCGTCTATTTTTGTTTGGATCTTCTCGACGCTTACGACTTGCGGCTTTTTTACGGCCTTTTTTACCTAAAGCATATGCTTTAGCGGCAGGTAAGCATTTAGGCTTTCCTTCTTTGCTACTGCCTCTTGCACACTGGCCTCTAACTTTTCCATCAGGACCAAAGCGTACCCATTTCTGTTTAAACCATTTTTTAAGATTTTCGTTTAGTTCTACTTCTTCAGAAAACAGCAAGTTACCGCATTTTACACAATAGTCAACGTGTTCACGTTTTACACAATTAGGTACACGTTTTCCGAACATGGTTTTCATGCCCTTCTTTTCGTAGCCTTTCCAGCAACGTGTTCCTTCGTCTATTATGTTGATTAGTTCTCTTAGCCTCATCTTACTTCTTACTGTTGCCCCAGTTCTTTGCGCCTTTCTTACGACACTGAACTAAAGCACCAGAGGCGTAAGCACTTGGCCAAACTTTGTATCTTGCTTTGACTTTATGATAACAAGCATCTTTTTTACCTGCGGCTTCGTCAAACTGTTCCTCAGTGATAGGCTTGTTAATGAAATTTTCTAATACTAATGACTGGTTAGTCTTTTTTTTTGAACTTAAATTTTCTTTAAGTTTATCTTCAAGTGAACTTTTGTAATTCTCTTTTTTCTTTTTACCGCGATCATGTTTATATGCTTCGTCGGTTTGTTTTTCTTTTTTATCTTTGATAGCCTTTTTCATAGGCTCTTTTTTATTGCCGTCTTTATCCATATCTAAAAAATCTGGTTTAGATTTCTTTGCTTCTTGTACTTCATCAAACTTTTGTTCGTAATCCATATGGTGATAAACAGATGCCATATAGTCTGCGGCTTTAGTAATTTTTGATTGCACCCAACCTTCAAGTCCTTCACGCTCTTCAACACCTTTAAGCATTTCGTGCATCTTAATGGAGTACTTGGCAATTTTGTACAGTTCTGCACGTGCCATTTGTACTTCGTGATCTGATTCAGCCTTGTATGCTAAATCTGCTAATCCTTCTTTAAGTTGTTTTGCTTTCATAATAGTATTTACCTTTTTACTGCGGCTCCGCCCATTAAGTTTGCTCCGCCCATATCCAAAGCATTTACCGCTGTACCATCACCTTTTTTCTTTTGTGGTGCTTTAGGTAAACCTTTTGAATCTCTTGGACGCTGTCCATATGCCATACTTGGATTTGCTACTGCGGCAATATTTCCTGCGGCTGTAGCACCTGCTGTAGCGGCTTCTTCAATGCCTGCAAGTTTTCTCATTTCGTTGGCTAAATCTGATACCGGCTTTTCTTGATTAACAGTTGCACCGGATACAATCTTTGCTAATTGTTTTACAGCATCTACTTCTGATGCTTCATTGCTTGTATAACCTTTTTTGGCTCCGTCAACTTTTAATTTATGTAATCTACGACTTATTTCTTTTTTAAGATCATCATCTTTATCTGTGTTTGGATCCATTTGAAGATCTTGAATGGCTTTTTTCTTAGCCATGTAATCTTCTTTATCTCTTGTAGGAGTAGTTCTACTATCTTCAGCCGCTGGTGCTGGAGCACCTCCTGCTTTTTCTGCTTGTTTAACAAGCATCATAAATTTGTTTCTTAAAGTTTGGTCACCAAGTATAGTTGATAATTGTTTTGCAAAAGGAGCAATTTGTTTGCTTAATGTTCCTGTTAATGCACCACCTGACGCAAGTTTATCTAAACCCTTTGCCATTGCCGCACCAGAACCGCTTTTGCCACCCATTTTATTAGCGGCCATTTTAGCACCTTGACCAACTTTTTGTGCTACTTTACCAGCCGCCGCTTTCACTGCACCAGCCGCTTGTGTTGCAGGCTCTTGTTGTTGTGCTAACGGGTTTTCTTCTATGCTTGTTAATTCTCTCAGTTTCATACTACTATTTACCTTTTTTCTTACGTCCGCCCTTCATGTTGGCGCACCAATGATACATTTTTGCACGTTCTCCTGATGCATTTTTAGCCTTCTTACGCAATGATGTTACACTTCCTTTACAACTTGCACCCGCTTTTTTAACCCTTCCAGGTCTACTTTTGCCCTTCTTCTTGCCATCAGCAAAGTTTTCAGAAACTTTATCTTTTACTTCTATATCTGTATCTGGAATTACAATAGCACTTATTTCTTTTTTACCTGCTTTTTTGTGTCCCCAGAATCTATGATGTCCGTCAATAACTTGATAACCATTTTTATACTTTCTTACCCATACTGGCGGCATTTTTTCACCTTTTTCGATTGATGAAATAATATTAGCAAGTTTTGTTGCACTTGCAGGTTGATTCATTTTTTTATCAGGTTCAAAACCTACTAATTTATCAGTTGAAATATTTATAGGTGCTCCTGACGGTTTATAGTCTCCTGGCTCAGCACCATAGTAACTTGGGTCAGTGTATAAGATTATTTTCTTTTTTCCGTCTGCAACGTTTTCTCCAAATGGTCTATTTTTAGCAGACTTATCTTTTTTAATCTGTAATTCAATGCCGGATAATCTTTTATTTAGATCTCGAATTTTTGGCTCAAGATCCTTAATAGTTTGCACGACTTTCTTTAGTTTACTATTTTGTTTATCGTCAACAGCATCGTTATCTTGATCAGTGTCTATTACAGATTTAAGTAATGCATCTAATGGATCCTGTGCGTGTGGATATTTTGCTCTAAGTTGTGCTAAAGCCTGCATTGTCTCAGGGTCAAACCCTCTCATTTCTTCTTTGTCTTTTGCTTCATTGACTAAAGATTCTACATAGTCGTCAATCATTACAACACGAGCCATATCTTTTCCTTGTGTTGCAAGTGCATCATATCTATGATGGCCGTTAACGATTCTGCCTTTGCGATCAACAACAATAGGTGAATAAGTATCTTCACGTACTTTCTTATATTGTTTTATAAGTTTTATAAAATCTCTATCTTTTTGCACAGGCTTAATATTTGCAAGTTTCATTACACCTTGCTTACCGTCAACATCTTTTGATTTAATTTGTGGTGGTGCTTCTCCGTCTGTAGGCTCTGGATCAAAGTTATGATCTTGATAACCACTTACGTCACCTACCTTGTATCCTAAACGTTTTAAGTTTCGAATCATATGTTTTGCTTCTTTTTCTCCACCAAAGAAGTTTAACATTATATCTTGGTCACCCATGTTAGCATCATCTGGATTAGTTGTTGCTATGTTGGCCATGTTACGCCCTAACTTCATAAAGTCGTAATCTGTTGCGTCACTATCTACTGATACACTATTTTTTGGTAAAGGTATAAGGTCGCCTTCATCAACTGGCTTGTCAAAGTAGCCTTTTAAATTTTTTGCAGTTCTTTCAAACTTATGATCTTTGTGTTTAAATCCAACACCGCCTGATGCTTCCCACTTACTAACATTTTGACCAAAGTCATCAATTAGTATGTTTGGAGTTCCGTCTGCTTGTTTTGCATAAGACTGTTTATCTGTTGTAATTATAACTTGCTTCGGAGGAAATGCTGATAAGTTTTTCTTTACCCACTCACGTTTGTGTGGTTCTGCTCTTTCATCATTTGCTAACGGAGCAGATAGAATGTTGTATTCGCCTTTTATATCTTTAATAATACCTAATAATTTATCTGCATTAGGAGTAGGCTTTAAGTTAAGCCAAAAATCTTCTTTGTCTCTAATTGCCTGTAGTGCTTGATCAATGTTTTTTATTTGTTTCCAATCATCAACACCCATCATCTTTGTCCACTCACCAAAGAAGTCAACAAGTACACCGTCCATGTCAACAAATATTTCACTTGCACTTGAAAGTTCTTTTGCTTGTAATTCATTTACTTTACTTTCTTTAGCCATTTTTGTTGCGGTTGCATACATAACTGCTTTTGCATCTTTGCCATAGCGTTTTTTAAAGTCCTTGGAATTCTTTTTCATTCCTTTAACATATTTTTCTTTATCTTTTTCTTCGCCTTTAGTTAATGAACGTTCTTCAACACTTTCTTTTAATTCTGGATGATACAACCAATGAACATTTTTTGCATCTTTGCTTACTGATTTGTTGTCAATTTTTATTTCAATTGGATACTTTTTCTTAGGATCGTTGTACCAATAGTATGAATCATAACTGCCATCAGCATTACTACGTATTACAAGTCCTCTTGTATGATCTTTATCATCTGCTTGTAGTATAATATTTTTTCCATTTGGTAATTTTAAGTCAGCATCAAACTTTACTTTTTTAGTTTCTTTATGTGCAGATTCAGCCATTCCTAAATTAAACAATACATTTGTTTTGGAACCTTTTACTTTTTTAGATAGTGTAGGTGGACGTCCACCTTTGTCTACTTTGTTTCCAAACTTGGCGGCTTGTTTCTTTATTTCGCCAGGACCTACATCAGCAGTTGTATTTTGCTTTGTAATAATACCAACACCAGCGGCTTCTATAACATCACGCCATTTCATTTAGTACGTCCTCTAAATTTTGCAGGCATTCCTAACCAGTAAGGTCTACTAAACCAAAGTTGAAACCATTCTGTATCTCCAGGTTTAATACCTTTTTCTCTTTCAATGCGTTTTTTTTCAGTTCCGGTATGACTTATATTTTCATCAACAGGCTTCAATCCTTGAAAACTATATTCACCTACACCTGCTAATCTTTTTAAAGTATCTAAATCCATTATGCTGTCGCTAAATCTGCTTCTATTTCTTTTTTAATTTGTGCTATTTCTGCATTATCAGGTTTGAAGTCTTTGATAATGTTTGTCATTTCTTTTCTGGATTTACCTTCTTTCTCTGCGGTAGTCAATTCATCATATAATTTTTTACCACCGTATATAGCAATAGCAACGCCCACTGCTGGTAATCCATACTTTAATAATCCTTTTACAATAGGATGATCAATTACGCCTTGAACAAATTCTATTGCATCTGATATCCAACTAATACCTTTCCATGCAACTAATGAGAAACTAATTAACCATTTGTTGTTCCATAAAAATTTTCCAAGTTTTAATATTGTACCACCATATCGAAGTGTTGTTAACACCGCTGGCATTATTTCATCTAAATTTTCATCTTTTTTCTTAGTACCGAAAGCATCATGTCTAAAGGCTTTATCAGTACCAACTTTACTTGCCAATGCTCTACGTCTTTTAATTTTATCTTGTATTGATGGTTCTTCTGGCTCTGGTGGTCTTCTTTTTACTGTATGCTTTTTTCCACTGGTAGTTGCAAAGCCGAATATTTCATTTGTATTTTCATTACCTAAAATACCTTGTAACTTTTCAAACATTTTTTTAGCAAAAGGTTTTGCACTTTTAGTAACATTTGCTTCAAAGGTATCATAGTCACCATCCATTGCCGCTTGACGTAACTTTGTTGCACTTGCACCAGAAGCATCATCTGCTGATGCATCACGTGAAAGTTTCTTTTGATTAATACTATTAAATTGAAAAAAGCCATGTGTGGCTTCTGTTCCATTATATTTTTCTAATAAAGGACGTAATTTATCTTCTCCTTCAAAAATTGTTATATCTGTATATCCTTTTTTGTATAATTCTACAGCAACAGGAAATACATTCTTTGCAAGACTAACATTTATATCTGGAAAACTTTTTTCTGCCCAGTCTAATTTTTCTTGTGGTGATAAAGGATCTGTTGGTAGTTTAGCAGGACGATCAGTTAAGAATAAAAATGCATCTCCTGGTCCTTGTTTAATTGCTTCAACGAGTAAGGCATGACCTCTATGTGCAGGATTCATTCTGCCTAATGCAAAACTTGCTTCTTTAGTAGGTGCTTCGAATAGTTGCCTTAGTAACATTAGTACTCGCCTTCTTTAAATCCATCTGTCTCTTGATCAATTATTGACTGTGCAAGTACCTTTCTTTCATCGGGTGTCATTAAATCATTTTCGGCATAAGGTAAATCATATTTCTTTACATAATGACTTAATCCTTTGTCAACCATAGGCAATACAAATCCCATTACTTTGTTAGCATCGCCTTTGTTATAGCAGTCTTGACACTTTGCCATAGTAGGATAATATAATTGTCTGTAAAAATTAGTATCATCTCTCATGTGGCATAACAAATCACTCGGTACGTCAAATGATGGTTGGTCTTGTTTATCTTTTTTGATTAAATCATCAATGTTCATAATTTACCACTTTCTGCAAGACCAGTAACGTGCTTTTGTTCTTGGTCCTGGATTATCACAATTATGTCTTGCTCTAAAACTCTTTCTTGCACCTGGATTGTTTTTTCTAATACGCATTGATTTACCTTTTACACTGCTACCGCCGTGTCCAAAGTTAACCTTTTTAACGTTTCCTGTTTTAGGATCTTTTACGTATACTTTAAATTTCTTAACATCACCTGCCATAGGTTTGCCAAGTTTAACTTTACGTCCTTGGTACTCTGCTTCATCCATAGGATCGTCATCATCATTGTACCACATAACACCATATGCTTCGTAGAAATCATCATCGTCATCATATGTTTCGTCTATACTTGCATTTGCAAGTGTTTTGATTCTATCAAGTTCGTCAGTGTCTTCATCAACACCAAAACCTACAATATCATCTCCTAAGATCTTTACCGCTTCTGTGCAGGTGTCTTCATCAATTTCTGATACACCCATAAGTTTCATAAATTCTTTTTGCATAGCATCTGTGATAGGTAACATTTTTGAGAATTTTTCTGGATTACGAAACAGTTCATCTTCGGCTTTGTTTCTGTCGCCACCAAACATTTCTACTGCTTTTTCAAATTCGTTGTCTTCAACCCCATCTGTTAAAATGCCTGAGTCTATAAAGCCTCTAAACATACCAGATGGTAGTTCGTCACCGTTGTTGCCTCGATACTTGCTGTATTTGTTATACCAAGCCTCTAATGCTGACTTGTCAACGTGTGCTTCTGCTACATTAGGTTGGTCGACTACATCGAGTCCTGCTTCTTTAAGATATCTTTTAAATTCGCTCATATGATTAACCCTTTATACTGCTAATATAAAGTATTTATCACAGTTTGTCTACTAAAAGTTTATACAGAGATTTCGATATTGAACTTTGAAAACCCTAAATCAAACAGTCTATTTGCTACTCTTTCAGCAACAGCGTTGCTTTCTGCTTCATCTAACTGCTTGTGGGTATCAATTGTAAGCACAGTTTCGCCCTTATCAGACTCATATACTTCATATAATGCTTCAGACTCAGTAAGTGCTTCGTCAGTGCAGTTTAACACTTGTTCAGCAACAATAGAATCTACATCTTCTTGCTTACCTTGCCATACAATATTAATAAAATTTGACATATTGACTCCTAATGATTTAACAAGATGCTGTTAATAGTACCATCTGTATATGTTACTACTGCTCTTATCCATACATAATTACCTGTTACATTAACAATTTTACTTGCAGTTGTGCCTTGTTCAAGATTACTGCTTACGCTGAACCAGTCTGTATCTGCAGGAGCCGTTGCAAGTGAGGCTTGTATATCTATTGTGCCTCTAAAGCCTGTGATATTGTACTGTATTGTGTGTACGCCATCTGCACGACCATAATAGCCGTCACCTTTAAACTTATCACCTGTGATAGTTTCTACAGTGCTATCTCCAGGATGCGTATTTGCTGATAAAATTGTTTCACTACTGCTTGGCATACAACTATTTATCCGATCTATGCTGTTACAGTTTCTGCTTTTTTACTCGGTACTAATTGGATTTTGTTGTTCTTAGTGTCAATATGCAAGTGGCCACCATCTTTTAGTTTTCCGAACAATAGTATCTTACTCAAATCACGTTTGATCTCTTTGTCTATTGTACGTTGCAATGGTCTTGCACCCATCTTCTTGTCAAAGCCAACATCTACAAGGTAATCAATAGTATCATCTGTAATGTCAACAGTAACATTTTTCTCTTTAAGCATATCACGTAATTCAACAAGGAACTTGCCTACAATTTTGATCATTGTATTTTTCTCAAGTTTGCCAAATGCGATAACGCCATCAAGTCTATTACGGAATTCTGGAGCAAAAAACTTCTTAAGTTCTGTGTCTTCGTAATCCATTTCCATATCTTCATTGAAGCCGATAGCATTTTTCTCTGCTTGTTCCGCACCTAAGTTAGTGGTAAGGATCAATACACAATTTTTTGCATCGGCTTCTTTCCCGTTGCTTCCGGTAACTTTTCCATTGTCCATTAATTGTAGTAGAATTTGTGAAACATCTGGGTGTGCTTTTTCTACTTCATCAAGTAGTAATACACAATTAGGATGTTCTTGCAGTTTAGTAATTAACTGTCCTGCACTATCTTCATAACCTACATATCCTGGAGGTGAACCAATTAATTTTGCTACTGAATGTTTTTCTTGATACTCAGACATATCAAAACGTACAAGTTCAACACTTAATTCATTTGCAAGTTGCTTGGCTGTTTCTGTTTTACCTACACCAGTTGGACCCATAAACACAAACGCACCTACTGGTTTGTTATCTGGTTTAAGTCCTGCTTGTGCTACAAGGATTTTGTCTACAATCTCATCAATCGCTTTGTCTTGTCCATAAACTTGTTTCTTAAGATTATTTTCAAGATGTGCAAGATTGCTTGATTCTTTTTGTGATATTTGCTCTGGCGGAAGTTTAATTGCTTTTGCAAGTTCAAATTCTACTTCTGCTTTGCCTACAATTTTGTCTCCTTTAACTTTTTTCAAATTAAAGCGTGAACAAGCAAGATCAAGTAAATCAATTGCTTTGTCTGGTAATTTTTTATCTGCCATATATTTCACACTTAATTTAATTGCGGCATCAATTGCTTCTTCTGTAATAGTTGTACTATGATAATCTTCATAATACTTTTTAATACCAAGTAAAATATCTTTTGTAACTTCTTTGCTTGGCTCTGTAACACTAACACGTTGAAATCTACGCATCAATGCTCTGTCTTTTTCAAAATACTTTCTATATTCTTCCCATGTTGTACTTGCAACAACTTTAATATCACCTTTACCAAGTGCTGGCTTTAACATATTAGCAAGATCATTTGCACTATTAGAACCACCACCTGCACCTGCACCATTTATCATATGTGCTTCGTCGATGAATACTACTGTTTTACCTTGCTTTTTAATTGCCTGCATAACAAGTTTGAAACGTTCTTCAAAGTCGCCTCTGTATTTAGAACCTGCTAACATGGCACTTACGTCAAGATTATATACACTATATTCTTGTAAAAATTCTGGAACTGTTTTGTTAACAATATTAAATGCAAGTCCTTCAGCAATAGCAGTTTTACCTACACCAGGATCGCCTACAAGTAATACATTGTTTTTAGTTCTACGTCCAAGTGCAAGAGCAATGCTTTCAAGTTCTTCTGCTCTGCCAATAACGGGATCAATTTTATTTTGTTCAACTTCTTTGTTTAAATTTGTTGTATACTCACGTAAGGCTTTTTGTGCGACTGCTTTCATTTCTTCGTCGTCTGCCCAAGTATCAATCTCACTGTTTAAGTATTCTGCAAATCCTTCTTTTGTAAGTCCTGCTTTTTGAATATGGTAATATGACCAAGACTTTTTCTCATTCATGATACTTAAGAACACATCTGTTATCTCAATATGATGTCTACCACTGAACAAAACTTGTGTAAATGCTCTATTAAGAACACGTTCTACAGTAGCAGTCTTTTTAGGCTTGTATTTTTTAGCCATTTCTGGTGTTAACGTAATATCTTGTAAGTCTGCTTTTAAATAATGCTCAATATTCTTTTTAATAAACTCAGGATCTACTCCTGTGCCTTCAACAATTTTACAGAACTTTTCAGAACATAGCATTGCAAATAGCAAATGCTCAAGAGTCACATACTCGTGATTTAACTTCTTAGCATCTCCTGTTGCTTTATCAAATACTGCTTGTAAATCGTCACTTGGTTCAACCATATGTTATTACACCTTTATATCTTTTCATTAATTTTGCTTGTTTCTTCTTTGCCATATCTATTTTAATTTTACTTACACGGTCTGTATAATTAATACCATATAAGTGATCAAACTCATGTTGAAATATTCTTGCATTCCAACCTGTAAACTCTATTGTACATTCTTTTCCTGTAGAGTCAAGAAAAGATGCTACCAAAGCCTCGGCACGTTTTACCTTAAAGTATAGTAATGGAAAACTTAAACACCCTTCTTCTCCTAAAACAGTTTGTTCAGATACCTTTTCAATCTTAGGATTGATTACTGCAAAAGGTTTATCATCATAACCTTCAAGTTTTTCAGGAGATAAAACAAAAATTTGTGCATCAAGTCCTACTTGATTTGCACTTAGACCAACACCATGTTCTTTTAACATGATAGCAATCATTTCCTCTTCAATTTTTTTAGCATCTAACTTATCAAAATCAAATGGTTGAACTTTCTTTTCTAACCATTCATTTGGATGATATACTAATTTCATTTCTTTAACTTCCTTATTACTTCGCGTTCTTCTTGTGTAAGATTCTTTGGAATCACACCGTTAATTTTTAAGTAAACATTTCCTGAAGATCCAGTGTTATAGTCGGGTAAGCCTTGTCCGTTTATGCTCATTACTGTGCCTGGTTGTGTGCCTTGTGGTATGTTAATACTTATAGTTCTACCTGAGGGCAAGGTTAAGTTTGTGGTAGTTCCTAATATCAAATCATATACATTTATAGATTTTTGAGTATGTAAATTCAAATGATCAATATCAAAATTTGGATCACGTAAAATTCTAACTCTAACATTTAAATTTCCTGCAGGTATATTTGGAATACTATTATCCCCTAAGCCTTGGTACCTAATTGTGTCACCTTGCCTTGCACCTTTGGGTACATCAATATTTACTGTACGTTCTTGTCCGCTATGTGTTCTGAATGTTGCAATTACTCCCTTTCCAGTATAAACTTCAGCAAGTGTAATATCACAATTGATTGTTATATCTGCATTTTGTTGATGTCGCGGACCTCTCCGTCCACCAAAGCCTCCTCCAAAAAATGTAGAAAACAAATCTCCCATATCACCATCAAAATGGAATTGAGTTCCTCCACCTTGGAATGGATTTGCTTGTTGTGGATCAGCAGTACCATATTGGTCATACATTTGTTTCTTTTGGGGATCGGATAAAACTTGATATGCTTCGTTTAATTGGGTAAATTTTTTATGGTCACCACCTTTGTCAGGGTGATGCTTTGCCGCTTGTTTTCGGAAAGCAGTTTTTATATCTTTATCTGATGCGTTACGTGAAACGCCTAAAAGGTCGTAATAATCCATAGCAGTATTATATACTTATTTCAGGCGTTTGTCAATGATTATTTGTCTGACTTCTTAGATGTACCTGTGTAAAGACCAAACCATGCCGCGCCAGCACCAACTACAATACTAATCAAACCACTTTGTTCCATTGTAGGTGCCGCCAAGTTCATATACCAAATTACACATTTGTATAACAATATGATGTAAACTGTTAAAAACAATCTTGGAAAAATTCTCCAAGCATCAACTGCCTTTGCTAAATGGATAAGTCCTTGATAAGGATTCTGCGAACTATCTGTAGTTGTTGTATCAACTTCAAGATCGATTTGTACACTCTTTTTAACTGGATCACTCATTATTTTTTACCCTCAAGTTTTTTAAGACGACTTTCAAGTTCGTCTATCTTCTTAGTCACGTATGGATACTTTTTACGCCAAGCATCTTTGTCCTGTTTAAACCAAGTCCAACCCCAACGTTCGACTAAAAAGTCTACAGTGAGATCAAATTTAGCATATAGCCATAGTCCCAATCGTGTGCTTTTGAAATATGTTGAAAATGCTAATCCAAACAATGACCCTACTAATGCTGTGTAGATCCACAGTCTATCAGTTGCCATTCTTTCAATCATTTCCCACATAATTTTCGCCCTTCTTTATTATGTAAGTATTTATCTATATATTAGAAAGAACAGGATAGTTCACCCTTGGGTTTGTAGTTTTCTCTTTTGTTAAGATCTTCTATAGTGTTTGCTTCAACGTCAACTCCAGGCTTAATTTTGCAGTTATTTTTAGCAGAACATGAGGCCAGAACGATCGCTACTGACAATATGGTTAGTATCCTAAACATATTATCTTATTTTGTTTGGTCGCTTTCGTAATATTCTTTGTATTGATCAATAACCTGACGTTGCTTGATCATGTATGCACGGATCTGTGCAAAGTTTTTAGAAAGAAATTCGTAATCTTTATCGCTTAAACCAAATAGCACAGGGTCTTTACCTTCTTCTTTTAGTTTAGCAAATACTTCATCTGCATTTTCGCTTGTAATGATTACCCATTTCAAAGGTTCCATCTTAACCGCTTCTGGATATGGCAAGTTCAAATTTTCTCTTGGAACTTCTTGTTCAAAGATTTTTAATTCTTTCACAGTAGAACACCCACTCACTGCTATAGCAAGTAAGGCAATAATTAATATTTTACTCATACGGTACATAATTTGGATTTGCTATACTCGGACATTCAGAATTAATTTCTGATTTCAGTGTAGCATTTATTTCCTTCTCTGTTAGTTCTGCTCCCATAGCAATTTCTACACATCTCATTGCTTTCTTGGTAGCATTGTTTATAACACGTTCTACTGACTCTGATCTTTTTACAGCAAGATCACCTAAGTCTCTTACTTCACCACGACCATTTATTTTATTAAAACGTTTGTCCAGAGCGGCAAACTCTGCGGCAAGCGTTTTATTTGTTTTTTCAAGTTCTTTGTTTGCGGCCAATATTGCTTTGAAGTCATTTGCCTGTTGTTCTATCACAGCCTTTTGACTTTCAACACTTTTTTCTAACTTTAAATTGTTTGCTTCTGATGTAGCCAAGTCTGCTTTAAGATTCTTAACATACACAAAGCCACCGCCGGCACCTGCCAACATAATTAAAACCATTGCTATTTTAATTGATCCAAACATTATGCTTCTACCAGTTTAATAAAGTCGCCAACTGTTTTTACGTTTGCTTCGTCTTCACTTGAAATAGTTTTGCCTGTTGCTTCTTGTATCGCAACTGCTAACTCAATAATATCAAACTCGTCTGCACCTAAGTCATCTATCAAAGATGCTTCTGGTACTACCTTAGATACATCAACGTCTAAATGTTCTGCAATGGCTTTAACGACTTTTTCCATTATCTTCTTCCTTGTTTGCAAACTTCGATGGTAATTGGCTTACCATCTCCGTCAAGCATTTCCTTAAAAAGAGGTCCTTCGTGATATTCGTGTCCACAGTTAGAACAGCCTACTTGGCCATTCCCAACGCTGTGTCCTTCGTTTCTGTTACTCTGCGTGTCCATCCTCTACCAAATGTTTTAAATGTTGATAATGACTCATAGTAATCTTGGCGAATCTGTTGGTAGTCTTCGATTGCTTTTGCAACACCATGTGTTTCTACATAGCCTTTTGTTTTTGCAATAGTGTTTGGTCCAATCCAACCATCTACTTTTGATCCTGCCATTTGTTGTAAGAATTTAGTTGCTCTATGTCTACCTGCATTTACACACATATCAAAGACACATAAGTCTAAACCTGCTGGAATTTCATCTGCCATGATAGCAGTCCAGTAATTCTTTTTGTAAATTGGAGTAACATCTTCAACTGTTAACTCTTTAATTTTATCTTTAGTAACTACTTTACCTACCCAATCTTCGTAAGTTTGTTTTGTAACGCCCATATTAGTAGCACCACCTGGGTCTTTTGGATGATCTACATAACCACCTTCATGATGAAGGATAATTTCTAAGCACTTCTTAAAGTTCTCTGTTGCCATTTTTAATAACCTCTTTTTAATATTAAACTGTGGCCTTCGTTTTCAAGCACTATCTTCTTACCATATTTTGTAATATTGTAATCACCTAAGTACTTTGTCAAGTAAATGACCTCAGCGAAGCCGTTAACATCTAACGCTTCATTGATATTTATCTCCTCATTAGCGCCAAAGTCGATAACTTTGAATACTACTGGATCCTTATATTTATTTTGGATTTTCAAAGTGCTTTCATCTAACATTTCGATACTATCAGCATAACTTTTGTTAAAAAAGTTTTTGTAGTTGTCCATATGTGATTCTGTAACTCTGATGTCATATGCTTCTTTGTCTGTAGGAATCATTTCTGCTAAATTACTGTCTGATGCATCATGACTCTTGAAACTTTTATAGTATCTAAATTTCATACCATCTAAGCCTGCTATTTTTTGAATGCCGTCAATCATTTCATAAATGTTCATTGGACTGTCTTTTGTTCTTTCTATTTCAACAAATACTTTATACATACCGTCTGATTGTTCACCAGCAGTTGCATCAGCATCTAAAACAAAAGGGTAACCTTTTTCTAAAAAGTTTTCTAAGTCTTTAGCACTTGATTCATTTTTTGTGGAAAAACTTAAAACACAAATGTCTTGATCTTTTCCCATTTTTGATTTGTAAGAATCTATTTCAAAAATTCTATCTACGAGGTGTTTTAAATCGTCTTTGCGTAAACCCATTATACTGCTCCTTCTGCTGGAACTTCTGCACCTGCTCCTACACCTGGTTCAACACCTGCTTCTGCTGGTTGTGCTTCTGGTGTTGGTGCTTGTTCTGCACCTGGCTCAGTAGTTAAGTCTAACATTTCATTGTAGCCACTATAGATATCTACAATTAATTTCTTCGGCATCATGATTTCAACAATCCAAATAGGTTCTCTATCAAGTTTACCTTTTTTAGTGCCGGGTCTAATATCACCTGGTTGTTTAATTTTACGTGGTTTTAGGATATAATCTTTTTTGTATGTTACTTTACAATCGTAATCAAGTAATCTCTTCCCGCCCATTGGATCAGGCATATTGTCTCTTTCCCACATAAATTGACAAATTACCCAATGACGCTTAATTTGCGGGCCTGCAACTAATTCGCCATCTTCCCAGTTATCATAAACGTATAAATCTAACTCATCAAGTACACGTTCAAAGTCTTTAAGCACTGTAAAAGCGGTATCGCTTTCGTAAATGCCTTGCACGTTTTTAATAACTTCGACTACATCTTTCATATTAGTATCCAATCTTATACACTTATTTATCCGGTTTACGTTTATAAGTTAGCAGTTTTGTCATGAAGGTAACCTGCTAAATATTTTTGTAGAACGCAGAAGATATAGCGTCTACGCTATGTTAATGCAGTATCTACGGTACTTATATAATCCAGATAGGAGGACTGCATGGGTGCAAAACGAAGTGCTCGGAAGAGCAAACACTACAATAGCAATATTGTGGAAATCAACAAGTTTCTTCCTCAGAAGAAAAAAGAAGTCAAAATCCTTCCAAGAAATATTAATCAAGAAACATACGTGTTACAACTGTTAGACTCTAAGAAAGACATAGTCTTTGGCATAGGGCCGGCAGGAACAGGTAAAACTCTGTTGGCCGTACAAGTCGCGATTAAACAATTCAAAGAAGGTAATGTCGATAAAATTATCGTCACAAGACCCGCCGTAAGTGCGGACGAAGATTTAGGTTTTTTACCTGGTACATTAGAAGAAAAAATGGCACCTTGGACAAGACCTATTTTTGATGTCCTTAAAGAGTATTTTACAGCACATGAAATTTCAGGTATGATACAAGAAGGTGTAATAGAAATTGCACCACTTGCATATATGCGTGGAAGAACGTTTAAGAGAGCGTTTATCATTGCTGATGAAATGCAAAATGCTACACAAAATCAAATGAAGATGTTACTTACTCGTTTAGGTATTGGTTCAGCAATGGCTGTAACAGGCGATTTGAATCAAGCAGATAGATTACGTGATAATGGCTTAATTGATTTTTGTAGACACTTAGATAATAAAGGTGGTGCTCACAGGATCGATGTTGTCGAGTTTACAAAAGGAGATATTGAACGACACGATGCAGTCAAAGAAGTATTAGAAATTTATGGAGATGTAGTTTAACTACAAGGTAAGTCGGTGTCTTTAGCATCGACTCTATAAAGTTTCTTTTGCTTTACCCACTTGATCCAGCCTGCAAAGGTCATACTATGTAGGCTGGACACAGCCCAATGACGCTTCATTACTGTTTCTGACATTTCTTGTGTTAGTGCAGTAGTTACTTCTCGTTTGAAAGGTACAACTTGCACAATAGGTTCACCCATCTTTATAATTGTAGGCTTGATTTCTTTTAGCATAATGTTGATAGGACTTTGTGGTGCTCCAGTATCATGATCAATTACACCTGGGACTGCTTCCCAGTTTCTTCCTTCGCTATGATAATACATAGGCAAATATAAAGTACTGTATCCTTTAGGTTGCCATGTAAACCATGGATTGTCTAATTTAACAGCACCTCTTACACTAAATTTACCTGCCATAAATCCGTCTAATTGTTCTTCAGGATGATATGCATCATTATATTCAGGTGAAGAATATCTTGTTTCTATATGATTGCCATCGGGTGTTGGTGTTATTTCTATATCACACCAAGCAGGAATAACAAATCCCATGCTCATATAATCAGTTATACCAGGACATGAACGTATTGTTTTCTTACTATCGATGTTATGTTTCTCTTTACCATCTTCAAAGTAAGGACTCATCTTTTTAAATTTTTCAGGAAAGAATTTACCAGCAGGTTGGATTGGTGCATACTTACGCACACCCCAATTATTACAGGCAAAACTAATTGCATATTTTTTCTTTCCGAACATATTTTTAATTATTGGAATCATATTTTGGTTAACTAATATCTGACTTGAAATCGTCCATCAATGGAAATATTTGTGCAATTACTTTTGCACAGGCATGAGCAATTTCCATATGTTCTTTTTGTGTTCCATTTGCACCACGTAATTCAATGTAATGCACCCAAGAACGTAAAGTTCCATTCATATATAATCTTGTTTTTGTAAGTCCTTCGGGTAACACAACACGAGCCTGTTCTTTAGCAATACCTTTTTGGATTGCCCAATCATATGCTTCTTTACAAGTTTCAATAACTTTCTTTTGATAGTGACCCCAATCCATCTCTAATTGTGTATCTTGCACTTCAATACTATTTTGTCTGTTCTTTTTATCTTGTAATCTTGGTTCTCTGTATGTAAAAGCATTTTCCATGTCTTGTGGATTTGCATATCGTTGACTGAACTCTTGGAAACTAAAACTTCTGTGTCTTACTATTTGATGTGCAATGTCTCTTGTGGTGTCTATTTCAAGACAAGCACTTACCATTTCAAGTGGAGACCAGTGAGCGTGTTTAATCAAATACTTAATTAATTTTGCACTTGTTTCTCTGTTTACTTGTGCTGATGGATTACTTACTCTTGCACAATAGGCAATCAAGTCTTGTGCATCTTTTAAGTAAGATGCTGTTAAGCCTTCAACTGGTTGTGAATAACTTACTAATTTTACATTTGTCATTGCTGTTCTCCTGCTTTATTGACTGTGCAACTAATGTTGCCTGATACTGCTACTCTATCGTGTGTGCATTGTTGTATAGGGACACTATGGCTTACAATACCTGGAAAAATAACCATTA
>Ga0163109_10000160_pt1 | contig 53886 bp, 54 predicted proteins | sample CRUFie1St13metaG_FD_108704 | JGI IMG/M metagenome (GOLD analysis project Ga0163109, IMG submission 108704) | Marine microbial communities from the Costa Rica Dome - CRUD Field 142mm St13 metaG | ecosystem: Environmental > Aquatic > Marine > Oceanic > Photic zone | place: Costa Rica: the Eastern...
CCTCTTATTGGACTTTCATGATTAAATAAGACTCCATTACAAGCAAATATGTTATAGGCCTCTCTATAATTAACAGTAATCCAATGTGCAAAAACTTTTGAAACACCATATGGACTAGCTGGATAAAATGGAGTGCTCTCATTTTGAAATTTTTCTTTAGTTTTTCCAAACATTTCAGAAGTTCCTGCTTGATAAAATTTTACTTTTTTCTCTAAACCCAAATTTTTAATTGCTTCTAAAATTCTTAAAGTTCCCACACTATTTACTTCCGCAGAATATTCGGGCACTTCAAAAGAAACTTGAACATGTGATTGTGCTGCTAAATTATAAATTTCATCAGGTCTTGTTTTTTTAATAAGACTCAATATTGATGAGGAGTCTGTTAGGTCTCCATAAAATAATACAAAATTAGATTTAGAATTAATATCATTATATATATCATCTATTCTGCTTGTATTTATTATTGATGATCTTCTTTTCACTCCATAAACTCTATATTTCTTTTTTAATAAAAACTTTGATAAATAAGCACCATCTTGGCCTGTAACTCCGAAAATTAAAGCTATTTTTTTTTTCATCTAGATCAAATTTAATTATACATCATAATTATTTTACCCATACAAGTTTAAAATATTACCCTAATTTAAAATTTTTATTTTGCTAAAAATTACCATTGGTATCAATTTAAGACCAAAAATATATCTTTTAAAAAAAGTAAGTGGATTAAAAATTAGTCTTAAAAGCCAACCTAGATAAAATTTATCGATAAAATTATTAATTGGAGCTTGATCTTTAGTAAAAAATGAAATTGCTGCTCCTGTGCATAAAATAGTTGGTTTAAATACTAATTTTTCTTTTAAATATAGGCCTAAAACCTCTTGAGTACCTCCCCCAATATTAATTAGAATAAAATTTGGTTTTACTTTATTGATTAAGTTTAATAATTTTTTATCATTTAATTCCAAAGAGTTATATTTTGGAGCAACGTAATTGTGTATTTTTTTTAAGCCTAAATTTCTCAAGTAAGATTTATTTGATTTAGAATATTCAAAATTTGGGTCAATAGAAAAAATAGATTTATTCTTATTTATCTTCAAATAATCAAAAAATAAACTTAAAAATTTATAACCTGAAAACTTTTTCACATTTATGTTTTTAAAAATTTTTAGTAATAAAACAAAAAAACCACTATCAAAAAAAACCAAATCTGCTTTTTTAATTGATCTATAATATTGACTTGATTTTTGAATTGAAGCTAAAGCTGGACCAGCTGGAAAAACAAATAATCCTTTTTTAGTAATACATCTATCAAAATTTTTAATATCAATATTTATAAATTTTATTTTTTTAAAAATTATTTTTCTGATCATTGCTTACTTTTTTTAGGCAATATTTAAGACTTTGTAAATCTACTAATATTTGAATCCTTTTTATTAATTTCAGCATTAATCCAATCGTAAGTTCTTTTAAGACCGTCTTTTAATTGAATTTTAAAACTCCATTTTAAAATTTTTTTTACTAAATCATTATTACTAGATCTTCCCCTAACACCCTTTGGTTTATCTAATTGATAAACTCGTTCTAATTTTTTTGTACCAGAAATAATCTCAATAATTTCAATCATTTGATTAATAGAAACTTGCTCATCACTTCCAATATTTACGGGCTCAGAATAATCAGACTCAAATAATCTGAGTGTTCCCTCAATACAATCGTCTATGTATAAAAAAGTTCGAGTTTGTTTACCATCTCCCCAAACCTCTATTTTATTTTCATTATTATTTTTAGCTTTTATTACTTTTCTACATAACGCAGCAGGAGCTTTTTCACGCCCACCATCAAATGTACCGTAGGGGCCATAAATATTGTGATATCTGGCTACTCTTACAGGTATATTATAATCCTCCATAAAGTGTCTGCACATACGCTCACTAAATAACTTTTCCCAACCATATCCATCCTCTGGGTCTGCAGGATAAGCATCTTCCTCCTTCAATCCTTCAATAAAAACATTTTTTTGTTTTGTAGTATTATAAGCACATGCACTAGAAGAAAAAAAATATCTTTTAACTTTTTCTTCTTTGCAAGCGATTAATAAATTTGTATTTATCAAAACTGACTGCATACATTCTGCTTTATTATTTTCAATAAAACCCATTCCTCCCATGTTGCAGGCCATATTAAAAACATAATCAATATCTTTAGTCACTTTTCTGCAATTATTTATGTCTTTCATATCCATTGCGTAATGATTTTGCGACTCATCAAAATCTTGGAACCAATATTCTTTAGGTTTAATATCTGCAGCTATTAACTTATTTTTGTTATTTAAGAGTTTTTTTACCAAATGGCCTCCTATAAAACCACCTGCACCAACTACTAAAATTTTTTTATGTTTAATCATATAGATTTATTATTTTAAAAATTTTTTTTTAAAAACATCTTTTCTAGCAAAACTTAATTATATTTTTTAATGCTTTAATAACCCCAACTTTCTTTGATCTTAAAAAATTATCTTTAAGTTTTTCAAAATAAACTTCAAATTTTCTGATATTACTTTTTTTACTATAAACCATAAAGATTTCCTTACTTATCTTTTTTAAAATTTCTCTATCATCTTTTAGTGTTTCATTTAATTTTTCACCTGGTTTTAATCCAGTTTCTTTATATTTAAAAATATAATTATTATTAAGTTTCATTTTTATTTTCCCTAAATTCTTTGCTAGCTCTAAAATATTTATTGGTTTACCCATATTTAAAATAAAAATACATCCTTTAGAATTTATTGTTGTTGTTTGTAATACTAAATGACATGCCTCTAAAGCTGTCATAAAATATCTGGTCGCTTTTTTACTGGTAATTTCTATTGTTTTTTCATTATTAATTTTATTGAGAAAATTATTTATTGCTGAACCTGAACTACCGAATACATTTCCGAATCTAACAATTTTAATTTTTTTCTTATTATTAATATTTTCATTAAAATTTTCACAAACTTTTTCTGCAACTTTTTTAGTATATCCAAGTATTGAGATTGGGTTTGCTGCTTTATCAGTGGAGATGAATATCATCTCACATGAATTTTTAACTGATAGCCTACAAACATTAAATGTTGCAAAGATGTTATTCTTGACAGCTGAAAAAATATTATTCTCAAGAATATTTACATGTTTATAAGCTGCCGCATGGAATATCATATCCACTTTATAATCTTTTATTATTTTATCTAAAAATGAGTATTCATTAATATCCAATAAAAAAAATGAAATCCTTTTTCCAAATATTTTTTTTTGTTGATTGTAAATTCCAATTTCTGACTTATCTACTGCTATAATTTTTTTTACATTGTGCTGTATTAATTGTCTGCAAATTTCTGAGCCTATTGTTCCTGCGGCACCTGTGACTAATACTGTTTTATTATTCAATTTTTGGATTCTTTTTAATTTAATCTCTTTTCTGTTTAATATAGAATTAATCTCATTTATATTAAGATCTTCCATGTCAATTTTATCAGATATTAAAAATTTTTTTTCTGGTAAATAACGAACGTCAAAAAAATTAGTTTTTAATTTCTTAATCATATTTTCTAATGATCTTTTATCTAAAGAAGGAATTGTCAAAAATATTCTTTTAATCTCAAATTTTTTTTTCAATTCAATTAAATTTCTATAACTTATTACTGGAGTATTTTCATAATAGGTATTTTGTTTTTTTAAATCATCATCTACAAAAAAACTTACATCCTCATTATTTTTCCTCAACTCTTGATAAATCTGTTTCCCAGCATATCCAGCACCATATATGACAATACCATTAGAAATATGATTTATTGCATCATTAGAATAATTTATTATGGAGCCTATAGTTTTTTTATTTATTTTTAGAATTCTTTTTAAATAAATACCAAGTTCTATGAACTTATAGTTTTTTAATACTTCTGGTAAGTTTCTAGTTTTTGCAATTGAATTATGAATTTCATTAATGTTATTTAGTTTAATAATTTTTGATTTTTTAATATTAGAGTAATCAATAATATCCTTTATTAAATATCCTTTTCCTGTACCAAGATCATAAATTCCTTTTTTAATTTTTTTCTCTATTAATAATTTATAAATTTGTGCAACATCTTTGATATGAATAAAATCTCTTATAGAATTTCCATTATTTATGAGATTTATCTTTTGATTACTTTTTTTTAATCGTATTACTTTTTCAATAAATGAAAATTTATCTTCAGGATCACCATAAATATTAAACAATCTTAAAATATAATATTTTTTCTTTTTCTTATTTGCAAAATTTAATATCATTTTCTCAGCTGCTAACTTAAATGAGGAATATAATTCTCTATTAAATTTATCGTTTTCCTGGCTACTTAAATTTTCAGGAACTCTATAAACTGATGCACTACTAGTATAAACAATTTTATTAATTTTAAATGATGGAACTTTCTCAAGTATCATTGAAATTTTTTCTAAAGTAAGCACACAAAATTTTTTATAATCTTTTGTATTTAACGAGTTTAAATTTTTTGAAGGGTAAAAATTGTTAAAAATTAAATTTATTTTTTTTTTTTCTCTTATCTTATCTAAATCTTCCTCATTGAATTTATTTGCAGAAAAAATAGTCCTATCTTTTATATTTTTAGAAAGATGTTTTGTAATCAAACTATTTTGACCTATAATTATATTTTCAATCATTTGATTTTAGATATTTAATTAAGAAAACGTATATAGATAAAAAAATAAAAAAAACTAAAAAAAAGTTAAGATTAAAGAAGGAAAAAAGAATAATAGGTGTTATTGATGTCAAAAAAAGAATGGAATTTGAAACTTTAAGAGGATATTTGTTTATCAAGAGATGATGAATATGGTCTCTATCGCCAAAAAAAGGATTTTTTAAACTTAACAACCTTTTAAGTGTTAGCCTTAAAAGATCAAAACCTGGTAATAATAGCAGAAAAAAGATTTCATCAGCAAATATTATGTTTTTTTGAATGTTATGTTCATAAATTAAACTTGATGACAAAATTATACTTAATAAATAGATTCCACTATCGCCTAAAAAAATTTTATTAGAAATATTCAGAAAAAAAATAAATAGAACTAAAATAATACTAATAATGTAAAAATAATGCAGATCGCTTTTAATTAGTAAATAACTAAAAGATATTATGAAAATCAAACAAGATTGGCCATTAATACCATCATAAAAATTAAGAGCATTAACTAAAATTAGAAAACAAAAAATTGTAAAAAAGATAGAATAATTTTCAAAGAAAATTTTATTCTCAATAAACGAAATTGACATCATTTTAACTGCTAAATTTTCATTTAAAAAGATTGCTAATAAGATTAATATGATTGAATAAAACAATTTTTTATTTGGGCTTAAATTAATTTTATCATCACATAAACCCAAAACAAAGAACCCAAATATAAATAGTAAACTTGTAACTACTTCAACAAATTTCAGTTTGTTTAAATCAATTGATATAAAATCTTTTAAAAAAAAAATTTGATAAAAAAATAAGATACCAAAATTGAATGCTAAAATTATACCACCTATAATTGGTACATTCTTTTTGTGTAATTTTAGTTTATTATCAGGTGCATCATAAATATTTAAGATTTTAGACAATTTACTAATTTTAAAAAAAATTATTAAATTTAACAAAAATAATAATAAAAATATTATCAACATTAAGTATAAAACTTATTATAACTGTAAAAATAAATTCCCAGAAAATAGTAGTTTATTATAGATATCCAATTATTGAAAAAGTTTCCACTAGGTAAAAAAGGGAATAAATTTATCAGTAAACCAATTGAAATAATTGCTAAAGATTGTTTGTTTGTATGTGAGGGAGTATCGATAAGCCATATTTTATTTAATTTTAATATAATAAATGAAATTATATATAAATAGATTAAGAGACCCACTAGGCCTGTTTCAGAAGTAATTTGCACTAAAAAATTATGTGGATGTGTAGAGCATATTCCCACATCAGGATCGTATTGAACTTTCCTGCAGTAATGTCGAAAGCCTTTTGGTCCTACTCCAAAAACAGGTTTTTCTTTAAACAAATTAAAAGCTAGTTTGAAATGTCCTGTGTGATCTTTTGAAAATATAAGAATATTTTCTCTTATCAAATCTTTATTTAATTCGATATTATAATTAAATGACTTCTTAGTTTCATTTTTTGTAAAATATTGATTAGTGAATTGGTTAAATGTTTTAATAAAAATTCTTCTCGCAGGATCTGATTTGCCCACTTGGACAGTAGATGTAAAGAAAATAAAAGAAAATAAAATTATCAAAGAAAAAATGAAAATTTTTTTTAAGGGTTTAATTAAAATTAAAACTAAAATAAAAAAAATTAATGTTAATCCTAAAGATGTCCTTTCAGCAGTTAAAAAGATGCAAATAAGAATGAGGCTAAAAAAAATATCAATTTATTTTGATTTTTTTTAATATCAAATTCGTAATGAAATAATAACCAAGTTAAAATAGGAAGAATCTTTATCAAAAAACTTCCTAAAATTAATTCAGAACCAAAAATCCCAGAGATTTGATTTTGAATTATTTTATACCCAAAAAAATTTACACCTGTAAAAAACTGAAAAATTCCATCAAATGAAATAAAAAAAACAATAAAAGAAATTAAGTATAATATTATTTTCTTTTGACTAGTTTCAATTTTCTCATAAAATTCTAAACAAAATAAAATTGATAAAGAAAAAATTATATATCTAAAATGAAAAATTGATGAGATTTTTAAGTTATCATCTATTTGAAAGAAACTATTTAAACCTATATATAATGAAATTAGTAATAAAAAAATAAACTTTTTGTCAAAAAAATATTCTTTACTTCTATTTTTTATAAAAAAAAATATTATAATTAAACCGAGAAATAGTTCTGTTATAAAAACACCCAATATATAAGTAAAAGGAAATAAAAGAGCTATATAATATATAAAATTTTTGGCTAAAAGATTATTCATCAACAATATTGATTAATTTTTTTTGAAATTCTTTTTTTGTTATTAGTATATTTTTTCTCATTTCATTTTGTATTTCAGAATAATTTTTTAATATATAAAAAATGGTTCTTTTTAAATTAGCTGAATCTCTTTTACTAATAAAGATACCTTTATAATTTGATTTTACGTGTTTAATATCCTCAAAGATTATAATAGGTTTTTTTCTTACTAAGCTTTCTAAAATTACTTTTGGAGATCCTTCAGTATAAGAGGGTAAAATAAATATATTATGACTATCATATAAGTTAATAATTTTTCTTTGATTAGACAATTCCTTAATGAATTTGATATTTTTTGATTTTTTTAATAGGTCATCTTCACCACCTGCTATAGTTAACTTGAATTTAAATTTTATATTTTGAAATAATTCAATTAAAGAATGAACTCCTTTCTCTTTTTTAAATCTTCCTAAATATAGAAGTGTCGGAAAATGTAGGTGTGATAGTTTAATTTTTTGAAACCATTTTTTGTCTAACTCCGAAGGAGTAATCAGATAGTTTGTTTTAGTAGTTTTAATATTTTTATTCACAGAAATTACCTTTAAATTTTTCTTTACAAGCCTCATCATGAGAGAGAAAAAAAAATATCCGAATATTCCAAATTTAATTTTATACTCTTTATAACCATCACTTCTTAAGTAGATAAATCCATTAACTTTCTCATAAAATAAATTTAATAATAAATAAAAGAAAATATTAAATGGTGTCACTGAAATTATAAAAACATGAATTTTTTTGTCTCTTGATTGCAAAAAATTTTTAAAATTAAATTTATTAATATTTGTTCGTTTTAAATTGAAATTTTCTGAGGTGTAAGCCTTTCTTGAAATCAAAAAAATATTAAATTTTTTTTGCAAGGCTTCTAAAATATTTAAAGTATCGTTAAACTTTGATGAAATTCCTCTTTTTGAAAAAAATAATTTATCATTGGATATTACTAATAAGTTTTTCATTTTCTCAGAAATTTAAATAAACTTTTAGGTAAAAAAAATAAAATTAACAATTTGATTTTTTCAAAAAAAACTTGATGGTTTAATATTTTAGAAAACAAAAAAATACTTTTATTTTCATTTTCTATTAAAAAAATATTCTCGATATATTCCAATTTGTTTTTGAAAAAATTATTATACTTTTGGAAAAATTCATCATTTTGTTTTTTCTCTCTTGCATACCAGTCTTTGTACTCTTCATAATATAAATTAGTGTGATTTTTCAAAAAATTATTTTGATGAACCCTATAATTTAATAACGGTAAGTCTATTGCATGAGCGTTGCAGTTCTTAGAGATTTTCATTAAAAAATCATAATCACCAATTATATTATAACCTTCATTAAAGTTCCCATATTTAAGAAATATTCCTCTTCTAAAAATTGTTCCACTTATGATAATAAAATAATCTTTTGATAGGCTTGAAAAAATATTTCCACTTGGCAGTTTAAATTTTCTATATAATTTGTTTCTTTTTTTTCTCTCAAAAAATACATTGGTATTAGAGTAAAAAAAATCTATTTTTGAGTCATTAAAAAATTTTTCTCTTGATGATAAATAATTTTTTTCCCACCAATCATCACAATCCAAAAATGCTATTAGGTCACCAGAACTTTTCTTGATAGCCTTATTTCTTGCTTTATATAAATTCTCTTTTATTGGATTTCTAAAATATTTAATTTTTGTATTGTTAAATTTTTCTACTATTTTTTTTGAATTATCTGTAGATGCATTATCCCATAATATTATTTCAATATCCTTATAATCCTGATTTACGATACTTTTAATACAATCTTCTAAATATTTTTCTCCATTATGATAATTAACAATAACACTAACTAAAATTTTCATTTTTATAAAAATTAATAGTTTTTTTTAAACCAATATTAAGACTTATTTTTGGTCGCCAATTTAAAATTTTTTTTGCTTTATTTGTGTTTGGGTATAGAGCCATTATCTCATCCTTTCTCATTAAAATTTTACCGAATATCGGTCTACCAGATCCAACTAAATTACAAATCTTGTGAATTAACTCTCTAATTCTTATAGGTTTATTCGAACCAATATTTAAAATCTCACCATTAGTTTTTTTATTTTTAAGAATTTTTATAATCGCGTTTATTACGTCATCTATAAAAATAAAATCACGTAATTGACGACCAGACGAGCAATCAAATTTTTTATTTTTAAGAGCATTTTTGATGGTTATTGGAATTACACGATTAATATCCTGTTTTGGACCATACACTAAATAGAGTCTAATAATTGTTACTGGAAAACAATATTTTTCATATAAACCAATTAAAAATTTTGTACTTAATAACTTTGCTTTTCCATAAACAGAATATGTTAATTGATTATTTTTTTTATTTTCAACCTGTGGTGATTTTAATTTCCCATATTCAATGCTAGATCCAACTTGTATAAATTTTTGAATTTTTTTGTGAATAAATAGTGATGCCAAATTTTTGCAACCATTGTAGTGACTTTGTAAAGTCCTCATTTTTTTTGAATGATCTACATATCCAGCAAGATTAACTATATAATCAAAATTTTTTCTTAATTTAGAAAGTTTTTTTTTGTTTCTTATGTCAATTACTAAATAGTTAACACCTTTAATTTTTTTTTTCTTTTTTGGATATTTCGAAGATAAACTTGTAACAGACCAACCTAGTCTTAAACATTTTTTTGATAAATGATATCCTATAAATCCTGTTCCTCCAGTTATTAGAATCTTTTTACTCAAGATTTTTTTTACCTTTAATTTTTTTTTCTAAAATTTTTTTATCTCTGAGAGTATCCATACACTGCCAAAAACCAGTGTGCTTATAACCAATCAGTTGTTTTTTTTTTGTTAATTTTTCAAATGGCTCTCGTTCTAAATACGTGCTATCATTTTTAATAAATTTCAAAAATCTAGACTCCATCACAAAAAAACCACCATTAATCCATCCTTCATCTAAACTTGATTTTTCTTTAAAATAGGAAACTTTATTTCCGTTTAATTTTATTTTTCCAAATCGCGCGGGGGGTCTCACTGCTGTTAATGTAACTAATTTTTTATTCTTTTTGTGAAATTTTATTAAATTATCTAAATTAATATTTGATAATCCATCTCCATAGGTTGCTAGAAATGTTTCATTTTTAAAATATTTTCTTAATCTTCTTAGTCTTCCTCCGGTCATTGTTTTAAGACCGGTATCAATAAGATTTATCTTTAATTTTTTATTCTTAAATTTTTTGAAATATCTTTTTATTACGTTTCCTTTATAACCAAGTGCGATATAGAAATCATTATGACCATATGATGAATAATGATTAATTATATATTTTATTAATGGAATTCCGTTAATTTTTATCATTGGCTTCGGAATAGTTTTTGTATATTCAGAAATTCTAGTCCCATAACCACCGGCCAAAATTACAACTTTCATATTCAAATCTTATTTAAGTTTTTTAATATATAAATCTATTTGTTTAATTGAAAAATCGTACATATTTTTTTTTTTTGTATAAAAATATTTATACCATTCGGTTGTAAAATAAATTGACTCTCGAAAGCTTAAATTACATTTCCAGTTTAATACTAAATTCGCTTTAGATGAGTTCAATTTCAATAAACTGCTTTCGAATTCTTTTTTTCTCAATTTGATAGTTTTCCAAAAAATATTTTGCCATAACTTTTTTACTAATGTTAAAACATCAATTACCTTATAGTTATTATTCAGCCCAGGTCCAAAATTGAAGGCTTGACCATTTAATTTTCTATTTTTCCTTAAATTTAAAGATAAAATTATGTATCCATACAAAGCATCTAGGACATGTTGCCAAGGTCTTGTGGCATCTGGATTTCTGATAATTACTTTCTTATTTTTAGACCACGACCTTACACAGTCTGGAATAAGACGATTCTCTGACCAGTCACCACCTCCTATAACATTACCAGCTCTAGCAACTGCTAATCTAATATTTTTTTTATCAACTAAATATGATTTAAAATAGCTTTGAATAATTAACTCTGCTGATGCTTTAGAAGAACTGTAGGGATCTGCTCCACCCAATTCGTCTTCTTCCTTATAACCTCTTTTAATTTCAAGATTTTTATAACTTTTATCACTTGTAATTATTACGGCAATACAATTATTTTTTAAACTTTTTAAAGACTCCATTACATTTAATGTTCCAATAGCATTTGTATAATATGTTAATAATGGATTTTTATAAGATTTTTTAACCAGTGATTGAGCAGCTAAGTGAAAAACATAATCAGGTTTAAAACTAATGAATATTTTTTTTAATTCTTTTAAATCAGTAATATCTAAAAATCTACTTTTAACCTTTTTTTCTAAATTTATTAATTGAAAGTGAGATGGTTTTGTTGGAATGTCAATTGAAACACCCATCACATCTGCACCTAAATTTTTAAACCAAAGTGAAAGCCATGATCCTTTAAAACCAGTGTGCCCTGTGATTAATATTCTTTTATTCTTGAAAACTTTTAAGTTTTTTTTCATTAAATTTAATAAATAATATAAGTTTGTTAATAAAAATTAATCATTTTTAATACCAATAAGTGAAAAATCTATATCAGAAAATGATTTACAATACATATATATAAATTCCTCCAAATTTTTACTTATTTTGATATCACTCTTTTCCCAAAGATTTTCTGAAATATGATTATCTAGAGAAATTTTTTTTTTGAGAAAGTCACTTAAGGTAGATGATAAATTGTTATCATTCCTTACAATATCTTCAAAATTTAAAAACATTATATTTTTAATTAACTTTTTTTGATTAATTTTTAACCAAAGAGCATAAAAGTTAATTATGAGTACAACATCTAATAAGTTTAATTCAAATTCCTTGCTATTAAATATATCATAAGGTTCAAATTCTTTTGTTCTAAAGGATAAGGGTGTATGTTTACGTTTTAATTTCCACTTAATCATGTTTTTAAGAGTATCAAAAATATTTCTATAAGTGATGATAAAATTTGTTTTATTTAATCCATAATATTTATCAATAAAGTTTAAATTATATTCAGTTGGGAAAAAGTGTTGATGTATAATTTTTTTTTTGAACAAAAGTGAAAGATAAAGATATTTTAAAAAGCTTTTTGTATCAAAACCAGCCACAATATTACCTGAACCATTACCTAATTTGTGTGTATTTCTTTTTGTATTAAATATTTTTTCAAGTCTAGATACTAATGAATGACTTGCTGTTCCAGGCCCTGCAGAGATAAAAATTGTCATTTTTTGAAATAATTAATTTGGAAGTTATTTTGATTTAACTTTTTATATATTAAAAACTTAAAAAAATAAATAATTCTTAAAAAATAAAAAAAAGGGAATGATAATACCTGCTTTAATTTAATATTATTCCAAAAAAAATTTAATACAAAAATTTCAATTTTCAGTGGCAAAAAAAAGTTTAAAATACTTCTTTTAGGCTTTCCAAAAAATCTATATTTAAATTTTTTTATTATATCATTCGTTAAATACTCAAAAATTTCTATATCTTTATTATAAAAAAAATTGGGATTTATTTTATTTTCGAATTTTCTATTTATTCCTGGCATATTGTTTCCACTAAACTTATCACCCCACCACTTTTTATTGTGAAAGGTTGGCTCCAACATAGTTTTTTTGTAAGTTATTCCTAGGGATTTACATAATTTTTGAATTAATAATTTGTTATCTCTATGTAAATCCTCCAATTTTATAATTATGGGTTTTTTGCAATAATCATTTAAAATTCTAACTTCAAATAGCACTCGTTTTAAATACCACAATAATGATCGAGGTGTAAACAGAGAGCCTTTGTAAGTAAAAATTTTACTTTTTACAGCTGAATTCACCATAGCAATTGGGTGTCTGTACATATATATGAGTCTAAAATTAAAACTTGGTATTTTTTTAATCCTTTCACAATGATGTAAATTTAATAAGATGTATTTAATTTTTGTAATTTTTTTATTACAAGCCAAATAGTATGTATAATGTAATAGATTAATTAAATTTTCAAAATTAAAAGTATTTATCTTTCTAAAATTTTTATAGAAAATTTTCTTAAACCTTACTTTATCAACTTTGTATTTTTCTTTCTTGTTTTTACCTAATTTATCATGACACTCTGATCCACTAAGCTTTGAATTAAATAAAAAATTATAATCCTTTAAGAAAGTTTTTAAAATGAACTTAGCATCAAACTCATTTTTAATCTTTTTATAAAATTCATCATAGTAAATACATCCTGGTAATTGAGATATTTGATCATGATTATCCATTAATGCATGAAAAAAATCTGAGCCAGCTCTCCCCCCTACACATAAAACAATAAATTTTACTTTTTTAAACATTTATATTTTTATCCATTCTGAAAATTTAAAATTTTTATCTTGAAAGCTAATGTAAGAACTTTTCTTTTTTAACTTATAGCTATAGATGTTTTCATCAATCTTTTTCGTTTCAATAAATTTCCAAATTTTTGGATTATGCACTTCTAATAATGGATCATTAACAATATGGATTACATCAATACCATACTCTAATGTTTCAATAATTGATGCCGTAGCAGAAAAAAAAATAGATTTGGATTCTTTATTTTTGTTTTTTTTGTCAAATTTAAAATAATATTTTTTAAATAATTGATTTATATTTTGAATAAACCTCAAATGTTTTTCAGAATTATTCATTAATGGATGATTTTTAATTTTAAATGGATGCAAAGAATTTTTTTTTTGTTTTTTTAAAAAATTTTCTAAGTAAATTAATAATAAATTTTTATCCTCAAAAGTCATCGGTAAGAAGATTTTATTTTTGAAATTCTTTTTATTTTGATGTTTATATCGAGCAGATCTTTTCGAAAAAATTTCTTTTTTAGACCAACCTAAATATTTAGATAAAATTTTTTTTTGTAAATTTCCGTGAACTATAATTTTTTGAGGAGAACCTTGTCTTTTAATATACTCGGATGGTAATGGTGGCAATGCAGAATGAATATACCCTATTGTTTCAACTGATTTTTTTTTGTTTACGTTGGACAAAATATAATTTTGAAATATTTGACCTTCATAGGGTAATACAAATTTTTTTACTTTTATAATACTTAATATTTTCGAAATTGTTTTTTCAGTTTTAATATAAAAGTTCTCTAAAATAAAAAAATTATTAAGATTAAAATTAATGAGAGATTTGATGAAAGATACAATCATTAATTTTATAAAAATCATAAAAGAAACTCTATTTTTAAATATAATTACATTTTCAATATGATTAGTAAAATAACCATCCATTGAGATTAATAACCAAAGTGTATTATTTTCCAATTTAGAATTAGATGAAAAATATCTATCGTAATAAATGTTTTTTTTAAAATCATTTTTATAACACCAGCTTAAAACTACCTTATTAAAATTTTTTTTTTTCAAATCTTTAATTTGTATTTTTTTTAAATCTGAAAAAAGAAATTGAAGATAAATATTAGAAAGAAAAATCTTTATCTTAAACGTTAGATTTTTTTGATAAAATAATTCTTTAATTCTTAAATAACCCAAGCAATACGACCATGAAGAATAATAAAATTCTTTTAATATGATAAAATTTTTTTTTTTCTCGTTTTTTTTGATTAATGATCTAAGAATTGAAATTATTTTAATTTGTTTTGAAAATATTTCTTTTGTTTCCACTTTAATTTTTCTTAAACTCAAGATGAATTTGATTACCTAATTGATTGTTCACACAAATATTTTTATAAACTTTATCCGCTTTTTTTATCAGGTGGTACACTTGGTTAATATTCTTTTTTTCGATATGAAAATGATTATCAATTTTTTTTTTTAATTCTTGGATCATGTTATCTTTTCCAACATAATTTGACTTTGTTGGTAAACCATTGAACAACCAATTTAAATTATTTAAAAGACTGTATCCTTGTTCGTTATAAATTTTGAAATTTTTTACTTTCATTTTTTTTAATAAATTTTTAAGAGATTTTATTGAAAAATAATTTTTTGCATTCTTTTCATAAAAAAAATTCAGATAATTTTTATTTTTCCAAACATTTTTAATCACATCGTTATAGTTAGGAGTTATAACAACAATTTTTCCATCTTCATCTAATAAATCTAATATTTGTTTAAATTCTTTTTCTGGATTAAAAAAATATTCAATGACGTAAAATAAAAAAATTTTTTTAAATTTATAATTATTTTTTTTAAAATAATTATAATTTGTAAAACATTTAATTTTTAATTTTGAATTTATAAATTGGCTTTTTTTTTTATCTATTTCCAATCCATAAGGTATTATATTTTTTTTTTTTGCTAAACTTAAAAAAGCTCCCCAAGAAGGTCCTATTTCTAAAATTTTTTTTCCTATTAATTTTTTATCTAAATATTTATTATATTCATTTTCTGATTGAGAATAATTATTTTGAAAATCTTCTTTTATAGTTATTTGACCCAAAGGTCCAAAATTTAACCTTGATTGGTTTAATTTATTTTTTGACAAATTTTTATAAGGATTGCCTTTAAGATATGCAAATTGACACCTATTACATTTTACCAAAGTATTTTTTGTTTCATCTCTGGTAACAATTACCTCAGATTTTCCTTTTTTTTTACATATCTTACAATTATTTTTTGTTTTCATTTTGCCACATTTTTAATAAACCATTTTCTAATTTTGTTTTCGCAGTGAAATTTAAATATTTTTTTGTTTTTTTAATATTTGCCAAACTTCCTTTTAAATCTCCGTAAGTGATACCTTTTTGTATTACTTCAACTTTTTGATCAGGTTTAATTATTTTAATTAGATGATTAATAATTGTTGAAAACTTTGTAGCTTTACCACTAGCAATATTAAATATTTGGTTTGTTTTATTTTTTTCTAAACATAATTTCCATGCTTCAACAACGTCGTCAATATGAATTAGATCTCTAAATCTATCTAAAGAGCCTTTAACCTCTATTAAATTTTTTTCTCTAATAAGATTCATGAATATTCCAACTAATCCTACGTCTGGATTTTTTATATTTTGATCATTACCATAAACATTAAACATTCTAAGAATATTCCATTTTATCCCTTTATTTTGGGCATAATTTTTTAATAATAATTCACAATAACTTTTTGACATCGCATATACAGATGAGGGTCTTAGATCCATTTGCTCATTAAATCTATTTTTTTCTTGTTTTCCATAAACTACAAATGAAGAGGCAAATAAAATTCTTTTAATCTTATTTTTTGAACAAAAATTAATAATGTTTAATGTTCCAATTATATTTTTATCTATATCTTCCCTTGGTATAAAAAATGATTTTGGACCTGATGATTGAGCAGCTAAATGTAAAATTGCATAAATATTTTGTACCTTAAGTTTTAAAATTTTTTTTTCATTTGTGATGTCTGTTTTTATAATTTGAAATTTGCCTTTCAAAAAGTTTGGTTTTTTTGCTTTTGGATGCTCCATCAAAATAACTTGATATTTTTTCCTCAATTTTAATGCTAATTTTGCCCCTATGTATCCATAACCCCCAGTAATTAAGATTTTTTTTTTCATAAATTTTGAAATCTTTTCATTTTGATCAAAAATTTTTTCATTAAAGATTTAGGTCCAATGCTAATAGAAAAAAAGTTTTCATAAGGTTCTTTCCATGGTCCTTTAACATAAATTTTGTTTCTTTTTAAAAAATTAACTAATTTTTTATTCTTTGATTTATCTTTCATGTCTATTAATAAATAATTACCATAACTTCCATCTGATGAAATTTTAATTTTCTTTAATTCTTTTTTTACAAATTCTCTTGAACGTATTACCTCTTGATTATATTTTTTGACTAATTTCCAATTATCTAATAAATAGTCTGCTACTTTGACTGATAAGGTATTTGTTTCATGAGCAAGCCTATTTGCACTTAAAAATTTTATCAAATTTTTATTTGAAATTAGATAACCTAAACGTATTGAAGGAACTCCAAAACCTTTTGAAAATGTTCTAGCAATTATAACATTATTATATTTTTTGATCAGCCCTACAGCTGTTTGTGAGCCAAAGTGAAAGTAAGCCTCGTCTACAAATAAAATACATTTATTTCTTGCACATTTTTTTGCTAATTGATCCAACTTATTGGGACTATAATAATTCTCAATTGGCTGGTTAGGATTAGGAAGAAAAATTACTCTTATATTTTTTTTTAATGTCAAATCTAAGGATTTCAAATCAATTTTAAAATTTTTATCAAAGTTTACTTTAATTAATTTTGTTTTAAAAATTTTTGAATAAACTTCATACATTGCATAAGTAGGATTTGGCGCAGCAATTTTATCTCTTTCATTTAGAAAACTTTCAAATAAAACCCTTATTCCACCATCTATACCTGAAGTAAGTAAAATATTTTCAGTTTTTACTTTGTCAAATTTAGCTACTTTATTATAGATTTTATCTAAATCTGGATAAATACTTAAGTTGTATCCTTTAAAATTTTTAAAAATTTTGGAAAAAATATTTTGTTCCCAATCAGAAACTCTCTCATTTCTATCTAATCTTAAACCAAATTTTAAATCTCTTTTTTCTGGAATTCTTAAACGATCAATTTTTAATAAATGTTTTTTTTTTAAATTTATCATCTAATTAATTTTTCTACTCTTTTAAGATCTTTCGGAGTATCTACTGATTGTATCTTACCACTAACCTCAATTAAGTTTACAGCATATCCATATTCAATTACTCTTAACATGTCTATTGATTCAAGTTTTTCTAGAGGAGTTGATTTAAGTTTTAGGTATTTCAATAAAAAATTTCTTTTAAAAGGAATTGCGCAAACTTGTTTGTAAACATTTTTTAGAGTATTTTTTTGAAATGGAATAGCTTTACGCGAAAAATAAATTGCTTTATTTTCTTTTGACTTTACTAACTTTATTGAATTGGGATCATTAAATTCCAACTTGTTATCTATTTTAGTAATTAGATTTGAAACCAAAGAGTCTTCATTTTTCAACATAAATTTACAAATTTTATTTAACATGTGAGGTAAAATCATTGGTTCGTCACCTTGAACCATCAAGACAATATCGTACTTATTTTTTTTTATAGACTCAATTTTTTTTAATGCTTCTGCGCATCTATCACTCGCTCTAGTATGTGTTTTTTTCGTCATTGTTACATTGCCTTTGATCTTTTCAATAAATCCTTTTATTTCTTGATCGCAAGTTGCAACGTAAACATCATCAATATAAGAACATTTTTTTACATTTTCATAAACCCTTTGAATCATTGGAACTTTATTTATCAATTTTAGAGGTTTACCATAAAATCTCGAACTGCCCATTCTTGCTGGAATAATTGCAATTATTTTTTTCATAATTCTATTTTTTTAACATTAAAGTGGATATTGATAATAGTTTTGAATAATTACACTATCCATTGAATAAGCTAAAAATTTAAATTTTTTACGGATTAAACTTTTTAATTCTTTTTTATTAGGTTTCACTACATGCATACCACAAGCAATATTATTTTTATCAGCTATCTTCTTTATTTGTTTAAGAATATTTTGAAATTTTTTAGACTTAAACTTACCTGTTATATTATAAGAAGCAGATAAGTCATAAGGCCCAATAAATATGGCATCTAAACCGTCTAGTTGTAAAATTTTATCTAGATTTTCTACTGCTGATTTTGTCTCTATCATTGCAACAATAATAGGTTTAAATTTTTTTATATGAAAATTGAGCCCTTTTCCAAATCTATTTGCTCTCGAAAATCCAATGCCCCTTGAGCCTAGAGGTGGGTAATTACAAGCATCAATGATTTTTTTAACATGAGCAACATTTTTTACCTGTGGAATTACTATACCCGAAGCTCCTGCTTCAATTATTTTTATCGAGTCCTTAGAATCTGTGCTTGCTAATCTGACTAAAGGAACCTTGTTAGATTTGTTAATTAGCGAGATCATTTCCCCAAGCTTATCTTGAGATATGAAACCATGTTCATAATCAATACAAAACCAATCATATCTATTTTCAAGAATAATTTCTAAATTTTCTAGAGATGGAATTTGTAACCAGCAGCCAACACTATATTTGTTTAGAATTTTTTTTCTTAATTTATTTAATAAATTTATTTGTTTTTTCATCTTTTTAAAATATCTATAATTTCTTTTAAACCATTTTCAATTTTAACCTCTTTTTTTTTCTTAAATTTAAAATTAATCCCTTTTTCTAAAATAAGTGGATTAGGTTTAGATATATAATGGCCAGTAAATTTATTATTCAAATAGTGAATTTTTTTACTTTTATCAATTTTTAATATTTTTTTAATTATATTGAATATATTATTAATTGTGTAATTTTTTGTTCCTATAAGGTTTATATATTTATTGTCAAATTTATTGGACAAAATTTGAATACTTGCCCAAGCCGCATCTTTTACATGAATGTATCTTCTTTGAGCTTTTTTATTACCAATATACTCCAATTTTCTTTTTTTAACTGCATCTTTCAAAATTTTATATATACCATTGGTTTCATCTGAATTAGGGCCATAAAGAGACCCATATCTTAATATAGAGAATTTTAAGTTATATTTTTTTGAATACTCCTCAAAAAAATCTTCACAAGCTCTTTTACTACATCTATAAAAACCGCCATTTGAACTTATCGCATAAATACTGCTTGAAAAAATTACTTTGTTAATTGAATTCTTAATAGATAAATCTAAAATATTCACTGTTCCTAAAATGTTTACACGCGCAGTTTTTAAAGGCATTTTTGCTGATAACTCAATATCAGCGAGACCTGCAAAATGATAAATAATTTTAATTTTATTTTTTTTTAAAATTTTATCAATTTTCCTATAATCCAATATGTCACCTTTAACAAATTTACATTTTTTATTTATACAAAGATTATTTTTCAAATCATAATTAATTACTTTATAACCATTTTTCAGAAGTTGATTAATGACATGAGAGCCCAAGAAACCACTTCCACCAGTAACTAAAATGTTCATAGTTAATTTAACCTTTTAAAAAATTTTTTAGCTGTTGGAACATCTAAGTAATTATTTATATCGTGTCCTTTTTCACATTTTTTAATTATCAAAAAAATTTTCTTTAAAATATCAAAGTATTTTTTCAATATTTTTTCATCATGAGCACAAGAAATATAAATTGATGACGTCGCTAATATGTTTTTTTTCAACATTTCTTGAGTAATTAGTGTTTTGTAGTTTCTGTCATTTTTTGAAATAAAGTTAAATTTAATTATTGAGGGCATTTCTGAGATATTCATTTTGATATTGTTGGCTTTAGACAAACTTTTTAATTTTTTGATTATTTTTTTTCCTAAATAATTTATTTTTTTCCATGATTTCTTTTTTTTCATAACATCTAGTGTTTTCAATGCAGCTACATAACCAATTCTTTCTCCCCAAAAAGTACTGCTTATAAAAGTACTTGTAACGTTTGACATAAATTTCTTTTTTCCAATGATTGCATTTATTGCGTATCCATTTCCCAAAGTTTTACCAAAAATAGCTATGTCGGGATTTACCCCTAATGTTTTATGTAGACCTCCATAATTTTCTCTAAACCCAGTAGTACATTCGTCGAAAATTAAAATAATATTATTTTTATCGCATAGTTTTCTTACATTTCTCAAAAAATTAATATTAGGTTTCTCAGATCTAGCTACTTCCATTTTTATTATTCCAATTTTCTCTTTCTTTATAATTTGCTTTAATTGATTTAGATCCCCATAAAAAAAAGGTATTGAAGTTTTTTTTAATTGTTTAGGGACACCCTTAATTTGAACTCCAGGAAAAAGATGAAAACCCAATTTTTTATCTCTTGATAAGTTTGATGAAAGATACCAATCATGCCATCCATGATATCCACAAAATGCTACATTATGTTTTGATGTAGATGCTCGAGCGATTCTAATAGCAACACTATTAGCCTCACCACCTGTCCTCGTAAACCTGACCATTTCGGCCCAAGGATGAATTTCAATTAATTTTTCAGCTAAAGTTATTTCTTCAGGAGAGTTAAATGAAGATAAATTTCCATGTTTTACAACTCTTTGCACGGCTTGGTCTACTTCTTTATTTGAATACCCAAGAATATTGGTACCAACACCCATGGTGCTCATGTCAGAATAAATTTTATTATCAACTCCCCAGATTTTATAACCTCTAGTTTTTTTGAAATATGATGGCCATTTTTTGGGAAGAATAAAATCTGGATTTTTCGAATAGAGCATATTTCCTCCAGGAATAATTTCCTTAGCCCTTTCCCACAATTTTTGACCAACACTAAGTTGTGAACCTTCATTTCTACCATATTGTTTATTGATAAGAAAAATTTCAGGGTTCTTTTTTCTATAATTCATAATCTCTTTCCATGAAAAATTTATTCTTGGTTTAAAATGATTATATATATTGTTTATCAGCTTGTAATCTGCCTTATGATCTAAAGTTAATCTTATATCATTATATTTTAATTTAGATGTGATGTTCGCAAATTTTATTTTTTTATTATTTCTTCTAAAGTAATCAATAACAACATTTTCTAGTTGTTTTTTTTTACCATCAATTTTGAAAGCTTTCTTTAAAAAATCAAAACTAAATACTTCTATATCTAGACCATCAGGAAAACTATATGGAAATGTATTTGATAAATATTCAACCTTTCTTTTTTTAAACACCTTTATGAATTCATCAACTAATTTACTATCAACTAAAGGACAATCACCAGTAATTCTTACTACTGTTTGAACATTATATTTTTTTGCTGCATAAAAGTATCTATTCAAGCAATTTTCATTATTTCCTCTAAAAAATTTTAATTTCTTTTTTGATAGATATTTAACTAACTTATCATCTTTTTTATCTTTTGTTGTGACTACAATAATATCATTAATTTCTTTACAAAATGATAAACGCTCGTGTATCAACTGAATTATAGTTTTATTATTTATTTTTTTAATTATTTTTTCAGGAAATCTTTGAGAATTTAAGCGAGCTTGTATTAAAACAGCGACTGATTTTTTTAATGCCATAAAGAAGGATTTATAATTTTTTTATTATTTGAATTGAAAAAAGATATATCGTTTTTTCTAATCTTGATTTTCAAATATCTTTTAAATTGAAAATAGTTATCAAAACCAACTACTATTTTGTTAATTTTTTTATTTAATATTGCATTAGAAACACAAACATCTATCGGTTGAAGTTTTTTTTCTACAAGCCATTTATTCCAATCAATTAATTTTTTTTTTAATAAATTATTTTTCAAATTATTATATTTTTTTCTCAAAAGAGTACCTTGTAAAAATATTGATCTAGCGTGTATCTCTATTTTTCTTTTTTTCAAATTTCTAAGAATTTTTTTATTGTCTAATCTTTGATCGAATATATTATAAGATAGCTGAACAACATCTAAATTATATAATTTTGTAAATTTTTTTAAACTTTTAATATCATAGACTGAAATACCGAGTTTTTTAAAATATTTTTTATTTTTTAATTTTTCTAAATAATTAAAAATGATTTTACCATTACTACTCAATAAACACTCAGGATTATGAATCAGTAGCGCGTAAATTTTATTATTTTTGAAAATTTTTTTAAAATTAAATACTTTTTGAATTATTTCATTCTCAATTGATTTTTTAGTTTTTTTTTTAACTTTAATTTTTGTAATAATATTTAATTTTTCTATATTTAGATCTCCAATAATTTTCTCTGCATTTTTATATTCTGCGGAAGTATCTAAATAAACGATTTCTCTCTTTTTTAATAAAAAATTTATTATTTTTTTAAATTCTTTAATTTTAATCTCATTCTTGTTTATCCCATATTTTTGCTCCAAATTTGCTGATCCTAATATAAGTTTATTATGTAATTTATTTTCCATATTGATTGCTAAAAAATAATTTTATACTTTTTATAACGTAATTAATTTCAGAATTTTTCATTGAATAGTACAAAGGTAAAGTCAATGCTGAATTATAATATTTTTCAGTATTTGGATAATTCTTATCTTTAATTTTCAGACTCTTGAAAAAAGGATGCTTATAAATTGGTATATAATGTAAATTACATATCACACCTCTTTTTTTCAAAAAATTGTAAAGTTCATCTCTAGTTTTTTTTAAATTTTTACATTTTAGCCTTGCTATAAAAAGGTGATAGCTTGATTTTTTAATTTTAGAAATATGCTGAAAGTCTAATGGTAAATTTTTTAATTTTTTTCTATAAGTCAATGCTAGATAATTTCTTTTAGTTATAAATTTCTTTATTTTCTTGATTTGCGATAAGCCCAAGGCTGCTTGAAAATCAGTGATCCTATAATTTAACCCTAAATATTTTTGCTCATAATACCATGTTGGATTTTTTTTATTTTTGAAATCTTTTTGATTTCTTGTTACACCCTGACTTCTTAGTAATCTTAAATCTTTATAAATTTTAGCATTATTTGTTGTTGCCATCCCACCTTCGCCGGTAGTAATTATTTTTACAGCGTGAAAACTAAATATTGTAATATCTGAGTATATATTTGAACCCACAGGTTTCTTATTATAAAATGCTCCTAAAGAATGAGACGCATCCTCCAGAATTTTAAATTTATATTTTAAGGAAAGTTTTTTAAGCTCTTTCATATCACATGGCAAACCACCTAAAGAAACTGCTATAATTATTTTTGGCAATTTATTATTTTTTTTTGCTTTAATTAATTTTTCCTCTAAAAAACTTATTGATAAATTGAAATCTTTTTCATCAATATCTATAAAATCTACTTTTGCTCCACAAAGTATGGCACAAGTTGCTGAAGATAAAAAAGAGTTTGAAGTAGTCCAAACATAGTCACCTTTTTTTAAACCTAAAGCCAAACATGAGATGTGTAATAAGCTAGTTGCAGAATTAGCTGCGATAGAAAATTTGCTTGATGTAAATTTAGATATTTTTTTTTCAAATTTTTCTATAATTGGTCCCTGAGTAATAAAATCTTTTTTAAGGGCTTTTGATACTTCGGCGATATCTGAATTATCTATATATTGTTTGGCGTATGGAATTATCTTTCTCATAATTTTTCCTCAATTATTGATCTGGTGCTGTCTTGATTTAATTTTACTTTAATAATTCTATTACAAAATTTTAATGAGTTTAAGTTATGTGAAATAATAATCATTGTCTTACCAAATTTAAATTTTTCTAAAAAGTTAATTATTTCTTCCTCATTTTTTTTATCTAAGGAACTAGTGGGCTCATCTAAAATTATTAATTCTGGGTCTTTATATAACGCTCTAGCTAATCCCAATCTTTGTTTTTCTCCTATAGATAAATTAGTGCCACCCTCATATATCTCATATGATGGATCAAATTTTTCTAATTTAGTTTTTCGTAAACAATCAACTACTTTTTCAGTATCTATTTTATTTTCATCATATTCAAAAGAAATATTATTTTTTACTTTATCATTAAATAAAAAAACCGATTGTGGAACATAAGATATATTTGCTAACCATCTTTTTTTTTCATCTTTATTATTTAAAAGAATTTTGTCTAAAAAAATTTCACCTTTGTCTAATTTATTTAAAGTCATTATTATATCAATTAAAGTAGTTTTTCCTGATCCACTCTCTCCATATATTCCAATGCAATCGTTTTTATTGATAATAAAATTTAGATTTTTAAAAATAGTTTTATCGTTATACGAAAAATAAGCATTTCTAATTTCAAAAGTATTATTTAATAATAATTTTTTATTGAAATTTTCACTTATAATTTTATTTTGCTCTGAAAATTCCTTTAATATCACGTTACTTGAGCTTCTGAAAAATAAAATATGATTATAATTAGACATTATCTTATTTATTGATGGAATTAATCTTAGTGATGCTGCTAGCATAAGTCCTAACAAGGGTATTGTTTCATTATAAGAAATATTTGTTAGATCGAGAAAAAAAATAAAAATTAAACACAAAGTTACTAAGATTAATTCTATGAATATTCTTGGATATTGTTTAAACGCATTTTGCTTATAAATAGCAGAGTAAAAACTATAGATATGTTTCGAAAACATTTTTTCAAAAATTGGGCCAGCATTAAATACTTTTACAGTTTTGATACCATCAAAAACTTCCTTTAATACCTGAAATAATCTTTTGTTACTTTTTATTCTTATATCGCCCCATATATTTATTCGCGCATGCAAAAACTTATAAAATATTAAAATTATTATTAAAAAAAGGAATAGAAGAACTAAGGTTATGAGAAAATTATAATATAAAAGTATAAAAATTATAGAGATACTCACTAATATTTCTAAAAATAGCGCAAATAGTCCATTTGCTGCACTTGTGAAATTTTTTGTTTCAATGTGAACGTTTTGTGTTAACTCAGATTGTTTTTTGTTTTGAAAAAAAGAATAATCATTTGAAAGATATTTATTTAAAAGATTTTTTGAACACAAACTATAAATATTCCAAATAAATTTTTGTTGCCACCAATAGTAAAAAATAAAATAAATATTTTTGATAATATAGATTGATAAAAGAATTATAATTAATTTAAAAGTATTGATTTTAAACTCAAAATTAAATGGAAGATTGAATGATGTAATATTTTTTTCATTTACTATACTTTCTAATACAGGATAAATTAAGCTTATGCTAAAAGCCTCGAATACTGTCACTAGCAATGTCAAAATAAAATATAAATAGATCTTTTTTGGATTTAGAACTACATTTAAGATTTTTAAAATTTTAATCATATTAAATTATTTTTTTTACGCACACTATGTAAGGCTTTTTAGATATTTCTGTATATCTAAAAATACCTTCTTTAGTTTTTTTTTGTTGCTCGAAAAGTTTGTAGCACTTGATACTTTTGCATAAAATAATATGAAACTTAACACTATTAAAAGTTTTCGTAGAAATGGAAAATCTTGGAAAGTTTTTTTTTTTTATTGTGTAGATTGCTTTTTTATTTTCTTTTTTAAATTTTTTTTCATTAAAGAATAACGAGAATATATGACCATCTTCAGCAAAAGAGAAAATCGATGCACCTATTTTTTTTGGAATCTTATTAATATATTCATCTAAAATTTCTTTTTTAGATTTGTTTTTTTCTATTTCAAAAAAAATAAATTTATTCTTATTTATTTTGTTCTTAAAAAGGTTTTTCTTAATACTATTATAGTTGCTATTCTTACTATTCAAACTTACATCTCTTTCATCGCCTAAAATAAATTTTTTTTTAGATATTTTTTTAATATTGATATTCTTATAAATTGATTTGACTGTCTCACCCCCGCAAATGAGAATATTATTTTTATTTTGTGTAGTTTTATTAATTATGTCTAATGTTTTTTTTTGCCATTCTTTAGAACTAAAGAGATACGTTTTTTGAATTAGATTTCGCATTAATCGTATTTTTCTAATTCTTTCTTTAATTCATCATATTCTCTCATTTTTCTTTTCATAAAATTCATAGTAAGTTTAGTTCTCTCAGAGATTCCTTTTGGTGTAATTACATATTTTAAATACTTAATTTTATTTGGTTGTTTTTGAAAATTTTTTAATTTTACCAAACCTTTTTTTTGAAGAGATTTTAGACAATAATTTAACTTTCCAAGACTAAAACCTAATTCTTCTGCAAGTTCTCTTTGAGAAGATTTTTTAACTTTCTCGATTTTTCTCAATACTTCAAACTGATCTTGCTCATTTTTCATATGTTCAATTTTTGAACATTATTAACGTTCAAATATTGAACAGTAAAGCTTTAATTTTTGTGTATTTGCTTAATTTTTATGAAATTGTATTTTAAAAGTTTAAATAATAAGGTTAATACAAATTCTTCAGTATCGCTGATTTCAAAGGTTCATGTTTGTCAATATTCTTAGGAGATTTTTTATTTAAAATTTTATTAAAATACTTTGGTTCAATACCATAGCCAGGTCTTACAACCTTTATATTATTTTTAGTAAACTTTTGACCTTTTTTAATTTTTTTGGTTGTGAAAATTGATCTTCTGAAAACTTTAGATTTATTTTCATTTTTATTTCTAAAAAAAATGTTTTTACCTAAAAGATTAAAAGCAATATCAACATCATTTCTTAATTTTTTAATTTCTCTTCCTTTTATTGAAAAATCGATATCGAGACCCTTTTTTTGGTTATCTAATGCTATGTGTTTTTCAATAACTTCAGCTCCACACGCTACGCTAGCAATTGCAACTCTATTGTCAGTAGAATGATCAGATATACCTACTTTACACTTAAATTTATCTTTTAAAATTTTTATGTTGTTCAAATTAAAATCATTAATAGATGATGGATAATTACTGACACAATATAATAAAGTAATATCCTTAGCACCATTTCTTTTCGCTACTTTAAAACTAGTTTCTATTTCATCTAAATTTGCCATTCCTGTCGAGATTATAAGTGGTTTTTTAGTCTTAGAAGCTTTTTTTATCAAATTTAAATCCGTCATCTCAAATGAGGAAATTTTATAAATTGGACAATGTAGTTTTTCTAAAAAATCAACAGCAGTTTCATCGTAGGGGGTGCTAAAAACTTTTATCCCCAAAGATTTACCATATCTAAAAAGTTCTTTGTGCCATTTTAGGGGTGTTTGAGCCTTATTATATAAATCCCAAAGATTATAACCTTTCCACAGGCCTTGTTTAATTTTAAAATATTTCTTATTAGAATTAATTGTCATTGTATCTGGAGTGAAAGTCTGAAGTTTAACGGCATTTGCTCCATTTGTTTTTGCACATTTGATTAATTTTTTTGCTAATTTAAAATTTCCACAATGGTTAGCAGAAATCTCTGCTATTAAAAAAATTTTATTTTTCATTGGATTATTTTAATTTATAAATTTTTTGTGCAAGATTAGAAATTCTTTTATCATCTTTACAAATTTCTTTGAGTATTTTTGAAGTCGAATTAAAATCGAGTTTTAATGAAAGCCTTAATAAATCCATCCAATTTTTATTATTTTTGCTTCTTATTTTTTGTATTTGATTTACAAGTTTTAATCCTTGTTTGATTTTTTTTAAATTTTTTTTCATAAATTAATAACTAATAAAATTATTTCAATTAACATCATTTATTTATATTAAAAAAGTATTTTTTATAAATCTTATTATTATTAAATATCATTCCAAATGAGGAAAATTTGTAGTCTGCTATCTTAATTCTATTTTTACTAAGTATTTTCCAGCCATTTTTCTTATAAAAGTTTACTAATTTCTTCTTACAGATTAAAAAGGAAAAAAAACCTTTTTTTTGTATTATTTTGTTATTAAAATTCATCAAAAGGGTTGAATAATTATTTTTTCTAAATTTCTTATCAAGAATTAAAGTGTCAAACAAAAGATATGTTTTTTTTTCTAATAATTTATTAACTTTAAAAGATCTTTTTCGTAAAAGAGTATATCCAATAAGTTTGGCTCTTAAATAAAACAAGTTATGAATATCGTTTTTTTTAATATTCTTATCAAACCAAATAAGTTGCGATTTTATTCCATATTTCCATTCTTTATCTTTAAGGAGGCAAATTTCTTTAATCTGTTTTTTTTTAAGTTTAATAGATGAGATAGAATGAAAACTTATTAAAATGTTTTTTTTTTGGTGAGTTTCCATTCAATAATACTAATATATGTAAATTAAGTTAATCATTTTCGCTTATATTATAAAGCACCCTCGAAATTTCCTTTAATCTTTTTCTGCTAACTAAAAAAGTTAATATCGGCTTTATAATTAACCAAGTAAATCTTTTTAAACGATGTCTAATTACTCTGAACTTTAAATAGCTTTCACTCTTCCATTTTAGGTTAGAATTTTTTATTCTTGATAACTCATCTTTTATATTTCCTTCAGAATCTGTTCTTCGTGTTAATAGAAAATGAACATTGGATTGTAAAAAACCTTTATTTGATATTATTACATTCCATAATTTATCATAGGGATACTCCTCAAATTTGATTTTTTCATTTACAGATGATTTTAAATACCTATTAACATTTAAAAAATATCCATTAACATTAATTTTATTTTGTATAAAACTGAAATAATCGTTAATTGTTTTTTTGTTCATTTCCATAAATGAACGAGTATTAATTATAAAATCATATTTGATATTTTCATTTTCTAAAATTCTTGGCGGCAATATAAAAACATCATAATCTTTAATACAATCTGTAAATTTATTTTTTTTATAATCTAAATAATTAAATATTTTCTTCAGGGGAAAGTGAGATTGAAGATAATAATTACTCATTAAGTTTGCTTCGGGCAAATCAATCAAAAAATATTTTACATCTCTATTACTTAGAATCACTCTTGCTAAAGATCCAAATCCGCCTCCAATTTCTAAAACTAAAAAATTATTATGAATATATTTTTCTATATTTTGAAAATATTTTAAAGAATGCATTATTCCATGATCAAACCAATAGCCTAAAAAATTTTTTGAATATTGACAATTACCAATATTTTTATCTGGCAAAGTATTTTTTAAAAAATTTTCATCAAATTCCTCTAATGTCTCTAATAAATTAATTTTATTTTTTAAGTTAATGGCATCATCTAATCCTGCTGACAAAACTTGATCTTTTCTAAAATTTATTAAGTTCTCAATATTATCAAACTTTTTATACTCTTTATTATATTTTTCCCAATGAACACTTTGAGTTTCGATAAAATTACTTTCATCTTTTTTTGTCTCTCTGTAAACTTTTAAAAGATATTGATAATCATTTTTATTTTTCATAAGTTTTTGCTCTTATTTAAACTTTCTATCATTGCAATATTTAAGAGAGAAAATAGAAATTTGGATTCTGAATGCTGAATTTGTTTTTTTTCTAACAATTCTTTAATTTTGTTTTTTCTTATTATCTTTTTTAATATTTTACTGTTATTGATTATTCTCTTTATTTGCTTAATTTCTTTCCCAAAAAAGTCAAAAAAAGAGATATAAAAACCCACTTTATTTAAATTTTGAATTATCTTTTTTGGTAATATTGGTCTCATGGCTTCTCTTAAAACTGCTTTTGGGAAGCCATTCTTAAAAAAAAATGTGTCAGGAAAACTATTTGATAATTTAATAATATCTCTTGATAAAAAAGGTGATCTTGCCTCTAGAGAATAGTACATTGAAATATTATCAGCGTACTCTAATTGGGAAGGTAAAGAATAATGCTTTATATCATTAATTATAGCGTTATGCATAAAATTCTTTGAGTAACTTCTTTTTTTAAATTTATATTTTGTTTTAAAGTATTTTTTTAATTCATCATCTTCATGAAAACTATGGAGTGTATTATTTTTTTTTGCAAATTTTTTAATTATCTCAAAATCTTTATACTCTTTTGATCTAATATACGGTTTCTGATTTTTTTCCCACAAATTATAATATTCTTGAAAATAAGATTTATTTCTTATGCTATATAGAAAAGAAATAAAATGGTGATAATAACCTTTAAATAATTCATCTCCACCAATGCCAGTTATTACTACTTTATAACCTAATGATTTAATTCTTTTACAAACGATAGCAAAAGCAAGTGAGGTTATAGTGGGCATTACATTGTAAGAATGAGCCATTATCTTTTTGAATTCTTCTAAATTTTTTCTTCTAGGAATATTTACATACTCATGTTTCAAGGTTAAATATTTTTTATTTTCATTTATTAAATGATTCTCGTTATAATCTTTAGAAAAATGTTTTAATGAAAAATAAGAAATTTTTTTTTTTTGTTTTTTTGCTATAGCTGCAATTGAACTGGAGTCCATTCCTCCACTCAAAAGACAGGTAAGAGGAACATCTGCTCTAAACCTTGTCTTAAATGTTTTGTTTAGCTGAGCTCTTAAAGTTTTAGCTGAGTTATGATAATCAAAATTTGATATGCTTTTTTTTTCAAAATTTACATATTTTTTAATTTTTTTTTTATTTTCATGATTTATCAAAATAGTATGCCCAGGTAGTAAAAAATTAATATTTTTAAAGATTGTCTGATTATTGTTACCAAATTCTTTAAATCCAAATGCTAAAAAATTTGCTATCTTCTTTAAGTTCAAATTAAATTTACTATTTAATATTGTTTCAATATATTTTAAATTTGAAGCAAATAATATTTTTTTTGAGTCATTTGTATAATATAGAGGTTTTTCACCAAACAGATCTCTAGATAAAATAAGACTATTTTTTTTTTTATTGTAATATGCAAAAGCCCACATTCCATCTAAATATTTAACGGCGTTTTCCCCATACAAATTCAATATCTTTAGCAAAACTTCAGTGTCAGAATTTGTTTTAAATTTAATATTTTTTTTTAAACAAAATTTTTTTAATTCTACAAAATTATAAATTTCACCATTAAAAGTCAGGATACCATTTTCATCCTCAAAAGGTTGATTAGAATTTTTAGTTAAGTCAATAATTGAAAGTCTGCTATGTAAAAATACTAAAGATTGGTCTTTAAAACTTTTAGATATTTGGCCTTGGGCATCTGGACCCCTATTATGCATTATGTCTAAACACTTTTTAAAGTATTGATGCTTTGGTAAATTTCTACTTTTTCCAAAAAATCCAGCTATACCGCACATAGAAGCCTTTTAAATTTTGAGTTTTCTGGATCATAATCCATAATCTTTTTTCTTATATTCTTAATCTTTTTATCAAAAGTGGACTGTCTCATTGATAAGATACTTTTTAACAAATTATTTATATCTTTTTTACTACTTTTATTTGACCAACAAAAACCATTGTCATTAAATTTTGCAGGATATCCAAATTTATTAATTGGATTAAAACCATTCTTTATACACCAATTTTTATCTAGGGATCCTAAACCAAATGATATTATTTTTTTTCCTTTAGCCAAACATTCATAACCCAAAGTCGAGTCTGTAAATATAATATTTTTATATTTTTGTATTAAAGAATAATTATTTTTTTTTGGAATTATGTTTATAAAATCTTTATTAAGATTATTTTTGAAATAATTTATAATTGATAGATCGTTAGTTTTTAGAGAAATATCAATTTTGCCAGCTTTATTTTTAATTAGATATTTGATTATTTGTTTTAACAAGAGAATTTCATTTAAAGCAGTTTGGCCTTTGTTACATTTAGAAATAAACAATATCTTTTTGTTATTAAGAGACTTATATTTATGAAAATTATTCCTAAAAGATCCTATAATAAAAGATTTTCTTTTAACACTAATATATCTCTGTATCATTTTTCTAAATGAACTTGAAAAAAAAAGAAAATAATCACAAGAAAAAGAGTTTTTTCTTTGATTTTTTAAAATTTTAAAAAAATTTTCATTACCCAGATCATTCTGTATTGCTATGGTTGTTATATTTGGAAATTCATTTTTTAATTCATAAAAAGCAGTATAATTACTCATCATTGTAACAACTACTTTAGGTTTAACATAATCAAAAAAAATTTTTTTATAATTTTTTCTTATATTCCTTAAACCAAAACTTATTATAGCTTTATATAAAATAAAAAAATTAATTTCCTCTCCTCTTGTATAATAAATCGCAGTATTTTCCTTTTTAATATAATTTAATAAGTAATTAGAATGTGCTAAATCGTATAGTATAAACTTTTTATGTTTAGGTTTTTTATAAATCCATCTGGCTTTTATAAACTTTTTAAATAAAAAAAAATAAATCATCTTTAATTTTTTTTATTCAAAAATTGATTTGCATACAAGAGATCCCTTCTATTGTTAATATCAAAACTCTCTTTTTTAGTTATTTTAATACCCATTGTTTTTTTTAAATCAAAAGTTTTAATACCAAAAAGAGGTGAGTATTCTTTTAGGTATTTAAGAAAATAAGAAGTTTTAGTTATTTTTAGGCTAGCACTGCCAATATAAGCTTTTGGCCAATCTTGGGTTCTCTCATGATCACTATAAATTGATCCTTCATGCCTAAAAATATTGAAATATATTTTTTTTTTTACTTTTATAAACGTAAATGGATGGTCATCAGCCTCTGTAAAACCAATTATAGAATTTATTTTCTTATTTTTTACTATTTTTTTATACGCAGAAATAATTGTTTTTTTTTCTAAAAATGGATTTGTTAAAGGAAGTATTGCTAAATATGTTGGAATTCTCATATTTTTTTTTTTTAAAAATCTCAAATAATGCAAAATTGCTGAAACAGTTGAAGCTTTTGATGTTGAATATTTTTTTGGCCTTAAAAATGGTATTTCAGCCCCATTTTTAATTGATAAATTTGCTATTTTTTTTGAATTCGTTGAAACAACAACTTTGCCTATTTTCAGAGATTTACAAATTTTTATTTTATGTTCAAGAAGAGAGAGTTTTCCTATCTTTTGAAGATTTTTATTTTTAACCCTAGTTGAGCCTGATCTAGCAGGTATAAAAATTATTAATGAACTCATTTTAATTGAAATTGAAATTGATTATTTCTTTTGTTGTAATTGTATTTTTCTTATCAACTTCAATGAATTTTTGTGAGTTAGACTCTCTTCCGCTATTTTCAAATATTTCAGCTTTAACTAAAGTTCCTAAACCTTTTGCCTCTTCATAAATCTTATGGTCAACTAATTCTGAAGGTAGACTTGTTTTAAAAAGAGGGTGAATATTACCTAGCTCATCTTTTTTCCAAATATTATTACTATTATTTTTAAAAATTGGGATAATAGACTCATAATTTTCATCAAAATTATCAATTATGTTTTGAAAAAAGTTTTTTGGTCTATTTAAATAAATTTCCTCTGCAACTATAACATGAGATGGATTAAACTTTTTTATATGACGTAAATAAGTTTTACTCAAAATATACTCAATACCCAAAAAATCTTTTTGTAGATCTTTATCTCTTTGTAAAACAATAACTTTTCTATCTTTTATCTTGTTGTCTAATTTTTTATCTGTTGTACTAATAAAAATCTTATCAATCTCTTTCACCTTTTTTAAATCATTTATTGTTTTTTCTACTAAATATTTTCCATTTATTTTAATTGGTTTATTTAAAGGTATGATGCAAATAATTGATCTTTTTTTATTTTTAAATATTTTTGTTTTAAGTATTTTAGAAATTGTACTAACTCTTTTTAAATTTCCATGATGTCCAACACCATGAAAATGAATAACGCTTGCCTCAGGTTCATAAACAATTTTTTTTCTATTTTTTAAAACTGATGATGCCCATAGTCTATCTTCTATATGTTTGATTGTTTCATCAAATTGTTTTTTTTTCCATGTTGATTTTCTAATCATACTATTTGCATTGTGAAAAAAAGGATCTTTTAATTGAACCTTCTTATCCAATCCAAAAAGATACGTTAAATCTCTTACATCATTTGGCTCTGAAATATCAGATGGTTCTTGTCTACCATAGCAGGCAATAACACTTGAATTCTTAAAGTTTTTAACAAGTGTGCCAAGCCATTTATCATTTTTTGGAATACAATGTCCAGAAATCATAGCAATTAAATGCCCTTTACTTTTTTTGATTCCTAAATTTAGAGCTTTGCCTGGTAAAAAGATTTTTGATTTGTAAATTATAATTTTTACTTTTGGAAAGTTTTTTTTTACAATTTTAATTGTTTTGTCTTTACTATTATTGTCAACTAATATTACTTCGAAGTTCTGGTATTGCTGATTAAAAATTTCATTTAAACATTTTCCTATCCAGAAATCCTCATTTTTAGTTCTTACTATGATCGATACGAATGGATTAAACATTAAAATATTTTTTTGTTTAGTGAAGAACCGATTAACCTTAACTTCTTAATTAAATTTGTAAACTCATCAAAATTTAAAGCTTGTAAAGGATCAACTGCAGCATTTCTTGGATCCGGGTGAAATTCAATCATTAATCCTTCTGCTCCTGCCGCTAAAGATGCTAGAGTTAACGGCTCAACCCATTCATGCCAAAAACACGCATGGCTAGGATCTGAAATAATAGGTAGACAACTATATTCTTTAGTTGCTGGTATAGCCTGAATATCTAGCATGAAACGACTTGTAGATTTGTGTGTATGAGGAGCCGAAATTCCTCTTTCACATAGAATAACTTTTTCATTTTTTTCTATTAGTGCATATTCTGATGAGCCTAATAAATCTCGTATTGAACATCCAAAATGTCTTTTGAGTATTATAGGTTTATTGAGTTTTGCAGTTTTACTAATTAGCGGGAAATTTTGCATGTTTCGAGCTCCAATTTGAAAAATATCAACAACATCTTTCATTAATTCTAATTTTTCAGACTCCATTACCTCGGAAACAATTATAACGTCAAAATTTTTCCTCACCTCCTCTAGGATTTTAAGACCTTCATCTCCAACTTCATAATATTTCTTAGACCTATATGGAAAAGTCAAAGGTTTGTAAATTTGACCTCTTAAAAGTTTAAGATTATTTTTTTCTAGTACTTCGCAACATTTAAAAATAATATCTTTGTTTTCAATTCCGTTTGGACCGGAAATAATTGGTACCACATCTCCTCCAAAACTAATATCATTATTTATTTTAATAATTTTTTTTTTATTAATTGAAGAAGATAAAGGAAACTTATCTTTTAAGTCGCTGTCAGTTATATCTTTTCCTGGAAATTTATTATCCATTATTGCATTACATTAATTATTTTTTTTATCTTTATTTTTTTGTTCACTATTTTAAATGCTTGTACTGCTTGCATAAAATTCATTTCTAAACCATTTATTGTTCTCAATCCAATCTTTTCTCCAATTTTCATTATCAAAGTCTTAGAGGGCTGGTAAATAATATCAAAAATTACTGCATTAGAATTTGCTTTTAAAAAAGTAAACGTATCAAGTATATTTTCTATTTTAGCATTTATAATTTTTTCTCTAGTATTGAGTTTATTTATTTTAATTTCTGAAAAAGAAATTGGTGAGAAATATTTTAAATTGGATTTTATTGAGGAAATTTCTGAGTCAAAACCCAAAGAAGTAGTATTAATAATTAAATCAATTTTTTTTAGCTTTTTAAAATCTGTGAAACTCTTTAAAATTTTGATATTTTTTTTATTAGTTTTAATTCTCTTATTAAATTTTTTTAATTTATTTAGATCTCTATTAAAAAGATAAATATTTGCTTGTGGATATTTGTTCTTTGCACTTATAATACAAGATTTACCTGCACCACCACATCCAATGATTAAAACGTTTTTTATTTTTTTATATATTCTATTTAAAGTGAACTCACATCCACTATAATCAGTATTATAACCTTTCAATTTGTTTTTTTCTTTTACAATTAAGTTCACAGAACCTATTTCTAATGCTGATTGATCAATTTCATCAAGATAACTAATTACTTTTTCTTTATATGGAATAGTGACAGCCGAGGCAAAAAATTGGTTATGCCCTTTTAAATAATTAATTAATTTACCAAGTTTATGGGGTTTTAAATCGAGAGGGAACATCCTCGTGCTTATTTTCAGTTTAGAGTAAGCTTTATTCCATAAAATTGGAGAACGAGCTCCCTTTGATGGCTTTATACCAATTATTGATACAAACTTTTGGTGATTTTTAAGATTAATTTTATTTTGAATAAGTTTATTTATACTCATTTATTACCTAATTTTGAATTTAAGTTTTTATCTTTAAAATTTATCCATGATTTTTTTTCAGAACTTTTATACATCATTTGAATTAGTTTTAGAGTGTTTAAAGTTTCTATTGCACTTAAAGGTTTGTGAGATTTTTTTTTTAAGTCAAAATTTATAATATTTTGAAATACTTTTTTATGTGAAAGCCCGTAACCTGTGGGAACATTTTCTGAAAATTGTCTTGATATTTTAGCATCCCCTTTTTTTTTTGAATTATAATAATTAATATCAATTTTGTTACAACATAACCCATGAAGCTTTGTCTGTTTTTCTTTTTGGAAAACCTCGATAGTTGCTTGAAAATCAGTTGGTCTTAAAGCTGTTGTTAAACTCACCTGACACATAACTCCATTTTTAAATTTAATTAACCCTAAATGCGTATCTTCCGCTTGAAGTTTATTAGATTTGTTGGAAATACTACTCACGCAGTCAGATGGCTCACCAAAGAAGTAACAAAGCAGATCTATATAATGTATTCCCTGTTGAGCAATAACTCCCCCATCATAAAGCCACTTACCATGCCAATCATTATAATAAGATTGTTTTCGAGACCACAAGAGTTTTAAATTAACAAAAACTATATTTTTTATATATTCACTATTTATTTTTTTCTTAAGATAATCTACTGAATTGTTCATTCTATTTTGGTATATAACATAAAATTTTAACTTCTTTCTTTTTGCGACTTTGTTTAGATGTATCAATTGATTGATTTTTAATGTTGGGGGCTTTTCAACAATTACACTCTTATTTGCTTTAAAACATCTTAAAATATCTTGCGCATGATTACCTGACTCAGTAGCAATATAGATATAGTTTGCATCTACATTAAAAAAATCTTTCAAAGTATTATTTTTTTTTAAATTAAATAATTTCGTAAATTTTAAATTTTTTTTTTTGTCTTTATCAAAAACCGATACTACTTTACTATTTTGCAATTCATTCTTAAAAACTTTAAAAACTCTATTTTCTACTACTCTTCCAAGCCCCAGAATTCCAAATTTAATTTTTTTTTTCATATATTAATAATTCTTAAACCATTTATAAAATTTAATTAAACCCTCTTTTAAATTATGATTAAATGTTAAATTAAATTTATTCTTTTCGAGCTTTAAATTAGCCCCAGTTTTCTCCACATCACCCAATTGTTTTTTTATAAATTTTTTTTTGAACTTTATGTTTGTTACTATTTCTAAGGTTTTAATAAACTTCATTAGTTTAATTGTTTTTTCATTTCCTAAGTTAAAAACTGAAGATTCACCTTTCAAATTTTTTTTTTTATAAAAATTAATTATCTTGAACAAATTTAAAACAACATCATCTATATAGGTAAAACTTCTTTGGTGTTTTCCGAAATTATAAATCTCTAAAGATTTTTTTTTTTTATTCATCATTAAAAATTTAAAATAAGACATATCTGGACGGCCCCAAGGGCCATAAACAGTAAAAAATCTTAAACCTATCAAATTAATTTTATAAATTTTAGAATAAACTTTTGAAATTAACTCCATACTAATTTTAGAAGCTGAATATATAGAAATTGGATTATTAACACTAGAATTTGAAGATTTTTTCTCTCCTTTTTCTCCGTAAACCGATGAGCTACTGGCATAAAGCAACACTTTTAATTTTTTTGAAAACTTAAAAAACTCTAATAGCTTAATATAAGCAAGTACATTATTCACAATATAAGTTTCTGGATTTTTAATAGAATATCTTACCCCAGCTTGTCCTGCTAAATGAATTACAACATCAATATCACTTAAATATTTTTTTAGTTTTTTGTAAAAATTTTTATTATTTAAGTCATCTTTAAAAAATAAAAAGTTTTTATATTTTTTGAGTATTTTAAGTCTATCTTTTTTGATCTTAACATCATAGTATTGATTTAAATTGTCAACGCCAATTACATAATTCCCCTTTTCCATTTCGAATTTTGCAGTGTGAAAACCTATAAAACCTGCAGCACCTGTAACAAGTATTTTTTTCATTTAATCTTTTTATTAATCATTTTTTAATTTATCAAAAAAATTTTGATATTCAGAAGACCAATTTTTATTAGATTTAAAAATATTATTTTTAATATCGTCTAAAGTATTTTGAACTTCTTTTGAATTCCACCAGTTATCAATATTTTCCCAAATATCATTCAAATGTTCAGATAATCTCAAAGGGTCATAAAATAGGATTTTTGAATTTTCTAGTTTTTCGATCATATAATCATAAGCAGGATTAAATCTCCAAGAGTCTTTTCTATAAAGTAAAACTGAGGGAATATTTAAATAAATTGATTCCGTAAATGGTGTTGAAGGGTATTTGTGAATTGAGATTTTGCTTGAAGAAATAAAATCATAAAGATTTTTTGATTTGTCAATTTTATCTATTCCAAATTTTTTCTCAAATTTTTTTTTAAAATTCCAACCAAAATTATTTACTATCCTATATTTTATATTTTCTCGAATTTTAGGTTTTAATTTTTCTACAAAATTTATAAGATTATCATATTCAATTTTAATTTCTGAAGGTGTTGGTATCGAATTCATTCTAAATTGATACCTTCCTAATTCTATATCAACAATACTTAAATATCTTTGTAAGTTTGCTTTTTTTTTTAGTCCAATTAATTTTAGGGGAGTTAGTTGTGTTTCATTTTTTTGAAGACCTAGTGAGTGCCACGTTATATGTGTATGTGCTACTTTATTTTGAAAATTAAAATTAACGTATTTTTCGGGAATAAAGCCACCATGTGTATTTATTACAAGTTTTGAATTTTTAGTACACATAGTCGCTACCCAAATTCTATAAATATCATTTAAAAAAATGTCTTGATTAGAAAAAATAATCTTTCTTTTATCGCTAACAATTTTTGTTAACATCTTTCTAGAACTACTAAAATATCCTAAAAATATTTCTGGAAAATCTTCGATAATTTGATCGATGCAAAAAATTTCAAACTTATCATTAAACTTTTTCTTCAAGTCTATTCTTAAATTTTCTTTAGAAATTTGATTTTTTGAAGATTTAACTATTTTTTTTTCAATTCTTTTAAAAAAATTTGAAGAAGTTATCGGAAATATCTTCAAATTCCTACAAAGTTTCAAAAAATTAAAAGGGCTTGTTTGTTTAGTATCAAAGATAATTTCATTTTGATTTATCAATTTAGCATCAAAAAAAATCATTGGAAAATAAGCTATGTTTTTTATATCTATATTCATTTTCTCTTTCTCAACCTTTTTGGTTTTCAAATTCTTTTCCTCTATTATTCTATCAAAATAGTTTTCTCTAATTATCTTTGAAAAAATATTTTGGTTCCAATAATCATCTATTTGTGCACTTCGGTAATATGGTCTCGAAAATAAATAATTAATTTTATAATCTTTAACAAAGTGAAATTTAAATTTAACTTTATCAAATTTATTAAAAAAAGCCCTGCAGATCTCCCACCGGTCGAAAATTTGTGGAACAATACTAAAAAGCCATGGTCTAAGAATTATTTCCCAAAATAGATTTTTTTCCTCAATTTTATGAACTTTATTAAGTTCTTTACCCATTTCATAAGTTAAAATATTTATGAAAGTTTCAAGATAATCTCTATCTTTATCCATTTTCACCTTATCTGACCAATGATGTTTGTTAATATATTTTATTTTGTATTGATCTTCATAAAAATCACTAATTTCTTTACACCAATCACCTAAGAGATAATTGTTGCACGATTTATCAAATGTTTCTTTAATAGCAGTTGCTACTAGGTTATTGGTTTTTTCTATCATTTAAAACAAATAATATTAATAAACTTAACTTAATTTATCTCTTTAGAATTAAAATCTATTTTGGGTAATACATTTTAGTTAGATCACCTTCATTTAAAAACCATTTGTTATTATTTGAACTCAACTCTTTATTTTTTGTTCCTTTAACACCCTGTTCTTTGGCTAAATTTGTAAAATATTTCTTCTTTTTGTTAAAAATAATAGATGGAGGAATTACATAATGATCTTTAAACTCAATAACAATATTTGAGTCATCTACATTGTATAATAGTTCATGGAGTTTTTCTCCAGGCCTTACACCTATAATTTTATATTTCATTTTTGGATCTATTGATTTTGCTAAATCAATAATTCGAACTGAGGGTATTTTGGGTATAAAAATTTCTCCACCTTTCATTCGAACAAAAGAATCAATTACAAAATCAACTCCTACACTAAGTTCTAGCCAGAACCTAGTCATTTCTAAATCAGTTATAGGAAAAAATTTTGCCTTCTTTTTAGAAAGTTCAAGGAAAAGTGGCTCAACGGACCCTCTAGAACCAATAACATTTCCATATCTTACAACTGAAAAAAGAGTATTCTGACTGCCTACAATGTTATTTGCAGAAATAAATATTTTATCTGAAGCTAATTTTGTTGCACCATATAAATTTATGGGATTGACTGCTTTATCTGTTGATAGAGCAATGACATGTTTAACTTTATTTTGAATTGACGCTCTAACAACATTTTCCGCTCCTAATATATTTGTTTTAATACATTCCATTGGATTATATTCTGAAGTTTCAACTTGTTTCATAGCTGCTGCATGGACTATGTAATCTACTTCTCTACAAGCATAGGTAAGCCTGTCAAAATCCCTTACATCACCAATAAAAAATCTTAGTTTATTAAATTTTTTCGTAAAATTACTCTTAAAAAACTTACTCATTTCTGATTGTTTAAATTCATCTCTTGAAAAAATGATTATTTTTTTTAAATCATAATTGTTGAGTAATATTTTTGTAGCTTCATAACCAAACGAACCTGTACCTCCTGTAATTAATATTGTTTTTTTTTTAAAGAAAGATTTTTTAAGTTTAGAATTCATTTAAATGTTCAATTTTTGAACATTATTAACGTTCAAATATTGAACAGTAAAGCTTTAATTTTAACTTATTTGCTTGATTCTAGTAAATCTACTAGGAATTTTGAAGGTTTCTAATCTTTTTCGTAAAAAATAAATTAATTTATTTTGATTAATTAAGGTTTTTGAGGTGTATCTCGCATGAATTTTAAAACCTCCAGAATTTCTATCTACAACAAAATTACACCTGCTTTGATCTATTCTAGGAAACATATTTATGACCATCTGAATTTCATTTAAATTTACACTGTGTCCGTTTATTTTTCTTAGATCATCAACTCTGCCTTTTAACTCAAAACTTCTATCAGAAATTTTTTTTGCATAATCCCCAGTAGGAAATCCATTTTTTTTTAAAATAAAGTTTTCATTATTATTTATATATCCTGAAAATACATTTTTTCCTTTGATGATTATTTCACCTACTTCATTTTTTTTACATTTTCTATTGTTTTTGATAATATCAATGTTGATACCTTTATTAGTGGTAAATACTTTGGGTGTCTTCTTATCATGACAAATTACTTTAAAAGCAGACCTTGAGGCCTCTGTTAAACCATAATGAAAATAAATTTTTGCCTTAGTAAAAGTTTTTTTTGCCCAGTTAAGCGTGCTTTTTTTGATATTTTCACTTCCAATTTCAATAAAATCTAAATTAGTTGCAATTTTATTAAAATTTAAAAAACCTAATCTTTTTAATATCTCAATTCCTGATGAAACCATAAAAAAACCATTAATTTTATATTTTTGTAATAAATTAAAAAAATTTACAAAATTATTAGGCTTATCATTAATAACCATTGTATGACCGTTTAATACTAAACATTTTAATCTTCCTAATCCATCAGAGTGAAAAAAAGGAACTGACAATAGTTCAATCGCATTTTTTTTTACTTTAACGATATTATTTATCATTTTTGCCACTTGATAAGATGTTTCTAATTTTAATATTACTCCTTTTGGCATTCCTGTTGTGCCAGAAGTATAAATTATTTCATTTCCCGAAATTTTATTTTCAAATTTATAGTGATTATTATCTTTATTTTTTTTTATTTTGATGTTTTTTATTAATTCTAAATTTTTTAATCTTATTTTTTTATCTGAAATTACATATCTTATCTTATTTTCGTTAATAATCGCCCTTAGTTTATGATTAGGTATCACATTACTAATAATTACGGGTGTTAATCCAGCTAACCTAATTGAAAAATAATGAATAGCCCATTCAATACAATTGTTCTGTAGGAGTAGGACTTTTGATTTTTTATTAATTTTTTTTTTTAAAAATTTGCTAAAATAAAATATACAATTCAAAAACTCTGAATAAGTTATTTTTTCATTATCATGAATAAAAATTATTTTTTTTGGGTTTTTTTTTACGTTTTGAATTAATTTTTTTTCAATCATTAATTTTGAATTTAAAATTGAATTATAGCAGACTTATATTTTTTAACCTTAGTAATATTTCGAGAGAACTTTAAGATTTCTTTCAAATGAATACAATTTACATAAGCGATCACTGATTTATTTTTTCTTAAGATTTTGATGTTATTTTTTAAAAATTTGGTCATAATTTTTCTATCAAACGGGTTAAACATAAAGATAAAATAAGATTTTTTATCGTCTAATAAAAAATTTTTTGCATTAGCTTTGAAAACATTAATCTTAGTCGGGTTGTTAATACTATTTTTTATGTTTTTTTTACTATTTTTTACGTATCTTGAAACAAAATCAAATCCCGAGTAACTCAAAAAATCAAATTTTTTATATGAATAAATTAATTGAATTCCATTACCGCAACCAACATCAATAAAATGATAATCTGTGTTAAATTTTTTTTTTTTGAAGATATTATATAATCTCTTAAGGTTTAAAAGCCAAACAGTACCAAGTCCTTTAGAATTTAAATATCCTTTTTTTTTTAGAAATTTAATATCGTCTTCTGTTAAGTCAATTTCGATATTATTTAACACTTTAAATAGAAAATTGTATGTAAAGTTGTAATATCTTACTAGGTTATTATTATAGAATTTCTTATTATTCAATTTCAAAAAACTATTTTAAATTTGGTAATTTCAATAAATCTTTTATTGTTTTAATTTTCGCAATATCTTCAACTTTAATTTCAACTTTTAATTTTTTTGAAATATCTGCAATAATTGTTATAAATTTTAAGGAATCAATTTCATCACCTACTTTAAACTTTTTTATTTTTTCAAAATTTACTCTGCCTTGTAAATTTAAATTTTTTTTTATAATTAATTCTAATTTCTTTTTATTATTCTTCATGCCGCGTCATTAGTCATGGCCACATAAACTTTTCTATCTCCTGAGTATTTTCTTCTACCATGAGAAATAGCTAAATTATTTATCAAGAGAATGTCATTCTTTTTCCACTTTATATTTAATGAATTTTTTTCAAGTATTCTGTTTATTTTAACAAAATAATCATTTGGAATATCTGATCCATCACCAAATTTTGAATCTCTTGAATAAAAATTTGTTTTAAAAATTTTTTTTAACAAAATTTTTGTTTTTTTATCAATATTTGAATGATGAAATAAGTGAGCTTGATTAAACCAAATTCTTTTTTTTAAAAACTTATTGTAAATCGAAAATCTGTGAACTTGCCATGTAACAAGATTATTTCTTTTAGTCCAACTAAATTTAATTTTTTTTTTTCTACAATATTCTTCAACTTTTTTTTTACTTTGAGTATTAAAGGTTTTTTGCCATGATAAATCGAAACCTATTCCATATTTTCTGATGTACATTACTTTTTTTTTTTCAAATTTATTTTTAAATTCTTTTGGAATTTGTTTATAAATTTTACTTGAATCAGCTACAGTTGTATAACCACCTTTTGATGAAACTTTTTGAGCATAAAACCATAAATTTTTTGGATATTGTGATGTATATGACATTTCATTGTGTAAAGGTATCTGTCTTTTTGAAGAAATCTCAGTTGAGGTATAAATTTTTCCTTTTACTTTAGATCTTGGAGTTGATCCTTCTGTGTAATTTACTACCTTTTTATGAATTGATTTAATTGCTTGATTAAAGTCATTCAAATCGTTTACATCAAAACCTCTAAACAAAAGTAATCCGTTTTTTTTATACTTTTTTCGTAATTTACTCCAATTTGATTTCAAAAAAAATTTTAAATTTTTATTATCTTTTTTACTCTTGACGATTTTAAAGTTTCTTAAATTCATGTCTTTTGCTCAAAATTCATTATTTCTATTATCCCAATCCCTTTTAAAAAAAAGAATGATGCGTCTACTCCTTCAAATGGTGATAAATAACTATTTGAAATTTTTACAATAGATAGTTTTTTTTTCTTCATCATTTTCAAGGTTTTTTTTAAATTCTTTGAACTATAACAAATGTGATACACCAAATTTTTGTTTTTTTTTACAATATTATCAATAGGGGATTTACCCCCCATTTTAGCAACAATCTCAATTGTTGGGTGACTTTGAGATGCGCATATTATATTTTTAACATTATAGTTTTTATTTGACCTTGTCTTAATTGGTTTATATCCAATATTTTTTAATATTCTTAAAGTTAATTTTGGATTGTCAGTTGCTAATCCTAAATGATGGAACTTCAGACCAAAATTTTTCATTTATATAATTTTTCTATTTTTTTTTGATAACTCAAATTTTCTTTATCGATATTTTTTTTTATATTTTTATACAGATACCCTTTAGGATAATTCAACATAATCTTTAAAAATTTCTTTTTACCTGGCCAAAAAGCTTCTCCAATTTTTTTTCGTACTTTTAAGTAGTCTTGCAAAACACAAGCATGAAAACAAACATCATACATTTTATGATCTTTTAAAAAATGAGCTTTAAAAACACCTTCAACTTTATATCCAAAAAAATGACTATATTTTTGCCATTCACTCAATTCAAGAACTTGTGATGTCCTTACTTTATTTAAGTTAAGTTTATCAAATGCATGCTTTGTCATTAAAGCTTTAGTCTCTACAGAATTAAAAATGAAATTCTTTTTTCTTTCTGGTGAAATAATTATTGATAAATATGCTGACCTATTTATCCAATCAATTATTGATAAAGCAGTAACTCCTATTAATTTTTTTGTATCTTTACAAACTATTAACAAAAACAATCCAGTTTTTTTTTTATTTGAGCTAAGCATTCTTGTTAAGGTTTCGCTTTGATCAAGCCTTGTATTTGGAAATAAGCCATGAATAGCTAAATATTTTGTAGATTTTTTTTTATTAAACCAATTGTACCATTCGGTCTTATTTACTGCCTCTTTATTAGGAATAACCAGGTCAATGGTTTCTCCTTCAATAAATTTTTGAAATTTAATACTCATATTGTCTTAGAATTATTATTAAAAAATACCTTAAACCATATTTCTGCACTTAAAATCAATTTAATCATGCTTAAATTATGATTTTTTTTATGTTCCTTATTTAAAATTTTCAAAATTTTTTTTTTATCTAAAAAATTAGCAGAAAAACTATTATCATTATTTACTAAAAGCTTTATTTTATCTAAAGTATATTTGTTTTTAAATTCTAAATCAAAATCGTTTTCAAATCCATTTTTTTTCCTATCAATTATTTTTTTATTGAGAAAATTTGACATATAATCTTTGAGAATTAATTTAGTCTTCTGCTGTTTTTTATTATACTTTAATTTTAAAGGTAGAGAATTTGCCCATTTCACAAAAGATGGTTTTAAAAAAGGCGCTCTTGACTCGACCCCAAAAGCCATACAGGCTCTATCTTGTCTTTGTAATAAACTTTGCATTCTAAATTTTTGTGAAAAAATAGTTTGCGCCTCATTAAGTTTTAAATTTTTTGCTAGTTTTTTTAAATAAGTCCATGCTTCAGACGATTGTATTTTTTCCTCAATAAATTTATCATTAGTTATTCTTTTTATATCTTCTAAATTTTTTATGCTGTTTCCATAATATATATGTTTTAAATTTGTATTTATATCATGGGAATCAAAAAAATTATTTGCTCTCACAAATCTTTCATAACCATAAAAAATTTCGTCAGAGCCCTCTCCTGAAAATATAACTTTTATTCCATTATCCTTTATTAGTTTTGATAAAGAATATACAAGATGAAAATTACTATAGGTACACGGTTCGTCATTAAAATACGCTACTTTTTCTATATCTTGCCAATAATCTTTGATTTGTTTTTTTAATATATAGAGATTTATATTTTTACTTTTAAATTTTTTTTTAATAAATTCATAGAAATATTTAACATTTTTCATTTCATTGATATTTTTATTTTTGTTTTCAGCAAAAAATAAATTAACGTTTTTGGACTCATTTAGTTCAAGTATTTTATAAACTAGAGATGAGGAATCTATTCCTCCTGAGATCAATGAGCCAACAGGTATGTCGCTTGTTAATCTTGTGGTTATACATTCGTTAAACTTTTTCTCAAAAAGATTCTTTGAGATATTAGAGTCAGTTTTTTCAATATCTTCTAATATCCAATAATTTTTTATGGTATACTCATTTTTTTTAACATTAAGATTTAAAAAAGTTCCTGGCTCTAATTCAAAAATATCTTTAAATGCTGTCTCTTTTCCATATATTTTACCATGTAAAAAAATTTCATGAAACATTTCTGAATTTGGTCTAAAATTTTTTAAGTTTGATTTAAAAATAGCTTTCATTTCTGAAGAAAAAATAAAAAAGTTTTTTTCTTTTGAATAATAAAGAGGTTTTTCTCCTATTCTATCTCTAGCTAAAAATAACCTTTGTTTTTTAAGATCATAATATGCAAAAGCAAACATTCCATCTAAAATTGATAGTGTTTTTTCAAATCCAAAATAATTTAAACTTTTAATAAGAGTTTCAGTATCACTTTTCCCACTATCTCTAACACCTTTGGAGTTTAGTAATTTACTAATATCTTTATAATTATATATTTCACCATTAAAAACTAAAATTTTATTATCTTGAAAAACAGGTTGCTGAGCTGTTTGTTCATTCAAACCTATTATAGCCAGCCTCGTATGACCAAAGAAAAAATTTTCTCTATCAATATAACTTGTCTGATCTGGGCCCCTGTTTGCTAGTAAATTTAAAATTTTTTTATTTAATGTTTTTTGTAAAAAATTTTTTTTATTTGTTAAGCACCCTAAAATTCCACACATTTTATTTGAAGTTATTATAAATTAATTGATAAACTTTATATTTAAATTATTACTATATCAATCTTATACTACTAATTCTTATTTTATTTGATAAATTTATTGAAAAATATTAATTTTAGTAACTAGAAGAAAATTTTAATGAATTTGTTAAAGTCAGATTTACAGAGTTTAGACCAAAAAGGATTTCTTTTAAAAAAAAATGTTCTTTCAAAAAATGAGATTGATAGAGTAAAAGAAATTATTTTAAACCAACCTGGTGGTAAAGGAGTAGAAAAAAGTCATTATCCAGTTAATATTGGTAATTTTATAAGTAAATTATTTAAATTAGATTTTAAAAAAATCAAAGATAGTCTTTTTCTTATTAGTATTAAAAAAAGATTAAATTTAAACCTTGTATCAAATGCAATCTTTAAAGATAAAGCAAATTTGGTGATGATAGATGGTTATTGGAATTCTATTGAAAAAAAAGATATTCTGCCATGGCATTCCGATCAGGCATATAGTGGAAACAAAAATGTAGAAGTAATAAAATCACCTGATATTTTTTATCTGAAGTTTTTTTTCTATCTTACTAACGTTGGGCCTAATAATGGTTGTACTTCTTATATACCATACTCCCATAAAATTACTTATGCAGTTAGGAGTTGTATTTTTGAGAAAAAAGTTAGTTATGAACCATTTTGGTCTTTAAGTGACCTTGTAAAATTTATTAAAAAAAAAAAGAACTATAAACATATTTTAGAAAAATTAGACTCAAAAGATGAATTAAATAATTTTTTTGAAAAAGCTGAACTGATTTTATCAAACCCTGAAAAAAGTTTTTTTGATTTTGAGGCTTCCCCTGGAGATTTGTTAATTTTTAACGACAGTGGAGTACACAGAGGATCAATGCCATCTCTTAATACAAGAATAGCTTTAAGATATTTATATAAAAAAAATTAATCTATTTTTCTTGGGAAATCAAATCTTGTAAAACAAGCTCATCTATTAACTCATATAATTTCCAAATAGGAATTTCAATCTTTTCTGCTATATCTAATAAAGAATGCTTACCATCACAATAACTTAAAAGATGCTTTGTTGTGCTAACATTTTTTTCTATTTTCTTGCCTGAGTGATTTTTATAAAAACCTCTTTTAACAAGCTGAGGTTCACATAAAACTTTATTTATATAAAATATATTTTTTTCTAAGGCCTCAATGGCTCTTCTTAAAGCCCAATATCCACCATCTAATCCTTTTGGAGTAACTACCTCATCAAGGTTGTCAAGTGAAGTGTGGTACTCTGGGTATTCTCCATACTTTGTTCTTAGAATTGATGCTATTGGCAGATCCACACCTGGAGCACAATATTGACGTTCATCGCTACCTCTATCTAGCCAAGAGTAAATTTTATAATTAGGATCAGTCCATTTAAGAACATGTTTTGCAATTTTATCACTAATTGTATTTCCGTTTCTAGATGGCAAATAAGAGTAGCTTCTTTCATCACCTACACATGAAATATTAAATCCTGCTATTACTTTTTTTTTTAAATATTCTAAATTCTTACTTAAATATGAAATTGATCCAATAGTTTCTGGAATAAAGATAAGGCGAAATGTATAATTTCGATTTTTTAACTCGCTTAACCATTTTGCTAAAAAAGTTAAAACTGTTGGACCTGAAAGTTCATTATTAGCCATTGATGGATGACAAATATAAGTTGATAAAAAAACTTCTTTATCACTTTTCCCTGGTAAAATTAATTCACCATAATTTAATTGACCTTTAAAAATTTTGCTGTCAATTATTACTTCGTATTGTCCTTCAATTAAATCATCCCTCTGCTTTTGAGTTAAACAAAATCCCCATTTTCTCTCATAATAACTTGTAATATATGGAATAGCATTTGGCTGGTCTGGTAAAGAATGTAAATATTTTTGTAGATCATTTAGTTGCATTTTTCCTCGAAAAGGAGAACTATAACCAACAAGGTGTAAATTATTCTTTGAAAAATCACAAATTTTTTTTCCTTTAGGATCAATAATGTAAGCTTCGTTAACATGCCACTCTTCTGGCACTGTCCAATCAAAAACTTTTAAATCGGATTTGAAAGATTTAATTTTTAGATCTGGCAAATGTTCTGAAATCTCTTTTAAAGTTTCTCTTAAGCCTTCGCCAGTAATGCTTCTATTTAACGGCCAAAGCTTAAGAGCAAAATTATGTATTTCTTTCCCAATCATTTTTTCACTTCTATAAGCTCAATGATAAAACCTAAGGGTGATAAAAAAAATATTACTCTTGATCCTTGGAAAGCCTTTGCTTTTTTTGGTGCGCCCAAAGGTACAAGACCCTCTTTCCTCAGTCTATTTATTTCAATTTCAAAATCATCTGTCTCATAAGCAATATGATTTAAAAAATCTTTTTTTCTTTTAAGGACATTTGTTACAGGACTATTATCACCGAAAGGGGCAACTAATTCATATCTAATTCCATCACAATCTTTTAAAAAAATAATTTTCACTCCCATTTCCTCATCGATAATTTCACTACTGGATGAGGCAACTTTATTAAATTTAGAAATCTCTTTTTTTCCAAAGTCTAAATTTTTAACAAAAATTCCAATATGATGAAATTTATTCATGATTTCTTTTTGCGGTTAATGCATATTCATTATGTTTAAGTAGCAGGGAAGAAATATCAAAAAAATCTTTCGAAGAAATCAAGCTTGAAGAAAAGCGACCAAACGGGCACTTGGTTAATTTTTTTAAACCAATAGCTTTTTGCTCAAAGTCACTTAAATCAAGACTTCTATTAAAATCAAGTTTTCGAACAAAATATCTTACATCAACTTCTTCAACTATATTTTGTTTTATTATCTTTGCTTTAAAATTTTTAAAATATCTGTAAGGAACATTTAAACTTTGTTCAACAAAATGAACAAATGTAATACGATTGATGCTACAACCTAAAGCTAAAATTTTTACATTATTTTTATAAAGCTTGTCAAAAAAAGTATCTTCTCCAAAACAATCAGTCATTTTAGAGTCTACAAAATATTCAGCATGTTTACCAATACAACTAACACTGAAAATCGGATGAGAAGATCTTAGCGCCCCTTTAATTAATCGAAATTCATCTGAAAATTGTCCAATTTTGGATGGTGTATCATTTGGATTGAAAACCTCTCCTCTTGTGGCGCTATAAGTAAATGTAGGCACAATTATTGTACCCTTTTTAAAAAAATCTAATAATTCAAATATGAATGATTGTATGGAATTAGAGGAGTTTTCAAAAATATATTGTGCTGCAACTCCTGCATCGCCATGTATCATGATTGTTTCCGTATCACTAAGACCTAAATTCTTGAGATGTTTACTGATATCACTACTTGGAAAAATCATTTTCTAAAAATTTTTTAATATCTTTTATTGATTTAATTTTATCTAAATTCTCCATATCAAATTGAACCTTAAACTTTTGCTCTACAGCCAAAATCAAATTAAAATTTCCAATAGAGTCCCACTCTTCAAAATCACCCATTTTAAGATCATCAATGTTTTCTGGTATGTTGCTTTTGGTAAAAGTATCGATAAGTATTTGTCTAAGACTCATTTTTGCTGACTCCGTAAATTTCAAGATTTGGTATAACTAAATCTTTTACATCTAGGCAGTAGATAGTCCCTTTTGTATTCAATTCATTTGATTTTATTTTTCTGCTTAAATTACTTCCTTTAGTTACTTTTTCAAATCCATAATTATTCAAAAACTGTAATGCTAAAGAATTACGCTTTGTATCTACAAACTCAGCTATAAGAAATTTGGCCTTTTTTTTTTTTATTCTTTTAACGATTTCAGATAATATCCATGATTCTAGGTGTCGACCCAAAACACGGCAACTCATTAAAAAAGTATCTAAAAATATTAAATCATCATCAATTTTAGATAAGCAGACTAAAGATACTATTCCGTGATCCCCGTATTTATCTCCTAACTTTACTAAAAAAACAAAATCTTGAGTTTCTTTTTTTAGATTTTGAAGATCTGCTGCAGTATGACGTTTATTCCGAACATTAAACTGATTTGTCTTGATGCATAATTGTTCTGCACGTGCAATATTGGTTTCATTTAATGGAAATGTCTCAGGTGATAAACTTAAAGACGTTAAATAAGTTTTTATATCGTCTACACCTTTAAGATCGTTAATAAATTTTGCTCTTGATTTATATTGATGAGATTTTTTTTTATCCTCTGCAGTAACGTTAAACTTAGCAAAACAATTGAGAGTTCTTAACAATCTTGGCCATTTCACAATATCGTTAGGAACATCCACAGTTAGAACTTGAGGTAAAAGAGTTCTCATCTTGTCTCTTTCTAACGGATTATCATCCCAAAAAACAAAACTATCCAATCCCAAATCTAATTCTTTAGCAACTTCTTGTAAATTGAACGCTTTTTCATTCCAGTTTATTTTTGATGTAACAATATGCTCCCTTTTTAAGTACATATCACTATGCTTATCAAAAACTTCCCAAACATCTTTATCATTATTTTTACTTGCCAAAACAATAATTATACCATTATTTTCTAACTTAACTATTTCTCTCTGAAAGTCGACATAAGCGGTCCCTATTCCGTCTTGACCTAATATAATTCCCCGAAGACCATCTTCTCCGATTATACCGCCCCAGAGTGTATTATCACAATCTAATACAAGAACTTTTGAGGCGGCATTTGAAAATCTATTTATCACCTGTAATAAAGCGTCAGTCAAAATATTTAGCCCTTTTACAGAAAGTCGACAACGAGCAAAATACCAATTTCTATCACTAAAAATTTCTTTAGAACCAAAAGGGTAAAATATTTCATTAAGATCCAATAAATAAATTGACTTATGATTATCTCTCAAAATTGAAAGTTCATTCACTAACCATTTATAAAAATTTTTTATATCACTAGTTTGTCTTATGTTGCTTAGTATGTTCTGATCATGATTTGTTGCAATACAAATAATTATTGGTTCGTCAGATGATATTGCTCTTTTTTCTAGGCCCTGAACGAATGAATTATATTTATTTTGAAGAATCTCACTTGTACCATCTATATTATTAATCAAATCTTCTAAAAAAAGGACAAAAATAAAACCTGAATCTTTTTTTTTTAACAAAGGTGATATAAATTCACCATAAGATTCAAAGGATAAATTGCATGTCTCCTTTAGTTTATTCCAACAAGCATTTGGTTCAAGTAAATTTGAAGATGCACATAATGTGAATAATTTATCTTTACGCATTTAAATCATTTGTGATGATAACTTTTTTTAAGTTTCTTCAAAACTATATCTGGCTGTCTTCTTTTATCAATAATTATTTTCTTATAATTTTTTTTACCCTTCAAAAAATCTTTAATCGCTAACTTTGCAGACCATATTTTTTTATGTCCTTCATCAAAAACTATAAAACCACCAACTGAAATATTTCTTTCTATTACGTTAAGCGCGCTAAGAGTTGGTTGGTATAAATCCATATCAAAATAGGCTAATGAAAATTTTTTATCCTTAAAAAAACCTGGCCTTAAAATTACTGCATCTTTATCAATAATCTCAATATTCTTAAAATTAAAAAAATTTATAAAAGACTGAACTTGTTTTTTTTCTCCAATGTATTTTCCTTTAAACTTCTTTGAGAATTTTGTGTCTTTTTTATTAAAATGAGCAAGTCCTTTAAAATGATCAAGTAAGTAAAGTTTTTTTTTAATCCGAAAAATATCTAAAATCTTCTTAATAAGTAGACTGGTATTACCTTTGTGAATACCCAACTCAATAATATCCCCATCTATTTTAGAGACTTTTTTAATTAAATCAAAAATTATTAAAGTTTTATAAAGATTTGTATCACCACTAAATAATCCATAATTAGTTATAAGACCAAAGTCAGAAAATTTGAATTTTTTTTTTAGTTTTAAAATTTTTTTGTATTTTTTTTTTTTCAAATACATAATTAGTGGGTAAAATTTGTTTTTGGCGAATATCTTAAAAAAAATTTTTTTCAGTGCATAAATCAAGCCAATTGAGCTATTAGTACTGGTCAGCTGCACGCATTACTGCGCTTCCACACCCAGCCTATCAACGTGGTGGTCTACCACGGCTCTATAGGAAGA
>Ga0163109_10000161_pt1 | contig 53772 bp, 48 predicted proteins | sample CRUFie1St13metaG_FD_108704 | JGI IMG/M metagenome (GOLD analysis project Ga0163109, IMG submission 108704) | Marine microbial communities from the Costa Rica Dome - CRUD Field 142mm St13 metaG | ecosystem: Environmental > Aquatic > Marine > Oceanic > Photic zone | place: Costa Rica: the Eastern...
ATTTATTGGGACATTTTTTGATCTCAACACTAGAAGGCTTACAATATAAGGATCGTCCTTAGCGCCAAGTCTCTCTATAACGCGTGCTTCGCGTTGACTATTAGAAATGCGTTGGGCAACGACATAATCGCCGTCAGTAGCACCAAGCAAATTTTCTTTTTTTACGTAGAGATCTTGGCGATCACTCCGCGCTATCGAGGTTATAGTTGCTCCATTTTTGGTTGCATGTATTAAACCAATAATTTTTACTGGTGTGGACGGAAGAACCCTTATAGGTACAGCTTCATAGCTACCATCCTGCATTTTTTTTAATCGGGCTAAAACGCGGTCTCCGACCCCGGGATTGACGGGATTATTTGGGCGTATTGATAAGTAAATGGTGGCCGGTGATAGTCGGTTATTATGTTTTAAGGGTATGCAGATTGCATCTCCGTGACTGTCAATGTGGCTCACTTCAATTACAGTGACATTTGGAATTTCATCGGGTCTTGTCATACGACGTCGATCGCCTCCAATCAGCCCTTCTTTTTTGAGGTTTTTGAGCTCTTGCCGCAGCCAATTCCTGTCAGAACCTCGGAGGCCGAAAGTGCGTGCTATTTCTCGTCGTCCTACGGTGCCACGACTATTAAGTATCAATTCAAGTATTTGATCGCGCGTGGGAAGCTGCGATTTATTATGGCCGTTCATCTGTGATTATTGTCCGACCGTATTTTTAGCTAACTTTGCTCCAGTTTTGGAAGATGGTTTTTTATTAGAATTAGGTTTTTTCTTTTTTTGCTTCTTTTTCTTCGTTGCTTTCTTCTGTGGTTCTTTCTTTACTCGCTCGTCAAGTAGTACAACTGCTTGCTCAATAGTTAAATCATCAGGCTCCGTTGTGTCAGGAAGTGACGCATTGACCCGTCCATGTTTAACATATAAACCCCAACGTCCCTTCCGTATTGTTATTGGTTTGCCATCGCGTGGGTGGTCGCCCACTTCGCGGGCACCGCTGCTAGGAGCTTCTGCAAACAAAGTAACTGCACGATTAAGGCCGATTGATATAACATCATCTTCTTTTAAAGAGACGTAAATACTACCGTGTTTGATGTAAGGTCCAAACCGACCAATTCCGGCGGTAATCATCCGTCCTGTCTCTGGGTGAGGTCCAACATCACGCGGCAACGAAAGTAAGCCCAAAGCAGCATCAAGGTCTAGTGCTGCTGGGTCCATATGACGTGGCACTGATGCACGTTTTGGTTTAGGAGGTGCCTTTTTGCCCTTTTCTTTTTCTAATTCTTCACCGAGTTGTACGTAGAAACCGTAGGGACCTTTACGAAGTGTAACATCAAGAGTGGTAGCTGGATCTATACCAAGAAGTTTCGGGCCAGCTGCAACTGCTGCGTCACCGTCAGCGGTTTCCGAGTCACTGCCAGCGACCGTTAATTGCTTAGTATATCGGCAATCAGGATACTTATTACAACCGATAAAGGCACCATATCTACCGATCTTAAGATTAACACGCCCGTCTTTGCACGCCGGACACTTTCGTGCGATTTCACCTTCGGCACCTTCTCCAAAGAAATGTGGACCGAGGTCCTCGTCTAAACGATCGAGAACATCTGATATGCGTAATTCTTTAGTGTCATCAACTGCAACGGAAAAGGCAACCCAGAAATCTTTTAATACTTTTTTCCAATCTACTGTACCGCCCGATATATTATCCAGCTGTTCCTCGAGATTAGCTGTAAAATCATAATCCACATATCGCCTAAAAAAATTTGCCAGAAAAGCGGTGACTACGCGACCTCTGTCTTCAGGCTCAAATCGTCGCTTATCCAGAATTACATAGTTTCTGTCCTGAAGTACTTTAAGGATGGAAGCGTACGTTGATGGGCGGCCAATGCCGAGTTCTTCCATTTTTTTAACTAAGCTAGCTTCGGTGAAACGAGGTGGTGGCTGGGTAAAGTGCTGTATGCTAGCAACATCCTGTTGCAGAACCGCCTGCCCCTTCTCCATTGGAGGTAAGCGTTTGTCAGAATCATCCCCACCTGACTTATCATCCTCACCTTCCTTATAGAGCTTCAAAAACCCATCAAATCTTATTACCGACCCGTTGGCTCTAAGCGTAACCATTCCGTCGGAACACGTAAGATCGACCGCTACTTGATCAAAAGCTGCGCTTTCCATTTCGCAGGCCACGGTGCGATTCCAAATTAATTCGTAAAGGCTAAGTTGAGGGCCATCAAGTAACTGGGATAGTTGAGAAGGTCGCCGATAAAAGTCGGTCGGGCGTATGGCCTCATGAGCTTCCTGAGCATTTTTTGCCTTTGTTTTGTAGACTCGAGGGCTATCAGGTAAGTAAGCAGCTCCATAATCTTTTTTAATCAATTCACGACTAGCAGATATTGCATCATTACTCAAAGTCACGCTGTCTGTCCGCATATATGTGATTAAGCCGACAGTTTCTCCGTCAATGTTAATGCCCTCATAAAGTTTTTGGGCAGTTTGCATGGTGCGTGACGCACTAAAGCCAAGCTTACGGCTCGCCTCTTGTTGCAGCGTTGAAGTAGTAAAAGGCGGCGCCGGATTGCGGCGCACGGTTTTTTTTTCGATTTCGCTAATTTGGAAATTTCGTTTTTTAATTGCGAGTTTTGCTTCGTCCGCACTTTTCTCACTCGTTATATCTAATCTCTTAAGACGTTTCCCGTTTAAGTGAGTAAGTCGCGCATCGAATTTATCTTCGGATGGGGTTGTAAAGCTGCCTGTTACCGACCAATACTCGCTCGGTTTGAATATTTCGATCTCGGATTCCCGTTCACAGATTAACCGTAGGGCCACTGACTGTACGCGCCCAGCTGAACGCGATCCTGGCAATTTACGCCAGAGGACGGGTGATAGGGTAAATCCAACAAGGTAGTCCAAGGCACGGCGTGCAAGATATGCCTCTACCAAATCTTGATTAACATCACGGGGGTGCGCAATGGCATCAAGAACTGCCGTTTTTGTAATCTCGTGGAAAACAACTCGTTTAACTGTGATATTATCAAGGGCATTTCTTTGTTCCAAAACCTCCTGAACGTGCCACGAGATTGCTTCCCCTTCTCGATCTGGGTCGGTCGCTAGATACAAATGTTCAGCACCCTCAAGCGCTTCGGCTATAGCATCAACTCTCTTTTTAGAATCAGCTGCCACTTCCCACGACATTGAAAAATTGTCGTTGGGCTTTACAGATCCGTCCTTTGCAGGCAGATCTCGGACATGCCCATAGCTCGCTAACACACGGAAATTACCCCCGAGGTATTTGTTTATGGTTTTAGCCTTTGCAGGCGATTCAACAATAACAACGTCCATTGATTGCCTTTTACGAGATGTGAACACGCTAGGAATTGACATCGGCAAGGCGTTTCGTCAACCAAAAGCACACGAAAAAATTTCCAGATTAGAAAAATATATATTTGACTATGGCCTTGCTAAGTTAGCTATGTGTATTAAAAACTATTTAAAAACATACATTTAGCATTACAAAAGATTTCCCTGCTTAAGAATATAATAAAATCTTATTCAATATTGCGAATAGTATTTTGTTGGAGCTAAGCATGCCAGTATTTCGCTGAATAGGCTCGCACTGCAAATATGCAAAACATCCCTTTGGTTTTGAACGTATTTGCCTCTTATTGGGTTTTTACAATCAATCATACGTTCGAATTGTCGTACATAGTGCAAACCAGCGCATGGTTATGGAAAACTGCTAGTAAAAAAATACAAAGTAACATTAAAAAGATTTCAAAGTAGTCTGAACTTTGCTCTTACGGCAAGTGAGAGTTTATTTATTTCTCAAGATGATCTGGCCAAGGCTTTGTCTACCGCGCTAATTCTCTCTTTTTCTGCTGATGCCTATCTTGTCTTCTGTGCCAGCCATAAGTCTTTCAATATTTTCTCTGTGTCGGTAGATAATCAGCAATGCAAGCAAAGCAGTTGTAGGGATTAAGCGGGGCTCCAACAAAATAGCAATAATTGGAGTGAGGCCGACTGCTACAAGGGCCGCCAGCGACGAATATCGTGTGATTACAGCTGTGAGTACCCAAGCGCTCAGGGCGCAGGCAGCTACGGGCCAAGACATGGCAATATAAATGCCTGCCCCGGTTGCAACGCCTTTTCCACCTGCGAAGTTTAGCCACAAAGGGAAAATGTGACCTATCAGGACGGCCACAGCGGCAACACTCATAGCGTCATTTCCATAATATCCGGCCAGAAGTACTGCAACTGAACCTTTTCCCGCATCAAAAATTAGTGTTGCAAGCGCCAGTAATTTGTTACCCGTGCGAAGAACATTGGTCGCGCCTATATTACCAGAGCCCACCTTTCGTATGTCACCATGGCCGGCCAGTTTTGTAAAAATTAATCCGAATGAGATTGACCCCAGCAAATAGCTTACCAAAGCAATGATCGTGAAAGATAAAAATTCAGAGTCCAAAACCCGATCCTACGGTGCAAATTTGAATACGCTTCTACCATCTACAATAGTTTCGTGCACTACTCCTTGGACAGGTCGTCCGTCATACGGCGAATTTTTGGACTTGCTAGAAAAATTCTCTTCTCGGAGTACCCAAGGCTTGTCAGGGTCAAAAAGTACAATATCTGCCGGCGCTCCACGCTGTAATTTACCTCCCGGTAAATTAAAAAGAGTCGCGGGTTTTGAAGTAATTTTCTCTAATGCTTCAAGCAATGAAAGTTCACCGTTGTGAACTAACTCAAGCGTAAGTGGCAGAAGGGTCTCCAGCCCTATAGCACCACATTCTGCTTGGATAAATGGCAAGCGCTTAGACTCTTGATCTTGGGGTGAGTGGTCGCTGGCAATTATATCAATCGTGCCATCAGCCAATGCGTTAACCACAGCGAGACGATCATCCTCGCTCCGCAATGGCGGTGACAGTTTAGCAAAGCTTCGGTAGTCGCCAATTGCATTTTCATTAAGCGCAAAATAATGTGGTGCTGTATCGCACGTTATATTGAGGCCTCTACTCTTTGCGGCGCGGATAATTGCAATGCCATCCGCAGTAGAGATGTGTGCAGCATGATAGCGTCCGCCAGTCATTTCGACTAATCTGATATCGCGCTCTAGCATGATCACCTCAGCGGCATTTGGAATACCGGGTAATCCTAGCCGTGTCGATATCTCGCTTTCATTCATGACGCCATCTTTAGCTAGGAATGGCTCCTCCGGATGCTGAACAATGATTAATCCAAAGGCACTTGCATAACTGAGGGCCCGACTCATCACCATTGCATTTGAGATCGCTTTTGTGCCATCTGTGAATGCTACGGCACCGGCTTCAGACAAAAGCCCCATCTCTGTTAATTGTTCCCCTTTTGTTGCGCGAGTGACTGTTCCGTAGGTGTAAACCTTCACAAGCTTTGCTTCACGGGCGCGTCGGGCTATGAACTCAACTACAGATACATCGTCAACAGGTGGTTGAGTATTTGGAAGGCATACCATTGCGGTAACACCGCCTGTGGCCGCTGCCTGCCCAGCAGTTTCGATTGTTTCTTTATATTCCTCGCCTGGCTCTCTTAAATGAACTCGGATATCTATAAAACCCGGTGAGAGGCATAGACCATTGCAGTCAATCATCGTTGCTTTGCCTGGCAAACTATTTTTTTCTAGTTCAGGACCATAATCGACAACGATACCATCCTGAGTAAGAAGAGCACCTCTGGTATCAAGACCAGTTGCCGGGTCGAGAAGACGTACATTGAAATATAGGGTGGGCCCCAAGCTCATTGAACTTTAGTCATCTTGTGACGCGTTAATACTTCAAATACGGCCATTCGTACCGCTACCCCCATTTCAACCTGCTCTCTTATGAGCGATCGATCTATATCGTCAGCTAACTCACTGTCGATCTCCACACCACGATTCATAGGGCCTGGATGCATCACCAGCGCATCAGGATTAGCTGCATTGAGTTTTTCTTTGGTTAATCCATAAAATCGAAAATATTCTCGTATTGATGTAACATACATACCTTGCATACGTTCGGTTTGAAGTCGCAGCATCATTACGATATCACAACCAGAGATTCCATCTTCGAGGTTATGAAATATCTCTACGCCATATCTTTCAACGTCTTTAGGGAGTAGCGTAGGTGGGGCGACGAGGCGTACTTTTGCCCCCATCGTAGTCAAAAGGCACATATTCGACCTTGCGACACGGCTGTGTAAAACATCGCCGGAAATTGCGACGGACAACCCCTCTATTTTTCCGTACCGTCGCCGAATTGTTTGTGCATCCAGCAACGCTTGAGTTGGGTGTTCATGGGTGCCATCGCCACCGTTAACTACCGAGCAGTTTACCTTCTCTGAAAGTAACTGTACCGCTCCAGAATGCGGATGGCGAACGCACAGGATATCGGGGTGCATTGCATTCAGTGTCATTGCTGTATCAATAAGCGTCTCGCCTTTTTTTATTGAACTAGTAGAAACAGCCATGTTGATGGTATCTCCACCAAGTCGTTTCCCGGCAAGTTCGAAAGAGGTTCTAGTCCTGGTTGAATTTTCGAAGAATAAATTGATTAGAGTTCGCCCGCGCAATAGATCGGTTTTTTTATTCTCGGCTCTATTTTGCTCAACATAGGAATCTGCAAGATCTAATAATATTTGAATTTCTTGTGGACTAAGTCCTTCTATCCCCAAAAGATGTTTGTGGGGAAATGCGTGAGCAGGGGGGGTTTGCGGACTTTTAACCGCTTTCCGCTGTGGAGCCATTAGAATAAAGGTATAACGGCGAAGTAGCTGAGGTGGCAAGAGTCTTTCAATTCAAATTCAATATTTTTGGTTTGAAGGGGTTAATCTTAATTTTGATTTTATCCCCCTGATATATGATTTTTTAACGCATCAAGAGCGCCTTGCAAGATGAAGGCGGCTGCCATTTTGTCCACAGAGGCAGCTCTTTTTTGTCGGCTAAGATTTGCTTCATCGATCATTAATCTTTGAACCGCAACGGTTGATAGGCGTTCGTCCCAGAAAACCACCGGGAGATTTATATGTGTCGATAAATTAGATACAAAGTCACGAGTTGCTTGAGCACGCCGCCCTTCTTCGCCATTCATGTTAGTTGGAAGGCCAAATACAAAACTGCTTACAGTGTACTCAACAATCACTTTTTGGAGATTAGGCAGGTCTTTTGAAAACCTAGTTCGCGGAAGTGTTTTCAAAGGGGTTGCAATAATTAAATTTGGATCGGTAATCGCTAGTCCAAATGTCTTAGATCCGAGGTCAACACCAAGCCAGCGACCATTTTTTGGTTTTTTTTTGGCTAAAGTGATTAATTTTTCTATTGTCATAACAAAGCTTACGGTGTTGTTATTAATCCTTGCAAGGTTGATTGCTGACCTTCACAGATAATTGGCTATTTGGGATAGCGTTGATTATGGGTATTGACCACAAAATTATTCAGAAAATTGCGCTTTTGGCGCGCATAAGTGTATCCGCTTCAGAGCAAGAAGAGCTCGCATCTGAATTATCAAATATTTTTGATTGGATTGAAGAGTTAGATAAAGTCGACACCAATGACATTGATCCAATGACCTCTGTTGTTCAAGCATCGGTCTCAATGCGGAAAGATAGGCCTAATGACGGTGGATATCCCGAGAGTATAACTGCTAATGCCCCAGAAGCTGCTGAGCATTTTTTTTCTGTGCCAAAGGTCGTCGAATAATGATCCTAACCGATCTCACTATTGCTGAAGCTAGAAATTTGCTCATTGCTGGAGATATTTCATCGGTAGAGTTAACAGAGGCGCATATTAAAGCTATGGAAGCAACCTCTAGCCTTAACTTGTTTATTACTGAAACCTGCGAACAGGCATTGTCCAAAGCTAAAGAATCAGACACTCAACGTTTGTCGGGCAACCAAGGCAAGCTGGAAGGTATTCCAATCGCTGTAAAAGATTTATTCTGTACCCACGGCGTGATGGCATCAGCTGCGAGCAAAATGTTAACGGGATTCACACCGTGTTATGAGTCAACCGTCACTAAAAATCTTTGGGACGCGGGCGCCATTATGCTTGGCAAGACGAACATGGACGAATTTGCCATGGGATCATCCAATGAAACAAGTTATTATGGCCCGGTGACAAATCCATGGCAGCGTGTCGATGAACCGAAATTGAAGTTGGTTCCAGGTGGTTCATCTGGCGGGTCTGCAGCGGCTGTTGCAGCGCGAGCAGTCATGGGGGCTCTTGGTACGGACACGGGAGGGTCAATCCGTCAACCTGCAAGTTTTTGCGGTGTTGTTGGTATCAAGCCTACCTACGGGCGTTGTTCACGCTGGGGTATGATTGCTTTTGCTTCATCCCTTGATCAAGCAGGACCGCTTACGCGCACAGTGCAAGATAGCGCGATTATACTAGAAGAGATGGCTGGGTATGACGCAAAAGATTCTACATGTGTTAACATTGGGGTGCCCAACTACGAAGCCGCTCTTCAAAAGGATGTAAAAGGCGTGCGAGTGGGTGTTCCGCAAGAATATTTCCTAGAGGGAATGCCGGCAGAAATTCGATCTATTTGGGACCAAGGTATCGCTTGGTTTAAAGAAGCGGGCGCAGAGGTTATAGATATAAGTCTACCACATACTAAGTATGCTTTACCCACCTACTACATTGTAGCTCCAGCCGAGGCTTCCTCAAATTTAGCGAGGTATGATGGTGTTCGTTATGGGCTTCGTATTGAGGGCAAGGATCTTCAAGAAATGTATGAGAATACCCGTGCTGAGGGGTTTGGGCGGGAAGTACGGCGAAGAATAATGATTGGCACTTATGTTCTTTCTGCAGGTTACTACGATGCCTATTATTTAAAAGCTCAGAAGGTGCGCACCAAGATTGCTGACGACTTTAGGAATAGCTGGAAGACTGTCGATCTATTGCTAACCCCGACTGCACCAAGTGCTGCATTCGTTCAAGGAGAAAAAATGAACGATCCGATTGCAATGTATCTAAATGATATTTTTACTGTACCTGCTAGTATGGCAGGCCTACCGGCTATATCGGTGCCAGCAGGCCTATCTTCAGAAGGCCTACCCCTAGGCCTTCAATTAATTGCCAAGCCATTTGATGAAGAATTATTATTCCGAGGAGCTAGTATGTTAGAGTTGGCGGCTAACTTTAAAGAGAAACCAAAACTAGCAGCTTAAGATGTATTTCTTTGCTTGTCATGACACAGAGGTGGATAGTCTGCTTTTTGCTCTTGGGTGAACGAATTTCTAATATTTCTGAGAATGGAAATTTAATCGAAACTAATTCCAACAATAGAGAACATAGTCACGAAATACCGTTGTCATTCGTAATGGGAGGCCGGAACATAATCAGAGATCTTCAATGGCTGAATTATTAAAAGGTACTAAGGATAGTTGGGAAGTGGTAATTGGTTTGGAAATCCACGCCCAAGTTATAGCGGGATCGAAACTTTTTTCGGGCGCATCGGTTGCATTTGGTGCGGAACCGAACTCACAGGTTAGCTTCGTAGATGCCGCGATGCCGGGGATGCTTCCTGTGTTAAATGAAGAAAGTGTGCGGCAAGCTGTGCGTACCGGTCTAGCTGTCAATGCAAAAATTAATTTGAGATCAGTATTCGCTCGAAAGAATTACTTCTACCCAGACCTTCCACAGGGCTATCAGATTTCTCAATACGAGTTACCAATTGTTGGAGAAGGCGCTGTTGAAATTGATCTTGCAGACGGCGGTAATAAGACTATTAGGGTCGAACGGCTGCACCTAGAGCAGGATGCAGGAAAATCGATACACGATCTTCATCCCACGAAATCATACATTGATTTGAATCGCTCCGGCGTTACTTTGATGGAGATCGTGTCTAAGCCAGACATGAGGTCAGCCGATGAGGCTGTTGCATACATCGCAAAGTTACGTTCCATACTCCGGTATATCGGTGCTTGCGATGGTAATATGCAGAATGGAAGCATGAGAGCGGATGTAAATGTCTCCGTGCGTAATCCTGGCGACAAGCTTGGTACGCGTTGTGAGATAAAAAATGTGAACTCCTTACGCTTCGTTCGTCAAGCAATTAATTTTGAAGCACATCGGCAAATTGAGATCCTTGAAAATGGAGGGCTAATAGATCAAGAAACGCGTCTTTATGATCCAGATCGGAACGAAACACGATTAATGCGCTCTAAAGAGGATGCGCATGACTATCGATACTTCCCAGATCCAGATTTATTACCATTGGATTTGGAGCAAGCATACGTTGATGAATTAAAAGCAGGTCTCCCCGAGCTTCCAGATGCTCGGAAAAAGCGCTTTGTCGCCGATTATGGACTAAGTACCTATGATGCGAGTGTACTGGTGGCTGAGCATGATACCGGTAAATATTTTGATTCTGTGGCAAAGAACCGTGACGCAAAGCAAGTTGCTAACTGGATCACAGGTGAATTATTTGGGTATCTTAAAAAAAATGACCTATCATTGAAGGATTCGCCAGTAAGTGCTGAAAAACTTGGCGCACTTATCGATTTAATTACCAATAATACGATATCTGGGAGGACAGCAAAGGAAGTTTTTGAAAAAATGTGGCAAACGGGTAATGATGCCAATGAAATTGTCGAGTCAGAAGGCCTCAGGCAGATTACTGATGCAGGGGCTATCGAAACAATCGTGGATAAAATAATTTCGGAAAATCCGGAAAATGCGGATGAGGTCCGAGGCGGTAATTCTAAAGCCATAGGCTGGTTTGTCGGGCAGGTAATGCAAGTGACTGCGGGCAAAGCAAATCCCAAAGCGGTAAATGAATTACTACGCGAAAAGCTAAAAGCTTAGACAACAAAAATGGCGAAAAACACTTTCAGAAAACCGCCGGTCCTCTCTAAACGGGCTATCTTTCCTGGGATTTATTTACCTCTACTTGTTCTTGGGAAGACGATTTAGGGTTATGCTGCCCTAATAATGTTATTAGAGCGTGGCCGTGATTTAACATCATCCTCCACATCTATAATTACTTTCTCCAATGCCTCATGAAGTGCTTTGGCTGATTTCAAGTCCAACTCAACGCCCACCCGAGTTCCAGCTCCAAGACCTTCATTCACAAAGTCTATAGTCACGGCGTCATTTAGCATGGCGTGATGGGGATGGTCATATGAGATCGCAGCATGTGTGAGGTTGACCCACCCTTCTGGGCTCTTCCCAGAGCCATTGCAGGCTACTAGTTCAAGTATTGATGTGCACATTTTTAAAGTTCCCTAATTTTTATCCAACATTCTTTTTTACAAAGGCGAATAATTTTTCCCAACCATCATTGCATTGTTCAACTCGGTGAAGAGGCCTATTGTAATAAAAGAAACCGTGCCCCGCGCCGTCATACCGGTGAAACTCATAGGTCTTACCGTGTTCCTGGAGTTTATTTTCATGTTGATCTACTTGCTCAGCACTGGGCGCTTGATCTTCATTGCCAAATAAACCAAGAATGGGACAGTTGAGATCTGCGGTCATATCTATAGGAGCTTGAGGTAACTTTTCATTTAGGTCCTCCTTTTCCATTACCACGCGACCTCCCCAGAGATCTAGACATGCATCCGCTTTATCTGTTTTTGAGCAATAAATTACGGCGTGACGGCCGCCAGAGCATGTGCCGAAAACGGCTGCTTTACCTGTGGAGAATTGCTGAGATTTAAGCCAGTCCATTGCGGCGTCAACGTCTCCAACCATTTGGGCATCTGAAACGCCCCCTTCTGCACGAACCTTGGCTGCAACATCTTCTGCGCTACCCTCGCCAGCGCGTTCGTAAAGATTAGGACTTATTGCTGCATACCCGTGGTGTGCAAACTTACGCGTTGTTTCGCGGTACCATTCATCCCATCCCGGTAAATGATGTATCAGTACTATTCCAGGAAATGGACCGGGCCCCATTGGGCGAGCGGTATATGCCTGAATGGGATCGTTGTTATGGCCGTTTAGTATTATCATCTCTGCAATCATACTTTCGTAAGACATGGGTTTTCCTTCCGTAGATTTCTTGTTTATTTAGCAAGAGTAAAGACGCTCGGCTGCAACTAAGCAAGGGGGTCTCTGATAAAAGTTTTGCACAATAAAGTAATTAACCTTTTACCGTAACTGAGACAGATCCTAGTCCAGCCATATGATGGTGTAATGTATCGCCCGGTTTTACCCAATGAGTTTTTACCATCGAGCCCAAAGTGACAATATTGCCACCTCTTAGCATGTGGCCTTGCTCACAAAGTTTATTAGCAAGCCACGCAAGAGCGTTTAATGGATGCCCCATAATCAAACAACTCTTTCCACGGCCTAATTCTTTTGAATTAAGTGTAACAACCGCTTCTAAAGAGGCAAGGTCGAGCTCGTGCCAGTCTGCGATGGGTCGACCTAGAACGATACCAGCATTGAAAAAATTATCAGCTGTCAAGGTGGGCGTATCTAGGGTCTTAAAATTTTTATATCTCGCGTCAACAAGCTCTATTGATATCATGACAGAGTCTATGGCATCAGCAATAAGCTCAAAATCGTAGGGATCTCCATTATTAGGGAGATCAGTATCTAACCGGACTGCTATTTCTGTTTCAATTCCTAATTCTACATAATTAGCTAAATCTAAAACTGCTGCATCCCTAAAAATAGTAGAACTAAAAATCTCGCCATATATGGGTTCGTGTATATCTAAGTACCGCTGAAGAACCGAAGTGGTGCAGCCAATTTTGTAGCCGGACCTGCTGCCTAGGCGGCTTTGACTAAGTTTATCATTCAGCCTGTTTTGAATCTTGTATGCGGCTCCCATATCTACGGGGCGTACACCGCTATCCAGCTTTTCGAGCGCAGTATTAGAAAGGCGATTTTCCTCTAAGATGGTCACCGCTTGATTAATATTATCTGATTTCATTCTGTCGCGACAGACGTGAGGGTTTCAATTATTGAAACGAAAGCTTGATTGGCAATCATCTCTAATTCTTTTTTGGTACGGTTTTGAATAGGGTGTTCAACCCATATCGTAGCTGGCTCAAAGCCAAGAGATGCCGCTTGCGCCTTTGCTGCTGACACAAACTCGGTCGTTGCGACAAGTAAACCAGGGACCTTTAATTGATCAAGAGCATTTAAATCATGCAAACTGCACGATGTGCATGACCCTCAATCTGCCAGACTTTCAATAACAATGTCTGCCTCGCGCACGATAGACTGAATGGTATGTAAGTCAGCGTTTTTTGAATTGCTGGCTTTACGATACCGCCTCACATCAATTCCCTTTTCTGTAAAATTGGAGTCAATATGGTCGAGAAACTCGCTGGACCGTTCCTTAGCAATATCAAGAAGTGCAATGGTCTTTTTCTCAATATTTTCTGGAAAAGATGTTGGTTTACGCAGCGTTGTTGAGGCTTCGCTGGTAGGATCCCGTAGGAATTGCGTTTTCTGCATGACTACTCCACGATTGTGTAACAATTAAAATTGGTGGGTCACAGGCTGGATTTCATTATGGTTACGGCCACCACCCCATCCACCTATGATGGCCGTTTGTAATCCTGCTGTTCCTCCTGCCCGGATAAGGAGAATACCATGGTCTCTCCAGAATTTGGGCACCATTTCTTCAGCTAATTTAGGGTCTATTCCCTCATCAATCCCGTGTGCTCCTTTTACAAGATCTGCTCCCGGTCGGGTGGTGTAGTGGTGTAATGCATCTTCAATATCTTTACGCCCCCACCCATCATTTTTGTAGATTTTGTAATGTTCTGGCGAGATGGCGACGATTACATTAGCGCATTGAACCTTTTTTGGGTGCAACTCATTGACCAGGGACATGGAAAGTGATTTTGCAAGCTGATCAGCTGACCGTGCCGTGTCATCTGCAAAAGCTTGCGTGCCATGACCGTGGTGAAGTGTAACAGCATTAGAGCCCGCTGTGCACCCTCGTGAAACATGGAGGGGCTCCCACTCTGGGTCAGTTTCGTCTTCTGCAAAACAGAAAGTATATTTGCCAGGGTTGCCAAAAACAGCACGATCAATCTCGCCAGGACGCCCGCCGCCCACATTCCTCACAACCAGCTGCAAAGTACGGCCGATAGTGGCGTTTGCGCGATTTCCTTGACCAAAGACATTATGACCCCAGTTCATGCCAATAGATTTAGTTATGGGACCATTTACAATAATTACTGGGCCAGAAAAAAATAAAGTACACAAAACTCCGTGAAGAGTGAATTTCGGATTGAGTGCTGCTTCTATCGAGGCAAGAATGACTGGCATATACTCGGGACGGGCTCCTGCCATAACAGCATTTATCGCAACCTTTTCAATGGTGCATTCCTGAAAATCCGGGGGCATGAGACCGAGTATCTCATCGGGGGAACGATTTATACCTGCGAGCATTCGAAGAATCCTGTCGTCAGTTGGGGGGACTATTGGAAGACCGTCTGTCCAGCCCCTATCGTAAGCTTGCTCCACTGGGTCATCCCATTCAGAAAACTCTACTTTCCGCGACTTAAATCCAATCTCACTATATGTTGCCTGAAGTTTTTCGTGTACTCCCGGTTCGGTCGATTTGGATCCGCAGCCGGGTTGATTTGGCGGCAGTGCGAGACCCAACCCTTTAATCCCAGTCACTTTTTCCCAGTCACTTCGGTTCCATCCGTGAACCCGATTGAGCTCTTTTTTCCCTTTGGTAAGAATTAGGGTGGGGACGATGTCGACTCCTAACCTAAAACTGTTCTCCAAGGTCCTGTCATCAATTACACCGCCAAGAATGGACGGAAAATCAGGGTCATCCTGGCAATAAATTTTTATGTTTGCGACTGTATGCCTAAGCTGCTGTAGTACTGGCACTACAAGCTCACAAGTAGGACAATCGCGTTTGACCACTGCGATAAGGCAATACTCATTAATAGCCATAACTCATCACCTTACATGGGGTAAATAAACCTACCAAACATCACAACGATTATCACGGTTGCAAATATAAATTAAAACCCCGAGGCGTGCATAGTTTGAAAAACGCTTAAACAGCGCATCTTTTTTTTCGTATCTTGCCATGCTCGGGGAAAGCGTAACCTTTTGTTGGGAAGTATTATTGATAAACATTTTTGTTGAATTGTAGATGTGCCTAGCTCAATTCGTGTTGGAAATGAACTCCGTCGCTTTTGGAAACTAATTAGTTTTAACTAGACCCAATTTGTTGCCTTGCGGATCTTCAAAAATTGCATAAGTAAGCATTCCCGGAATATTTGTTGCTGGAACAATAACTTCGCCGCCCATCTCTTCTATTCGGTCTAGATATTGTTCGGGGTCGTCAACCTCAATGTAAATGATGACTCCGGGGGCGTTGTTATTCTCAAAAATTCCACCGCTTATACCCTTACCATCCGACTTCGTGTCCACAAGCCCATAACCCAATGGGTTTTTGTCTTTAACTTCCCACCCAAAAAGACTCTGATAGAAATCTTTGAGTTCTTTACGATCAGTAGCATTTATCTCAAAGTGAACAACAGGACAGCCCATTATACTAAACCTCCAACGCTTACCCTAAGTTTGAATGGCAAATCGAGTCTCAACAATTTCATTGTATGGTATCACGCGATTGATTAAGCCGCCGGTTAATAAAGCAGTACGTAAACGTTCAAACCCCTCCACATCTAACAGCGTATTTTTATTCCAAATGCCATTTTTTTTGTAACGTTCAATTGCAGACGTCAATATATCTTCCGAGAATTCGCTAAAAAATGGTTTAACTGCGCTGGCTATTTCTGCCGCACTATGACAATGCACCCAGCTAAGAGATTTTGCTATTGCATTTGTTATTGCCTGCATATCATCAGGTCTTGCATCTAACATTGAGCGGTCAGCATAAAGGCTCGTATAGGAGCATGCGCCTCTGTGCGCTTGTTCGTACAACATGTGTCCACCTTGCTGAATTAAAATTTCGGCAAATGGTTCATGCAATTGCACTGCCGATATATCTCCATCTTTCCAAGCTTCCATATTTTGAGACACCGTTTGAGTGGAAATACGAGCAATAGTATTGGGATCAATATCAGCCCTGCGACAGTCGTCCTGAAGGCAAAGCCAAGGTGTTACGGCCTCGCTAAAACTGCCAAGAGTAATGTCTTTCAGGTCGCTTAATTTGAAATCTTTGAATTTTTTATTGCTCACAACGTAAAATGGATCGCGACAAACGACTTCACAAAAACAAACCATTTCACATAAAGGATCTTTGTCATGAAAATGAAGTACTCTCATTGGTCCGCCCCAAGAAAGCGCATCGTGTCGACCTGCGGAAGCCTCCGCTCCTTTTCCGGGTTTTTCACATTCGCCAAATTCCATGGATAAACCCTCTCCAACAAAAGAGCCAATTTCGAAGGCTAGATAGAATGGAACGTAGAAAAGACTTCGAAAATTTTCGTATAAGGTGATAGTTTTTCGCATTTATTAAGGCTCTTTAGTTCGTTTTATAGACTATCTAAAGCTCATCAGTTTTTCTTTTTCCAGAACTTTTTAAATCAACATTCTTACGATCGTTTCGGCAAATCCCTGGGATTATGGAAATGATTTTCAAAAACCACGTTCCATATTTTTTAGCGAACTTATCGGTCACATTTGCACCCGTAATGCTATCGATCTTAGCATGATCCAAAAAATGACGCTTCAGCAGAACTGCAGTTATTATTGAAATTAGGGCACCAGCTATCACATCACTGAGAAAATGGACTGTGAGAATCACTCGGCTGATGGAAACTAGGGTAGCGAAAGTGATCAATACTGGTGCCGCCCGAGGGAAAATCAGAGCAAGGCTCATTGCAAGTGCCCAGCCCGTTTGTGAATGCCCCGACGGGAAGGAATTCATTGCGTGATTGGTATTGAATGGGATCAGTCCATAGAACCCATCCTCAAACATAGCCTTGGGGCGTTGGCGCCCTATTATAAATTTAAGAAAATTTATTGAGATTCCTGAAATCACCAGTGTGTAAAAAACGAATAATGAATTCCTTGCACCTGCGCAAAAATGGCTGCTCCATCTAAACTCAGATTGGTTCGTCTTGATCACAATTAGTGCAAAGCAAGTGAAACAAATAAAAGAAAGACTTATATATGTACCTGCACGTCCGAGGTCGGTGATGATGCGCCAATAATGAGCGCTACTATCGGAAACCTCTATTTTAAGCCAGTTTGCCAGCCAAGGGTCAATCGTTAACGATAACGTAACGCAAGTAATCAATGTGATTACGGTCCATAAGATCAGGGGTTTCCTTACCATAACGTTACGCAATTATTTAATTCCCCGGCGTGGTCATTTATATGTTGTCATAAGCCTATTTTAAAAAAGACCGTCTTTATGCTGCCCACGCTGAATGTGAGAGGCAATTGCTACGGGCAAGAAATCACGCAACTCATCGTTGGTGAGTGAAGTGAGGCGGTTTATTGCCTCTAAAAAGCGGTCCGAGTCCTCCTTCGCAATTACACCTTCTGTGAGGCGCAAAAATTTGTTTATGTATTCAGTATGCCCAAATGGACGTTGGCCACGCGGGTGAGCGTTAGGCACAGCCATCTCAGCCTCTATCACGGTGCCATCATTGTACAACACCTCTGCACGAACTCCGTGGTCTTTTTCTAAAGGCTCTCGGTCATCAAACCGAAGGTTCCAGGCAGTGTCCTCCATCGTGGTGATTTTCTTCCACAGTGAAATCGTGCTCGGTCGATTAGTTCGTTCTGCCAAGTAACTCTTTTCATGATGCCATTCCCCATCCTCAAGTGCTACGGCAAAGCAATACATTGCGCTATGATCGAGTGTTTCTCTCGAAGCTGCCGGATCCCATTTAGATTTATTTCCAGATCCGGCTCCCATCATGTTGTGTGTTTTTTGTTTTGTATAAAGAACTATACTGCGTATTTCATCAACGCGTTCAAGTTTATCACGCATGTTAATAGCGAGGTCTATAGGCACTTGTCCGTGATAGCCCGCGGCATGTTCTTTAGTATACGTTTCAAGTATACGGCGTTTTGGCTCTCCTTTATCAGGTAGCATCACGTCGTATCCTTCTGGACGAATATCTAAGTAAGAAGCGATGAAGCCGCATTCACCTTCGTAGATACACCCCGGGCCACATCCACCGCGCATTGCTCGATCAATAGCATGAATTGCTTGCATTGAAGCATGAGCTGGCGCATTTGCTTTCCAGCTAGTTAATTCCCCACAGCGGCCTTGGCCGGTGGTTGCGCTGACTTGAACACCATGCTGTACCGCTTGAAAAATAATTTCAGTTTCTAATCCAAGCATTGTTCCAATGCCACAGATTACCGATGGAACTATGTGGGCAGTGTGATCAAGCCGATTTTTAGCAAGTGGAATGTTATGGGCTAGCGCAATTTGAACTTCATAGGCCGTAAGTAATCCTTGCACAAATTGTTTTCCGTTGCAGCGCATTTGTTGCGCGACTGCAAGTATTCCGGACATAGTATCGCCAGGGTGTGCTACGTCTGCTCCATAAAAATTATCATGGAAGTCTAATTCGCGAACAGCCGTTGCGTTTGCCCATGTAGCCCACTCGCAATGGACCGTATCACAGCCAGCTAAACCGAACAAAGTAGCTCCGCCAGAACGCGGATGCGCAAGTGCTTCAGATCGTGCATTAGCTACCGAAGGCGCGTTCAGCGCCGCTAATGCCACTCCTAAATTATCCGCCACGCGAAGCGCCGCCATTTCAGCAGCGGCGTCATCTAATGGCGCCTTGTCGGATGCGGTTTCGGCTAAAGCCCACGCGAGCTGTTCATGCTTTGGCAGTTTGCTCGTAGGACGTATGTTTACATTAAAAACACGCATTCATATTACTTCATTGTTAGCTGCACGAGCCATATTATTCCTATCAGTGCCGGCTGATGTACAATATATACTACGAGGGAATGTTGTCCCACCCACTGAGTAATTTTTAAGATGTTATTTTTCGGACACCAATTACTGATTGACATAAACCCTGTCGTTCTTTGCCAACGGCAGCACGCGACACCAAGAAGTACTATTCCTGCCCAAGGAAAGGTTGGAACATAATCTATACTATGAGGAGGCGAAGTGACGAGGCCAATCCATTGTAACCAGTCACGATTAAAAAAAGGGTCGCTGGCGAGGCTAGGCAAAAAGCAAAACAACATGGCAATCATAAAAGTGATAAAAAAATTAGTTTTAAGAAAGGGGAGTGCAATTAAGCTTGCTACAGCTATGCAATGGAGAACGCCAAAAAAAACATAAACTTGTGGCATTACCAATAATGTTCCGAGCGAAACAAGTATTGCGCCCCCAGCGATACCAATCCAACGCCGCCAGAATGCACGCCAGTTGTGCCCGTTCTCATGTGCCAGCACCATCGAAATTCCAGCTACAAATAAAAATATTGAGAGGATCACGGTTCGTGCTAAAAGCCAGATCGGGTTGCTAAACAATTCCAGATCGACCAACCCGAAGTCGGTGAGATCCCATAATAAGTGATACACGATCATAAACCAGACGGCGATCCCGCGCAGAATATCAAGTATTACGATTCGGTTTGACGGGGGCGTCTCACAAAGAATTACTTTCATGGTGATACGTTAATACCGAAAAAAGGTTAAGCGACAGTGTTTTAAAAATATCTTTTCTTGAGCCTAACGCCTTATTTTTCGTAATAGGCGCCATCAGAAAAATTGCTAACTTTGATAGGCATCGGCGGTAGCTTAAATCGTATCCATTTCCCTGAAAGAGATGTTGTGCTGACTGCTACTGCGGAGGCATTACTGAGAAATGATAGAAAACTATTATAGTTGAGATGCCCAGATAGAGGCATCTGTTGTTGCGGAATAAATACCCCTCTTCCGGCTCCATGTGAATAAAGGTCCATCGAGTATACCTTAGACAAATTATCGAACCGTAGTTCCAAATCCTCATAAGGTTTAAGTGTTATTCGCTTACAGTTTATATCTGTATATCTTTGGCTTTCCTTTTCCAGTTTTATAGAAAGGGTGCACTCTCCATCATCAGACCGTATAGACAAAGCATTTACATATTTTTGTCCATTAGCCGGATCAGTAAGATGTTCAATGTTCCATTCGGGATCTACTTTAATCTCGGAATTGATCATCCGTTCGCTGGTGGACGACTGTCTTGCTGAATATTTTTTTCCCCCCTCCTCATCTTTAGGGGTGTTTGAAAAATCCCCGATAAACACAATTGAAAGCGCCGTTATTATAAGAAGGAGGGGGAAGCAGGCAAAAGCAAGCGGGTAATTTCGGAAAACCCAAAATCCAATTATTAGTCCGAAAAGAATTATTACCCATACCATTTTCGCCATCCTAAACAGTGTTCTGTTCTATTCTGATTCAATTTCTGGCAGTATTATACCGGAATATATCAATTTTTTTCGAAGGGTTTGCCTTACTTCAGCTTATTTTGGCCGATTAACACTGTGGCATGGATTATATGAAGAGGTTTTGCGTTATTTCATTGACGTCGGATGCTGTATCGATTTGTTTCCAGCCCTCAACCAGTGATTCAAATTTTTCTTGAGGCCAGCACCTGAAGGTAGAACAACGTTGCGCCTTTTCCACTGTCTCATCGTAAGAGAATGGGTCATGCGCTGAACCTTTGCCAAAGTCAGAACGCTCAGTGAATGTGCGTCCATCTTTGAGGGTAAACGTTATTAAAGTAGTGTAGTTCTCGTAACCTAAGTCTTTACTTTCTGCATCAGGAAAAGCAGAGTATTTTGTGTTACCGAGCATATGTTGGATATCTGGACGCTGCACGACCTCATCAGAAAAGTCACTGAGACCAAGATCTCCATCGATCAAAATTTTAACGATGCAAAATTCCATCGAAAATTTACTTTGCAAGCCAGTTTTAGGATGATGATGAATGAGCGTGTCATATATTGATTGTTTGGTTTGAATTTCTAATTCGCATACGTCAGTTCGTAGAGCGTTATTTTTTTCTAGAAATTCATCAATTCGACTCATGCCTGGGTGAGTCAAATTGCCGCTAGGGTAAGGCTTGATCCACATTCCAGGTGATAAATAGGCCCATGGACAACCTAGTGCTTTCAATGGTCCCATATCAACAGAATTGCCGTATGCATTCAGAAATCCTATGTCTCCGCCAATAGCGTCGTCAGCAGCTGTAAATCCGCCCATGGCCATTTCTACTGCTAAAAATCCCGACATTGCTCCATGACCAGGGTGATAAGGTTTCATCATTGAGCCAAAATTTGCCCTTAAGCCACAAGCATGACTAGCCGCTATTCCAAGGGCGGTTTTTGTCATTTGCAAGTCAAGCCCCTTTAGTCTGGCGGCCAAAGCAGCCGAGCCGAAGGCACTCATGAGAGCGGTTGGGTGAAAACCTGCAGAGAAAGAACGCGAGCCTAAAGCTGAGTTTAATTTCGCCATCACTTCCACGCCCACGTGATATGCAATAAGGAAATCCTTGCCGGCAGTTCTTTTGCCATCGATAAGTGCGAGCAATGTTGAGAGGAGGGGCCCTGTGGGATGGGTCGACCCGTGATAACCATGAGCCATAGGATCGGCAGCTAGCGTATCGTCAAAATCATCGGCATGGATGGTATTGCCATTTGCCATGGCAGCAAATGGGGCTGGGAGGCGCATATCAGTTCCGATCACTTGCGCACCCTTCGTGGTTGAGTAAGGTAAAAGAACCGAATTGAGCGTCTTTGCACCTTTTGAGGCAGACCCGGCGATGCCAACAGCACTTGCATCCAACAAAGAACTACGACCATAAGCGAGAGCCTCGTCGGGTATATCAGAATAGTGAGCCTCTACGATAAAGTGTGCCAATAATTCTGTTGGAGTTTGAACCATTGTTTTTATCCCTCCATGTAGTTCTTTTTTGAGATCTAAATTCGATATTTCGACAGCAAAAGGTTGTAGCAGAATAAGTTAATACGTTCGGTGGTATCATTGAAAGGCCAACAAGATGAGAAGGATTTATGCACCATCTACAAATACAAAGGACCCTGTTGATGATTCTTCTCGGATCCGGCTTATTTTTTGGTATTCCTTTGACTGGTACCACTTCTTGAGCGTAGCCATGTTAGGAAACTCTATTATCACAAGCCTTTGCGGGTTCCAATCTCCGGCTATTACCGCAATTTCTCCGCCGCGCACGATAAACTTTCCACCAAATTTTTCTACAGTTGCTGGCGTCTTTTTAGCATAATCTTTATACCGTTCTTGGTCTGTTACAGTTATATCAGCTATGACATAAGCCGGCATCGAGTAATTTCCCCTTTTGAAGTAAATCGTTATAAAAAGTAAGATTTAGCAGCGTAGTCTACCATTCTCATTGAAACATGCTAGAGGCATGATAACGGTCTGAATAAATTGCAGAGATGAAAATATGTAATGGCTATCGATTTGTATCTATAGGCTACCCCTAATAAGTGAAAGTTATCAATAATATTGGAGGAGTGGGGTCTTCCACGTGCCGAAAAGCCCTAAAACATAGGGAAAAAAGAGCAGTTAACCTGATTTTCAAGTTATTTTTCTTAGTAATCGAATACCCCATAAGTTGGTAATATTATGGTTAACTAATAGTTTTTAGTTAACTAATAGTTTTCTATCGATAAAGTACGAAATTGTAGTAATGTTTAGGGTAAAACAGTTGTGCAAGATGGTAATAACGAAAATAGGGATAAGTTATTGATAATCGTGGAGGGGTGGCAGAGCGGTAATGCAGCGGATTGCTAATCCGTCATGGGGTAATACTCATGCCCGGGTTCGATTCCCGGTCCCTCCGCCAGAAACTTCTTCGAGATATATGGCTTTGAGACGCTAGTATTACGGTTACAAAGATCAAACAGAGTGGCAATTTCCAAAAAATAAGGTTGGTATATGCGGGGCACGGAGTGTCCATTCCATAATGGTTGTGCTGACATTAAGAGGCTGCAGCGAGGGTATAAAAGAAACAAACTTTGAACTCAGTAGTTAACAACAAAATAAATAAAAAACAGCCGTAAGAAAATTATTGGTTAGTCTCATTGGGAGAGTATTCGTATGTCGAAAGTTCATGCAAGCAAGGCAAAAACCCAAAACTATCTTGATCGGTATATGGAAGGTGTGGGGAAGCGCAACCCCGGCGAGCCCGAATTTGTTCAAGCGGTCTTTGAAGTTGCGTCTACTATTTTTCCATTCATTGCGGACAAGCCGATTTATCACGAAATGCAAATACTAGAGCGTATGGCTGAGCCGGAAAGAGTCATATCATTTCGCGTGCCCTGGACAGACGATAAGGGAAATATTCGAACAAACCGAGGCTGGCGTGTCCAATTCAACTCAGCAATTGGGCCCTACAAGGGAGGTATTCGGTTCCATCCGAGTGTCAATCAGTCAATATTGAAGTTCTTAGGATTTGAGCAAACCTTCAAGAATAGCTTAACGGGCTTGCCGCTGGGAGGTGGTAAAGGTGGGGCAAATTTTAATCCAAAAGGCAAATCAGATCTTGAAGTAATGCGTTTTTGCCAGTCTTTTGTTACAGAATTGTACCGGCATATAGGCGAGGATACTGATATTCCTGCAGGAGATATTGGAGTTGGTGGGAGAGAAATCGGATATATGTTTGGCCAATACAAGCGCATTGCAAATCGTTTTGTGGGTGTTCTGACAGGTAAAGGCCTAGAATTTGGGGGCTCAAAAATGCGTACTGAGGCAACAGGGTATGGAGCGGTTTTTTATCTCGAAAATATGTTAAAGCATCATGGGGAAGGCCTAGAAGGTAAAACAGTCCTTATTTCAGGCTCAGGGAATGTTGCAACTTACGCGGCAGAAAAAGCCATACACCGTGGTGCCAAGCCTCTCACAATGTCCGATTCAAGTGGGTTTATTCATTGCGCACAAGGGTTTACTACGGAACAAGTAAATTGGATCAAAGAGTTGAAAGAGGTGCGACGCGGCAGGATTCACGAGGCTGCTGACGAATTTAACGACATTACTTTTTATGAAGGAGAGAGACCTTGGGGTGTCGAAGGAAATTGTATCATTCCATCTGCGACACAGAATGAGGTCAGCGTTAAGGATGCCGAGTCACTTATCAAGAATGGTACTTCTTATGTGGCTGAGGCTGCCAATATGCCTTGTGAGCAGGAAGCGATTGATGCATTCATGCAAGCAAATATTAAATTTGGGCCAGCTAAAGCAGTAAATGCGGGCGGGGTTGGCGTTTCAGGCCTTGAAATGAGCCAGAATAGTGCTCGGATTGCTTGGGAGGAAGATCATCTCCGGGAGTTGTTGGAGAATATGATGCGCGATATCCACGCTTCCTGCGTGGAGTACGGCTCGGAGGAAGGTGGTACCGTAAATTATCTAAAAGGTGCTAACATAGCTGGATTTGTGAAAGTCGCAGATGCAATGCTTAGTTATGGACACGTTTGATATGTGTAACAAAAGGGTAATACAAAATTTGTGTATGTGTTAGGCGCTTAATTAAATTTGCTGGTGATATCTAAAAAACACAGGCTTTTGGTAATTAAGCTAAAGGAATTTGTCATAAGGAAACTTGATAAAATTATATTACGTATGAATTTACCACGGTGACAAAACACGTTATGAATTTTATGTCTTTGGATACAACAAATTTAAGTAGCAGTCAGAGGGGGCCGAAGCGTTTATGTTAAGACTAATTGTAGCACCTATCATCTTTGCGGCGTTTTTCTTTTCAAGTGCATCAGCGAGTGCTCGGCAAAACCATCCTTGTTCTGCAGATGTGTTAGTACGGGCTCCTAGCCTTCTGAAGCACCATCTTCCAGATCTTGGAAGCGATACCGGCCATGGTTTTAGCATTAAAAAACAGATAAGCCAGTTGGCACCAATCAAAAATCCTGCGGATGCGGAACAAAGTCTTGATGTTTTGGAAGCTTGGGCTTTTGTTTACAAAGCTAAGTACCGACTGCGTTTCTATTACGCGAAATTTCCCGAAGAATGCGTACTGATAGGCCAAGAGGTGCTCGAGTACACAAGACTTTAGAATATACTGATGATAAGGGAAAGGCCGTAGTCTGACCTCCATCCAATAATTTACTTGAGATTGGTGGCTTGTTATAGAACTGGCCTGTTGAAGGTTGTTTATACTGTCGGAAACATGACAACATAGTTTGCAGACCTCTTCGAGGATATTTATGGAAGTGTTTGAAAAAATTTACTACGGAAACACTGTCTTACAGTGGTCAACAGCGCTGGGCATTATAATAGCCACTATTCTGATCGGGCGGCTTGTTCTGTGGCTTTCTAAAAATATGGTGCGCAAAGTTGCAGCCAAGACAACGACGCAACTTGATGATTTGCTCATTGAGTCAACCGAGCGGCCGTTGGTTTTCATAATATCTCTGTTTGGTATTTGGTGGGCTTTGAACCATTTAGCGCTAACAGAGCAGGTGCGTGTTTGGATTTCGAATGGCTACGATTTTCTTATAACAATTGCATTCGCATGGATACTGACACGTTTCTTTGACTTGCTCGTGAAAGAGTACATTGAGCCAAAAGTACGAGAGACAGAGACTGACCTTGATGATCAACTGTTGCCGATATTGCGCAAAGGTGTGAAGGCAACTATCTGGGTACTCGCCGTCGTCGTTGGATTAGATAACGCGGGCTATGACGTCGGAGCCCTTTTGGCAGGCCTTGGTATTGGAGGGCTCGCCTTTGCAATGGCTGCAAAGGATACTATTTCGAATTTATTTGGTGGGTTTACTATTTTCACTGATAAACCCTTCACCATTAATGATCGGATTATTGTTGCAGGTGTTGAGGGCTGGGTACGGGAAATTGGTGTTCGATCAACCCGCATACAAAAGCTGGATGGACGAAACGTAGTTATCCCAAACGCTAAATTCTCCGATTCCGTCATCGAGAATGTTTCAGCAGAACCAAGTCGTATGATAAAGCTTAATCTTGGACTTACCTATAGCACGAGTGCAGAACAGATAGAAAAGGCCTTAAGTTTGCTGAGCGAAATCGCTCGGGAGCATAGTGATAAAATTGAGGAAAAAACTAAATTAAGTTTCAATGGATTTGGTGATTTTCATCTAAACATCTACTTTGCCTATTACATAAAACGTGGCGCAAATATTCTCGAAACGCAAACATCAATCAATCTAGATATTTATAAACGTTTTAATTCGGCGGGTCTCGAGTTTGCTTTTCCAACGCAGACTATATATCACAAGCCTGTAGAGTGAACATATGAGGACTGAGGACAGAGAATTGGCAATCTCAAGCGAGACAATTGAGTTATTAAATAAAAGAAAAAGTATCCGAAGATTTTCTGATAAGCCGGTTTCTAATGCCCATCTGGATGCAATACTTGGGGCCGCCACGCGGGCTCCTACATCATCAAATATTCAAGCGTATAGTGTTATCGTAGTAAGGGATAAACAGATTTTAGCTGAGGTTTACCCGGTTGTTAATCACCAAGAGCATGTTTTAAACGCCCCAGTGTTTTTATGTTTTTGTGCTGATTTAACGCGCATGGAGAAGGCCATTATAGCTCGTGGCGGGTCTATGGATAAAAATCCTTTAGAAATCGGATTGGTGTCCAGCATCGATGCATCTTTAGTTGGGATGAGTGCTTACCTATCAGCTGAGTCGCTTGGAATGAGCGGTGTAATGATAGGTGCAGTACGCAACGACCCCAATGAGATTGCAAGAATTCTAAAATTGCCCAATAAGGTTTATGTAGTCTTTGGTATGGTCTTGGGTTGGCCAGCCGAAGCTCCAAAGCAAAAACCGAGAATGGATCCAGGGACCACTATGCATTATGAGGTATATGGAAACCAGATAGATGAGCGAAGCCTTGTCGAAAAACTTGAAAGTTATGACGCCGAACTGGCCAATCACTACACATCTATTCAAAAGGTTACGACACCAGATAGTTGGACCAACGACATAAATAAAAAGTTTGCAGATCCCAGCCGAAAGGATCTGCGTGCTCAACTAAAAATGCGTGGTTTTGATTGGCTATAGGCATTCGATTTTATCTTTTATTAAATTTTTTGTATATTTGAGGGTATCTCTGGAGTCGTAAGAAAGTAATGATCGGCATTTGACTTTGTGATTTATGCAGTTTTAATGAGAACGGAGTGTACGTATGGCCAACGAGGTTCCACTTTTTTCGTCAAAGTTTTATTTCATTCGGCACGGTGAGAGTGTTGCAAATGCAGCACATCAGTTTGCTGGGCAAATAGATGTAGAATTAACTGAGAGAGGTAAGCAAGATGCGACGGATGCCGTTAAATGGATTAGAGATGTAAATATTGGTTCAATTTTTTCAAGCCCATTACAACGGGTTTGGAAAACAGCAGAGCCCGCTGCCGAGGCGTTTGGCTTAGATATTCTTTCCGTTCCTGGCATTATGGAACGCTCGTACGGTGAATGGGAAGGTAAGCCCATTGCCGATTATGACCGCGGAGACAAGCCACCGGGTGGAGAGAGCCCCGCGGAGTTTAATTCAAGGATCATTGCTGCATGCGAAGAAATCGAAGGTAAACAGTCTATTCTAGTTGTTGCACACTCTGGAACATTCCGAGCATTACGTGGCCACCTCTGTGGAATTGATACCACATACGATGTTCTCAAAAATGGTCGGCCAGTTGTGTTTATTCCTCCTCAATCAGGCAACCAGAAATGGACATGTGCTCTGGCTGGTGCTCCGGATGAGAACATGTTCATTGAGAAAAAATAAACAACCGAGCGAAAGGCTATTTTGGTTCTTTCTCGAAGGCTGCATCGATTAACTCTTGCGGAACTTCAATCTCTACACCGGCTCGCTCAGACTGCAAAAGCATCGCAGATCGGCTGTCGCGTTCATCCCAACCGCGATTGCGCGCTTCGGTCATCTCGGCAAGAGTGAGATTTGCTATTCGCATAGGAACCCCTAATTCTTTCCCTAATTCTGTTGCTAACGTCACGTCTTTGTGTGCAAGTTTGAGCGCGAAAGCAGGAGGATCGTATTTATTGCTTAGGAAATGATCGGGAATATTGTCAAATGTGCGCCTGCGTCCCGCTGCGCCTTGACGGACTGCCAGCCAAAGTGCCATCGGATCTAAACCAGCTTTTGTTCCCATGGTGAATACCTCTGCAAAGACAGTCTGCATCATATATCCCGAGCAATTATGAACAAGTTTTGCAATAGCACCCGCGCCAATGGGGCCCACATACATGGCGCGGTCGCCAATCGCATCTAAGACAGTCTTATTTTCATTGAATCGCGCTTCATCACCACCAACCCAAAGTGACATTTTCCCACTTTGCGCTCCTTTTGGTCCTCCGGAAACAGGGGCATCAAAAACGTGAACACCTTTCTGAGCCATTTCATCGTGAACACGTCGAACAGTGGTTGGGGAGTTGGTGGTAAGGTCAAAATAACAGTCTCCCGAAGAGAAACCGCCTATTAGCCCATTCTTGCCCAGAGCCACTAACTCCATTTCTGTCGGTCCGGGCAAAGATGTAAATACTACCTCGCACTGCCGAGCTAAATCTGCTGGCGATTCTGCCCAAATAGCACCTCGAGAAATATGTTCTTCCGCCGCTGCTTTATTAATGTCATGGACGAATAACTCGTGTTTTGCCTTCAAAAGATTGAAAGCCATCGGTCCGCCCATGGTACCAAGCCCTATGTATCCAACTTTCATGATATACTTACCTCAACAATGTTAAATCAATCCGATGTTCGTTAATCAAATGAGGTGGTATAACAGGTTACTTGGTCCCGCAAGAGGCCACAGCACCTAAAAGGTTCATGAGTCAAAATCGTAGTACGAAATCCCCGCCCGTCGAAGGCGAAGAAGAGGTTCTGCCGGCTAAACGGCGGTTGCTGGTTGCACTCGCCATAATACCTGCAGGGGCCATGCAGGGCACCGACACATTTGCTGTTTCTGTCGCGCTTCCCACAATGATGGGAGCAATGTCAGCTACCATAACTGAGATTTCGTGGGTACTGACGTCTTACTTAGTGGCTGGAGCAATATTTACGCCTTTATATGCATGGATGTGTCGAAAGTTTGGACGGCGTTTTATGTTTATAATTGTCGTCTGTGGTTTCATGGGCTGCGCAATAATGGTTTCTCAATCAACGAGCCTTTATGAAGTTATTTTCTATCGCTTCTGCCAAGGTTTCTTTGGGTCAGGTTTGAATCCATTAACTTATCAGGTGGTGCTTGCTACATTTCCAAAAAATCAGCAAGGGCCGGCTTTTGGGTGGCTTCAGACAGGAAGGATGAGTGCGGTAGTTATTGGCCCTATAATTGGGGGTGTATTAACCGAAATGTTCGGTTGGCGAACTGTGTTCCTCATGAATGTACCACTCGGAATAATAGCTTTAACACTTCTTTTAACAGTAGTGCCTAAAGATAAACAATTAGACCCTAAACCATTTGATTTCTTCGGTTTTGTTATTCTCAGCATTGGTATAGCTTGCCTGCAATTATTGCTCGACCAGGGGGAAAAGAATGATTGGTTTTCCTCTACAATTATTACTGGTTATGCAGTTGTGGCTTGTAGTGCTTTTTATGTTTTTCTGATACACGCAATAACGGCTCGCCAACCGTACCTTAATCTGACGCCTCTTAAAAACCGCGAGTTTGTTCTCGGAATTACTATCGACTTTTTTGTGAACATTCTTTTTTTTGGGTACATGGCTCTTTTGCCAGCGGTAATGCAACGAATAATGGAATTTCCGGTCCTAATGATTGGACTGGTGATGGTCAATCGCGGTGTAGGCACCATGTTGAGCTCGCTTTGTGCCGGATATCTCCTAATGAGGTTTAGCCCAAGACCGCTTATTTTTTTCGGTAGCCTGATAGTTTGTCTTTCAACTTGGATGTTAGCGGGTTTACCTCCTGACTCAGAGCAATGGAGGCTTGCAGTCGCTGTCTTCTTGCAGGGATTCGGGATGGGTTTCATAAATACACCTTGCGAAACAGCAGCCTTCAAGACGGTGCCACCCTCGCTCCGTCCTGATGCTACAAGTCTTTTCACAACAAATCGAAGAATCGCTGCTGGAGTGGGCATAGCGTTCATCGTTACTCAGCTTGTTGCAAGTACTCAAGATGCACGTTCAAATTTGACGCAAAATGCAAGCTATTATAATGAGGTATTAAAACATTACGCGCTTCCCGAAAGCTGGAGTATGGACAGTTTGGAAGGTATCGCTAATTTAGAGCGGATCATAAATAAACAAGCAGAATTTATTGGATACCTGCACGACTTTCATATTCTAACAATTTGCACAATATGTATTTTACCTCTAGCGCTTCTTATGCGTGTTGGGTCACATGATAAATAGTGAATTAAACTGTTGGCTAAAGTTCTATTTTAAAAAAAGTACATTGATAAAATAGTTACAGAAAAATTGGAGTGAGAAATATTCTCAAAGTCATCAAAAATTCCAATCTTGGACAAAGGTATACAAAGGTTGTATTTACTCTCTTCGGTACCTTGTAATAGGCCAGTGTAATAGGCCAGTCGGATTTGTTCTGTGGAAATATTTTATGAGTGTTTTACCCTCTGGGATGCTTGAAGCGAAACCATGACAACACTGTTTCCAGTTTTACTATCTGGTGGTTCAGGCACAAGACTTTGGCCGTTATCCCGATCGTTACATCCAAAACAGTTTCTTCAGCTGGCAGGCGATAAGACTATGCTGCAGCAAGCGGTGGAGCGCTTGGCCAGAATTGATAACTCCACGCAGCCCCTTGTCATAGGCAATAATGATCATCGGTTTATAATCGCAGAGCAACTGCGCGAAATTGGTGTAACACCAGCTGCGTTATTGCTCGAACCAGTTGGCCGAAACACCGCGCCGGCTGCGGCATTAGCAGCACTATTTGCCACTCAGCATGACTCAGAAGCAGTGACTTTATTAATTCCCTCAGATTTATTTATTGCAAACGAACCGGCTTTTTTTTCTGGCCTAGAGCATGCTGCTGAGATTGCCAAAGCGGGAAGGCTGGTGACTTTTGGTATTAATCCTGATCGTCCCGAAACTGGCTTCGGCTATATACGTAAGGGTAGCCCCCTATGCAAAACAAACCATGGTTTCGAAGTAGCAGCCTATGTCGAAAAACCCGATGAAAAAACGGCAACTGATTATGTTAAATCGGGTGGATATCTCTGGAATAGTGGCATGTTTGTATTTCGTGCCGATATTATGTTGCAAGAAATCAGAAAGTTTCAACCCAAAATGTTTAATCTTTGTGAGGAAGCATTTTCAAATCTGTCTGCTGACATGGATTTTTTACGGCTTGATGCAAATATCTTCAGCCAAATTGAGGCAGACTCAATCGATTTTGCAGTAATGGAGAAAACAAAACTCGGCGCTGTTGTGCCTTTAGATTGCGGGTGGTCTGACCTTGGGTCATGGTTTTCTCTCTGGCAGCAGGGTGATTCAGATTCTGATGACAATGTGATTTCCGGTGATGTTATAGCGGAGTCGGTGAATGGATCTTACCTCCATAGTGAAAGTGGGCCACTTATTGCTGCGATGGGCTTATCAGATATGGTAGTTGTGGCGACAAGAGATGCGGTGCTTGTGGCGCCAAGAGACCAAGCTTATGAGGTCCGTAACCTGGTAGACCGTTTAAGCCGAGATGGTCGAAACGAAGTTAATATGCCAAGCCAAGTTTATAGGCCATGGGGTAGCTATCAGGATATCGACTCAGGTCCGCGGTTTAGAGTGAAGCGAATCATAGTGCGCCCTGGTGGACAACTCTCTCTACAACGTCACAAGTTTCGAGCCGAGCATTGGGTTGTTGTTAGAGGTGAAGCCAAAGTCACAAGAGGTAATAATTCGATGACATTGGGACCTGACCAGTCGGTTTACATTCCTATCGGTGAAGTCCACAGGCTGGAAAATAAAAGTGATCAGGCATTGCACATTATCGAAGTGCAGACCGGCGAGTATGTTGGCGAGGACGATATTGAGCGGTTGGAAGATGTTTATGGCCGAAGCTGAATAATTATGGTTTCAGTTCCCCATATTGTTGCAGATATTTCAGCAAACGGGTTTGGGCATCTTGCGCAAATGGCTCCAATACTCGATTGTTTGGCGGGTGATCGTGAGATCCGAATAACGCTTAGGACAGAAGTTGATCCTGCGATTTGTCGTCAATTCTTGCAAATTCCATTTGAGTTTGGTCCTGCACCAAATGATCCTAATATGCGCATGAAGGGTCCGTTAGACGTCGACTCTGATGGGTTATTTGAGGATTATAAAGTACTGTTTAATGAATGGGATGAGGTTGTGTCGAGAGATGCGCAAATCCTCAAGGAATTACGCGCAGATGTTGTTTTGACAAATATTGCTGTTCTGAGTGTAGCTTCCGCAAAAGCCGCAAGTTTACCCGTAGCAGCCATTTGTTCGCTAAATTGGGCAGACGTATTTGCTACATACTGCGGAACTAGCGGAGTTGCAGGACACATATGTAATCATATGAAACAAACTTACGATAAAGCAACCAAGTTTATAAAGCTTTCTCCCCATATGGAAATGGGCTGGCTTTCCGATTGTTGTTCAGTAGGCCCTATAGCCCGTCAGGGACGGGATATTCGGAATGAATTGGAAAGGTTGAAGCCGTCTCCTCATTATGTGTTAGCTTCCATGGGAGGAATACCGGGCATGCATGACATGATACCCTTGCCTGAACTTGATGATGTCGTTTGGATCGTGCCCCCGAATTGGGATGATTTAAGGACAGATTGGCTATCTCGAGGCAACATTAACGTACCGTTTATCGATTTAATGAGGTCAGCTGATCTGCTTGTAACCAAGGCAGGATACGGAAGTGTCACGGAATGTGCCGTAAACTCGACCCGTTTGATATACACTGAGCGCTCAGGCTGGTGCGAAAATCCTGTATTAGAGAAATGGATAAAAGATAATTGTACTGCATGCAAAGTTAATCGGGATACCATGCAATTGGGCAATTATGGAGAAAGGCTCAAATGGTTACTTAGCGAACCTATTAGATCTCCATTCACTTGTTCAGGTGCTGGACAGGCCGCAGCGATAATATCAAAATTATTTTGAATCAGTTATAACGTTAATATCACCGTATTGAATACTGAGAATGAATATTACAAAGGAGCTCGAGGGTAATTTTGTGTAGGTGAGGTATTCTTTGATCCTAATTGGCCGGATACACTTCCACATCTGGCAGTGGGAATATCAACTTTCCTCCATTATTTATAAAAGCTTGCTCTCGTTCTACAAATTCATTTCGAAAATGCCACGGAAGAACGAGGTAATAATCGGGTTTCTGCGCCCGGGATTTTTCTTCAGAGATGATTGGAATATTGGTACCTGGTGTTCGGTGACCAAACTTCCATTCATTACGTTCTGATGCAGCATCAATTAAATTCCGGTCTATACCGAAGAGTTGAAGTAGCACATTACCCTTGGTAGATGCACCGTATATGTGGACTGTTTTGCCAGCGGCTTTCACGCTTTTAAGAACTTTTAAAAGCTTTCTCCCAACTTCGTCTACACGTGCATGAAAAGCCCTGAATGTCTGGGGTTCATCGAGCATGGCGTCCGCCTCAAGTTTTCTAATTCTCGAAAGAGCTATTTCATTGGTAAAATGCTGACTTTTTGCATGACAAATAAAAACTCGAATGGAGCCCCCATTCATCGAGTTGGTTTCAGCATCGAATACCCTCAATCCAGCTGTTTCGGCAGCATACTGGATTTGTTTAAGGCAGTAATAACCTAAGTGTTCATGGCAAATACTATCAAAAGAAAGATCCGAGACCAATAAGGGTAGGTATGATTGTTCCATTACCCAAATACCATCCGTTTCGAGCACTGAGGCGACATCAGCCGTAAACCTGGCAGGGTCCGGAACATCATAAAAGACGGCAATAGAACTAATTGCTTTTGCTTTTTTAGTTGGACTAACTGATTCAAAAACATTTTGTGAGAAAAAATCTGATGAAAGATATGCGCCATTTGGGTAGTAAGACCTGTATTGTGCGACAGTTGGGTCTATTCCGACCAAATTCAGTTTTTTTTCAGTATAACTGCGTAGTAGTGTTCCATCATTGCTCGCTATATCAAGCACAGTGTCGTTAGGCCTAATTTTTACGTGAGACTCAATTTGTTGCGTTATGCCAGCTAGGTGGTCTCGCATTGTTTGGTTAACGCCTGATCTGTAGCCGTAGCCTCGTCGATACAAATCATCTGGATCGTAGTCATGAGTAAGTTGTGTGAGTTTACATTTCTGACATTGAGCAAGGGTTAGTGGCACCAATTCTGCATCGGGCTCATTTGGGCCCGGAAAACGAGTGGAGAGAGCCTGGATGCCAAAATCAAATACGGTTTCAAGTGTTTTTGAACCGCAAAGGCGACAGCACGTGATTTTAGTTATTTTCATCTAGGCCTTCTTTCCGCTTTAGCCTCTTGACAAAATCTATGGCCCTTTTTGCTAACGGCGCATCAATTATCGGCGCGCTCAAAACTTGATTATCATTCTCCCCTTGGAATTCGGATTTTGAGTTTATGGCATCTGCAACTTCGCCAACCGTGATGGCTTCATTTGCTCCGAGGTCCATCACCCCGGTGCGATCTAGGTTGCATCCAATCCATTCTCCTATCCATCCAATCGGGGCAAAACAATAGCGACTATTACGTGCAACAAAAACTGTTTTATTTTGTAGAATATCAATTAGAACTCCCTTATCGAGACCATTGCCATACATTGGCCCCAATCGTAATATGAGGTTGTCGCCATACTCAACTAGCTTTTCTGCAGATGCCTTATTTCGTCCATATACCGTGTTAAGTTGGCTACGTGCTGAAATTGAGCTGATTTGTATCATCTTTCCCCAATTCCAATCATTAACCAATTTGAAAGTTTTTTCTGTCGTTTCAGAAAAGTCTCGTTCTGGCGCCTGCTGGGCCCAGAAGCGTTTGGAGGGCATGGCTGCATTAATGAGGATGTCGTAGTAGCCATCAATACGCGCTGCTTCGTAATTTGATCGGGTTACCGCAATAAGATCAAAATCGTGATTTGCAATCAAGGCTTTGGCTATAGAACTGCCTACGAAACCATTTGCTCCAATGAGGGCTATTCGACGCATTGAGAAAACTTAGTTGTCTACGCGTATTATGGGTGGATCTGAATGGTCCCAACGATGAGTGAGCATTGCAATTAATGTCATGTCCGTAATTGCGTAGACGGTATGGTAGACATTAGTTTCTGTTCTTGTGCAAACTCCTTTGCTTAAATGAATAAACTCCTCACATTCAGGATCTTGGGGGTCCTCACGAGTAACTAATACTCCGGAACCATCTGCAACTAATAAATATTCTATAAAATGTGGATGATAATGAAAACCACGAGTTTTGCCTGGCCTAAAATATAGCATATTAAATTCAACAATTGGTTCGGGTGGCACCCATGTGAAGATACCACCGCGGCCATCCCTCACCGTGTCCAGATTACAGGTTGGACGAAGGATTTCTACTTTGCCATACGGCCTATTAAACTCTTTATTGGGCTTTACTTTTGCCATAAGCTATCCATCTAAACCGTTCAAACAAATCACGCAAGTGAAGATAATAGGCTACCGTGTAGGCGTGGCAACTAATTCTACACGCTTTCGCTATTGCGTGACCACTAGCTATTGGCTAGTAAAAGCCGATAATGCTAGCTATGCAAAAAAATCCGTCTATTAAGGCGATGATAGTAGGTAGCGCAGGCCAGGATGGATACTATCTTGGACGCTCGCTACTGCGCGATGGTGTTGAGATTGTCGGAATTACTCGATCAGGCGTTCTGCTACCCTGTGAAACAAAGATACGACCATTTTGTCTGCTTGACTCCGACTCCGTGTCATCGCTTATCAAAGAAGTCAAACCCGAACAAATCTATTATCTTCCGGCATATCATCAGTCTTCTGAGACTAAACTAGAAAATACAAATGTATCGTTAAAACATAGTATAGATATTCATATTGTGGGTTTGACTAACTTCCTAGATGCGATGCGAAGTTGGAGTCCGAACGCTCGCTTATTTTATGCTGCATCCTCACACGTGTTTGGGGACCCTATTATTGTTCCGCAGACCGAAGAAACCCCGTTCCGGCCCATTAATGTCTACGGGATAACAAAAGCGGCAGGCATTGAGTTGTGCCGTCTTTACAGAAAACAACATGATCTTCATTGCTCCAGTGGCATCCTCTATAATCATGAATCTCCAAGACGGTCGCCTGATTTCGTTGGCCGGAAAATAATCAAATCAGCAGTAGCAATCAAAAAAGGCAAACTTGATAAATTAAAGCTTGGTGACCTTAGTGCAAGAGTGGACTGGGGAGCAGCAGAAGATACTGTGGAGGCAATGCGAGCTATCCTTAACCTGGATGCAGCTGATGATTTTATTGTGGCCAGTGGGGAAACGCATTCGATTGGTGAATTTGTTGAAATTGTTTTTAATGATCTGAAATTGGATGCCAATAAATATGTCGAAGTGGAGCCCAAGCTTATAAACAAAGGCAGTCGAAAACGAACATTAGTCGGGTCGTCAGCTAAGCTCAAAAAAGCTACTGGATGGTTGCCGCAAAAATCCTTTGAGCAAATCATTCTAGATATGATTGCTGCTGAACTCGCTGGGGAGATTTGATGAGAATGGCTAATCGCATACTTATCTTTCTGCCGACTTACAACGAGGCTGGTCATGTAAAAGAAATGAGGGATCGGATAAAAGCAATTCGTGTGCCAGCAGACATAATGTTTCTCGATGACAACTCTACGGATGGGACGGGCGATATTATCGATTGTTTTGCAGAGGAAGATACAACTATATCGGCCGTGCACAGGCCTGCAAAGAGTGGAATAGGAGGGGCCCATTTGGAAGGCATAAAACGTGCCTATGATATGGGCTATGATACCCTTATAACTATGGATACTGACTTAGTTCACAAACCGGAGGATATCCCGACATTTTTGGATGCTAGTAATGCCTCAGACATCGTTATAGGCACTCGCTTTGAACTAAAGAACAGTCTTGCCGAGTGGAATTTTTTTAGAAAGGTTCTTACACACCTTGGTCATTTAATGACAAGATTGCTATTGCGCCACAACTTTGACGCAACAGGTGCTTTCCGTGTTTACAGGTTAGACCGTATTGATCGTCGCGTGTTTGATCTTGTTAAAGCATCTGATTATGAATTTTTCTTTACTAGTCTTACAATTTTGCATTTGAACAGCTACACAATCACGGAAGTTCCGATCGAACTACCTGGTCGGGTTTACGGACACTCAAAGATGAAAATTCGCCACATGATAAAAAGCGTATTGCTAATGTTCAAGCTTAGCTGGCTACGTCTGTTCAAACGAAGGTTACTTATAATTAATAAATCAGATCCCCAGTTTAATGACGCTGATATCTAATACATGTAGTCGACGTATCTCATGGTGTTAGAGATTTGATCGTGGGATGTAAGTTCTCCAGACATTATCTTTTGAATGACGTTTCTGAGAGTTTGAGCACTTACGCGGCGATCGAGATCTACCCGCTTATTCTGATTAGGTAATTTAATAATAAGTGGCACTCGGTTTTTCGTATCGTAACCCCATTCTGCGTAATCCTTACGTCCATTTCCAACTTGGCTGCCAACATTTCCTGTGTCCGCTGTCAAGATGACTGCAGTTTCGTCCCATAGCCCTGAGTCTTCTAACGTTTTACGTAGATCACCAATGACTTTATCTAGAAAGACAATGCTGTGAAAATAATTGATGGGATTATCCTCATTCTCATACATGTACTCTTTTTTTATGGAATTCCAAATATTAGGCGCGTGGGGTATAAATAAATGTGAGTATAGAAAAGATATATTTCTGTCTTTTGCCATTTTTTTTAGTGAATCAATATTTGATAATTTTAAATGTATACCCCAATGACTATTAAATACTGGTCTATCCTTGAATAATACTTTACGTATCGGAGGAACTTGCCATAAAGTGTGCGAAATTACGTCATCAAGACGGTTAAAGACGGTTTTATATTCGTAGTCAAATGGATGGTCGTCGATAATGCAGCGTGAAATGAACTGTGGAAAAATTCTACATACTGGATGAAAAGCCGTCGCAACTACGCCCGTGTTGTAACCTGCAGCGTGCGCATCAGAAAAAATGGTTGATTGGTGATTCCAAATACGCGGGTAGTACTCGGCCGCATACTGAGTTAGGAGGCGATCACCTCCAATACGTTTTGCGTAATCTATGCGATGTCCGCTTAGGATGCTTGGAATAGCTGTAAACGTTTTTGAAGAAGCACGCGCAACATTATGCCCATTAAACGCTATGTTAGTGAGCTTATCGATGTTGGGTGTTTTTACAAAATCTGGATGCTTGATGAAGGTGTAATGATAATCCCAATAGTCGAAAAATATCAGGATCACCCTTGGTCCGGTAGGCTGTGCATTTTTGAGCGGTGCTAACGATCTGTCGGAATGCATGATGCTCGCCCTTGATGCGTCAATCTTTTGATAAGCCACATATGCATTCATAGACATGAGAATCCCGAAGGGCGCAGTGACACTTATTATTAAACGAATAAATCGTAAGGCATTGCTGCTGCGTGTGAGGGCAAGTGTTGTTAGGATTGCAACGGAAACTGTAAAAACTGCCAAGCCTTCAAATACCCAGGCATTATTAATACGCGCATGCCCAGAAGGCGGGAAAATAACATACCAGGTTATGGCAAGGGCGCCTGCAAAAGTAGGAATAATAAATATGTTTACTGCTAAAGCATACAATTGTGGTTGTTTTTTTCGTGTGGCATGGAAAAGTAAAAAAAGAATAACAGATATGCCAAAACCCCAAAGTAGCGCAGCAAAATAGTCAACATGGTCAAATATCTGGGAAAGCTCGTAAAAATGCTCGATGAATTTTTGGTCCAATGGCATTCCATTGCGAGCAAAAGCAATAAACCAAAATGGCAATAAAACCAAATTGCCTAACGCATAAGCAAGAACCACATCACTGCGCCAGTTAGGCGCGAAGTCTTCTGTCAAATGTTTTTCGGAATTGGTGTTCGGCATGGTTTCATTGTTTTTTATTGGGGTCAGCAGATGTTTAGTCAATGATTATAGGCGTATCATACATCTTTTTTTGGCTTTGTATCGGCGTCGTCTTTTTTAATTCTGTTGAAAATATTGCGAATGAACTCTTTAATTCGGCTCAGGTAAAACATCGCTCCGACCCCCACAGCAGCTAGCATCTGCAAAAATAAGCTGCCTGAGCCGGGATCGACGTAGGCTTGAGCGGGGCTGGATAAAAGCATCAAAAGCCCGACTAAGTATATTTTATTCTTCACGGTGATCTCCGTAGCCGTTGCTGGTCGCTGGGTTGTTTCCTTACAACCTATCTCGTAATTTAGTAGGGTAACAATCTATCTTGTTATTTAATAGGTTAACAGGAGAAACTAGTGCCTTCGAGCATGTTCAAACTATTCCACCTTAATTTCAGAAATATTTTTTAATAGCCACTCTGCCGCAACTTTAGCGCTGTTGCCAACGTTGTATACATATGTTTCTGGTGAATGAGTGTAACCACCAGGTTTATTCCTTGCGATTAATTCCCGCGCCACTTGCGCTACTTCACAAAACCGGTCTTGCGACAGGATTGCGCCAATGGTGTTGCGGATTATGTCTTCAAGTGGCAGGTTTTCGTAATTTTCATAATCGATATTTTTTACTTTACGCTCTGTATCAACAAATAAAACTGGTTTGCCGTATCCAAGTGCATATTCTAGAGCCGCGCCAGACCAATCGCTTAACATCAAATCTGCTTGCATAAGTGATTTCGTCGAAGTTACATCTCGCTCTTCATTAAATGCAGGGTGCTCATCAAACAAATTTATAGTTTTATCGAAGCAAGGTCCTGCGCGCTTCAAGGTTTCAGGATGGGGCCGGAGGATGACTTCAAATCCTTCGTTTAAAAGATTACCAATTAACCCGCATGCCTTTCCTGTTTCGATTAGACCTTGTGGCCCCCAAGTTGGCGCAATCAGAATTGTTTTTGACACGGTTTCTTTTGAAAAATGCGGTTGGGCCTTATTTGGCGGTTCCGAGATGATTTCATCCAACCGACCGTATCCGTGTTCGATGAGTTGTTTTGGTGGGAGGTTATAGATTCTTTCGGTTTCTCGAATTTCAGCAACGTGGTGGGGACCTGCGCAAAAGATGGTATCGTAATTGTCGAATGCGCGTTTGTTATAAATCATGTGGGTACTGACAATTGAGTGAAACATGTATACGTAATGAACTGAAAATTTTGATCGTTTGAGCTCTGAATTTCCCAAATCCGGCACTGTGAGGACGAATATCTTTGCTTTCAGCAATTGAAACCACATATTTCTGAATAAACCTTCACCTATGCAAATTCCTTCAACATTTGGTATCGGGTCAGTGTATCCCGGGTCTTTCGGGTCTGAAGTGACGTAAGTGATTTGTTGACCAAGCGTGACAGCTAAATGACGAATTATGGAACGAAAATGTGCCCAGTAAGCGGTGCCTTCTGAATAGAAAACGATTTGCCGGTGCGAACTTGGAAGCTTGAGTAGCTTTCGAAATGCTTTCAGATCTTTAAAAAATCTCATATTTTATTTTGATTTGTGTGATTGATCTATTCCCCACAAGGCTATTATCAAAGCTGTATCAGCGCAACCTGTAACAGCAGCAAAATGAGGGCGGTCACTTAAAGGTTGTCGGAGGGTAAATTGACCGAAACAAAAAAAAACATTTGGATAATTTTTACGGAGCATCCTCTTTGTACTATTTTTGCGGTAGCTATTCTGGTGCGAAGCATGAATATATTTCACCTCTCAATCAGTGGAGGTGATTTCGTAATAGAGGACTCATTCTTTTTGACTTTCTCCAAAGAGTGGGCGCGTGCTTTCGGATTGATGGAGGGAATTCCAGCAGGGGTTGCTTATGTAGAAAGAGTGCCTGGCTATCCGCTGTTGGTAGCCTTAATGCAAGGGGTGGGATTAAGTACCCCAGTCTTTATAGCAACAATAAATTCGTTTTTCGACAGTATCACGTGCGTTATCCTTGGGTTGCTTGGGTGCCAATTGAATCGACGGGTTGGACTTGTCGCCGGGCTTTTGTCAGCTTTTTGGCCCAATTTGATCATCCACAGTAGCTTAGTTCTTAACGACACACTTTTTGTTTTATTGTTTGCAGGGTTGTTGTATTGGGCAGCTAAATTTCTCGCCACACCGAGTCTAAAAGCCGCTATTATTTCTGGAATTTTAGTTGGTCTAGCCGTTTGCACTAGGCCTATTGCTCAATTTTTAGTGCCTGTACTTGCAATCGCCTTAGCTGGTATTTCACACTTTCACGGCGTCAGCAAACGGCGTGTTGCACTGCTTGTTTTTGTGTTTTTCTTGCCGACTGTGCTTACTCTTCTACCTGTATATACGCATAATCTACTCAAGTTTGGTAGCTTGAGCTTGAGTGCCCAAACTGGGACACATCTAGCCTACTGGGTTTTGCCGCCCGTGAAAAAGTTTGAGACTGGAGTGTCGTTTGAAGAAACAAAAGCAAAGATCCGTAAATCTTACAAGGCTGAACTCAAACGCCGGGGCGGCGATGAGTCTAATCCATTCGATGTAAATAACATCTTAACTGGCGTTGCGTTATCAGAGCTTCGAAAAAGTTCAGCTGTCGCTATTGCAACAGCATGGCTAAAAGGTATGGTCCTCAATATTGCAACCCCCGCGGTGCTGATTGATACAAGGGTCCGTTCTTTTTCGGATCAAAGCTTTTACGAACTAGAGGCCCCAAATTTCGTTAGAAAGGTGTTGCAGTATCTTGAAAAGAGCAGCCCGTTATATCTTTTTTTCTTCTTCGTCGGCGCATTTGGGAGTTTTTTATCGTTAATCTTTAGTATTTATGGTCTCTTCATCTTACATAGTCTGCGACCGTGGGCAGCTATTTTTGCAACGCTTGCTGTGTTTTATTTTTTACTCATCAATGGACCGGTAGCCTCGCCCAAATATCGCTTGCCCATTGAGCCGGTAATAATTATCTGCGCGTCTTTGGGTTTGGTGCAAACTTGGAAAAAAATGTTGTTACGAAAAAACAAGCATGAATGAACAAGAAATAATTCTTGCCAAAATTAATTTCGTTGCATTTTTAGTGCTGACATTATTCCTAATGGCCTAGTTGAAAAAAAGATGCGGTCTAGCAACCATATTATTAAGGAATTCGCTTATGCATTCCCAAGCGATCGGGTGAAGGTGTCCAACCGTGCGGAATAGTACTTCGAAAATCTTCTTTTACCGATCCATTCCAGAAATGCTCCTGCCTACGCTGCGCGGGTCACGATTACGGAATTGGCCACTTTCTACGGATTGAAAAAAGCTTGCTGTCAGTTGGTTGAAAAGAGTTTGCTCCTCAAGATTGATAGCGTGACCTGATTGAGGCAAGACACTTAGCCACGCTGATGGAATCATCTTCTTCATCCAAATATTTGGTTCGATGCATGGGTCATCTTCATCACCTGTCATTAAATGACAAGGTATGATTAGCTCTTGGAGCTTTTCTTGGAGCTCATACACCGAGGGTCTTCTGCCCTGAACTCCCAAAAAAGTGTTTGCAGAACCCAGCGGCGAATGCTCATAAAAACGTTGGACGAAGGCCTCATATCCATGGGGGTCCTTGTTTTTGAATTGCACCCTCGTGGGGCCCTCCACATAATTTTTTCCAGCGTTTGTCATTCCATTCTCGAGAAAATCTTGAGCTATTTCTGTAGTTTCTTTCGTCCATGATTTTTTATCGCTTCCGGAACCATATCCACACCCTGCAACGGTTATTGACAGTGACTTTTGAGGATAATTGAGCCCGAAATGAAGAGATGCGAAACCCCCCATTGATAAACCAACTATGTGTGCTCTCTTCAACTGAAGGTGCTCGTGAATGACATGCACGTCATTCATCGCACGTTTCTGACTGTACATTTCCCAGTTTTTCGGCACTTCAGAAGGAGGATAGCCTCGCGCATTGAACAAAATGCACTTATGAGTGCGGGCGAAATATTGAACTTGCGGCTCCCAAGAGCGAAGGTCATCTGCAAATTCATGAATGAAGATAATGGGCGTTCCATCGCCCACCTCTTCATAAAACAGTTTTACTCCGTCATCTGTATTGGCATATGGCATCCAATTATCCTTTGGGATTATGAGAGTTTTTGCGTAAGGTTATGATTATAAAATTTAACGGGCGTTTTTGATTACTTTTATTTAGCGGAAATACATCAAAAATCGCCTTCAGTATAATTTCAACTATAATTTTTTTAACGGCTATAAACTCGTCAATTTTGTTTTACCCTTATTCTCAATTTGGTGTTGCGGCTACACATCCTCGTACGTTTAGAAATATTAAAGAGGGTGCGTTTAAATTTCACAAAATAGCCTTCCCAACGCATTTTCTGCTGGTTTTAAAGCATTAATGTTGTATGGAAAAAAAAGAAACTGAAATATTATAAGGTTTTATGGTATTTTGATGAGATTGGCGCTAACAGATTATTTTCCCCGGTTGTTTGCTTGCGGCGCCGACATTAAGTTGGAATATCGCTCCGGGGGCCAATTTTATAAGGAAGAATAATGCGGTTTGTTACTTTTGAATCGGAGGGACTACCAAAACTTGGTGTGCGTCTCGGTGACGAAGTCGTTGATTTATCCAAGGCCGACCCAAGTTTGCCAAACACATTATTAGCGGTGCTCGAGGCCGATAACGGTATTTTTGAGGAGGCAAAAGTAGCGGCTGAGAAATCCCGCGAGCGATTGCATGTTGATTCCATCAAATTCTTCCCAGTAATTCCTAGGCCACCGAAAATAATTTGCATTGGGTTAAATTATGAGGCTCATGCGGCAGAGGGTGGCCATGATAGTCCAAAGTACCCCTCATTTTTTATGCGTGGGGCAACCAGTTTAACTGGACATAAACAGCCAATAATACGGCCGAAAATTTCTGAGACACTGGACTATGAGGCTGAGTTGGTCGCTGTTATAGGCAAACGTAGTGGCAGGCATATGTCTCGCGAGGAGACACTGGGTCTTGTAGCTGGGTACTCAATATTTAATGAGGCTTCAGTTCGTGAATGGCAACGTAAGACTCAACAATATTGCATAGGTAAAAATTTTGATAACACTGGTGCATTCGGGCCCGATTTTATAACCGCTGATGAAGTACCACTTGGTGGGGCTGGGCTCTCTATCCAGTCACGGCTTAATGGTCAGGTCATGCAAAACGACAACACTTCAAATATGATATTTGATATCGCCGAGGCATTAATGTTGCTTACCCAATGCTTAACTTTGGAGCCGGGTGACATTTTAGTCAGTGGGACACCTTCTGGCGTAGGCCACGCGCGCCAGCCGCCAGTTTGGATGCGTAACGGCGATACGATTGAAGTAGAAATTGAGGGATTGGGAGTGCTTCAGAACTCAATTGTTGATGAAGAATTGCTGTAACGTTTCTTTAGGGCTGATCACGTTAAACTCTGCAAAAAAAGTGTATGTGTGACTTAGGATACCGTTTGGGATTAGGTGCATAATCAAACCGGGGTTTAACTTCCCGAGAATGCATTCGTTTTCTGATATAAAGTCGGCTAATTAGATGCTCTAGGCGCAACTAGCTTTTTATTTAGCTAAACTGCAAGATGGACGAAACCACAGCAAATATTTTCTAAAAATATCATTTGTGCAGCGAGTAAAGAATTATGGATTACACAATGCTTGGCGATACCGGACTAAAAGTAAGCGTGGCAGGGCTCGGCTGTGGCGGCAATAGTCGGTTGGGAATGCGCGTTGGGAAAACAGAAGCCGAGTCAGTGAGGCTTGTCAAAGTTGCCTATGATCTTGGCGTAACGTTTTTTGACACAGCAGAGTCTTACAAAACAGCACCGATATTGGGAAAAGCGTTGAAAGAATACGATCGTCAAAAGTTTGTGATATCCACCAAATGTAACATAGGTAACGCAAATTCACCCCGGAAAGGTAATGAAGTAATTAAGAAACTTGAGAATGGACTTAAGGAACTTCAAACCGACCATGTAGACATTTTGCATATGCATGGCGTGCATCCAACTCGGTACGAGCAGGTCATGCAAGACATAGTGCCAGCTCTAGAAAAGGCCAAAAGTGAGGGTAAAGTGAGATTCCTCGGAATTACGGAAACATCTCCGAATGACCCTACACACAAGATGTTGACGCAAGCTGTTAATGATGAGGTTTGGTCAGTGGTAATGCTAGGCTATAATATGATGAACCAAACCGCGCGTAAGAAACTTTTCCCGCATATTTTGAAAAAAAAAATGGGGACACTATTAATGTTTGTAGTGCGCAATATTTTCAGTCAGCCTGAATATTTACGAAAGACGGTCAGAAAATTAGCTGATGAAGGAAAATTGCCCTATGTCATGACAAAAAAAGAAAACCCGTTAGATTTTTTAATTCATGAATGTGGGGCTAAAAGTCTTACTGATGCAGCTTACAGGTTTGTGCGTCATGAACCTGGTGTAGATGTTGTTCTTTTTGGTACGGGCACCGAGAAACACCTAAGAGAAAATATAGAGTCCATTAATCGGGGACCATTGCCTGCTGACGATATTGAGAAGCTTCATGAGACTTTTGGTGGCCTTGTAGGTATTGGTTTTGATTTGCCAGACAAAGGTTCGAGCATAGGCGTTATTAAATAAAAACTTATAGATCTTTCACCTAAATTATCATAAGCGCGTGATTATGCCGCAGTTTTCCGTTTTCCAATATTCTTTAGCAAAATCAATACCCTGTCACTAATTGTCCTAATAAAATGGTTGGTAATTCAACTGGCAACTTGATACCGTTGAGGTATTTAACTAGCTTAAAAGTATTCCGCCTAAAAAAAAGGCAAATGGTAAATAGATTGAGCTTACTGCAGGTCGCCGATTTCCGGTTAGGTTTTAAGTGCAACGATAGTTCAAAAACCTAAAGCTAAGGGAAATGTAAATAACTGCGGTTTAAAGCATAGAAAAGCTCTTTTTAAAGCCTCGCACACGCACCGATGCTAGGTTTAAGGCTTGTTTACAATGGAGGATTATGAAGTTGTCTTACCGAGACCATCGTAACATAAAGGGGTTCCCAAAATCCCAGGGTCTCTATGACAGCCGTAATGAACACGATGCCTGTGGCATCGGGTTCGTCGCTAATTTGAAGAACAAAAAAAGTCATAAAACGGTTCAACAAGGTTTACAAATCTTAAGTAACATCACACATCGAGGAGCTGTTGGTGCGGACCCAAAGGCGGGCGACGGGGCAGGCATCCTTATTCAAATACCGGATGAGTATATGCGAGCTGAATGTTCCGGGTTGGGTTTCGATTTGCCGGTGGTTGGTGAATACGCTGTGGGAGCAATATTCCTGCCGCAAAACGATAATTTGCGTAAAGTATGCGAACAAATCGTTGAAAAATATGTGGCTGCAGAGGGACAAAAACTGCTCGGTTGGCGCGACGTCCCCGTAGACAACAGCGGTCTTGGGTATTCAGTAAAACCCACCGAGCCCCGCATCCGGCACGTATTCATCCAGCTAGGTGAGGGGTTTAAAGATACGAATACGTTTGAGCGTAAACTTTTTGTTATCCGAAAGCAGGCTGAAACTGAAATCGATACACTTGGTGCCGAGTTTGCAGATTTCTACGTAGCTTCGCTTTCTGCTCGTACACTCTTGTACAAAGGAATGGTGTTGGCCGACCAAGTAGGTAGTTTTTATCTAGATTTGCAAGATATCCGCCTCAAATCCGCTATAGCGTTAGTACACCAAAGGTTTTCTACGAATACCTTTCCAACGTGGAAGTTGGCGCAACCCTTACGCATGATCTGCCACAATGGCGAAATAAATACCGTTCGTGGGAACACTAACTGGATGAATGCGCGTCGTGACTCCATTCATTCAAAGGTGTTTGGTGATGATTTGCCTAAAGTTTGGCCGCTCATTCCTGAAGGTCAGTCTGACTCTGCCTGTTTCGATAACGCCCTGGAGCTACTGCTGAGAGGTGGGTACTCACTGGCACACGCGATGATGCTTTTGATTCCTGAAGCTTGGAGCGGCAACAAACTCATGGATGAAAAACGCAGGGCTTTCTACGAATATTACGCCGGTCTCATGGAGCCATGGGACGGCCCTGCCGCAGTCGCATTTACAGATGGACTTCAAGTCGGCGCCACCCTTGATCGCAATGGGCTCCGTCCTGCACGATATCTCGTGACAAATGATGATACCGTCTTGATGGCTTCTGAAATGGGTGTGATGCCGGTCCCGGAAGAGACAATTATAAAAAAATGGCGTTTACAACCGGGCAAGATGCTTTTGATAGATCTTGAGCAAGGCCGCATAATTGATGACTCAGAAATAAAAACACAACTGGCGACAGAACACCCTTACGATGAGTGGCTCGAAAAAAGCCGCATGCCTCTCCGCAAATTACCGCCACAGCCTGTGGACCAACAGTCAATATTCAATGATCCACAAATACTCAACAGGCAACAGGCCTTTGGTTACACACAAGAAGATTTGAAATTTTTAATGACTCCGATGGCTGCGACTGGTCAAGAGGCAATAGGGTCAATGGGTTTAGATATACCGACAGCGCCATTTTCAGAAAAACCCAAATTACTTTACGCTTACTTCAAGCAACTTTTTGCTCAAGTAACCAATCCACCGATAGATCCTATTCGTGAAGAATTGGTGATGTCACTTAGTTCATACATTGGGCCTCGGTTAAATCTGCTCGGCCTTGAACACTACCCTGAGTATCGCCGCCTTGAAGTGAGGCAGCCAGTTTTAACAGATGAGGGGCTAGCTAAGATACGTGCTATTGGCGATATAACCAACGGAAAATTCCGGTCTATCACCCTCGATATTACATATTCTGTGCAAGCGGGTGCTAACGGGATGAGACCGGCCATCGAGAAGGTACGCCAAAGCGCCGAGGATGCTTGTAATAATGGATATAACATTGTCATTTTAAGTGACCGGAGTATAGGGGCGGAGCGGATTGCCGTCCCAGCATTGTTAGCTACTGGAGCTGTACACCATCATTTAGTACGTAAGGGTCTGCGAACTGGTGTTGGGCTTGTTGTTGACACGGGAGAAGCGCGGGAAGTGCATCACTTTTGCCTTTTAGCAGGGTATGGGGCAGAGGCGGTAGTGCCGTACCTGGCGTTTGAGACGCTTTCTGACATGAAAAGTGAAATGCCAGATAAGCTCAGTGATAGAGAAATTCGGTCTCGTTATGTGAAGGCGATCGGTAAAGGTATGCTTAAGGTCATGTCTAAGATGGGTATATCCACTTACCAATCTTATTGTGGAGCACAAATTTTTGATGCTGTCGGTTTATCTAGTGAGTTCCTCGATGAATATTTTTTTGGTACGCATTCCGCTATAGAAGGTGTTGGACTAGAGCAAATTGCAGAGGAAACAGTACGTCGCCACGGCATTGCTTACGGAGATGTCCATATATTCCGTAACTTTCTCGATGTTGGTGGTGACTATGCTTATCGTATCCGCGGTGAACAACACTTTTGGACACCCGAAACGGTAGGTCATCTTCAACATGCTGTACGTGCTGAAGATTCAAAAGATTACGCGACTTTCGCTGAGATTGTGAATGCGCAGACAAAACGCATGATGACAATACGCGGGTTAATGGACTTGAAGCCTATTAATCCGGCTGTGCCGATAGAACAGGTCGAGTCAGCGAGTGAAATAGTAAAACGTTTTTCTACAGGGGCTATGTCGTTCGGTTCTATTTCAAGAGAGGCCCACACCAATTTAGCGATAGCAATGAATCGTATTGGCGGTAAGTCTAATACTGGTGAGGGTGGAGAAGAACCCGATCGTTTTACACCAATGCCCAACGGAGATTCTAAGAGATCTTCGATCAAGCAAGTAGCATCAGGTAGGTTTGGTGTAACCACAGAGTATCTTGTTAATTCAGATATGATGCAAATTAAAATGGCTCAAGGTGCCAAGCCAGGTGAAGGCGGACAACTACCCGGACACAAGGTTGATGCCGTTATTGCGAAGGTTCGTCGATCAACCCCAGGAGTGGGGCTCATATCGCCGCCACCACACCATGATATTTATTCAATCGAAGATCTAGCGCAGCTTATATACGACTTAAAAAATGCAAACCCAATGGGTGACGTCAGTGTAAAACTAGTCTCAGAAATTGGGGTAGGGACAATAGCAGCTGGCGTTTCGAAGGCAAAAGCCGATCATATCACGATTTCGGGTTTTGAGGGAGGCACCGGAGCTAGCCCTCTTACTTCTATAGCGCACGCCGGCTCACCATGGGAAATTGGGCTTGCAGAGACACACCAAACATTAGTACTGAATGATTTACGATCTAGAATAGCGGTTCAGGTCGACGGTGGTTTGCGGACTGGTCGGGACGTTGTCATTGGTGCGTTGCTTGGTGCAGATGAATTTGGTTTTGCAACGGCACCACTAATTGCCTCGGGCTGCATTATGATGCGCAAGTGCCATCTGAATACCTGTCCGGTTGGAATTGCTACCACGGACCCAGAGCTTAGGAAACGCTTCACCGGCACACCAGAGCATGTCATCAATTATTTTTTCTTTGTTGCTGAGGAGGTACGTCAGTTGATGGCGGAGCTGGGGTTTCGCAGAATAGATGAGATGGTGGGGCGTATGGATTGTTTAGATCAGCACAAGGCTCTTGAACATTTCAAAGCAAAGGGTCTCGATTTTACGCGACTTCTTCATATGCCAGAGTCCAATGGCGCTTCTGTTTATAATTGTGAGCGTCAGGATCATAACCTTGATAATGTACTTGATCAAAAATTGATAATTGAGGCAGCGCCTGCTCTTTCTAGTGGCAAAGCGGTCCATATAGAAGCCAAAATAAAGAATACCGATCGGTCTGTCGGGGCCATGTTGTCTGGTGAGGTTGCAAGGCGTTATGGGCATAAGGGGTTACAGGACAAAACCATCGAAATTAAACTGAAAGGTATCGCAGGCCAGAGTTTCGGTGCATTTCTGGCGAAGGGTGTAGAAATAGAGCTCACCGGCGAAGCTAACGATTATGTCGGTAAAGGGCTTAGCGGTGGAAGGCTTATAGTAAAACCACCCAAAGAGTGTAAAATTATCCCCGAGGAAAGCATAATTGTTGGCAATACTGTCCTTTATGGAGCTATAGAGGGCGAATGTTTTTTCCGCGGTGTTGCGGGAGAACGGTTTGCGGTCCGCAATTCAGGCGCGGTAGCAGTTGTTGAGGGTGTGGGAGATCACGGCTGCGAGTATATGACAGGCGGAGTAGTTATTGTGATTGGTCCTACGGGCCGTAATTTTGCCGCCGGTATGTCGGGTGGTGTTGCCTATGTTTTAGATGAGCTGGATGACTTCGATCTTCGTTGTAATATGGCAATGGTAGAGCTTGAGCCTGTCCCTGAGGAGGCTGTGTTATTGGAGAAATTGGCACATCAAGGGGGAGACCTGGAAACGCATGGGCGGGTGGATGTGATGCACGATATGACGCGAAATGATGCGAAACGAATTCATCACCTGATTAGCAGACACCTTCACTATACTGGATCTGAACGGGCTTGGCACATACTTGATAACTGGGAAGAGTATCTTCCAAAATTCGTCAAGGTAATGCCGGTTGACTACCGTCGAGCATTAGAGGAAATGCAGCAAGCTCAAGGAAATGATCCAGAGCTAGATTTGGTAGCGGAGGGAGCATAAATATGGGTAAAGTAACAGGCTTTCTCGAAATAGATCGGCACGATCGCAAATATGAGCCGGCAGGGGATCGCGTAAGACATTTTCGTGAATTTCTCATACCAATGGACAATCGGGAGGTAGCGCAACAAGGCAGTCGCTGTATGGATTGCGGCATACCATACTGCCATAATGGCTGCCCTGTTAACAACATCATACCTGACTGGAATGATCTCGCTTATAAAGAACAATGGCGGGACGCATTAGAAGTTCTGCATTCTACCAATAATTTTCCAGAATTTACCGGTCGGGTGTGTCCGGCTCCCTGTGAAGAGGCATGTACATTAAATATTGATGATAGCCCTGTTACAATTAAAACCATCGAATGTACTATCGTTGACACCGGTTGGAAAAATGGATGGATTGAGCCACAGGTTCCAGAGATAAAGACTGGCAAAAAAATTGCTGTTGTTGGGTCTGGGCCGGCTGGGATGGCTTGCGCTCAGCAACTTGCTCGCGCAGGGCATGGAGTGACGCTTTTTGAAAAGTTCGCTAAGGCTGGCGGTCTGCTGCGTTATGGTATTCCAGATTTCAAGATGGAGAAACACCTTATAGATAGGCGAGCTCAACAAATGGCGGATGAAGGGGTAACCTTCTGCATGAATACTCACATTGGCAAAGATGTTTCCTCTGAGAAGTTGTTGGAGGAATTTGATGCTGTGATTTTAACTGGCGGCTCAGAAAAAGGTCGTGACTTAGCTATTCCGGGGCGAAAATTAGATGGCATTGAGTTTGCGATGGATTTTCTTCCGCAACAAAATCGCCGGGTAGGGAAAGAGCCATTGGGATTGGTTAAGCCTATACTCGCTGAAGGAAAGAATGTTGTGGTTATTGGCGGCGGCGATACGGGGTCGGATTGCATTGGAACATCTTTTCGGCAGGGGGCTATATCAGTAACCCAACTTGAAATTATGCCGATGCCTCCCGAAGCACCAAACAAAGGAATAACCTGGCCATTTTGGCCATTGAAATACCGTACGTCATCAAGTCAGGCTGAAGGTGCTGAGCGAGACTTTAGCGTTTCGACAAAAGAATTCATAGGTTCTGAGGGTAAAGTAGAAAAGTTGCGTATTATTAGGCTTGATAAAGAAATGAAGGAAATACCCGGTAGTGAATTTGAACTTGATGCAGATTTGGTTCTTTTAGCTATGGGGTTTGTCCATCCCGTACATGAGGGCATGTTATCTGAAATAGGCGTAGACTTAGATGAACGGGGTAATGTTAAGGCAAATACGGAAGATTATCAGACAGCTACCCCTAAGGTTTTCGCGGCGGGTGACATGCGCCGTGGCCAGTCGTTGGTTGTCTGGGCAATTCGCGAAGGACGGCAGTGCGCTAGAGCCGTTGATAAATTTCTGATGGGTAAGACGGCACTTCCCAGATAATTTGCGTTACTCACTAATTTTATTTCCATAAGGTGATAGCCAGTAATATTGGTATTTTCTGAAGATTTTGGCGGCAGCCAATTCTTGGATGTGCTTTTTTTCGTAACGGCTTTCTGATCGCGGGTTGGCCTCTCGAATTAAGGTGAACATCAAAGCATTCTGATTTTAAAGCCTATTCGGTGATTTCATAAGACGACATCTTTGCGCGCAGATACATTTTCCATCTATTTGTATCACATTTGATTGACTGCTAGGATGATGTCTGTTCTTTTGGTAGAGCATTTCATAACGGTATCTATTCCTTAATACTGCGTGTGATGTGATAACGTGTCAGTTAGATTGGGTTCAAGCCTAGAAAGTAAATTAGGTTGCTGGTGCGGCCTTGGACGCATTCGTAGACAAGCCAATGCCTCTTTAAAGTCTTTCAATCGATTGGATAGTCTCTTATGATTATTCACGCTGTTGGGCTTAAGATTGAGGCGCGAAGCGAGATCGCTATTTTTGTCGACCCTAAATTTCTTCAGGTCCTGAGGGGAAGAAACCAAAACATTTAGTCGGTGCAAATATTTGGAAGCCGACTACCCTTCGCATATAAGAAGTTCTCAATCTTCGAAAAGACATTTAAGAACATCTCTTCGGTGAGGCGACCAGTGTTTGTGTTATAACGTGAACAGTGGTAGCTGTCCGCTAGCCAGAAGCCGTTTTCAAGATCGTGAAAGGCACCATGAGAAAAGCCAACGGCGCTTTGTTTTAGACCTTGACTAGCAAGAACAGCTTTATGCGCTAAAGTGCCAAGAGCCAGAATGACTTTAAGGTTTTTCATCAATGCTATTTCTGACACTAAGAAGGGTCGGCAATTTGCAGCCTCGGCGCCTACTGGCTTATTTTCAGGAGGTACGCAGCGGACAGCGTTTGTAATGCGAGTGTCAATAAGAGTTAGCCCGTCATTCGCATTAGCTTTGTAAAAACCTTCAGCAAAACCACGCTTGATGAGCGTCGTATAGAGAAGATCGCCAGCATAATCGCCAGTGAAGGGCCTGCCTGTCTGGTTTGCTCCCTTAAGACCGGGCGCAAGTCCAACAATCAGAAGGCCAGCATCTAATTCTCCAAAGCTGGGTACCGGCGCATTATAAAATTCTGGGTAACGCTTATCATTACTTTCACGAAAGCGAACCAGTCTCGGACAGAGTGAGCAAGTAATGCTTGGCTGGTGAGAGTTCAATTGCCTATCATCGGAATCCGTTTTTGATGATGTCTTGCCCCGCGAATCTTTCATTAAATTGGTCATTTTTGAAATGTGCAGGTATTCTTCACTCATTTAAGATTCTTGAGCAATTCCCTCGATAAAATCGCTTTAATCTAAAAAGCGTATGTTTTTGCGGGTCGCCCGTTGTAATTGGCCGTTGACGTTGAACTGTACCAATAACCGTAAAACGTGCCGACTACCGTCTCACTGCCTCAACCCCTCGGTAAAAAATTCTGTTTCCTGAAAACAAGAACATGACCAGACTGACCGAACAACGCTAACATATTTGATGTAAGTTCAATATTAATTTCTCCTTTATTTGTGTTTTTGTAAAAGCATTTCTGGAATTCTTAGCGG
>Ga0163109_10000162_pt1 | contig 53600 bp, 40 predicted proteins | sample CRUFie1St13metaG_FD_108704 | JGI IMG/M metagenome (GOLD analysis project Ga0163109, IMG submission 108704) | Marine microbial communities from the Costa Rica Dome - CRUD Field 142mm St13 metaG | ecosystem: Environmental > Aquatic > Marine > Oceanic > Photic zone | place: Costa Rica: the Eastern...
GAACAGATCAAAATTTAAGCGATTTAACTTGTGTCACATTCGAAAGTGCTCTTAGTGACTCAAGCGTTTCGATGCTAGCAGCGTCGTCAATTTGTATCAGAGCGATTGCTTCTTCCCCTGCATGCACCCGACCTAGGTGAAAAGTGGCAATGTTTACACCCGCTTCACCTAAAGCACCACCAATTGCTCCAATCACTCCTGGCCGATCATGATTTGCGATGTACAACATATGTGGCCCAAGTTCGGCTTCAATTGGTGTCTCATTAATTGCGACAACGCGCCCTCTGTTACCACCGAACAAAGTACCAGACACACTTCGTTCGCGACGCTCCGTCTTAACTATCACGCGGACCAAATTCTCATACTCATCCGGATTTTCGTGACTTACAACCCCAACGTCTATACCCCTATCCTTTGCTATGATCGGTGCACTCACCATATTGACGTTTTCGAGAAGAGGTTTCAGTAGCCCATGCAAAGCACAACTAACTAAAGGCTTAGTATTCAGCTTTGTAACAGTCCCATAAAATTCGATAGTGACTGCTGTTAGCCCAGATTCGGTCAACTGGCCAGCAAAGCTGCCAAGCTCCTCAGCCAGTGTCATGTACGGTTGCAAGCGAGGAGCATCTTCGGCAGAGACCGAAGGTGCATTAATCGCATTTTGCACAGTCCCTGTTAACAAGAAGTCGGCCATTTGCTCTGCAACCTGCACAGAGACGATTTCCTGTGCCTCAGTTGTTGCAGCGCCAAGATGCGGAGTCGCCACAAATTCCTCATGCCCAAACAAAGGATTACTATCCGCCGGCTCATTGACGAACACATCAAATGCAGCTCCAGCTACTTTTCCATTGTCAAGCGCTTCGCGAAGGTCATTCTCATTTACAATTCCACCCCTTGCACAGTTAATAATACGCACTCCATCCCGCATTTTTTCTATCGCACTTTTATTGATAAGATTTCGCGTTGCCTCCACCAGCGGGGTGTGGACCGTTATAAAATCAGAACGGGCAAAAAGCGTTTCCAGTTCTACTTTCTCCGCACCCATTTCACTTGCTCGCTCTTCAGAAAGAAAAGGATCATAAACAATAACCCTCATTTTGAGTCCCTTTGCGCGGTCCACCACAATTGTTCCGATATTGCCACAGCCAACCACACCTAACGTTTTTCCGGTAATCTCGACACCCATAAATCTATTTTTTTCCCATTTCCCATCTTGCGTCGATGAGTTAGCTGCGGGAATTTGCCTCGCAAGGGCCATCAACATAGCGATAGCGTGCTCTGCCGTTGTAGTTGTGTTTCCAAAAGGCGTATTCATAACAATAACGCCTTGTTTTGATGCTGCATCCAAATCGATATTGTCTACACCGATACCCGCTCTTCCGATTAACTTGAGTTTTTCGGCGGCATCTAACACCTCTGCGGTCACCTTTGTCGCAGAGCGGACAGCCAGTCCGTCATACTGCCCGATGATGTCCAACAAATCGTCTTTGCTCAAACCTGGCTTGAAATCCACCTCGATGCCGCGGTTCTCAAACACTTTGGCCGCATCTTGGCTTAGTTTGTCCGAAATCAGAACTTTTGCCATGGTTTACGTCCTATATCTGCTGTTCCATAATTAATTTTTCTGTTTTGAAAATTGAGCAAACGCCCAGTCTAGCCACGGGAGTAATGCTTCTATATCCGCAGTCTCAACGGTCGCTCCGCCCCAAATTCGTAGACTTGGAGGCGCAGCTCTATGATTATTGATGTCATAGGCTACCCCCTCATTTTCAAGCAATGAGGAAATATACTTCGGTGCATTTTTCAAAGCCTCCGGGGCTAGGCCACTTGCTTTAGAAATCTCGATGCAAATTGATGTGCAAGACCGCGTAGCGGGGTTTTTAGGAAGAAATTCTACCCAAGCCGTTTTTTCTACCCATTCAGCCACTGCATTCAGATTCGCAGTAGACCGAGATAACAATCCATTTTGACCGCCAACTGATCGAGCCCACTCAAGTGCGAATATCGCGTCCTCCACACATAACATTGACGGAGTGTTGATTGTAGCGCCTCGAAACAATGCCTCATCAACTTTACCTTTGGAAGCCATACGGAAAACCTTCGGCATAGGCCAAGACGGAGTGTGGGACTCTAGCCGTTGAATGGCGCGAGGGCTTAAAGCCAGCATTCCATGTGCAGCCTCGCCCCCTAGCACCTTTTGCCAAGACCAAGTAACGACATCAAGCTTATCCCAAGGCAGTTCCATTGCGAATACCGCGGAGGTAGCATCACAAAATGTAAGCCCATCACGATCGGAGTCGATCCAGTCTCCATTAGGCACGCAAACTCCGCTTGTAGTTCCATTCCACGTGAAAATAACGTCTCGATTGCAATCTACCGAAGACAGGTCAGTTATCTCGCCGTAAGAGGCGTCCATAACTCTGCTATCCTCAATGCTGAGATGTTTAATGATATCGACAACCCACATCTGACCGAAGTTTTCCCAAGCCAAAACATCAACACCGCGTTCACCTAGGAGCGACCACATGGCCATTTCAATCGCACCAGTATCTGATCCGGGTACTATAGCTAGCCGATATTCGTGAGGGATACCCAATAACTCTTTACTTGTGTCTATCACACTACGCAGCTTTTCCAAGCCTACTGCAGCCCGGTGTGACCGACCCAAAGAGGCATTGTTTAGCGCCTCGAGTGACCAACCCGGAGGCTTTGCACATGGACCGGAAGAGAAATTGGGGTTCTTCGGCTTAGTTTGCGGCTTGTTCATTAATAGCTCCAATAGACCTATTTAGTTTCATACCAACCAGGCTGACCTTATGAACCCCCAGCCATTGCGTCAACCGGATAGATGTTGCTGCGCAAAATTTTTTTGGTTGCCTGCGCCCCTTTGCCGCAGGTCTTTGTATTCCTCTGACTTGGCATTCCACTGGATAGCGCAAATCATGATGTTACTTCGAAATGCTCAAAACTCAAAAAGCGAGCGTTTGTATTGTGGTTTTGTCATAAAGCTAAATATTTGGTGACAGCAAAGATTGACGAAATGAGTGTAAAGTATCAATATAGTCAGATCCTAGGGGCGCCTTTTTTTCAAAGGCTGAGATATCGCTGATGCGATGACCCTGAGAACCTGATCCGGGTTGTGCCGGCGGAGGAAAGGAGCACTTTTGCAGTTATACTCCAAAACGTCTCCCTTAGTTCCGATGCATTTCCTGTGTCGACTAGAACTGGTTGGAGGATTGAGGCATGCCCAGAGATAACGACGCTATTTCAATTACAACAGGTCCGATTCCAGGGTCTAGAAAAGTTTATGAGGAAGGTGCGAACGGAATCCGCGTCCCCTTCCGTGAAGTTGTGTTAGAAAAGAGCGCAGGTGAACCGCCTGTTCGCCTCTATGATACTTCAGGTCCGTACACGGATCCCGATGTCGCATTAAATGTGGAAAAAGGCCTGCCTGCATTGAGAAGCCCTTGGATTACGTCTCGGGGTGATACGGTGCCGTACAAGGGCCGTGAAATTCGCCCCGAGGACAATCACCGAAACATAGGCGATCCGAAGGCAGTTCCAGAGTTTCCATCAAAACGTGCCCCGTTAAAGGCAAAGACGGGAAAGAATGTTAGCCAAATGAGGTATGCTCGTGAGGGGATTATTACTCCCGAGATGGAGTATATCGCAATACGTGAGAATCTAGGCCGGTCCGAATTTTTTGGTGATGGAGAGAGTTTCGGCGCAGAGATTCCTGAATACGTGACACCTGAGTTTGTACGCGAGGAAGTTGCGAGGGGCAGAGCGGTGATTCCTGCCAACATAAACCATCCTGAGACGGAGCCAATGATCATCGGGCGTAATTTCTTGGTAAAAATCAATTCCAACATCGGGAATTCCGCAGTTTCATCATCGGTCGCGGAGGAAGTTGAAAAGATGGTTTGGTCAACCCGGTGGGGCGGGGATACGGTTATGGATCTATCCACAGGTAAAGATATACACAACACTAGAGAGTGGATTATCCGCAATTCACCCGTGCCCATTGGCACGGTACCTATATATCAAGCCCTTGAAAAGGTAGGGGGAGTAGCTGAAGAACTTACTTGGGATATTTACCGGGATACTTTAATTGAACAATGCGAGCAGGGAGTAGATTATTTCACAATTCATGCTGGCGTAAGGCTCAAATATATCCCCATGACAGCGCAGCGCCTTACAGGTATCGTGAGTCGTGGAGGTTCTATAATGGCTAAATGGTGTCTAGCTCATCATAAAGAGAGCTTCCTTTACACCCACTTCGAAGATATCTGCGAATTAATGAAGGAATATGATGTAACGTTCTCGTTAGGAGATGGCCTCCGTCCCGGGTCAATTGCAGATGCTAATGATCAATCGCAATTTGCTGAACTCGAAACTTTGGGCGAACTAACTGACATAGCATGGAAACATGACGTGCAGGTGATGATTGAGGGTCCAGGGCATGTACCTATGCACAAAATTAAGGAAAATATGGACAAACAACTGGAAATTTGTCACGAGGCACCTTTTTATACGCTCGGCCCGCTAACAACAGATACTGCGCCCGGTTATGACCACATCACGTCAGCTATCGGTGCGGCAATGATTGGTTGGTACGGAACCGCTATGTTGTGCTACGTCACACCCAAAGAGCACTTGGGCCTTCCGAACCGAAAAGACGTGAAAGATGGTGTGATAACTTACAAATTGGCTGCCCATGCTGCTGATCTTGCAAAGGGACACCCCGGAGCGCGCCTCTGGGATGACGCTTTGAGTCGAGCGCGTTTCGACTTTCGTTGGCGTGATCAATTTAAGTTAGCAATGGACCCTGAAACGGCAGAGGATTTTCACGACCAAACCTTGCCAGCAGAAGGTGCAAAGGTGGCACATTTTTGCTCAATGTGTGGTCCTAAGTTCTGCTCAATGCAAATAACACAAGAGATACGTGAATTTGCCGAAAAGGGAATGTCAGAAATGGCTGATAAGTTTGTGGAGAAAGGTTCCGAGCTTTATCAGCCCAGCGAAAAAAAATCATCGGAACAAACAAAAATTGAAGCTGCAGAATAAGTATGTTAGCTCAGCCGAAGACCTAACGAATGTTAATTTTCTCTTTGCACCTGAGCTGAATGAATACGTCTGCTCAACCGTATGTCACAAAAAGTGATTGCTTAAATAGCTTCAGCAATAGCTTTGCCCAGTTCCTCAGTCTTAGCTTTACCTCCCATATCTGGGGTTTTAGGCGCATTTGGATCGGCTAACACGTTTTCGATAGCGTCTACGATTGCGGCGCCAGCGTTGTGCTGCCCCAAATGATTTAACATCATAGCTGCAGACCAAATTTGGCCGATTGGATTTGCAATGCCCTCACCGGCTATGTCCGGCGCGGATCCATGCACCGGCTCAAACATTGAAGGGTGTTCACCCTCAGGGTTGATGTTAGCGGACGGTGCGATGCCTATAGTCCCGGTCACAGCAGGACCCAAGTCAGACAGAATATCACCAAACAAATTTGACCCGACCACAACGTCAAAGGTATGTGGGCGCGCAACAAAATGTGCAGTCAAAATATCGATATGATATTGATCAGTCTCGACTTCGCTATAATCCTTTGCATTTTCAGCGAACCGCTCGTCCCAGTACGGCATAGTGTAAATAATGCCATTAGATTTTGTTGCTGATGTGAGTTTTTTCCTTCTTTTTAAAGCAAGCTCAAAAGCAAACCGTTGAATGCGATCTACACCGTGACGTGTAAAAACCGTCTCTTGAACAACCGTCTCCCGTTCCGTGCCCTCAAATATTCGTCCCCCCATTTCTGAATATTCGCCCTCAACGTTCTCTCGAACAACATACATATCTATCTCACCGGGCTTATAGCCGCCTACTGGGGCCTCTATTCCCGGCAAAAGCCTTACAGGACGCAAGTTTACGTATTGGTCGAAATGACGGCGTATTGGAATTAAAAGCCCCCAAAGCGATACATGATCGGGCACTCCGGGATATCCCACAGCACCCAAAAAAATTGCGTCATGAGACCGTAATTGATCTATTCCATCTTCGGGCATCATCCTTCCATCATCCAAATATGTTTGGCAACTCCATGGAAAGTCACTGGTCTTAAATTGGACGTTAAACCTGCTTGCCACCTTATCCAAAATCCTAAGTCCCTCTGGCAAGACCTCTTTTCCGATGCCATCGCCTGGAATATTAGCTATACTGAAAGTTGTAGTTTCTTCATGACCCGCCATCAGCCTCTCCCTTCATATTTTTCTGCATTGCCATGTCTCAAAGCCTAAGAGAGATTGCAAATACGATTAGGCGAGTGTAAGCCATAAAGATGAAATTGATAAGAAAAGTTACCAAGACTAGCATTTTTTCTGGAGGTCAACTGCTTGCCAGAGGTAACTTGGTAGCCTTCCCAACCGAGACTGTTTATGGACTAGGTGCAAACGCAAATGATAGTCGAGCCGTGGCAAAGATATTTGCCGCTAAAAATAGACCGAGTTTTAATCCGTTAATTGTTCACTTAAGCGACCAAGATGAGGCTTATAGACACGCAGTTTTGAATAGGTCAGCTAAAGCTCTAGCAGATGCATTTTGGCCTGGCCCCTTAACACTCATTCTCCCGCGCCACGAACGATGTGGAATATCACCCCTTGTAAGCGCTGGACTCGATACGGTCGCGCTGCGGGTTCCTGCTAGTGCAGATGCAAGAAGATTAATCACAGCTGCCCGTATACCAATTGCAGCTCCAAGCGCTAATCTTTCAGGTCGACTGAGCCCCACTTGTGCGGAACATGTCGCTAAACAGCTCAAGAGACACGTGTCATTAATTCTGGATGGCGGTCCTTGTGACATTGGATTGGAATCCACTGTAGTCGATGTGACCAAAAATATTCCCGTGATATTGCGGCCCGGCGGACTGCCTAGCGAAAGGATTGAGCAGGCGATTGGCCAAAAATTACTTACGGACAATGGCACGAGCACCGACATCAAGTCTCCGGGAATGCTTGTTAACCACTATGCTCCCTCTTTAGCCCTTCGAATAAATGCGCAGAACCCACGGCCAGGTGAGGTTTTTCTAGGATTCGGCAAAGATGTAATAAATGCCGACTTGAACTTAAGCCCGACGGGAGATTTATTGGAGGCGGCTGCAAATCTTTTTGCATATTTGCATAGGCTTGATTCAATGCCAGCAAAAGGAATAGCCGTGATGCCGATACCGACCGAGGCTATCGGCTGGGCAATCAATGATAGGCTAAAGCGTGCCGCTTGCCGATAGTCGAAAGGCTCGAATAAAATTTTTATAAACAGAAAAGCTTAAAGACCGAGCATGTATCAGCATATTCCAGGCATTTAATCCTTTAAGCTTGGGATACTGTGTTTGGAAATTACCGAAACAATAGCTTGGTCCTATACACTTTTGGTTTCGTAAACCTTACAATAAAAAGTTTATTAATTTAAAAATCAGATTAGCTTGAGAAGGATAAACATCAATCTAGTTTTAGAAAAGCATAAAGGGATTAAGTGTCCTCAATTCCCTATTCCTGCACATTTTTTATGTGTGCACCTCGAGAAAAAATTTTATGGTGGTCAGGCATTAAACTAATTACCCTAATTCTGAATATCTTAAAACAATGCGAGAATGCGTTAAGAAAGGCAAAATGAGAGCAAATATGTCTCCTGATGATTCTAGAAGTTTGTTGCCCGTCGAAGCCCTTGAGCAACTAAGAAATATTGTTGGACTGAAGGGTTATATCTCAAATGAAACAGACTTAGCGCCCTACCTTTTAGATTGGCGCGGCCAATTCAGGGGCATCGCTTCTTTAGCAGTCCGACCCGATACAACCCAGCAAATTGCGGATATTGTCCATATATGCAAAAAATATATGATAAAGATTGTGCCTCAAGGTGGGAATACAGGGATGAACGGAGCCGCAACACCAGATAGTAGCGGCAGTTCCATAATCGTAAGCACAGATCGATTGAATAAGATTAGGCACCGGGACCCTCTCAACTACACGATCACCGTCGAAGCTGGATGCGTGCTTCAAAATATTCAAAAAGAGGCCGCTCAAATGGATCGTCTTTTTCCGTTGAGTTTGGGTGCAGAAGGGTCCTGCCAAATTGGAGGAAACCTTGCAACGAATGCCGGTGGAGTCAATGTTCTTCGTTACGGTAACATGCGTGATCTCGTTCTAGGGATTGAGGCCGTATTGCCTTCTGGCGAGATTTGGAGCGGTTTGAAAGGGTTGCGTAAAGACAATACGGGATATGATCTCAAGCATCTTTTCATTGGTTCTGAGGGTACACTTGGCATAATTACCGCTGCAACCTTGAAACTTTTCCCTAAACCCAAATATTTTGATACCTGTTTTGCCGCTGTCGTAGGCTTACAAGAAATTATTGAACTCCTGGACCGTGCTCGTCATCGCAGCGGCGATGGGGTAAGCAGCTTTGAATTAATCACTCGCCCGCCTTTGGAGCTTGCCTTTCAGCACGGAAAAGGATTAGTGGACCCACTTGCTGAGCCCTCCGAACTTTACGCTTTGATCGAATTCTCGAGTAGCGCTGATGCGAACGAAGACATCATGGAAGGTTTTCTTGAATCTGCGCTGACAGATGGGCTGGTCTCCGATGCAGTTATAGCGAAATCTGAAAGCCAGAGACAAGCATTGTGGAAACTCCGCGAATTTTTGCCGGAAGCAGAAAAAATTGAAGGGGCTAGTGTGAAGCATGACATCTCTGTCCCCGTAAGCTCTATCCCCGAATTTGTCGAAACCGCTATTTTAGCTATAAAGCAGTATATGTCGGATATCCGTCCGATATATTTTGGCCATGTAGGGGATGGAAATTTACATTTTAACTTCGCAAAGCCAAAAGCGATGACGGATAAATCGTTTTTCCTTCATAAGGAAAAAATCAATGAAATTGTTTTAGACATCGTAGCGTCACTGGGAGGATCCCTAAGCGCCGAGCACGGAATAGGACAGCTAAAACGGGATTCGTTTCTTCATTATACTCCATCGATTGATCTAAGCTTAATGAGGCAGTTGAAGAATACTTTGGATCCCAACAGTATCATGAATCCCGGCAAAATACTCTGAAGGGAAAAGTTGTGACCAATTACGTGCCACCTCTTCGTGACATGCAGTTCTGTCTGCATGAAATGGGGGTAGTGGACCGTGTACGAAAATTATCTGCTCATAAAAATCTTAGCGATGATTTAATTGATGCGATTTTGGAAGGAAGTGGATTATTTGCCCAGGAGGTGTTGGCGCCGATAAACCACTTAGGTGATATAAAAGGTGCCACAATCAGCGATGGAGTGGTAAGCACACCTGAGGGATTCGCGGAAGCCTATCAAAAATTTGTGGGCGGAGGCTGGGCATCACTACCCTTCAATCCACTGTATGGCGGACAAAACCTGCCTTGGGTCATCGCGGCGGCAACGCAGGAAATGTGGATTTCCGCTAATACCTCTTGGTCGTTGTGTCAAATTCTTACTACTGGGGCAGTCGAACTTCTTAGTGAGTATGGAACTGATGAGCAGAAATCACTCTACCTTGGTAAACTTATATCTGGCTCATGGTCAGGAACTATGAATTTGACTGAACCGCAAGCTGGATCTGACTTGGGAAAGTTAAGCTGCAGGGCAATACCAGCAGGCGATCATTACAATATTCAAGGACAGAAAATTTACATCACGTACGGCGACCATGACATGGCCGAAAACATCATCCATTTCGTACTTGCTCGCACGCCAAATTCAAACAAAGGGCCAAAGGGTATTTCACTGTTTATTGTTCCAAAAGTTCTCGTGAATCCTGATGGCACACTTGGTGCCCTCAATGGTCTAAGATGCTTATCACTTGAGAAAAAACTAGGTATTAACGCAAGCCCCACTTGCGTAATGTCCTATGGTGATAAGGATAGAGCAGTGGGCTACTTGGTTGGCGAGGAAGGGAGAGGTCTGAACGCAATGTTCACGATGATGAATAACGCTCGACTTAACATTGGGATCTCTGGCCTTGCAATCGCTGAACGCGCCTACCAGCAAGCTCGTGAGTACGCTAAGGAACGTTGTCAATTTGGGCCAATCATAAAACATCCAGATATCCGGCGCATGTTAATGACAATGAAAGCTCAAATTGAGGCAATGCGTGCAGTGATTTTTGAGGCAGCCCTTGCACTCGATTATGCAAAAAAATCACCAGGACTAGAACAACAAGCTCGAATTGATCTACTGATCCCAATGGTTAAGGCTTGGTGCACAGATCTTGGTGTGGAGATCACATCCTTGGCCATTCAAATTCACGGCGGTGCTGGCTTCATAGAAAGCACAGGTATAGCTCAGCATTTTCGGGATGCGCGCATAGCTCCGATCTACGAAGGCACCAACGGTATTCAATCTATCGACCTGATAAGCCGCAAAGTATTACGTGACGAAGGCACAGCTATGTTTTCATGGATCAATGATGCTCGCAGAGTAATAAGTAATGGGTCACAAAATGGTGTCAGTAAAGCCACCCAACAAGGACTTGACCACCTAACAGAGTTAACAGAGTGGATGTTAGAAATTTCGGAATCTTTCGCAAACCCGGCATTAGCTGGCGCCAATGCTTATTTGAGAATTTTCGGTGTGGTCGCAGGCGGTATCCAATTAAGCAAAGCAACTGAATTGGCAAATAAGCCGAAATATAAAACAAGTGAATTTCATAATGCAAAGTTAATTACAGCAAAGTTTTACTCGAATCACATTCTGCCGCAGATATCGGGACTTCGGCAAACTATTGAGTATGGTCATGAAGAGGTTATGAAGTTACCAGAAAACTCATTCTAGCCTCGTGAGCTGTAGTGTTCCCTTTCTGGCGCCTATCGGCAACTCGTCAATTAGCTGTTGTACAGTTTTACCACTAATGGGATGTTTCAAATTCGGTGCAATATCTAAGAGCGGACGAAGCACGAAATATCGCTCTTGTATTCGAGGGTGAGGCAGTGTCAACGTATTAGTCGAAATACAACGCTCGCCATAATAGAGTAAATCGAGGTCAATTAGTCGCGGGCCGTTCCGAGGCCCATCGACACGGCCTAACAAAGTTTCCAAATCTTTTAATTTTTTCAATAAATCAAGCGGCTTGACTTTAGTGTATCCGCACAAAACTGCATTCAGAAATTTTTCTTGGTCAAGAACGTACTGGGGTTCGGTCTCATAAGCTTTTGATTTATCTGTAATAATCATAAACTCGGAGAGTTTACCAATGGCGTTGATCAAGTTGGCTTTCCTATCTCCCACATTGCTACCAACCCCGATATATACCCCCTCCATATCAAACCATTTTCTGAGAGATCATACTGCCGTCTTCTGAAGAACGGATAATTGCATTGCACATGTCTACAATGCGTTTCATCGCAGTAACATCGTGAACTCTAACTATATCCGCCCCACGAATAACAGCAGCGGCTATCGCGGCAGCTGTTCCCTCCTGACGACACTCAGCTTCAACCCCCAATACGCTGCTGATAAAAGATTTGCGGCTAGGTCCAACCAAAACTGGATATCCAAGGGCTCGTATGCGATCTAAGTGATTAATTAGGGACAAATTCTGCAATGGTGATTTACCAAATCCTACACCTGGATCCAAGATAATTTGATCGGATGGAATACCACATGCCTCCGCTCTATGTGCACTTTGTAATAATTCACTACACACTTCGTCCAGCAAATGTTCATAGCTACGTGGTGTATACTGAGCACCGCCCTTTTTGAGCCTTTCAAATTTAGATGCACAGCTTGCGTTGTGCATTAGGATCACGGGTGTCTTTGCATCAGCGGCGACACCAGCGATATTTTCATCATGATTTAAAGCCCAAATATCATTTATAATAACAGCTCCTGCAACTATTGCAGCAGTGGCAACTTCAGCTTTGCTAGTATCGATTGAAATTACGCAGTCAGGTAATGCGGAGGTAACTGCTTCAATCACAGGCACCACACGATCAATCTCTTCAGATATTCCTACCGGTGTTGCACCAGGACGGGTGCTTTCACCACCAATATCAATCATGTCAGCCCCACAATCAAAAAATGTGCATGCTTGATCAACGGCAAAAGATATCGGGTCCCTTTGACCTAGCACTCCATCACCTGAAAATGAATCTGGAGTAACGTTCAAGATGCCCATTAGGTAACAACGGCTTCCCCATTCAAAATGATTATTAAGAAGCATTAGCTTCCTCCACGTTCATAATAAAAAAACATCTTGAAGACTCACTTCAGCCCGACTCGATTGATGATTTCTAATTATACGTTAACACGACTAAATTGGAGCGGACATAATCCCGCGCATAAAAAAAATGTTTTGTATATTGTACAGATAGTTAAGCTAATTTGATTAAATCTCATACTTCTTAGCTTGTAATTTTAAATTCAGTATCATTATAAATGGGTTGTGCTTTAGACTGCATTTCGCCTGTATAGAAACCGTATTGTGCGAGATTCCCAACGCCTCTGCCCGCGCCTAATTTTATATAAGGTGAAAAGTAGGGAACTCCCGCATAATCTTTCATGAGTTTGGAATTATTAGCATGAGAGCGTTCCGGCCAAACATAATAATAGCCTTAATCTTTTTATTGTTAATCGGTAGTCATACCCTAAGCCATGCTGGCACTGCCCAAGCTCATACCGCAATAGGCGATTCACAACGATTTATTGAATCGCTGGCAACTAAAGCGTTAGCCACACTGGGTGATAACACGGGTACGATTGCAAGCCGCGAAAAGAAATTACGCACCATCCTGCAAAAAGAGTTTGCAATGAAAAAAATAGCCCGTTTTGTTATTGGCATTCATTGGCGACAAATGAACCGCTATCAACGCCGTAAATATGAACATCTATTTTCCGAATGGATACTCAAAACGTATGCAGCACGTCTTGGTGGATATTCCGGAGAGACATTTCAAGTTACTCGAGCCTCCGACGCTGGCAGGGGCGATATCATTGTGCATTCTCGTATTCTCCAAACCAATGGGAGCCCGGCAATCAAATGTAATTGGCGTGTGAGGAATTTTAAAGGCCAGCTAAAAATTATCGACGTATATGTCGAAGGAATAAGCATGGCTGTTACACAACGTTCAGAGTTTGCTGCTATTATCAAAAAGAATGGTCTCAAAGGCCTAATGACGAGAATAGAAAACCGCTTGCAATAATCAGCAATTATAAAATTAGTTAAATTCCATTAATAACAGATTAGTGAGATTGAAGCCTTTAATCCTCGTCAAAATACACCAAACCGCGGGCTAATAACCGGGTTAAGGAATAGTGGTTAACATCCTATGTGATATGTCGCTACACCATTTTTATCAACATTTAGTGCCAAACTTTTAATTTTTGCGATATATTGTATAATTATAATTAAAAAAATTTATGCCCCAGATAGATCGAGAGTAACAGATATGCCAATTATTTATTATTTGACATCACGAGGAGGCTTAAAACATTTTGTTTATTAGTCACCTTTATTGGATCCAGGGCTTTCGCGACATGGAGTGGCATAACCTTCATAGTTGCAATAATCGAAATGAGGCACTCACACATATTAGCGTTTTAATTCGTAGTAATAAATACCAAGAGCTCCGTTTAAATAAGGCTAGCCTTCCCAAAAATGGCGGTGAGACGATCTACACTGAACTAGTGATAGTTCGGTACGGTGAAATTTTAAGCTGTGCTAGCCAAGAGATAAATTGTGAGTTGCTTAAAACAATGAAGGAAGGAGCTTCCAACAAGCAAGAACTTTCGTCAAACGTGTCTTTTGAATTAAAGGTCTCTGATCAACCCGCTGCAGATGACGTGTCTGACATTCAGTCAAACATGAAGGTGCCCAAACCTCCCGCCGAGAGAATATCGCAAAACTCTGCCCACCCGTTTGGATCACCAAATACACATGGCTCCTCGTTTCGCGTCCAATCTAAAGCAAAAGTTCTTTCACAAACTACCGAAGAAATATCGTGCCAAAATAAACAAGACCAATTTTTCCTTGGAAAATACCAGTATCACTCTAAAACCGATCCAATCGAGCCTAAACATTATTTATACCGAAAATATATTACGGTATTAAGTGTAGCAGTCATATCTTTGGTGATCCTGGCCTCCGGCGCGTCTTTGTTGGGCCTTACCACTAATAATCTCGATGATGTGTACGCATATATAAAAGGTACTTTTGTACTCAAAAAACAGAGCCGATCAACCAAAGTCTCTAACGTGACAAAAGAAAACAATGGGGATCTAATTACACGTTCTCTTGTTAGCCATGCAAAACCAGATTCAAACATAATTAGGCTAGCGTCTTTAAAATCTCAGACTTTGGGAGCGAAAGTGCCGCAAAATCTAGAGATATTTGAGCAAGAGTTATTTAGCGCCATTGAAACTAATAACGTCAAACTCATGCGATCTTTATTACTCGATAGGCCAGAACTCATTCAGCTAGACACAATCACAAAATTTATAAGTGACAAATTCGCGACAGGGTACCGTTCAGCCATTGATCATTCACTACTGTTGGGGAAATATTCTATGGCTCTAGAATTGATGAACGCTGGAATGGTGCCAAGCACGAAGCTTTTTCACCAAGCTATAAGCAATTATGAACAAACAGATATGCAAAAAATTGCGATCTTTCTTGTTAAAAATGGTAGTGAATTAAACACTTTTTACGATGGACTAACTGCACTTATGCGTGCCGCATTCATAGGTGACCGAAAACTGGTGACCTTAATGCTGACGCACGGAGCAAACCCGTCTACGCAGACGAAAGTGGGTATGACCGCAGCTGAATTCGCTGCTATGCACGGCGATAAGGGACTTCATGAACTTCTTGTATTTCGCGCAGAAGCACAAAAATATGATGAGATCATGTTGGGCTTCTCTTGGTTCGATAATATCGACTCAGTACGCCATAAAGCAAAAGAATGTAAAAAAGCTGACATCCGGTACCTAATTTGCACAGCCAAGTTCACTGGGTGGTTACGCGATGTGGCAAATGTGGAAGTCCAATTTGATAGCCGAGCGAAGAATAGGCTAGTTGCGATTAAAATCAAAAGTAAACAGCTAAAAGATAAAAGCCTTCATGGGATAGAAGCAAGAAGACGCTTTGAACAAGTGCTGAAATCTATAAAAATGCGCCTCCCGCGCGATCATATTGGTATTGCTACCCGGCAGGTCCCAAAAACCATGTCGTTTTGGGAAGCGCTCAACCCCAATGTTAATGCAGGACAATATGTTGCGTATTGGTCCGATGAGGATAAGCGTAGACCCGTATTTATATACCTTAAATTACAAGGTGATCGGGAAAAGGAGGGACATTACAAAATCATTATTGGGAATCCTTTCCGTATCAGCTAACGACATAGGTTTTCATAAACCGATGGTTAGAAGTCTTTTCAAGCTCATCTAATAAAATCCACACGGTGCATGGCCTTACCATTACGAGCAACATTTTTAATTGATTCCCAGTGTTATTGCCGTCCAAGTCTCATGAGAGGTAAGTAATCAGGCATTTCAAAAAGATCACCGCATGTATTTGGTCCTCAATATGCGAGTACGCGCGAATGTACTATTTTCCATACTTGAAGCATTGTAGCCAAGCAATAGCCGGTCGAGCCCGAACTTGAGGTTACTTTGGGAAACGTTTTAACGCCTAACTTATAAGTTTTGCGTCTTTGAGGAGTGCTTCGTAAGCTTTAGCTTTGCCGCAAGAATTGGTAAATCGTTGTTTCGAATTTTCATCAAAACTTCCTCTACATATTTGTTTAACGCTCCTATTGTATTGTGCGTGATACAAAGATCAAGCAAACAGTCCGCTATCCTCATATAACGGCGAGATCCAAGTTTGAACTTTTGGCGCACTAAACCCAGTGCCATGCAATCTTGAATAATTTCCGTAAAAATTTTCGATACCTATATGGAACCGCCTCTGTCTTTGGGCATGCCTCTCGTTTTACTCTTTTTTTTAAATCTCGCAAGTAACTGTTTCCGAAGAGATGCTGAAATCTAAAACTTGATCAGTTGCCTCGATAATTGGCGCGCAAGATGACATCAATCCGGTAAATGCTCAAATTTTTTACTTCGAAGTCTCATTATCTTCAGCAATTGCAGGATGATCGCAAAATACTAATGCCATTCCAAGCTCCACGAGACCCGATACTGTAAATGAACTCTCTGAATTCTCATGGTTCATATGAGGGTTAATAGCCGCCACTTTTCAGAATACGATCAGCATCTTCTGCAACGGATTTCCTCGAAAATCTCCTCCAAGTCACCATCCTCCTGAGCAAAATCTAAAAGGCATCTAAGGGCTTTGGAAATATCTGGCAGATCATATTCTTTAACCATTTTTTCCAGAAATTCTTTCATTTCTTCGGTAACTTCAAAATTTACATTTATCTTTTTCTCACTGGCCATAAGTCCATATCCTCTTTGCTACACTAAAACTTACTTGGGGTTAAAAAATTATTTCACTTAATCTCATTCCTTAAGCTGATTAAACATCTTATTGATCGTAATTTCTGGTTTTACGGCAAAAAGTACCATTACCATGGCTATTAAGCTGCAAACACAAAATAACCTGAGCGCCACGTCATATCCACCAGTTAAGTCATATAATGCTCCCGAAATAAGAGGGCCCGAGGCCTGCGCGAGGGTCTGTAAAGGAACCGTGATGCCTCTGATAGACCCTATGTACTCCCGCCCGAACGCATCAGCCCAAGCAACGGGTAATAATGTCATGAGCCCACCAATGCCCACACCAAAAACAATCGCTGACATGTATGCCGTCAAATTATCAGTAACGATTATCATTAAAACCGTTCCAACCGCCATTAACGCTGCGGCAAAAGACAAGCTCCTCCTAGCACCAAACTTCACTTCAAATTGACCAAATAATAATCCGCCTATGGCACTCATAAAGGAGAAACTGCTCACAGCTGTTGCTGCGACACCGAGTGATATCCCTCGTTCAATGAGATGAGGCGCTTGGTGCAAGCTCACACCCGCTTGAACAGGATATATAAAAATAGAAAAAATGACGAGAACCCAAAACGTCGGTGTTTTTGAAGCCTCGCGCCGCGTGAAGCTATATTCGGTAACTTCTGGCGGCTTATTCAATGTATTTTTTAACTTATCGGAAGATTTGCGATTGGAAAATGGACGAAGACCCAGATCTTCAGGTCGATGAACCATCAAAAATAAATTAGGCAAAATCCCCACGAGCAGCACTACAGAAGCCACTGCGAGCCATCCAACGCGCCAATTCCATATCGTTATGGCAAAAAAAGAAATAATCGGTATCAAAGTGAGGCCTACACTATGAGCGAGGGCTGCCAACGACATGGCTCGTCCTCGTGACACAATAAACCAATTTGCTATAGCGCTCGTTACGGCGATCTCAAAAGGTCCGGAAAAAGACATTCGCCCGAGACAGAATGCTACATAAAACCAAATTAAGGAATTAGTCTGAGAGAGTGCTGCCGCGCTCATTCCAATTAATAAAGTGCCAATAGCCAGAACTTGTCCAGAGCCTTTACGGTCTACAAATACGCCTACCTTTGGCGATATAAGAGCACCAAGAAGCCCTCCTAGCGACACTGCACCGGAGAATGCCGTCCGGGTCCATTCGAATTCCGCTGTCATAGGCACTGCGAAAATCGAGAGCGTGGCTACAGCTGCGCCTTGCCGAGAAAAGTTGGCACACATCGCACACCCAACGATCACCCAGCCGTAGAAAAAAGGAATACGGCGAACTAATATTTTGGGACTACGCATAAGAAACTACCGAATAATCAGATCGCCTACGTTTGATAAAAGACCACTTCAAAATTAAAAAATAAAAATTATGATCAGAAACCTAATCATCAGTAAATTGAAATATGATGGCACTTCTTTAACGCAGTTTGGGAGCCGGCCAACTGCGCATGCCATATGAGCAAAACATATCCTTAATGTTAAATTATTTTTACACCTTTTACGATGTCTTATTGACCGGTGTTGCTAGGTGTTTGCTCATTTTACCCATAAGCAACACTCCGAAAAATACGAAAAACTAGTTTCTGAATGCATCAGTGTTGTAAAACTATGTCGACATGAGTCATCAAAAGGACTCTTTGAAAAGTTTGGAATTATATAACTAGCCAACCATGTTAAATTCATACAAAGACACGGACTGCCTTATCTTTTTAAATCTGAAATAATGTTTGTTTTAAATAATTGTGTGATTCTTAGTTAGCTCACTAAACTTCAATAACGACTACAACATCGCCCTCAGCAACAGGATCTTCTTCCTTTACTTTAATTTCAGTTATCTTCCCATCTTCAGGACAGATAACCGGTATTTCCATTTTCATAGACTCCAGGATCATTAATGTATCACCGTCGACAACCTCATCACCAACTTTGCATTCAATTTTCCAAACGGTGCCCGTCACTTCAGATTCGATATTTTCAGTCGCCATTTTTCTAAGTCTCCCTAACTTTGAATGACCTCATTTACGAGGCCTGTGTGAACATCGCCCGATTGAAATTCTTCAGATTGAAGTATTTTGACCAGCGCTGGAATATTACACTTTATTCCTTCAATTTGAAATTTTTCCAATGCGGATATAAGGCTTTGCGTAACCTCCTCCCTATTATCTCCACGGGCTATAACCTTAGCAAGCAGGGGATCATAGTAGGGGGTTACATCCATACCTTCAACAAAGCCAGTCTCCACGCGTATACCGTCTCCCTCCGGCGGACAATACTTTTCAAGGGGTCCTGGCGATGGAAAAAATTTTTGAGGATCCTCAGCATACACCCTAGCTTGAATAGAATGTCCAGAAACCGATATATCTCGCGGAATAATATCCGTAACAGACTCACCTGCCGCTGAACGGATTTGCGCAGCAACTAGATCAACGCCTGTAATTTCTTCACTCACTCCGTGCTCCACTTGTAGTCTCGTATTCATCTCTAGAAAGCTGAAATTCTTGTTTTGATCCATTAACATTTCAACAGTACCTATATTATCGTAAGGCAGCGCCTTGAGAGTAGAAACAATACTGCTCGCCCTGTCCAAGATGATGCTACGCTCTACACCGGGCGCTGGCGCTTCCTCTATGATTTTTTGGTGTCGGCGCTGTATTGAGCAGTCTCGTTCAAAAATGTGGCGAACATTACCGTTTGAATCTCCAAGAACCTGGAATTCTACGTGTCGTGGTTTTTCAACAAGTTTCTCGATGTAAATGTCACCGTTGCCAAATCCGCGTTCAGCCATTGATCGCGCCCGACTTGCAGCCTTTAGCATTTGGGACTCATCATAGGCTGGCAACATGCCGATACCACCGCCACCCGCCGCCGGCTTGATTAATACCGGGTAACCTATTCGGTTTGCCTCTTTAATCATTGATGCATCTTCTGTTAATAATCCTGACCCACTGCCTACTTGCATGCCATGCTGGACCATTAATTCCCGCGCTTTGGTCTTGTGACCCATAGCCGTAATCCACAGTGACGACGGGCCAATAAAGGTCGCGCCTGCTTTTTCCACGCAGTCACAAAAATCAGGGTTTTCGGCAAGAAAACCGTAACCTGGATGGACGCCGTCGGCACCGCTGCTGCGAATTGCATCACTGATCGCTTGTTGGTTAAGGTAGCTGTCTTTTGGATGAGCTGGGCCGATTGCAAAAGCCTCGTCAGCCTCCTCCACGTAGGGCGCTTTGGCATCGGCTTCTGAGTATACCACTACCGACCCAACACCAAGTTTCTTGATAGTGCGAAGTATACGTGACGCAATAGCGCCTCGATTCGCTATAAGAATTTTTTTAAACATAGCAACCTGTTAGTTCCGCTGTATAACAAAAACACACTTATATTTTAAATCTTAGATAAGGCCGAGCGTCTTTGACATTCTCACCGTTACTGGTTTCACATGTTCAATCAACATTCCACCCCATCATCGGCGCCACAGCAAGTTATCTGTGGGTTTTATGGCCTGGTGCGCCGCATGGCAAGCCTCAAAATTACAAACAATCATATCAGATATCTGTTATTACATTACTAGTGAGAAAAGCGCCTATTTTCCTTATTAATTTGTCATTTGTATCGGTTTCTCAGACAAATAAACTAGTGCTAATTGTTACGTTAAGATTAGTTAAAAGCATTTTTGTGTTCATACGACTTTGAATTCTAGGAGTTACAGTATTTCTTCGAAAGGAAAGTTATAAGTTATTGACACGTTGCGAAATGCAGCACCAGTGTACAAGAGTAGTTATCCTGACGAGCTGATAAGCTTGTTAAAGGCTGGCGATGAGGTGGGTCAGAGGTTATTATTTTGCACGGTGTTGGCTATCAAAAGTGAGTTTCCTGTGAGCAAATCGGTCACTGAAAGAAATGGACCAAATGGGGATAAGCCAAAATTATTGATCCTCATTGTGGCATACAATGCGGAGAAGACGATTGAAGACGTCTTAACACGCATTCCAGAAACGCTTGCTAACGAATATACAGTCGAAGTGCTTATAATCGATGATGCTAGCGATGATAAAACCTTTGAGCGCGGCAAAGAAATTCAAAATAAAGGCAATTTTCCATTCACGCTCCACGTGCTTTTTAATCCTATAAATCAGGGTTATGGGGGCAATCAGAAGATCGGTTATCACTTTGCTATCGAAAAAATGTTCGACTTTGTTGCACTCTTGCACGGAGATGGTCAATACGCACCTGAGTGTCTGCCAGATCTTGCTCGACCGCTTAAAGACAGAAAAGCCGATGCGGTATTTGGGAGCCGAATGATGAAAAAAGGTGCTGCATTAAAAGGAGGCATGCCCAAATATAAATACGTTGGGAATAAAATCCTTAGCTGGTTTGAAAATAAAATGCTCGGTACCCAGCTAACTGAGTTCCACTCAGGTTATCGTCTCTACTCAGTCGCAGCCTTGCAGAAAATTCCATTCGACCTCAATACCAAAGATTTTCACTTCGATAGTGAAATAATAGTCCAATTTGTAATCGCTCAACTTAGGATCAAAGAAATAGAAATTCCTACCTATTACGGTGACGAAATTTGCCACGTTGACGGACTAAAATATGCTTGGGACGTAACTATGACAGTTCTTAAGGCTCGAGCTCAACAACTTAGCATTTTTTATGATAGACGATTTGACTGTAGTAGCAGTACGGGCGACACCTCCCACTATCTACCGAAACTAGATTTTAAAAGTCCACACAGTATTGCTTTAGAAATTGTAGGAACAAAAAAACACGTACTAGATCTCGGCTGTGCAGGGGGCCATATTGCGAATGCACTCACCAAATCAGGTAATGACGTAACAGGTATAGATGCCTTCGCTCCTGCTGAAGAGATAAAGTTTCAAAAGTTTATTGAGCACGATCTCAATCACGAAACACTGCCCATTACTTTGGAGGGATATGACTTCGTGCTGATGTTAGACGTCATAGAGCACCTGCTAGCTCCTGAAAGTTTCGTCGATCAGTTGCGTGCTGCATCAGAAATGGCACCGGATGTTCGAATATTAGTATCTAGTGGCAACGTAAGTTTTATGGTTGCACGTATCATGCACCTTTTTGGCCAATTTAATTATGGCAAACGGGGGATCTTAGACATAACCCATACGAGACTTTTTACGTTCTCTACTTTAAAGCGTTTATTTGAGCAAGGGGGATTTGAGTTGGTCAAATGCGAAGGTGTGCCAGCACCGTTCCCAATGGTTCTAGGAGATACTGTCACCAGCAAAGCCCTCTTTGCTTTTAATAAATTGTTGATAAAAGTTTGGCGAAATGCATTTTCATACCAAATGTTTTATGAATTTCGTCCGACACCGTCATTACCCTTCTTACTCAAAAATGCAATAATTCAGTCAAAAAAACGTTCTATTAAACGCAATACGAAAATCAAAAAAAATCCTCACTAATATTACTTTTTTCGTAAAAACTTGCTGATAATCCTGTCATTCAGAGGGGTATACCTTTTGAGAAAAGAGTATACCCTCACAAGCCAGCGATCAAATGCTACCAATACATGCTTTGCGACGGATTCGTCGGGCTTTGCCATATAGTAAGTCGGTTTCAACTTCAGTGGCACACCAGCATCACTGAAATAATAAAGTGCTAACGATTTTCGTGAGACATCTGCAGGACAATCCACAGGGACAGGATGCCCATGAAAACTTTTTTCGGTTGTATGAAAAATTACACATCTATTAAATAGCGGCTCAATTGAAGCAGCCTGAGATTGCATGCCCTCACTCCACAATTCCAAATCACCATTCCATTCGCGCTGCCAACTTTTATTAAGATAAAGGAGTAAATTGATTTGTCTGCGCCAATTAGGGCGCTCTGTGTGGGATAAAAAATCCGTGTGTAAGTTGAGAAACCCTCCGGCCTTTATCTCGTGCAGGCCGCCACCATCTAAATCGGGATCGGGCATAAGACCCTCAATGCCTGAGAGGTCACCTAACCAACAAATAAATTCTGGCGATGATAATTCATCAATAATACCGCGCGTTATCTTACCCATTGCATCCATCCGCGTAAGGCCTGATTTGCGCTCATTAAAATGAGTATATTGATTCCACGAGCCACCATCGTTGGGAGGTTGACCGAACTCCTTCAATAACAACTCCGCGCTCTCATTTTCTAGAAAATCGTCGATGACTATATGTGGGAACGGATTTGCATTCCGAAATTTATATTTATCGGAAGATAATCGCTCTGCTAAGTTTTTGTAGTCTAGGATTGCCATTAAACTTTATCCATCAGCTTTTCACGCCGCCAGTTATAAAATGTTTGCCAAATGGATTGGAGACCATACAAGGCACACAATACCATAGCTGGTTCTACTGGTATTCTATAGCGAGAATTACCATGAAACAGGTGTACTGCGACGAAATAACCAATGAGCCCCAAAAGCGTAAGCATTAACGCATGTTGGCCACGACGCCACATCGCAAACAGCCCAATAAAGCCAATACATCTTATAAGAAAGGCAAAACCAAGCGCCAAGAAACTTAATCCAAGAGCAGCCATCGGTGCTTCCCTTAAAAAGGTAATCAGCATAGCACCCACCTCTTGTTGAGATGTCTTGAACCAGACGCGATTTAACCTTGCTGTATCGATGCCCAGAATATTGTGAAGATTTCCGGCACCACCTGAAAACATAAACTGAATGAAAGACCGGGCTGTCACATTTGCTATAACTTCAGTAGGGTATGACAAAATAGCTTCATAACCATGTTGCTCTAAGACTGCGAATTTTTCCACATCACTCAAAATATTCCATCCCTCACCTTGCGCGGCTATTACTTTTGCATGAAAAGACCCGGGTGCTGTGATACGTATTTCTGCTTCATGGTAACTGATCCCGCGCATATTTGCCTCAAGCATCACCACTTGGTCCCATAAAAATCGATATCTAATTTCGTGTTCTGACAGAGAATAACCATTACCTGCAGCAGAAAGTTTCATAGCCCATGGTGCCAGTATCGCTATCGCTATTAGCGTAGCTGCAGTGCCTTGGATAAAGAGCTTCCAAAAAGAAGATTTGGCACCAGCTAATATGGCGATCATTGGCAAGCAAATCGGAAGAATGACAACAAGAAATTGTGACGTAGGTTTTACTAGACAAGCTAAAGCCAAGGAGGCCCCAACAATAAAAGCGTTCTGCCATCGAAAATCTTTTCGGACAATACGAAGTAATGACCAGAACCCAATGGATATAAAAAGAAGATAGAGAGTTTCACTTTGAATTAAATGGGCTGTGCCAAGAAGATTAGGGTTTAAAATAATCAGCGCCATACCAGCATCCTCCCAGCCAGACAGCCAGTCACTTACAATACTGCGAAAGAGAACTCCAACACCGAAAAGTAAAACAACCTGTACACTAATAACCGCCCCTGGAGATTCTCCGAATAAAAATATCAGCACCGAGATCATTAATGGATATAACGGCGTACGATACAGGTCCGGTTCTGTTGGATTATCAAGCTGCACGAAATCGCCATACTTCAAGAACGCTATTGCCGGATCCCAATAGGAACCCGCATCACCACCTTGAGCCAAACTAGCACCCGGCTCTGCAAAAATAGCAACTACTACATTACACAGAAAATATGTGCCGGAAACAGCCCAGAACACCCAGGGCAGTGAGCTGACACAAACATATAACTTCTGAAACCTTGTAGCCGAAACCGCCATTCTTCACCCCAACCCAAATATTTCATCTAGTACGCTGTCAAGATCATCACGCCAATCAGGCATTTCAATAGCATAGGTGTCTTTAAGACGTTTTAACGAAAGTCGGCTATTAGAAGGTCTGGTTGCTGGCGTTGGATATTCTGACGAAGATATTGGTCTGACCTCTTTGATACGTAGATGTGCCCCACGCAGCCGTGCTCCTGCGAATATAGCCTCTGAAAAGCCATGCCAGCTTGTCTGACCGGATGCAGCACAATGAACCAAGCTTGCCTTTCCAAAAATTTTTCTTATTCCACAAACCTTTATTTGTTCAACAATACTGGCAGTTGTTGAAGCAACTAATTTTGCGGATGTTGGAGCACCAATTTGATCTGAAACAACCGACAATCGTTCCCGCGCCGCTCCAAGCCTTAACATCGCTACCAAAAAATTACTCCCTGAATCGCTATAGATCCAGCTCGTTCTCAAAATCAAATGAGGAATGCAACTACTAGCGATTGCGCGATCACCAGCTAACTTGCTCTCTCCATAAACATTTAGGGGCCGCGGCTCAAAGTCTTCAAAATGAGGCCTAATTCCGCTACCGTCGTACACATAGTCGGTCGAAAAATGTATCATAGCAGCATCATTAACCGCACACCAATCTGCCATCACTCCAGGCGCCAATGCATTCACTGCGAATGCATGCTCTCGATTTTTCTCTGCACCGTCAACATCGGTGTAAGCAGCAGTATTAACTATTAAATCTGGTTTAAAAGTTGTTAGACCAGCCACCAAAGTTGCTCGATTTTTAAGATCAAACTCTTCTCGCCCAACGACTCGGCACTCACATACATTCTGCAAAAATTGACCTAAATGACTGCCAATTTGCCCGTTCCCACCAGTCAACAAAACCTTCATAGCTTACCTTGGTACATTGGCAGCGTGATCGCATCTGACAGAGAAAAAGCATTTTTATCTTTTTCAGATAATACCGGGACTTCTACCGGCCAACTGATGCCAATTTCTGGATCGTCGTATCGAATGGTGTGCTCAGTCTCCGGATTATAGGGGGCCGTACATTTGTAAAAAAATTCGGCTAGATCGCTTATAACACAAAAACCATGCGCAAAACCCTCTGGAATCCAAAGTTGCTCACGCGTCTCACCACTGAGTTCAACGCCAACCCAACTACCGAACCTAGGACTTCCACGTCTTAAATCTACTGCGACATCAAAAACTCTTCCGACTAGCACAGAGACTAATTTGCCTTGAGCCATTGGTTCCTGATAATGAAGACCGCGCAGAGTGCCCTTTGTTGATAGCGAGATATTATCTTGCACAAAATCCTCAGGCATACCGAACTCAGCGTAACGATCTTGGTTCCAACTTTCGTAGAAATATCCTCGATTATCATCAAACTTTTTTGGTTTTATCAATAAAACCTCTGGCAGTGCTGTCTTAGAGACATCCATCCTCTAACCTCGCTGAATTAAGGATTTTAGATAGATACCATATGCGCATTTAGAGAGCGGTTGTGCTAACGCTAACAGCTCTTCGTCACCAATCCATTTATTCCGCCAAGCAATTTCCTCTAAACAAGAGATTTTTTGGTCCTGACGGCGCTCAATAGCGGCGACGTAGGTTGAAGCATCAAGAAGCGAGTCATGTGTACCAGTATCAAGCCATGCGAAGCCGCGGCCCAATAACTCCACATTCAGGACATCTCGTGCCATATACTCATTCAACAAGTCTGTGATTTCGAGTTCACCTCTTGCGGACGGCCTCAGCGTCGATGCAATGTCAACTGCCTCATTATCACAAAAATAGAGCCCTGTAACTGCCATATTGGATTTCGGCTCAATAGGTTTCTCTTCAATTGAAGTGGCGCGTCCCAGTTCGTTAATCTCAACCACACCATAACGTTTTGCATCGTTGACCGCATATGCAAATATTGTGGCACCAACCTCATTGGCATTTGCAGTCTGCAATCTAGCACTAAGGCCTTGCCCATAAAAGATGTTGTCACCAAGAACTAATGCAGCTGGACTACCTGACAGGAAAGTATCAGCTATACAGAAGGATTGTGCGATACCGTCGGGTGAGAGTTGAGTAGCATACTGAAAGTTCATGCCAAGCGCCGTTCCGTCGCCAAGTAATCTTTCAAAAATGGGCAAATCTTTGGGCGTCGAGATAATCAAAACATCTCTGATGTGTGCCAACATCAAAACTGATAAAGGGTAATAAATTAGGGGCTTGTCATATACAGGCATCAGTTGCTTACTAATCGCTAGTGTTAATGGGTATAGCCTAGTACCTGCGCCTCCAGCTAATAAGATCCCTTTGCGAGCCATGTTTTTCACTCCACCGTAACTGATGTTATCTCAGCTGCCGTCTCATCAGGCAATTCTCCATCTAGAAAATACCCGCGCACGTTTCTGCTTTCGCTCACGCCATATTTCTAATAGCTTTTAATACTATCCGGACTGTCTAGGCTGCCCTTTAGCACTTAAGACGGGCAACTAATTTAATGTCCGTACTCATTATCAGCTTTTTTATTTTCGAAATCCACCCGTGCATTATTACGATATTCATAGCAAGTTGCACGAATACTTTCAGAATTTTTAAAACCAGTAAATTACTGTTCGCATTAATCCAGAGTAAACGGCTCTCGCTTGCCGGCCCTTTTTTACGCAATGACGCAAAATAAATCGCGGGGTTGGACCAATTAATTTCTCTTTGAAACTAGGTTGCTGACTATAAAAATACATTTATAACTACCGTAAACACGTCTCACGTCTAGACGATTTAACTGTTTATGCGTCTAAACCATATCCAGTACTGGCAGTTCTTCCAATCTATCGACAAAGTGAAGGCCCTAGAGAGGGCCGTAGCGTCCTCCTCCATTGTTATCGCCCACAATAAACTTTTTGTAGCCGAGTGTTTCTATGACTAGTACCAAACCGTTAGAAATCAGAAGTTCTGTAAAATTTTTTAACGTTTTGCACCTGTGCGAACTTGTCTGAACTTCGTTACCCTTGCGCATATGGGCAGATTATCGGAATGTAAACAGACAAGTTTGTGATAAACCTATGCCCCCTTGATATGATTTTGAAAGTATCCATGTAGCAGCAATAAAGGTGGATCCTCATCGCCGATGGAGAGAAATATTACTACTCCGGGAACGCTGAATTACCTCTCTTTGGAGTTTATAAATATTAAGAGTTACTAGCGACAGACTGTCCCTTGACTTTATGCGGCGAATAAGGTTTTCCGTGTATTAGATAATTGTAGCAAGTTAGGAAAGATGTAGGTGTTTATAGGGGGTAGTTCATGACACTCGATACAGGAATTTTTAAACAACTTGAAGATACGATAGCGCGTGTAGTACGCGAACGATGGGTTCCGGCCGAAGACCATGTCGAAGAGACAGGGGAAGTTCCTGAGAATATTATCGATGAAATGAAAGAACTTGGTTTGTTCGGGCTGACTGTGCCAGAGGAATACGGAGGGCTTGGACTGAACACTGAAGAAGAGGCGCGGTTGATGTTTGAGGTTGGGAAGGCTGCGCCTGCGTTTCGCTCAGTATTTGGAACGACAATAGGAATTGGCAGCCAAGGCTTAGTTATGGATGGCACGGACGAACAAAAACAGAAATATTTACCTAAATTGGCAGCTGGTGACATCATAGGATCGTTCTGTCTCACTGAACCTAATGCTGGTTCTGATGCAAAAGCCGTCCAGACCACCGCTATTCTTGATGGTAACGAGTATGTTCTGAACGGAACTAAACGCTATATCACTAACGCGCCGCGTGCTGGGTTATACACGGTATATGCCCGTACCAATCCCAATGATAAAAATGCAAGTGGTGTCTCTGCAATCCTTGTGGAGGCCGGCACAGATGGAATGACTACGGGTAAGACCGACAAAAAAATGGGACAAAAAGGTACATTGACCTCCGATGTAATTTTTGAGGATTGCCGTGTGCCAGCAACTCAATTACTTGGACATGAGGAAGGCATGGGTTTTAAGACGGCGATGAAGGTGTTGGACAGGGGGCGACTGCATTTGGCTGCAGCTTGTGTTGGCATGGCAAGACGTCTTATCGATGATTCACTGGCCTATGCCATGGAGCGCAAGCAGTTCGGAAAGTCGATTTCGGACTTTCAGCTTATACAGGCAATGTTAGCAGACAGCGAAACCGAACTTTATGCAGCACGGACCATGACTTTGGATGCTTGCAGACGCAGGGATGCGGGCGAAAATACTGCGCGTGTAGCCGCTTGTGCCAAATATTATGCAACTGAAATGGTTGGCCGCGTCGCAGATCGTGCTGTTCAGATCCATGGTGGTGCGGGCTATATTGCAGAATATAAAGTCGAACGGTTTTATCGCGATGTCCGTTTATTTCGACTGTACGAGGGTACGTCGCAAATTCAACAGCTTATCATTGCTCGTGATATGATCAAGAATGCGCTCTAGAATAGTCCCTTTTGCACCGTACCCTCGATATCTCTGCTAGCACAAAAAATACAAAACAAAAGTGCTTTTGCTACCTTGCAGCTTTGATAAATGAGACAGTCATTACAGGAGATCAATCAATATGAGTCGTCCTTTTGAGGGTATAAAGGTTATCGATATAACCCACGTACTAGCTGGACCTTTTTCGACCAATCAACTTGCCTTGCTTGGCGCTGATGTTATTAAAATCGAAAATCCAGAAGACCCAGACCAAGCGCGCAATTCTGGTTCGGACCATGCACTAAATGAATGTAACATGGGCACAAGTTTTCTTACGACAGGATCAAATAAGCGATCCTTCACGGTAAATTTAAAAACTAAAAAAGGTCAAGAGATTATACGAGCATTGGCAAAGGAAGCTGATGTGTTCGTTGAGAATTACAGGTCCGGTGCGCTTAGTGCTTTGGGTATTGGATACGAGGATATTAAAAAAATTAATCCTGATATCATTTACTGCTCTTTAACTGCGTGGGGTCAAGAGGGACCGCGCGGCCAACAAACCGCTTACGATCAGGTTATTCAGGGTTATTCAGGGATGATGTCCATAACCGGGAATTCGAAAACAGGCCCAATGCGGTGCGGCCCTCAATTAATTGACTTTGCGACAGGGACTACTGCCGCCTTTGCAATATCAAGCGCACTTTTTCACCGTGAGCGCACGGGGAAGGGTCAATATATTGATGGCTGCCTAACCGATACAGCATTCATTTTGATGGGAGCCCAAATCACTGGCGCGCTGAGAACCGGCAAAAAATTGGATTATCAAACACCTGACAGAGGTCAAGCCACACATAGTGAATACATGGCAAAAGACAAAATGCTACTTCTCGGAGCAAGCAACCATCGCCAACATTCGCGATTTTGGGAGTTGGTTGGCCAGCCAGAGCGGGCTTATAAATCGGACACATACAGGCAACAACATCGATCCAATGAAGCTGAAGCCCTCAGAAAATTGATAGCAACAAAAACAGCTCAGGAATGGGAAGATTTTCTTCAGGATAATCATATTCCTGCTGCACGCCAGCGTAGTGTAGAAGAGGCGATTGACGACCCACAAGTAAATCATCGTAATATTTTTCACCGGTATAAAGACGGATCCCACGGGGTTGATGGTGAATACACTGTGCCTGTTGCAGCATTTAAATATGCTAAGGAGGGTCCCCGAGTAGATAATCCGCCACCTGCCTTTGGCCAGCATAATGCCGAAATTCTGAGAGATTTGGGCTACTCAAACGATCAGATTTTAGAACTTAAGAATTCAAAGATCATAGGCTGAATAAACAACTTTCTAACTCAATCCGTAAACACCGACACGATTACTCAAGGTAGTCGACTAGGTCGCGTTTACCAAGCCAATGCCTAACAATGCTTAACAAAGCGCGCAAAACCCCTTTATCGCCATGCTAGCGCACTGAAAAGATCCAGTAGTCATATATGACGTTTATCGCTTTATAAATTCTAACGTACCGTAAGAAGCCTCGCGATGGTGTTAGCGTCTTTGACATCCTCGATATTTAAAATTACATCGCGTAACTCACCGATTTGTTTCTGATCCAAACTCTTTGAAGCTAACTTTTCAAATTTCTCTATCACGTCAGCATCAGATGCAAAGTGTTTCTCACTGCCGCGTGCTGCCTCAACCGTCTCTTTTTCAACCGAACCATCGTTGAAGTGTATCTCAACATGCACACTGTGTCTGTAACTCGGCCCCTTCGCCGTAATTTCGGGATCTTCAACCGTCTTAACTTTTTTTGCAAATTCCATTCTTGAAGGATCAGCAACAATCGCTTCACTAAATTGATCAACAAAACAGTCACCCTCAATCAGCATTGTTGCTACACAAAATGGAAGGTTAAGTTGTGCTGATGTTACTCCCTCCGGCTTGTATTCCCAACCGACATGCTCGACGGTTACCTTCGAACCATGAATAATAATTTCCTTCACGTCATGTGGCTCAAAGGGACGTCGTTCCCGAATTATTTTCAATGCATCCATAGTGGTGTGATTAGTGCCAACACACGAATAAAATTTCAAAGCTATCCCCATCGTCTCCCAAACGTCCCCAAATCCATGGTTCAATTGTTCTAAGTCAAAACGATCCTGAGACCGCGAAAAAGTCGTACAGAAGCCACCATATTCGCTCTCTAATACATCAGTAATCCCGGTAAATCCTTGTTCCGCCAGGAGAGCCCCGTAAAGACCACTCTGAGAGGAACGACCTGCATGCATTCGTTTTACCATGCCCCCGAATTGTGCCGCCATAAGACCGGCAGCCTGGGTCCCAGCAACACCGAGCGCATGAACTGTTTGATCCTCAGAGAGGCCTAGCCCAGATGATGCCCCAGCGGCAGCAGAAAATACACCCACGGTAGCTCCAGAGTGCCAACCTTGTGTTATATGCTCATTACCCATGCAGACACCAACGCGAGGACCAATTTCGTACCCAGCAACAGCAGAGGTTAGAAAGTCTTTTCCAGTCAAACCACCCTTTATCTCAACTACAGAAACTAATGCAGGCAACGTAACCGCACCTACATGCAAAATACCTCGGCGATGTACATCATCGAGCTCAAAACCTTGGGTCAAGGTGCCATTAATCAAAGCAGCATGAGGTGCCGAGATACGTTGATTAGTTCCCCATACTCCACATTGTTTAGAGCTGTCAGAGCACCCTAGGGTTTTCATTAATATCCGAGACCATTCTAAATCCACCGCATAAAGAGCGCACCCGAAGGAATCGAGAACAAGCAATTTGATGCGATCGCGAACATTTTTAGGTATGTCGTCATATCGTAAAGCAGAAACGAATTTAGCTATTCCACGTGTATACGGATTGTCTCGTACAATATGCTGCGCCAATTTTTCTTCCCCCTGACTAAATTTATTTTAAATTACCATCCAACAAGTACATTAATAAAGTGCAGAGCAAAAATCCGATGTTTCTTTTTGTTGCGCTTCCCTCGCAGAGAGTTATCAAAATATTAACAAACTTGCCAAGAGGCGTAATTGCATCTGCTGTGGTAATTGGACACCACCCAGTAAGCTTAGACGAATTGCGAGCAGATTGCGATATTTTGATGAGGGTTGGATACAAGCGCTAGACACACACATTTATGACAACAAATGCGGATAATTGAAATACTTCTGCAATTTGGCATCAAATAAAATTGGCAAGCAACGCTTGCATCATCAGAAATATCGTTATCTCATTAAGGACAATTTCGAGAGGCATTTCGGATGTCATGCAAGCAAACCATGTCCTGAAAAAAATCAAAATGCCGGGAAGATATCAGGTAAGATCACGTATTGCGAGAATAATATCATTAAATTTCAATTGTTTATTGGGGAAAGCGATAGAATTTTGACAAAATTCCGTTAGCAAAAACGTTATGATTTATGCGTTAAGATATTGGAATATCTGCGTTTAAAGCTAAAATATCATCCAGCGAGATCTGGCTATAGTTTTTTTTATTTGAAAAGAGTGCGATTCAGGACTAGCGGCCTTTTCACAAAACCGCTATATCTGCCAGTGTAGTGTTTCGGCATAACCGTGCTAAGACATTTATATATTTAATATCGAGTAGTGATTGGCTTCACTCTCGGGAAATTTGTAACCTCATAAGGGAGGCCTTTTTATGATCAAGAAATTGTTCTCAGGCCGCGTGGCTTGCGCTCTTGCCATATCGGCATTTGCCATTTCGCTCGGCGTGACGACCGCAAATGAAGCCAAAGCGGTTGACTTCGCGGGTAAGCGCATCCGCGTAATTATACCCTTCAACGAGGGTGGTGGCACGGATAGCCTCGCCCGTTTTCTACAGCCGTATTTGGAGCGAGCCCTGCCTGGCAAGCCTAAAATATTGGTCGTTAACAAACCCGGTGCGGGTGGCATAGTTGGAGGCAACTACTTCCAAGCGCGCGCCAAAAAAGACGGCACGTGGGTGATGGCTGTTTCTATTTCTACCGTAATGAACTACGTGCTTAAAGACCCGCGCGTTAAGTTCGATATTATGAAATGGGACCCAATCGCACTTTTGCCACGTAGTTCGATGATTTATGGTCGTCCAGAGCTCGGTCTTAAGGGATTAAGCCCGAAAGCTCAGTTGGCAAAAATGGCTTCATTGCCAAAAGATGCGCTTGTTATGGGCGGTAAGACACCGACATCCACAGACATCAACTACCGAGCAGCGTTCTCGTTAATGGGTATTGAGCTCAAGAATGTTTGGGGTATGAAGGGTAATGGCCCGATGGCTCTAGCATTTGAGCGCGGTGAGTTTACGCTCATGTATGATAATTGCTTATCATATCTCAACAATCGGAAATCTTTCCGCGATGAAGGAATAGCGGTTGAGCTGTTCACATTTGGGGCCCCAGACGCTGGTGGTAATTGGAAAGATAAGAATGGGAAATGGAATCGCGATGCCGTATATCCAAATGTTCCTTCTTACTTCGAATATTACGAGGCAGCCACTGGGAAGAAATTCACTGGTGCAGCTGCTGCTGCGACAATGAAGCTGACGAAGATTGGTGTTAACGTTAATAAGGCTTACCTTCTACAAGGCGGGACTCCTGCTCCGGTGCTTAAAGCTTGGCGTGACGCCTTCAACAGAGCAATGAAAGATCCAGACTTTGTTAAGAGAAAAGATCGCATCATTGGGCCATACGCTGTAACGGTTGGAGCAGCTGCTGGCGACGTTATGAAAAAGAACTTCTCTCTCACGAAAGGCGAGAAGGCGTATTTCAAGAAGTACCTTAAGACTAGATACAATCTAGACCTTAACATCTAACCTGTTAAAGGTTGTGAAAAAGGTAGCGCCCGGACTGAAGTCCGGGCGCTTTTTTTTTAAAAGTGATGTATTTTAGAGCTGTTTGACTACAAAACTCACAATTCATTATACCCATTATCATCTGCTTAATTCTGAGACATGTAAGCCAAACACATGAGTAACCACTTGCAGTAGTAGTGCTCAGTTCTTACAATAGTTCAATATGATGTCATCTTAATTGAATTTGCCACTTTCCTGGTTTCAATAAGTGCGCTAAATATTAGCGAGATATTAGGAATGCCCTATATCCATATCGGCGAATTGCATAAAGGCTCCCTGAGTAAAAGGGTGGAGGACTAGCAATGGATGACGTTTTCTTTCAGGCTCTGATAAATCTTTTTGCATTAGAGCACCTGTTTTTCTTATTACTCGGAACTGCTTTAGGGCTCGTTGTAGGAGTGTTACCGGGCCTAGGAGGCGTAGCTGGCCTATCGCTACTACTTCCTTTCGTTTTCGATATGGACCAAGCCTCCGCGCTAGCCATGATGGTCGGTCTTCTCGCACCAACAACGACTTCTGATACATTTCCATCAGTCTTAATGGGCATACCTGGCACATCAGGATCACAGGCTACAGTTATGGATGGTTTTCCGCTCTCCAAAAGAGGTGAGGGTGCCCGGGCATTGGGTGCAGCGTTCACTGCGTCGTTGTTCGGTGGCCTTTTTGGAGCATGTGTTCTTACGGCGGCAATATTTGCCGCACGTCCTATAATCTTGCTTTTCGGACTGATTGAACAATTTATGCTGATTATGTTGGCACTTAGCATGATCGGTATGCTGACAGGTAATAATGCCTTAAAGGGTTTGGCAACGTGTGTAGTTGGTCTCGTAATTGGTATGGTGGGCTATGAGCCGCACGGTGCGTTTCGCCTAACATTTGATCTAATCTATTTAAGCGATGGGATTAAAATTGTTATAATTGGCCTAGGTATGTTTGCGATGCCAGAGATCATTGACCTCGTGCGCCGTCATCAAACAATTTCCGAGGATGGAACAGTCCTCGGCCAGGGCTGGTTACGCGGCGTAAAAGACGCCTTCAAGAATTGGTTCATAGTTATTCGCTGCGCAACCATTGGTTGCATTGTTGGAGCACTTCCAGGCCTTGGCGGTTCCGTAGTTGATTGGATTGCGTACGGACACATAATCCAAACATCGAAAGATCGAGAAAAGTTCGGGACCGGAGATATTCGCGGTGTGCTCGCTCCCGAATCATCAAATAATGCCAAAGAGGGTGGAGCAATGATCCCCACGATATTATTTGGCATTCCAGGTTCAGGTAGCTATGCGATCATGCTGTCAGGCTTTATTCTTATTGGTATTGAGCCAGGCACAGAAATGATCACGACAAAGCTCGATTTAACGTACACTATGATCTGGTCGCTAGCTCTTGCGAACGTATTCGGGGCAGGCTCCTGCATTCTTTTGGCTCCCTATATCGCTCGTTTAACAACTATAAAATATGGTTATTTAGCACCATTCATGTTGGTTCTGATCTTTTTTGCTGCATTCCAAGCCACGCGCATTTGGGCTGACCTGATAAGTCTTTTCATTTTTGGTACCCTCGGAGTGTTTATGAAGCGTTTTGGCTGGTCGCGTCCAGCATTGTTGATAGGCTTCTTCCTCTCCACAAGAATAGAAACCAGTCTTTATCAGTCGTTGCAAATTTATAATTCGTGGGACAAAATTGCGGATCGCTGGATGCTTTGGTTGCTTGTGACATTGACAATAATTTCCATCATTGCGGCTCTCCGATATAATCCAAATGCTGGAAAAACATACAGCGAGGATAGTGAACACACTACACGCAATCGCCGTCCACAAATAATATTCACACTTCTTATGTTAGGGGTTGTGACTGCCGCAGCTGTCGACGGGTTTAAGTACGAAACAATGGGCAGAATATTTCCATTTGCAGTTGGTGGTGTAGGCTTATTATTCATTCTTCCATTACTGTATCAACAATTGACATCAACCGTGCCTCACACAGCGTTATGTGACAGGGAAACCAACACTGAAACCGCACACTCAGAGTGGTATTACCTGCTGTGGATCATCGGCATGCTTGTATTTATGTCAATCGTTGGATATCCGCTGGGAGCAATGTTCTTCATATGGCATTTTGTGCACGTCAAAGTGGGTAAGAACCATGTCAGAAACGCATTGTTAGGATTATCGGCTTTTGTTTTCTTAGGCGTACTCTCTGGCGCTCTTACATTAGAATACCCTCCAGGTCTCTTACAATGGGTCAGCGCAACATATTTCGGTTACGAGATGCCATTCTGGATTGGAGGCCCGCAATAGGGATAAAAGCGTTGAACTAGGCGGTTAGAGGTAGGCTTTTATTGTACGGATAAAGCATTAGCAAGTCCAACCACTGATTATTGAACGGTGATCAAGCCGCCTTGAAGCGCGTGGCAGTAACAGCATTACAAAAACCCTCAAAGACACTTGAGTTTTTTTAAGGGTTATATTAACGCGGCTCTTATATTCTTCGAAAAGGTTTAATGCCAATGTAATGAAACCAGCAAATGGACCTATAATATCCACTACGGTCTATCGCGGGATAAAATCAGGGAATTTAAGCTACCATCAGTGATCTTAGTTCCCTCACATTATCAACTCGCTCAATTTCCCAAACCTTATCAATTAAGGACCGTGTGTTACTCTGCCCTAAAATTGGAGCCATAAGCTCAAATGCTTTGTCATCCACTTCCTGACGCGTCATTGGATTGTCCGGAGTGCCACGAACTGCAACTTGTTTATGTGAAACAACATCGCCGTTGGCTAGGGTAACCTCTACAATAGCATTACGTCGCGGAATGTCCTTTTCACCAACAAGCTCAATCTTCCTGCGGAACTCAACCACAGCTGGATCTTTCATACGTGCCTCATCATGAGCAGAAGCAAACGTTGCTGTTCCATCTAAGATCATTAAGGCAACCATATGTTGAATACAAATGTCGGCCATGTGACGATCATCAACCACTGGACTTTCCATATCTGAGAGGCGAAGCTTTATGTGTTTGATATTTTCTTCCGATAGATCATTATCTTTCTGCAGTACCTCTATACAGTCGAGAGGTGCTTGTATGGGAGATCCAACAGTCCATTTCTTTATGTTCGTTTGTATGACTTCAAATCGTTCACCCAGCTCATCAACCATGGCCTCAGGCCGAGGCTCAGTTGAATAAGTAGAATAAAAATTTCGTGGTCCGACAAATACATCGTCAACGCCAGTGAAACCAGACTGCACAAGTGTGGCTGCGGTAACACCATTTCGCCCAGCCATACCACCAAAATCAAAGCCCTTTTCAATATGGTCTAAGTCACGTTGCCAGCAATTTATACCGCTCACCTGTTGTGCCGTATACGATATACCCCAGCGAACCTGATCTGCGCTGAGCCCTGCCAACGCCATTGCTGAAGCAGCCGCACCAAAAGTAGGCGCGAAAGTATGTGTGCTATGTCCAGCATCATACATAGAATGGACACCGATAGAAAAATTAGTTCTAGCACCTATGTCATACCCAAGGACGACTGCATTTAATAACTCCCTTCCAGTGACCCCTTCACGTTCGGCCATTGCAAGAGCTGCGGGCACTGCTCCGCATCCTATATGGCTACGGGACTCCTTGTGTGAGTCATCGGTCTCATCGGCATGAGCCATCATAGCATTGCCAAAAGCAGCATTGACTGCTGTTGTCACATAATCACTTCCTAGCAACAAAGCCTCTTTGGTGCCACCTAGACCTCTTATGTATCTCATAATGACTTCACCAGGCGCTAATCTTGAGCCAGAGATCACCGAGGCCACAGTATCTATAAGATGATGCTTCCCGTGTTCAGCAGCATCCGGAGGCAAGGTCATCTGACTTGCGTTCGCTATATAGGAGGCTAGTTTCTTCATTACCTCACTTGTCTCTATCTTTTTTTCACTCATTTCTGTTCTCCATTAGCCACTCACTGCGAAAGCCCATGGCAAGTCCAGAAGTCGACACACCATATGCTCAAATGAATCTATTTCGCCATTAATTCGATAACCCGACGCAAGTCATCTACCTTTTCTATTCGTTGAACACTAGCTAAGACTTCTTTTGAACAAGTTTCACCAAGGACTGGCACAGTAAGGCCTTCGAACTTTTCAATCATTGCGGTATCTGACACGGGGTTGCGTGCCGAACCCAACGGCTCATCGACTTGTTTTGAAAATTTACGGCCATCCACAGTCTTAACTTCTACGCGGGTTGGACGTTTTTGGGGATAAACCGAATCTAACTCCTTATCAAGATAAGTTTTTACTTTGGCGCAATACCCTATAACAGAATTATTTTTTCTTGCCTCCGGCGTGAAATGCCCAAGTTGTACGGAACGATAATGGAGTGCAGTTGCCGCCGTGAAAGGAATGGACATCTGTGCTGTTGTAAATGTATCCCAACCAATATCGCCATGCACAAGCCCAACCTCGTAAATAGCAACATCAATGCCGTCGATATCCTTTGGATTTAATTCTTCCTTAGTGAGAATTTCTATCAGCGCATCCAACATTGGATGCAGGTGCCTACAACAGGCGTGCGGCTTAATATAGCAATCACCGATTACATAATCTGAATTAATCCGTCCACCCTGACACATAATATTAATTTTATCCCAATCCGGAGCGTCTCCATCCGTACCGGCAAACGTCGCAAAAAACCCATATTTATCTTCTAAAGCCGTCTCAAGCCCAGAGAACCCGTTCTCCGCTAAGTTTGACGCCATGATGCCATTGTGAGCGGCTAACCCTGGATGCATACGCTTTGCATCACCGCCTGATCGATGGGTGTTAATACCGGAAGCCATTGATGCAGCTAGGCCAAAAGCGTTGCGAATTATCGCAGGAGAATGTCCTTTTATTGCAGACACGGCAGCAGCAGCACCGATAACGCCCGCGATTGGAGTGCCGTGAAACCCGCGTTGACGCTGACGTGGATGCATAGCTGCAGCAACACGTCCCATAACTTCATAACCAACAATCATTGCACTTAAAAAACTTCGGCCACTGATATTATACCGGTAACCAGCGGCAAGAATGGCTGGAACGATGGCCACGCCAGGATGGGAGCCGGCTGGCCGATAACCGTCATCTAATTCCAGCCCATGCCCAGCAGTGCCCGCAAGGAATGCCGCCGTAAGCACATTATAGCGTCCACTTTGCCCAGGAACCGGCACATCGCCATCGGGTACTAACTCGGCCATGGTTTTTTCACTTGCAATAGTCACTTGTTGTACAGCACCAGCAATGCAGGCGCCTAGGGTATCAAACAAGTGAGTGCGAGCCTTGCCTAGTGTAAAATCGTCTATAGACGCTAAATCAAAATTCACAATAAATTCTGCTAACGCTGCAGTTGCACTATTTCCGCCACCATTATAGAGCTCAGATAGTTTATTCATCTTGGAGTCCTTCAGTTAGGATGGGATAACTTTTTAATTACATGAATGTATACGAAGCCCTTAGCCGTCACTGCCGAGCGCATCTGTTTCGATAGTTAGTCTATGCATCAATCTTTTTTGCGGCCAATAGTCGGCCACAGCATAATGTAACGTTGCCCTGTTGTCCCAAAAAGCAATTGAATTGGGACGCCACCGAAACCGACATTGAAATTCGGGCCTCTCGTAGTGGCGATACAATTCTAGTAGTTTCGCATCTGATTCATCTACAGGCACGTTGTCTATGCACCTCGTGAAACTCTCTGAAACATAAAGGCCAGGCTGACCAGTAACGGGATGCTTACGCACCATTGGATGACTTATGGGAGGATGATCTTTAGCCATCGCCCTCATCCGAATTGCATTTTCACCTTTCCAGCTTCGAGCCTTACTAGCACTTCCATGTAACTTCATAAAGTCTTGCGTCGCGGTCTTGTGTGCCAGATAACTTTTCATATCAGAGGAAAGAGCTTCATAAGCAGCGGTCATACTTACAAAGATAGTATCCCCACCGTAATCTGGAACTTCTTTGCCATGAAGTATTGATGCAAATTCTGGATGCTTACGAAATATTCCATCTGTGTGGAAATGGTTCACATTAGGAGGACGGTTCTTATCATTAACAATCACCGCAACCTCAGGCGCCTCTTCAAGTAATTCAAAAGCTGCCCTACGCGCTTTTCTAAGCCTACCGAATTGACTAGCCCATGCAGAGAATTCAGAGGGTGTTATACCTTGATTATTTAAAAACAATACCTGGTGCCGCATCAAGGCGAAGTGAATTTCCTGCAGGAATCCAGGCGGTTGTTGCTTGGCTAAATTAGAGCAAGTAACTTCGGCACCAATAACCGGCGTAATGGGTTCGACACCGATGTGCTTATAAACCGTAGATTGTTTAGACATACTTATATTTTTACAGCTTGAGGGGGCTTCTCGGCAACGTTTAGTATTTTCCTCATAGTGATGTGCTTACATGTTAATCGTCTAGCATTTTAGTATTGCGGAGAAACACACCATCATTTTGTTTATTCCTATTACCAATTTAGCCTTACCAAATTTCAGCTTAGTGAGAACATACTTGAAACTTTGAAGCGTTGGGGAGTTTAATGCTTCCATACCTCGGGCAACGTTATTAAACTGATCCGTAGTGTCTCTGAACCAGCGTATTTCATTGTATTGATGAGCCTAGGATATTTGTCGGAAATTAGACGGTACCTAAACGTTATGCGTTACAGTCTGGCCTAAAATCATGTCCGCCGCTTTTTCAGCTATCATTATCGTTGGCGCATTTGTATTACCGCTGCAAAGACGAGGCATTATGGAGGCATCTACTACTCGAATTCCTTGCAAACCGTGGATCCTCAATTCTGGATCAACTACAGCCATAGGATCAATGCCCATTTTGCAAGTCCCAACCGGATGATAAAGTGTTGCTCCAGTATTACGAGCATAATCCAGTAAACCTTCGTCGTCCGTGATCACTTCACCGGGTGTAAGCTCATGTAATATACAAGGCTTAAGCAGGTCGCTTTCCGCTATCGCACGAGCAAATCGCATCCCCGATAGAAGGACCTGCTGATCAGCATCGGTGGATAGAAAATTTGGTATAATTTCAGGTTTATCAGATATTCGAGGGGTAACGCTGTGGACTTGACCCCGACTATCCGGCCTAAGCTGACATGGGCCTATTGTGAGACCAGGAAAAGAGTCGAAAGTACGTTTATGCGTATTGCGAAAGGTGGCGTGAGCGATATGGAATTGGATATCAGCGTCAAGTAAATCTGGTCGGCTCTTTATGAAACCGCCAACAATTGCGGCAGATTGGGCTAATGCGCCCTCTCGTTTTAAGATGTATTTAATTACTTCTCCAACTAGTTTTGCTCCACGTGTAAGTTGGTTTAACGAAATAGTACCTGGAGTCGTCCGCCAGGATAAACGTGCGATATAGTGATCCTGTAGGTTTTCGCCCACCCCCGGTAAATCTTTTACTACCCCAATTCCCAACGACCTAAGTCGTTCTCCCTGACCAACACCCGACATCTCAAGTAATTGGGGCGATTGTATCGCTCCAGCAGATATGATCACCTCTTTTCGTGCTGTTACAGTATTATTTCGGCCTTGGTTTCTGATAGTTACCCCCCAAGCACGGCCATCTTTAATTAAAATCTTTTTTGCTAAGGCTCGGGTCCAGATCGTCAGATTAGTTCGATTGCGAGCTGGGTCGAGGTAGGCGTGCTTGGCACTAAAACGTCGGCCATCTTTTTGAGTAAGTTGATAATAAAAAAAGCCTGCCTGACTGTCAGAATTATAGTCATACTCAGAAACGTAGCCCAAACTAGTCCCTGCCGCGATAACCTTATCTAAGATATCATATCTGTTTCGGGGTTCGATAACATTCAGTGGACCACCCTCACCTCGATATTGGTTTCCCCCACGCTCCCAATTTTCTGATTTTTTAAAATAAGGCAAAACATTCTTATAAGACCAACCCGTACAACCCATTTGCGCCCAAACGTCATAATCTGAGGCCTGTCCGCGAACATAGAGCATGCCATTGATTGAGCTACAACCACCTATCACTTTGCCACGTGGAATTGGTATTGGCCGATTTCCGGTACTCTCCTGTGGTTTAGTCTCAAATAACCAATTTACAGATGGATCTGCCATAGTTTTGACGAAACCAGCAGGAATGTGTATCCAAGGATTATAGTCTTTTCCACCAGCCTCCAACAAACAAACGGTATGCTTTCCATTTGCTGTCAGACGATTGGCTAATGTACAGCCAGCGGAGCCACCCCCAACTATTACATAATCAAATTCCATGTTCGCCCTCTACCAAATTTATCCGTCTTAAGCAATCTGAGAAGATTACATTTAGACCTATGGCCCTAGCATCATCAATTTGTGTTGAAAGAAACTTACCAAAATTAAGTAAGGCGCTTTTGGATTTTCAAACCTATGGGTTCCGGTTCCCTAAGCCTTTCTCAGACATTGATTGTAAATAGACAATAAAATGTATTCAGCTCTCTATCTTAGAAGACATATGAAGAAAGCCTAGCTGATACCTACTTATTTTCGATTTGTGGTAAATGATAAGAAAATCACATGCCCCGATACTGACCTGATGAGATGGATATACAACATGAGCTAGCAAACCCGGATCAAAGTACACAGCAAGTGGCGAAAGAATTCATGAACGCAGGTGTTGTTACAAACCCAAATAGTTTGGGGCCGACTCTATACTCGCATCCCAATGAAAGAGAATTCATCTACATGGCAACTAGGGGAATTTTATAACATACTTGAAGAAGAGGAATGTATTCTCCAAGCAGGCCCCATTATTAGGATTTAACCCTCATTCTCAGGAGCCCATTGGAGGACAAAATAACCCACCAATGCCAATTTGAGGCGTTTTACTGTAACGCCTAGCATGCGACCTAACCTGATAGCGCTAATATTTAATGCTTAAAAGTAATTTATATTACTTACCAGCGCATGCGATTTTTAAAAAAACGGTTAAATGGTGCCCAGGGACAGAATTGAACTGCCGACACGCGGATTTTCAGTCCGCTGCTCTACCAACTGAGCTACCTGGGCAACAACTTCATTTAACCAAAAAAAGCGGCAGGTAATATCTAATTATTCATACAAAGTCTAGTCATAAGCAATAATTATATGAAACTGAAAATAAATTGTAGGTTGATTTAATGAGAGTTTTCTTTGTTCCTAGGTATAAAACTTTCAGAATAATCGTCTACGCCAGGCATTTCTTCAGCCTCTACACGATATTGGCCCCTAAACCATCTGCTAAGATCCAAATTTGAACAATTCTTTGAACAAAATGGCCGAAATTTATAGGTTGCGATTTTTCCACACATGGGACATTTAGAATTTTTTCCGAGTTTTGCCAATTCTAGCCCCTCTCAATATGAATATCAGAAACCGATATTTCATTGTCAACTCTCAATACAATGCTTTGACCAACACGACGCTCGGTCTCAGCTAATGCTCCGGAAAGCATGCCTCGCAATTCAGCAATGATGTTAGAATGTGCTACTATTGTCAGACGACCAGGCCCATGTACCGTTAACGCACGGCGCAGTAAATCGGCAGCTTCACTAGTAGCCGTTAAATTAATGTCTAATGTCTTCTTTGCCAAAAACTCCTCGTTGAGGTTAGCCCCCATACGTTGACGAGTCATCTCGATTAAGCCACCAGGTGTCATCCCCAGTATATCTGTTACACGATCATCTTCCTTCATCGCACGCCGTAATGTATCAACTAATTCTTTCCGGTGTTTCCGGTCAGACATGCTGATGGGATCGATTACAATTAAGCCAGCCAGATTCCGCAAGCAAATTTGATGAGCTATTTCAGACATGGCCGCGAGATTAATCCGCCTTATAGCATCAGACTTGCCATACGCTCCTGCACTATCAACATCGATAGCTATTAGCGCCTCAGTTTCATCAATTGTAATTCGTCCGCCTCTCTCAAGTGGTACTTCACGGTCTAATGCAGCTAACCACTGTGACTCCACATCTCCGACCCTAAGAATATTAGCTTGGTCCCTAAAAAAAGTTATTCTGCCATCGAGATCCGGCCAATATTCGGTTATTTTATCCAATCGGTAGTATAGAGTGCGATCGTTTATCAAAACTTGTGCAATAAGGTTCGTGTCCCGTAATACTCGTTTGCTAATCTCAGGTGCTGGCATGAGGCAGGTCGGCTGGGTTACCGATCCTGCCTTATCCTGTATTTCTTCCCATTTTCTAGAAAGGAATTTAAGTTCGTCCCTAATTTCGAGTAATGTTGCATCAGCGCCGGGTCCTCTAATAATGATGCGCCCCTTTCTAACTACATCCTCTATGCCATTAAGATGAGTGACTACTTTCGATTTTGGCACCCCTCTCTCAATATGGATACCGTCGCGTTGCGGTTGTAAAGAAACGTAACGTCCTCGCAATGTCGGCATCGTAGTAACAACCGCCGACTTACCTTTATGCTTATCACGAACGACTTGAACAATTAGATCCTGCCCTTCTGTAAACCCTCTTGTCCGTGGCAAATATGCGACTTCTCCATCGTCAAGATCTACAAACCCACCGCCGGTAACCTTATTTACAGCGCTGAGCTGACCAAGATAGACCCCATCAATCCTGCTTGGCTTACAATATAACGACCTGAAGAAATGCAGAAGCTTTCCATTCTGGCCTAGGAGTGCAACTCGCACTTCTGCTGGGGAGCCTTCAATTAAAATTTCAACGGGCGTATTCACCATTGATACCCGTTACCGCGCAGCATTTGCGCCACATCATACAAAGGCAAGCCAACAACATTACTATAAGACCCAGAGATATATTTCACGAATGTAGCTGCGCGACCCTGAATCGCATAGCCCCCAGCTTTACCATCCCACTCGCTGCTGTGTAGATAGGATTTAATTTCACTTTCCGTCAATTTTTTGAATGAAACTGTAGTCTCGACCACGCGCATCCTTCTTTCGCCATTAGGAAGCAAAAGGCAGACGCTTCCCAAAACTTTATGCCTCCGCCCGGAAAGAAGCGACAGACAATCACCAGCCACGCATTCAGATACAGCTTTTGGGAGAATTCGTTTTCCACAGACCACCGCAGTATCTGCAGCCATCAAGTATGCACCCGGTCGCGTCGCTGCATCTACTTTGGCAAATGCCATGCGCTTCACATACTCTCGGGGATTTTCATTTCGATTAACAGACTCATCAATGTCTGGCGACACTACTGCATCAGGCGTTATACCTATTTGCGCCAATAAGTGCAGCCTACGCAGAGAACTCGAGGATAAAATTAATTTCATTCTGGAAACTTGCGCCATAAAAATTGAAGTTTATTCTCTCTGCTGTATTAAGCTCTAATATGTAAGACGCAAATGAGAGTAAAGAGCCTCCGGGCTGTATCAGCATCCATTTCAATTTTATCAGCGAGACGCTCAGTTAACAAATTTGCCCCTTCGTTATGCAGACCTCTGCGCGCCATATCAATACATTCGAGTTGTTGCACGGTCCGTTTTTGGAGCGCATCAAAATAACTTTCACATATCTTAAAATAGTCCTTAACAACTCGTCGCAGTGACATCAATGACACCCAGACCTGACGAAGAGGCTGGTCATTCTCATCATTTATATCAATCACTAAACGATTCGTGTCCGACACGCTTAGACGTACCCTATATGGACCTCGGTCATCGTCTTTCGGGGCAAAGTAATTATTATCGAGCAAATCATATATGGCCACTTTTCGCTCGTGCTCTATCTCAGGTCGGTAGCGAATAAGTGAGACCTCATCAAGGGTGATGTCAGAGATGCTGTGTTTAGGCACGCGCCTTCCCCTCCGACCTCAATCTTAACGATACCGAACGCGCGTGTGCATCTAGACCCTCTGCCTCTGCGAGAGTGCAAGCTGCAGGTCCAATTTCCTGAATACTTTTTGGATCACATCTTACAAGAGTTGTGCGCTTCATAAAATCAATGGCTCCTAATCCAGATGAAAAACGAGCTGACCGTGCCGTGGGCAAAACGTGATTAGGTCCGGCAACATAGTCTCCAATTGCTTCTGGGGTGTGTCTACCAAGAAATATAGCACCCGCATGCCTAATTTTTTCGGCTAATAACTCGGGTTTTTTAACAGCAAGCTCGAGATGTTCAGGAGCAATACGATCAACTAGCTCAGGCACCTCGTCCCAAGTCTTTGCAATAATGATAACTCCATTTTCATTCCAGCTTTTCCTGGCGATGTCTTCCCTATCTAAAAATGCTAATTGGTTATCTATCGACTTCATGACTGCTTGAGCCGTATCACTACTATTAGTTATCAAGACAGATTGAGCGTTTTCATCATGCTCAGCCTGACTCAATAAATCTGCAGCAATCCAATCCGGATCATTATCAGAGTCAGCTACAATCAAAATTTCTGAGGGCCCCGCAATCATATCAATCCCAACCCTGCCAAATACCTGCCGCTTGGCAGAAGCAACGAAAGCATTTCCTGGCCCCGTTATCTTATCGACAGGGTCAATCGTTTCTGTTCCATAGGCAAGCGCCCCTACGCCTTGAGCACCGCCCACACGATATATTTCGGATATGCCCGCAATATCTGCTGCAGCAAGTACAAGTGGATTAATTTCGCCATCTGGAGTTGGAACAATCATAGCTATTCGCTCAACACCAGCAACTTTTGCTGGAATACCATTCATTAATACAGAACTTGGATAGGCAGCTGTACCACCAGGAACATATATGCCAGCTGCACTTATGGGCGTCCATCGCATACCAAGCTCTACTCCAACGCTATCCTTGAATTGATATCCCTTCGGGATCTGCCTTAAGTGGAACTCGCGTATTCTTTCAGCAGCTACAAATAAGGCTGATATGGCACTTTTGCTGCATTGGCCTCTTGCATCAATAATTTCGGCCTCCGTAAACCGCATTCCCGAAGCATTAAGCTCTAAACGATCAAATTTCTTCGTGTAGTGAAGTAAGGCCGAATCACCTCTTTCAGCTACGTCGAAGAGGATCTTAGAAACTATTTTATCTACGTCTTCTACTACCTCTCGTTGGGCATTGATGAAGCGAGAAAACTGCGAACAAAAATCTTTTTTGGTGGTGTCTAATGTAATGGGCATGGGCATACTATAGTCATGGACGGTCAATACAAGCTATAAACTCGCTTGAAACCCCGGTGTTTACAACACCAATAATTGTAAACTGTAAAAGTTCATGAAATAAAAATCTACAACAGCGTAACACGTTTAAATGGCATAGCAGCATAAATTGGCCAGAAGTCAATTATTTTTCAGGAACCTAGCTGATCTTGGATTTTTATAGGTATCTCGCCAAGTGAATTTACTACGATTGCACCCGCTGCAGAGAGCATTTTACGCTTAGCTGAAACGGTGTCTTCGACGTCATTTATCATTGCAGCAACATGGCCAAAACTTACACCTTTTGGGTAATTTTCTTGAAATTCGCCTGCTAAAAGTGCAATCAGCGGTTTAGTGCACGCCTTCGTCCTCAAATATGCGGCCACCTCGTGCTCTGCTTTAGTGCCTGGCTCGCCAAACATAACAATTGCATCAGTATCAGGATCAGCCACAAACCGCTTGATATAATCAACCATCGGGTTACCTGGTATCACATCTCCACCCATAGAAATACAAGTTGAGACTCCAAGCCCACCGCGTTTAATTGCCAATGACAGCTCTGCTGACATACCCCCAGATCGTGAGACAACACCGATGCGGCCTGGAGCAAATACCTCTGATGGATCATCGCCGCCAATCGCACCAAGTTTACTCTTTCCTGGAGAAATTATCCCGTTAGTGTTACAGCCGACAACTACCGCACCATTTTCGCGAGCAGCAGCGGCAATTATAGCGGTGTCATGACGCGGAACAAATTCAGCTAGTGCAACAATCAGTTTCAGACCCGCCTCCAGTGCTTCTATTACCGCCTCCTTCGTTGAAAGCGGTGGAGCGTATATAACGCTTGCGTCCACTTGGTGTTGTTGGCAAGCCTCTTTTACACTTCCATAGACAGGAAGATTATGAACCTCTGCCCCGCCCTTGCCGGGTGTTACTCCACATACAATTTTGGTGCCATATCGCAAACAAAATTCCGCATCTCTTGTACCTTGAGCACCAGTTAATCCCTGCGCTAATACTCTTGTATTTTCGTCTATCAATATGCTCATTTGACATTCTCCATTGCGTTACGAATATCAACAGCTGCGCGCACCGCATCATCCAGTGACGCGTCAAACGGCAAGTAAGTAAGACCCGGAAATTCTTCAAGAATTTCTTTAGCTTCCTCCTCGCCAGGACCAACAAGCCGAACAATAATAGGAAATTCCTGAGTGTTAATGTTGCGTTCGCGAAGGATCTCGGCCAGAGGTTGCGCCTTTCGAGCGCAATGAGTAAGTTGCTGATGATTAAAACTTACTAATAAGCATTTCACATTCGGATTATCAAAAATTGCTCGGATTGTGACTTTGAATTTTTCTTCTATACCGGCCCCCGGATTGGTATCTGTATGATTGGCCGGTCTGCCGCCAATGGCCAACATCATGTCATGCTGCAATAAACCCGCACCGCCGCCGCCAACAAGAAGCGCTATATCACCGTCAAGCTCAGTATAACGTACAGCACCACCCTTTATCTTTCTATTAGCCTCAGAAACACTGAGTTCCCGGGCATTAAACTTACGCCACGAGGCTATTAAGCTGCCGTCAGCGATCTCTGCCCAATCTGGATGGCGGGGCAAGCCATTCTCATCAATTGCAAGCATTGCACCCACTATTGATACCGCCCCATCTGAGTCCAATACCAAAGGGTTAATTTCCATCATGACTGCATCTGCCTTCACAAAAGCATCATACAAAGAAGTTGTTACAGAGACTACTGCTGCTAATTCATCTCCAGTAACGCCTGCTTTCTGCCAAAGAAAACTTGCCTGTTTTTTGTTTACCCCTTGAATAGGATCAATATCACCTCGGATGACTGTTTCAGAGTCGCGTGCATGTGTCTCTTCGATATCGACCCCACCGCTCGAAGATATCAAGATTTGGCCCGGGAAACTGTCCAAACTAAAGCTTAGGTAGAATTCACGACAAATCTCGACTTTGCTCTCGACGTAAATTTTTTCAACAGCAAAACCATGCACCTCAGTGCCCAACAGCCGCTCAGCCGCTGTATTAACTTCCTCGGATGTATCCGTTAATACAACTGCGCCCGCTTTACCGCGCCTTCCCGTTGGAATTAGTGCCTTCACTACCGCACCGCCACCCAATGTTTCCGCATATCTTGCCGCTTCCCCGGATTTATCGAATGCCAAGCCTTGTGGAACAGGCAAACCCAAATCAATTAAAAATGCTTTCGTAAGATCCTCCGTAAGCGTAAACACGCTTCACCCCTCCTCAAACTTATTGCTTCTGGTATAACTCACAGTTAATTACACACCACTCCTAATGGATATTGGAAATAATAACAACGTAATGCCATTCAAAAAAAGATCGGGAAAGAAAAAATGAGTTGGAAATCAGAAGTTGATGAGTTGAATAAACGAGCTGATTTGGCAGAACAGCTTGGCGGCAAGAAGGGTCGAGATTATCAGCATTCAATAGGGAAGAATACGGCACGGGAACGTATCGATATGCTTCTTGATGCAAATAGTTTCCGGGAAATGGGCAAAATTGCGGGCAAAGGTGAATATGACGAAAAAGGTGACTTTATTTCGTCAACACCATCTAACGCAATCATTGGCAAGGGTCGTATCAACGAAAGGAAAGTGGCTGTTTCAATTGACGATTTCACAATTCGAGGAGGCTCATCAGAAGCAACAATTGCCGAAAAATGGCTTTACATTGAGCGATATGCCCTCGAAATGAAGATGCCTCTGTTGCGACTTGTAGATAGTGCCGGCGGCAGTGTTAAACTTCTTGAAAAAATGGGTTTCACAAAAATTCCGGGTTATCCCAGCTGGCCACAATTTCAGCTGATGGGAGAAGTACCTGTTGTGGGTATCGCGCTAGGTGCCTGCGCAGGCCTTGGGGCTATCAAAGTTGGCTACGCGCACTTTTCAGTAATGGTTAAGGGTACCAGCCAGGTTTTTGCTGCGGGACCACCTGTGGTGAAAGCTGCAATGGCAGAGGACCTTGACAAGGAGGAACTTGGAGGTTGGCGAATACAAACACGTGACAATGGGGCCGTAGACAATGCCGCAAAAGATGAACAAGACGCCTTTGATCAAGCCCGACGATTTTTATCCTACATGCCACAGAACGTTCATCATCTTCCACCCCGCATAGAGCCTTCGGACACGTCAGACCGTCGTGAGGAAATGCTATTAGAGGTGATACCTCGGAACCGCCGCCAAAGTTATAAAGTGCGCCAAATCCTCGAGGCAGTGGTCGACAGAGGCTCAATTTTTGAAATAGCGCCAAAGATCGGTCCATCACTAGTGACTAGCCTTGCAAGGCTTAATGGGTACGTTGTTGGGGTTATGGCAAATGACCCCAATTACGCGGGAGGAGCGATGACGCGTGCATCAGCGATGAAGACTGAAAAGTTTATTGACCTTTGTGATAACTTTCATATCCCCATCGTCAATTTTGTCGATGTGCCTGGTGTGATGCCCGGTCTCGCCGCAGAGAAAGCTGGCACTATAAGATCAGTCCTCAAATGTCTGGCCGCAATTGAACAGAGCCAAACTCCATGGTGCTCAATCATCATGAAACGTGCTTTTGGATTAGCTGGTGGCATGCACGGTCGGAAAAGGGGCATTAACCTTCGCTATGCTTGGCCATCAGGATATTGGGGCTCTATTCCTCTCGAGGGGGGTATATGGGCGGCATACCGAAAGGACATTGAAGCCTCTGAGAACCCCGAGGCCCGACTAAATGAATTGGAACAATATTACTCTAAATTCACATCGCCTTTTCGTACTGCGGAAAAATTTTCAATACCGGACATCATTGACCCGAGAGAAACTCGTCCCCTGCTTTGTGATTGGATTGAGGAAGCATATGAAGTAACAAAATCACATCTCGGCAGAGTTGCAAAAACAATGCGACCGTAAGGATGACCGTCAAAGTTAATAAGCTTGGGAAAGTGATGTTAGCCGAGATAAACGGCGTTGATATTGCTCGGCCTATTGACCGTGAAACATTGGATTGTATTAATGGTGCCTTCCTTAGCCATAAGGTCCTCGTATTTAGAGACCAACCTCTGACGCCAAGTTTATTCGTACAGTTTGCTAAACAGTTCGGTCCCCTTCAACCTCATATCAGTAAAAAGTGTAAACACCCAGACTTTGAAGAACTGATAGTAGTTACTAACCTAGACGAGGATGGTGAAATTAATCCGGCTGAAGAAGCACGGGGTAATGCGTGGCAGACTGATATGTGCTACGTTGAGACCCCTGCTAAAGCGACCCTCCTGCATACTCAACAAATTCCTGATGTTGGTGGTGATATAGAGTTTGCTAATATGACACTTGCGTTTGCAAAAATGCCTAGCCACCTTAAATCGAGAATAGAAGGGCAGTTGGCCACTTTTCGCTACAGCGGCATTACTGCGCACGGTCGAGAACCACTTTCAACGCGCGATAAAAATAGGCCACCTGTACTACATCCTGCAATAAGAACACATCCAGAGACTGGCAAAAAATCTGTGTTTTTAAACCCTGCACATACCGTCTCGATAAAGGGCTTGGATCGCGAAAAAGCGTGGTCTTTGATGAACGAAGTTTTCGCATGGTGTTCTCAGTCAAAATTTCTAGAAACGCACCAATGGCGTATGAATGATACCGTTATCTGGGATAACCGTTGTTGTTGGTACCGCGCGACGAGAAAAAACCCTCTGCGACAGCCGCGTATTTTCCTGCGCACGACCGTAAAAGGAACCCCCACATAATGTAAGATATATCGGAATACTGACAAACTAGCGCCATACAAACCTGCAGACGCGCCGCACAAAAAGTTTTACATCAAACCAACTAATTTATGTGTTTGCACACTCACACGCCATTCTTTGTGTTCTTCGCAATATTCAGCTGCCCGAGATGTATTTATATCGCGATTGGGTCCGTCTTTCGGTTGTAACAAAAAGTATTCAAAAGCGAGATGACTATAAATAGCCGGGTCTATTCCCTTTTGTGGATACACAAGTTTCAACTCATTACCGCTTGTCTGAACCAATGCTGAATTAGCTTTCGGGCTTACGCAGACCCAGTCTAATCCTTCGGGGACCGAAATTGTGCCGTTGGTTTCAACCCCTATCTGAAATTGTTCCCGCTTTAAAGCCTCGATTAAAGGTGTATCCAATTGCAGTAACGGTTCTCCACCGGTAAATACTACGTAGGGCACCCCTTCCTCTGACGAGCTTGCCCAAGTCTCGGCGATTGCTCTCGACAGTGCCAGAGCGTTATTGAACTTTCCGCCACCTTGCCCATCTACTCCAACGAATTCTGTATCACAAAATTGGCAAATAGCGGTAGACCTCTCCTTTTCTTGCCCACTCCATAGGTTGCAGCCAGAAAAACGACAAAACACAGCAGGCCGGCCTGTTTGAATGCCTTCTCCTTGCAAGGTATAGTAAAGTTCTTTCACGCTATAAACCATCGTTCAAACCTTATTCTGGCAGCTATCTTGCCGCCAATATCACTTCAGTCTTTAATGCCTATACATGGGGCGCTACGCAACACATATCACCGGAGGGATATAGGTGACATTAACTGAAAATCTTATCGATATTCTAATCTCAACAAAATATGAGGATATTCCTGATAATGTACAAGAGATAGCTCGCCAGGTATGCCTCGACGGGATTGGCGTCATGATAGCAGGCGCCGGTGAGCCGCTTGGACTAGGGCATATCGTGTTCGAATATACGAAAGAGTTAGGCGGTAGCCCCACCTCAAGCATCATTTGTGGTAATTTTAAATCAAATGCGTTGAATGCAGCTTATGCGAATGGATGTCTTGCTCATGCGCTTGACTTCGACAACACTTGGTGGCCACTAAACCATCCAACTTCTCCAACTCTACCGGCAATATTAGCAATTGCAGAGCGCGATAAATCTCCAGGAACGGAAATAATAAGAGCTATTACCCTGGCCTTCGAGGTACAAGGACGCATGCGAGTAGCATCTGCAGCCATTGATGCTGGAACAGGTTTTCATAAACCTGGTGTATCTGGCCTGATGGGTGCAGTTACGGCATCCGGAATATTGCTTCAGCTGGATAAACCAGAATTTTTGCGTGCAATTGGTATTGGTGGCTCGAGAGCTGGGTCGATTTCAACCAATACGGGAACAATGACCAAATCCAGCCATTCGGGCCATGCAGCTAGAATGGGGGTGGAGTGTGCCACACTTGCGAGATTAGGATGGACTGCCAACCGGGATATGCTGGGAGCAGGCGGATTCTTTGAGCTTTTTTACGGAGCCAAAAACGTTAAGCTCGATCTCTTCCTAAAGGATTTTGCAAAACCCTTTAGAATGGCAAGTCCCGGCGTAGGTTTCAAAAAACATCCCGCAAATTATTTCACACATAGACCGATTGACGCCGCGATACAGCTAGCTACCAAACATGATCTAAATGCCGAAGACATTCATAGCGTTATAGTCGATTTTCCGAATTTTCATTATGTTGACAGGCCAGAGCCAGAAAATGGACTTGACGGTAAATTTTCAGTTCAATATACGACTACCGTCGCACTGCTTGACCGAAAAGTCAAAGTAGCAACCTTTTCAGATAAAAGACGCTTTGCAGAGGACGTGACAGCTTTGTTGCCAAAAGTCCATCTAAATATGCGCAATGACATCCCTAGGAGCTTTCAAGATTGTTACGCCGTCGTCCGAGTAAAAACCAAAACAGGCAAAGAACTTGTAGAGCGCTGCGATAAGCCGCGCGGCATGTGGGGTCATCCACTTACTCATGATGAACGCTTAGCAAAGTTTCGCGATTGTTGTGAGTTTGCACTTCCAAATAGGCACATTGAAAAAGTAATTGAGCTCGTTGAAAAACTAGAAAGTCTA
>Ga0163109_10000165_pt1 | contig 52093 bp, 41 predicted proteins | sample CRUFie1St13metaG_FD_108704 | JGI IMG/M metagenome (GOLD analysis project Ga0163109, IMG submission 108704) | Marine microbial communities from the Costa Rica Dome - CRUD Field 142mm St13 metaG | ecosystem: Environmental > Aquatic > Marine > Oceanic > Photic zone | place: Costa Rica: the Eastern...
CTTGGGTTGCGACACAATCATGCCACGCTGCCCTTTCCCAATGGGGGCGAACAGGTCCATGAGTCGTGTGCTTACGGTGCCACGGGCGGTGCTCAACTTGAAGCGTTCTTGCGGGAACAGCGGGGTCAAAAACTTGAAGGGAACCCGGTTTTTGATCCACTCAGGGCTGCGGCCGTTGACGCTTTTGACGTCCAACAGCGGGTAGTATTTCTCTCCAATGCGTGGAGGACGAATGCCTGCCACCACGGTGTCGCCCGTCTGGAGCCCAAATTGCTTCAGTTGCTTCGCCGAGATGTACACGTCGTCGGGAGAATTCAGGTAGTTGTAATCGGCAGAGCGAAGGAACGCATGGCCTTCCTGTTGCACTTCGACCACGCCTTCCGTCTGCACCAACCCGTCGAAATCGAATCCGTGCTCTTCGGGTTCAGACAAGAAGGGGTCGCGACGGTTGCGGTTGTTGCGGTTGTTGCGGTCGTTACGGTCGTTTCGGTTGTTGCGGTCGTTGCGGTTGTTTCGATCGTTGCGGTCGTTCCGGTTGTTGCGGTCTCCGCGCTCGCCTCGGTTGTTCCGGTCGTTGCGATCGTTCCGGTCATTGCGGTCATTCTTGCCGCCTTGATCTTGGCCACCTTTGGCGTTCTCGTCTTTGCCGCGAGCTTCGTCGCCTTGGCCTTCGCGTCGGCGTCGGTCACGGCGTTCGCGCATGCTTTCGCCTGAGCGTCGTCCTTGGTCTTGGCCCTCCTTGTTGGAATCGGAACCACCTTCTGCGGAAGGCGCGTCGCTTTTGGACTTGTCGTCCTGTCCGTCATCTTTGCCCCGGCGGCGGTTGTCGCTCTTGGGCTTGTCTTGGCCTTGATCGTCCGTGGATTTCTTGGCGCGGGGGGCGCGCTTCTTGGGCGAGCTCTCTTTGGCGTCACCCTTGGCCTTGCTTTTGTTCGCACTCGGCTGTGCCGCTTGCTCGTCCAAAATGCTGTACACGAGGTCCTGCTTCTTGAGCTTGTCCACGCGGGTGATTCCAAGTTTGCTTGCGATTTCTCGCAGTTCGGCAACTTTTTTGCCGTTCAGTTCGATGATGTCAAACATCCTAATACGTTGGGTGAGGGAGGGGCAAAAACCCCGGGTTGGCATCCCGATGACGCCGATGAGGTAAAGATAGTCAATGTCCTTCTCGTCGGTGCAGTTGGTGCCCAAAAATGTGCGTCTTGCTTCTCTCAAGGACGCTTCCGCGCCCATTCGACAACCCGAAGATCCTGCAGCTGTCCTTCGTCAATGCGAAATTTGAGCATGGTGCAGACTTTGTGAAAGCCCGAGATGCCTGCGGCTCCTGGATTCAAGTGGAGTCCACCCCAAGCGTCCACGCGCTGCACGAGCAAAATGTGGCTGTGTCCACAAATGAAGAGGTCGGGGCGTTCCACCCGCAATTGGGGAAGGATGCCTCGGGCGTATTTGGGCGGTCGGCCGCCGATGTGGGTCATCCACACCTTCAGTCCGCCTGCCTCGAAGCGCTGATGTTCCGGCCAGGTGCGCCGCGCAAGTTGATCGTCAATGTTGCCGTACACGGCCCGAACCTTGGTGATGTCCGCCAAGGCGTCTGTCACATGAAGATCCCCAATGTCCCCGGCGTGCCACACTTCGTCACAGCCGTCGACGTGCCGCTTGATGCGGTCGTCGATGTGGCCATGGGTGTCTGACAGCAATGCGATGTTCATGGGAATCGTTCCTTCGTTTCGGGCAAATTCGGCCAAAAATGTCCCACTTTCGTTTCATGAAAACCACGTTGCTGTCTTGGGGGCTTCTTTGGGCCCTTGTCGTCGGAGTTGCACCCCACGGTCTCGCCCAAATCAAGGAGCCCACGCGCAAAGCGCAAAAAGAGTACCAGAAGGCCCTTGAAGCGTACCGGTTCTTGTCGCCCAATCTTGCGCTCAGTCACCTGGACGAGGCACTCGACCGCAGTCCTTCTTTTGCGGAGGCCTTGTTCCTCAAAGCACAGATTTACCAGGACATGTCGCATCCGCGACAAGAAGAGGCCCTTGCAGAGGCACTGAAGGTCAATGCCACCATGTTTCCTCACGGCTGGGTGACACTGGCCGAGATCCAATGGAATCTTGGCAAATACGAGGAGGGGTTGCAGTCGCTTGCCCGGCTCGAAGCATTGTCTGCGCCTCGCATGACTGAAGAATCTGAACGGCGTCGCGCATGGGTGGAAGCGGGATTGACTTTTGCTGTGGAGGCCATGGCCGAGGAAGAGGTGGCCCTCGAGGCCGAGGCGGTGCAGGGTGGGTTGAACACAGACGCGTTGGAGTACTACGGCGCGCTCGACCTCAGTGGGACCCGCATGGTGTTGACCCGCTCGGGCTTGTCAAGCGAGGAGCAACGCACGACACCCGGGGTTGTGGGCGGTGAAGATTTTTTCGAGTCCATGCAGCTGGAGGACGGCACGTGGTCGCCTCCGGTACCCTTGCGGGGCGTCAACACCCCCATGAATGAAGGGGCGCCCACGTTGAGTGGCGATGGGAAAACGATGGTATTCACGGCATGCGCGACTCCTCGGGATGGCTATGGCCCACGTCGGGGCAAAGGTTCTTGCGATTTGTTTGAGTCGACATGGGATGAATCGACGCAGCAGTGGTCTCTGGGCGTCAACTTGGGCGCACCCAATTCGGCAGGTTGGGAAAGTCAACCTGCGCTGAGCTCGGACGGAAACCTGCTGGTGTTCGCGCGCGGACCCAAAGGACAGCTCGAACCCTCCGACTTGGTGGTATGCCACAGGTTAGCCAATGGCGGCTGGTCCTCCCCGAGGAAGCTGGCGGGTAAAGTGAACACGCCCTACACCGAGGAGAGTCCCTTTTTGCATCCCGATGGAAAGACCCTGTACTTCAGCAGCGACGGTCACCCAGGTTTTGGCCAGCTCGACGTGTTCATGTCCAAGTTGCAGAAGGACGGGGCGTGGGGCGAGCCTGTGAACTTGGGGCGTGGGGTCAACAGCTCAGGAAAAGACAACAGCTTGATGGTGATGCCCCGAGGTGGTGTGGCCATGTTTGCCACCACGCAGGGTTCGGGAAACTTGGATTTTTGGCAAGTGGAATTGCCGGAGGAAGTCAAGCCCATTGAGGTGGCGACCCTTCGAGGGGTGGTCCGCGATGCAAATACAGGGCAGGCACTGGTCGCAGAGGTGGCCATTGTGGATCTCTCTTCAGGCCAAACCGTCAGCCGTACCTCGTCAGAAGGCGAAACAGGCTTTGTCATTCCACTGCCAGGCTTGGGGTCCTACAGTTTTGAAGCCAGCGCAGAGGGACACCTCTTTGGCATGACCACCTACGAACAAGGCGGGGGAATCGACCTCAACCGGTCGCCGTTTGTCCAGATTGAACTCATGCCGATTGAAGTCGGCCAATCCTTCACACTCGAGGCCATTCAGTTTGAATCGGGCCTGTCCAAGTTCAGCGAGAATTATCAGGCGGGTTGTGAGCGTTTGGCACAATGGATGCTCGACAATTCAGGAGTGCGGATTCGCATTGTGGGCCACACAGACAACATGGGAAGCGTGCCCTTCAACGTGGCGTTGAGCCTGGACCGGGCTGCAGCGGTGGAAGGATTTCTGACGGAACGAGGGGTAAGTGCGGAACGCATCGAAACCCAAGGGGATGGCCCTTCAAACCCGGTTGCGGACAACGAGACGGAGGAAGGCCGTGCCCTGAACCGCAGGGTGGAGGTGGTGATCCTCGATTGACCTTTCTGCAGTCCTTACGTCAACGCAGGTTCCAGACAGCTGACAAGTACAGGGTTCTCGGTGGCGCCGGATTGTAGAGCCTTCCACCAAACCCGTTGAGTTGATGCCAGCCAGAATAGGCCGTATTCGTGGCATTTCGAACGCCGATTGACACGGACACGGGCGCGGAAGGAGGCGTCCATCCGAGGTCGACATTGGCCGTGGCGTAGGCGGGGTGGATGTTTGCGCCGCTTGTGTTGAGCGGCGTGGCACCCACCGCGCGAACCCACGTTTGAAGCGTCCACGTGTGGTTGCGGTCCCACGCCTTCCAATGGTGCTGGATGTTGGCCATCCACCGGGGCGATCCGGGCAAGGCGCCTGGCTCCCAGCGGTGGAATTGAAACGTGCCTGACCCTTGAAGGCGATGACGTGGCCACGTTTGCTGTGCGCGCCATTCGATGCCCTGCATGGTCACGGACGAGGTGTCGTTGACAAACGTGGGGTTGTCCAACGAATCGACCGCTTGCACGATGGCTCGGTTGACGCTTTGGTGGTACAGCACAACTTCCCCTTGGCTGTGGCGAAATCCGGACTCCAGGGTCCACGCGCGTTCCGCATCGAGCACCGCAGGCAATGCGCCGGTGATGTCGGTGGACAGGGATTCAAAATTCGTGGGGTCGCTGAATCCAGTGGACGCCTGCACAAAGGCGGTCCAGGCCGAACCCAACGCCTTTGATGCGCCGAGACGTGGAAGGAGTTGGGTGGTGTTGAAGGGGGAGAGGTAGGACGTGTCTGAGGCTGTGCCCTGCGCCAGGCGGGAGCGCTGGGACAAGGCGGCCGATGTTTCCAACCGCCATCCAGAATCCCAGGCCCAGGAGAGGGCAGGAGCCCAATGTGAGCGCGATTGGCGAATGTCAAGGTCGTACTCGAGGGGACTCTCACTGCCCAACACGGCGTCGCTCCACTGGGCAAAATTTCCTTGGTCGACCACCGCCATAAGCGTCCATTCGGCCTGGAAATCGACCTTCTCAAAGGACCATTTGCCAAATCGTTGGCGAATGCGCAAGCTTCCTCCTGTGCCAGACTCCTCCTTGTAGCCATTGTAGAAGGCAGACGTCCCGAACGGGTTGGTTTTGTCACTCCACCTCAAAAGCGACCAGATGTCCAAGCTGCTTCGGTGTTGCTTCTTGCTCAAGTTGGGAACGTGAATGTGGTGCCCCCACAAGGCGCGCCGGCGACGCACATGGGCGTCATAAGCAAGACCGGGAGCCAGGGTAGCGGTCGAGTCTGTGAAAGCGGTCAACGAATCCACCGCCCCCGGCAGTTCCCAACTGCCGTCCTGGAAGGCCAGCCAATCGTAGTGCTTGACGTTGTCGTTGCCCCAGGCATGGTCCAATTCAAGGTGAAGACGGTTGTTGGCTTCTTGGTCGCGGTAGCCGGTGTTTTGGGTGTGCGACACCCTCAGGTTCCACCCTTGAATCTGCAGCGCACCATTGACGCGCGATTGCAACCCGCCGTTGCCCGTGGTGCCCATCACCGTTTGAAGACGGGCCAATTCCGGATTGGACGCACCGTGAACCACCAGCGCTCCTCCGTAGGCCCCACCAAACGTGGTGGCCGCCGCGCCCGAAACGAGCTCCATGCCTCCAGACCAAGCAGGGTCGAGCCATTCGACTGGGCTGGTGCCGTCCGCCTCAGTCAACATGAAGCCGCGCACAAACAACATTGTATTCCGCACTGCGAAAGGCGAGCGCAAGGCAGATCCCCGCACATTGACCCGGCGACTTCCACCCATACCTCGGGTTTCCATCAGCACGCCCGGCAAGGCATTCAGGGCGTTGGACACATCCGCGCTTCCAAAGCCATTGGCCAGCACCGAGTCCGCCGTCCATCGTGTGGCGGCGATTTGTTCTGGCGCCAAGAGGGGGCTGTATGTCGCGATGGCCGCGGAATCGAGGGCCACCCAATCCCACATCAGTGAATCGGAAGGAAGGACACTGTGGGTTGCTGAAGCGGCCGATCCCGTCAGGCAGAGTCCAAGGCAAAAGACACGTAACATGGGCAAGGATTATTGGACGTTAAGGACGCGCGTCATGTGGGCGCCGTTGCTTTGGGCATGCAGCAGGTACGTGGCCGCGGGCCAGGAGGACACGTCCATGGTTTGGCCTGACTGAAGCTGACCTTGGGCCCACACGCGCCCTTGCAGGTCCATGACCTGATACGCTTGTCCAACCCAGGCTTCGGACACGCGGAATTGCACTTGGTCCACGGCAGGATTGGGATAGATGTCCAAGCCGCGTTCGTCCTTCCATTCGGTCACGCCATCGGTGGCTGCAGGACGAAATTCCTTGATCAAATTGGGCCCGTTGCCCGTGTAGCTCGGACCGTTCAAAGCCAGGTAAATCGCACCCGTGTATGGGTTGACCGCCACGTCGCGCATGCGCTGGTTGAATTCGGTAAAGAACATCTCGCTGCCCTCCAAGGTCAAACCGTCTTCACTCATGTGCAACACTTCCAGGCGTCCGCCAACAGGTGAGCTGAAGCCGCCGAGCACCGCCATGAGCACGCTCCCTTGCCATTCAGGAATGGCAGGGTGGTCGTAGTAAATGAGGTCGTTCACCGCCGCGCAGGGAGACCACGTTTTCAGGGGCTCGGGCACGTTGTTGGTCTCGCAAAACGATTCCTCTGCGCCCGCATTGCACCAATCGCAGATGCCGTCACAGGCGCCTTCGACGTTGGGCCAGCCGTAATTGCGTCCGGCCTCGAGGATGTTGAACTCGTCGGAGTTGTATTGGCCATGCTCACTGCTGTAGATGACGCCGTTGGGGCCAACGCAAAGGCCTTGGCTGTTGCGGTGACCTTTGGTGTAGACGTAGCTCGAGGGGTCGGGGTTGTCCGCGGGGACACTGCCATCGAGGTTGAATCGCAGGATCTTGCCGTTGTCGCTGTTGTCGTTTTGGGAAGAGACACCGCCGTCCCCCATGTCGCCCGTGCTCATGAGCAAGGTGTTGTCCGGCAAAACCAACAAACGGCTTCCGTTGTGGATGCCAGCTGCGCCCACGATGTGAAGGATTTGCTCGTTGCCGAGTGAAGTGCCGTCCCAGTAGAAGACGCTCAAACGTTCGTGGTTGCCGTTGGCAAAGTTTTGGGCGGTGTAGGCCAAATACACCAGCGGCTCCGACTCAAAGTTGGGATGCAAAGCCATGCCCAATAACCCGGGTTCGACGCCTGAGTCGTTGACGTTCAACGAGAGCACCGTCTCGTACACACCCGAGGCCGGGTCGATGCGCAGCACGTCGCCCTCGCGCGTGGTGCACCACAGCATGTCGTCGGGACCCCATGTGAGCTCCCATGGGATGTTGACCCCTGAAACAAGGTCGTATTCGTTGAGTATGGTTTCGCCGACGTTCCACGTGGGTTGGGCAAACGCGGTCAAGGCGCACGTCGCAGACATCGCGATCAAGGCCAAGGCGTGAAGTTGATTTTTCATGAAGAAGGATTCAAAGGGTCGTGTCGAAAGCTACGGCGCCAAATGCAGGCAACGTTCCCTTTGTGGACAACATGCCCGCCAAGGTGGTTGCAGCAGCATGGTCGGAAGGGAGTGCATGTGGTTGGCTGTCCCGGTTGAAGTATAGGTCGGTGACTTCATTGAGGTAGGCCCGCTGAATGTGCAGCACGTGTTCGTCCACAATCTCAAAGGTGGTTGTGCCGTACAGCATGCTCATTCGATTGCGACGCAGGTTGGCCCAATCAGAGGTCCATTGCTTGGTCCGCATCTCTTGCTCGTTGAGGTTGTCAAACCGCATCATCCGGCGGTTGTCGGGGTCGTTGCCGCCGACATCGGCAATTTCGTCGCCGTAGTACACACAGGGAATGCCCGGCACGCTCATGAGGTAGGACATGAGCAAGCGCATTTTCGCGTAACCGTCGTCTCCGCCGTGCTGGATGTCGCGTGTCCAGCCTTGGAACTTCATGTCTTCGTTGACGTCGAGCGTGCCGTCGGCAAGAGAAGTGAAGCGCGGGCGGTCCTGATTGCCCGTGATGTTCCCCATCAAGTGGTGCGCGCCGTACGTGGCTAGGCTGGCTTGGTTGGTGGCGACGAGGTCGGTCCAAGAACCCTCCTCAAAGGCAATGGCGCCCACCAATTTGTCGTAGAGGTTGAAGTCAAATTGCGCGTCGAGCATGCCGCTGGACAGGTAGCTTCCGATGAGGTCGGGACTTCCATACGTCTCGCCGATTTGGAAAAGGCGCTTGCCCGTTTGGGCTTGCGCGGCTTTGAGTTTGGTGGTCAACTTCCGCCAAAACACTTCACTGATGTGCTTGGTGGCGTCGTGGCGGAATCCGTCAATGCCGCTGTGTGTGGCCCACCACGCCGCGCTGTCGGACATGGCTTCGGCCACTTCAGGGCGCTCCAAATCCAGGGTCGGCATGAACGTGTCAAACCACGTGGTCAACCGGTACTCGTCCCACCGTTCGGTGTTCAAGGAGCCGTCGGGGAGGTAGAGTTCGGTTGTCCAATCGGGATGGACGTCCATCAAGGGGTGGTCTTCATGGACGTGGTTGCCGACGTAGTCCAGCAGCACATTCATGCCGTTCTCGTGGGCGAGGTCGGTCAAGTGGGTCATGGCGTCGTTGGACCCAAACCTCCGATCCACTTCTGTGCAGCTGACGGGCCAGTAGCCGTGGTACCCGCTGAACCGGCTCGTGACATCTGTCCGTGCGCTGTCCTGCCAGTACCCCCATGCGCCTTCGGCGTTTTGGGTGACGGGAGAGATCCAGACCGTGTTCATGCCTAGGTTTTCGAAGTAGGCTTCATCGACCTTGGCAGCCACGCCCTGCAAGTCGCCCCCAAAGTGGTTGGCCATGGGCAAGATGTCGGGGTCGTTGACCGGCTCGTCGTTGTCCTTGTCGCCGTTGACAAAGCGATCGACCATGAGGAAATACATGGTCGCACTGTGCCAATCGGAGCGCGTGAGCGTGGCCGGGTCTGTCACAGGGGTGTTGCCTTCTGTGGGGATCAGCAAATCCTGTGAGATGCCGCCTTCATGGGCCGCCCATGCCCGCACGTGGTGCCGGCCCTCGTCAAAACCAGAAAGCATGACCGGCAAAGTGATGGCGTCTTCTTGCGCCCCGTGATGCACCAGCATGTTGTCGACGGTGACCAAGACCTCGGCCGCACCATCCGTTTGAAGGAACAACTTGCCGTCCTTCTCAAAAGCTTGGAGTTGGGGTGGGACCGGCGCCGTCACGCGCACTGCGGAGTTCCATCCGCCCATGCCGTTGGACATGCGGTCTTCGTTCGCAGGGTCGAGGATCCACTCGCCATCCACCACCCATTGGTAGGGGTGGCTGCCGGGCCGGAGGATGGCCTCGTACGCGAAGGAGCCGTCCTCCGCTTTTTTTGCCGGTTGGGGGGTCCATCCTGTGAGGTCCCCCACGATTTCCAAGGAGGACTTGGGCTGAGGCGCAAGGGAAGCGTCGAAGGTGAAGGTGTGTCGGACTTCGCCTTTGGACAGCACGGGAACCATGCGTTCCTCGCCCTGCAACTTCAATTTGAGCACTCCCAAACCGCTGGAAGGCGCGCCAGGAAGGGTGATTTGTCCATCCGCCATCAGGAGCGTATCGCAGGCATCGGCCGTATCGCAGTAGACGATGTGGTCCACGGTTTCTCCGGGTGCCAACCAGTCTTGGACCATCCACGTGGAAGAGGAAGCTCCCACTTGAATGGGCATGATCGCGCCCCATGAGGGCGGCGAGGGATTCTCCGAGGCAGGTTGACAGCCGAGAACGGCAAAGGCCATGGCAATTGCCACGGCCTTTGAAGTCGATGGGAAGAAGTTCATCGGATTATTCGCAATCGAGGAGCGGGACCCCTGTTTCGTAGTAAATGCCATCCCACGGCGTGGTGTCCGGGGGGTAGGTGAATCCGGGCTTCAACGGGTAGCAGATGAGCGTGAGAATGCCCAAGCCTTCGGGGATGATTTCCTCGAAGTGTTCCACAGGAAGGATGACCGTGCGGTAAAACCCGGGCTTGTCTGCGACGGGCTTCATGCGAAGCTCTGGGGTGCTGGTCACTTCCTCGTCAGGCACCATGGAGTAGAAGGTTCCGTCGGTGGCACGGGCTTTGATTTGCAGGTACACTTCGTCGTTCTCGATGTCCGTCAAGTCGACGTCGATGTTGCTGTTGTACGTGACGCTCACAAAATCATCGGCACGTCGCGTTTCGGGGAATACGCACATCTTCTCCTCGCACAACTTGGGGAGGACACCCACGTTGAAGTCTTCGGTTTTGGCTTCTCCAAAATCTTCGAATCCGGGGTAAGGTGCCCCGTTCTTGAGTTTGGCCAAGCAAGAGATGCCTTGGCTGTAAAGGCTGCTTGCATCGCTGTAAAACTGAGAAGGCACAAAGGTCAACGAGTATGTCAGCCCACCTTGGTGCACCAGTTGCATGTCGTCGTTGCTGCTGTCCCACGATCCATTGGTGCCGACGGGGTCGCTCGGCGTCCACGTCCAGATGTACACAGGCAAGTCGGGATTGGCTTCCAAAATGGACTTCAACCCAAATTGCTCACTCTGTCCCACATCGATTCTCAAGGTGACTTCTTCATGAAGCCCTGTGGGGCTTGGGGTGAGGGTCACGGCTTGTCCCCAAGCCAGGGTGGTCACAAAGGCACATGTCACGGCCGTCCCGGCCGCGCGCAGCGCGTGTTGGAGAGATGCGGTCATCATCACTGTCGGTTGAAGCTGAAGGTGTAAGCCAAGACGGGGCTTCCGTCGCAAGGCCGGTCGTACACGATGTCGAGGAGGTTGTCGTGGGGACGCACCACGGCACCGAGGTTGTATTGCAGGGTGTCGAGGGGCATGCCGTCGGCGTCTTCGGTGGCGAGGATGAGGAAGGTCGGGTGCTCTTCGTCGTCCAGGGACCACTGTCCCCCGTCTCCAAAGTAATTGCGCCCCTTTTCAATACTCACGCTGTAGGTGAAGTCTTCGTTGAGGGTGATTTGGAGTGGGGTCACAATGCCGTCGATGTAGAGCTCACTCAAGTCTCGCACTTCGGTCAAAGGACTTTGGAGGTCGGTTTGAGAAAAGCTGCCCATTTCCCAAACCCCAATCATGCCTTCCAATTTGTTGAAGGGCTCTCCGAGTTCACCTTGAAGCTCGGGCTTGCATCCCATCCATCCGCCCACAACGAGCAGGGCCATGGAGGCGAGGGTGATGTGTTTTGCGATGTTCATGTTGTCTCAGTTTGGGGTCAGTTGCATCCGCCCACTTCGTTGAACTCAAATCCGGCGACGTTGCCCTCCGACGCGGAGAACTGAAGCGCCATGCCTGGACAATCCCACGGGGCGTTCCGGATGGTGACGTCTTCACCCATGGCGCCATGGCGTTGAAGCTGTTCCACCCAAAGGCCCATGCCCACGGTCTCCTTGCGGTAGTCGTATCGCGCGGCTTCCACGATGTCCTCCGCCGTGGCGCCGACATCCAAGAGGTACACGGCAGACGTGATGCCTGCGCGCGCCCGGATGGCGTTGATGTCGTCGATGGCCGTGCCGAGGTTGTTCCCCGTCTCGCCGTAAGCTTCAGCCCGAATCAACATCATCTGCGTGAGGTGCACGAGGGGAACGTTGAAGAAGCTGTGGTCCGTGAAGCGGGTCAGCAGGGTTTTGCCTTCCGTGGGGAGGTAGTCAAACCACAACGACCTGCGGTCTTCGTTGGCGCCGCCGACAATGCCTTCAAACCAGTTCCAGTAGTCGGTGGTCAAAGTAATCTCCGGATTGGCCGTGGGTTGCCACCACCGCACGAATTGGTCCGTGCGGTTGTCATTGGTGGCGAGGGTGCTGTACACCGAGAAGATGGATTCTGGGCTGGTGGCGCCAATGGGCAGACGCATGCGCACAAAGGCGCTGTCCGTTTCAGGTTGTTCCAAACTGTAGCGGCCGCTGTCAATCACTTCGGTGGCCAGTTGCGCAGCCTCGGCAAATTCCATCTTGAGGAAGTGCACTTGGGCGAGCAAGGCCTTGGCGGCGTCGCGTGTGGCGTAGATGCCGTTTTCCTCAGGGAGGTTGGAAATGGCGTCGTTGAGGTCGGCCTCGATTTGGGCGTAGGCCTCTGCCACGGAAGCGCGGGGGAAGGGGACGTCGCGAAGGACGGTGGGCAGGGGAATGCCCGGGTGGCTGTTGTCGGCCGTGTAGCCGTAGGGCTGGGCAAACATCTTCACCGCGCCCCAAAAGCAAAATGCACGGATGAATTTGGCTTCGGCTTCCATGCGGTTTTGGTCTTCCGCGGAGAGCCCCTCGATCAAATCAAAAGCATCCAAAAGGCTGTTGACGCGCAGAACGGGGTAGAAGAAGTCCCGGTTCACGCCACCCACATACGACGTCCAGCGGATGGTTTCGCGGTTGTAGATGGCCTTGAAATCGTTGTAGGCCAAGGGTTCGTTGGTGTTCTCGCCGCGCAACTCGTTCATGAGCTGCACATCCCCGTCGTAGAGGTTGGCCAACACGTCGTAGCACGACACAAGCAAGGCCTGAAGGTCTTCAGGGGTTTGCAAAGCGTCCTCAGCCAGGATGTATTGGTCGGGGTTGACTTCGAGCCAGCGGCACCCTGCAAAAGTCATGGACAATGCCACGAGGGCCGAAAGAAGGAAAGTGTGGTTCTTCATGGCGCTTAGAAGTTGGCGTTGATGGCAAAAATGACAGAGCGCTCTTGAGGCGCTGTGAGGTAGTTGGCACCGCCGGAGAAGTTTCGGTCTTGGCGGTTTTCAAAGTCGCGCGTCAACTCCGGATCGAGGCCGATGAAGTTGGTGAGCACAAACAAGTTGTTTCCGCTCAAGCGCAAGGTGATGTCGCCCTTGGAAGAGGGGACTCGGTACGAGATCGAGGCGTTCCGAAGTCGGATGTAGCTCGCGTCGTACATGAACAAGCTCGTGTTCCACCAAGGCGAAATACCGGCGGGAATGCCGTAAGTCTCAGGGTCGAGTGTAAGACGAGGAAAGTTGGCGATGTCGCCCGGTTGTCTCCACCGATCGAACAGGTCGGTACGCATGTTCCAATCGGTGACCATCCCGAGTTGACGTTTCGCGGAACTGTCCCAAATCTTCGCCCCAAAGGCCCCCGTGAACTGGGTGCTGAGGGTCCAGTTGCGGAAAGTGAATTCGTTGCGCAATCCTCCGACATGATCGGGGAGACCGTCTCCCACGGCACGGCGGTCATTTACATCCCAGTTAAAGGTTTCATTTCCATCAATGTCGATGTAAATGGGCCTTCCTGATTCCGGGTCAACATGACTGAATGGGACCAAGAAATAGGTTGTCAATGGTTCTCCTAAGACTGCTCGGCTGTCGTTTGTCCCACCTGAGATGGCATCTTCCGTGAAGTCGCCTGTGCTCACCAGCTCGTTGTAGTTGTAGGAGTAGTTCAATGTGGTTTTCCACTGAAGCTCTGACGCATTCGGGAGGTTGTTGGACGTGATGCCCAATTCGACACCACGGTTTAACACTTGTCCCGCATTCACGGCTCGGGTGTTGAATCCTGTGTGCGCCGGCAATTCGACGTTCATCAACACATCGCGACTCATCTTGTTGTAAACACCGAGCTCGATTGATACGCGATCCTGCCAGAGGCCCAACTCCAGTGAGGCATCGACGGTCTCCACCGTTTCCCAGCGCAGGTCAGGGTTGCCTGGCTGTGTGGGGTAGACAATCGTGTCGCCCGCATACGTTGCTCCCTGCGTTTGGTCAGCGTATAGAGCAAAACGGCTGAAACCATCAATGTCGGCATTTCCCGATCGGCCCCAACTTGTCCGGAATTTCAGGAAGCTGATGGTCTCTGAGTTGAAGGAGGGCTCGTCGCTGATGACCCAGCCTGCAGCAGCGGAGGGGAAGAATGCAAACCGATTGTTCCGCCCAAAACGACTGGACCCATCCATGCGTGCTGTCGCTTGGAAAAAGTATCGGTCCTTCAAGTTGTAGTTGACACGGGCGAACGTCGACGCAAATCCATCTGTGCGATAGAGAATTGGAAATGCGTTGGTTACGCTAGATACCGTGGCATACAAGCTGTCGTGCAACCCAAGCAAGCTGTCACGCAAGGCGGGCATGGCATATGCCGGGCCCTCGGAATTGACGAGGTTGAAGCCAAATCCGTCGCTTTCGAACTTTTGGGCTTCCGCACCCACCAAAATGGACAGCGAGGTGGTGTCCGTGTCGATGGCGCGGAACGTGGCATTCGCCCCCACGTTGTAGTTGCGGGCGTTGTATTCGCTCCAGTCCCCGTAGGCGAAGCCATTGGTAATGTCAAGTGCGGAGTTTTTGTAGACGTCGCTCTCGAGTTTGCTGTTGTCGTAGCCGCCATTCATCACGATGTCCATGCGCTTGTGCGGGGTAAAGATGATTTGTCCTGTGGCAATTTGACGACGCTCTGTCTCCCGCCACTGCTCGAGGTCTTGGTTGGCCATGGGGTTGCTCCAGCGGTTCAATTCGTAGTTGCGCTCTGTAGACACAAGGCTGCCGTTGGCATCGAAGGTGGAGTCCACCACGTAAGGTGCCATGTAGGGGAGGGCAGTCGACATGGCTGCGCCAATGCCTCCGAACCATCCCCCACGAACGCGTTGGTTTTGACCTTCAGACGTGCTTCCTGAAAGCAACACCTTGATCTTGTCGTTGGGGGTCCAATCGAAGTTGGTTCGTGCACTCGTGCGGGTGTAGCTGTTGCCAACGGCGTAGCTCTCGTTCTTGTCGTAGCTCACCCCGTTGTACATGGACCACTTTTCACCGCCGCTCCTGAGCCCGATGTTCTGTTGGGTCTTTTGGGCCCGACGGGTAAAGAGGTCAAACCAATCTGTGTTGGTTTCCATGGCGCGTTCAAACGCGGCTCTGCGAGCTTCAGAGCTAGAGCCTGGTGAATTGAAATTGGGTAGCCACACATACCCCGTTCCGCCGTCGTTTTCCCAAGCTTCTTGACGAATGGCGAGGTATTCCTCGGTGCTCATCATGTTGGGACGTGCTGAGGGCTCGCCGTAGCCGAAGGACGATCCGTAGCTGACTTGAATGCCATCTTTAATCCCGCGCTTGGTGGTGATGAGGATGACCCCGTTGGCGCCGCGTGACCCGAAAATGCCTGTAGCGGCTGCGTCCTTCAACACTTGGATGTCTTTGATGTCGTTGGGGTTCAGGCTGGCAAGCGGATTGCGGTTCATGGCGCCGCTGTTGCCACCTGCGAAGTAATCCTGGGTGATGGGGATGCCGTCGATGATGTAGAGTGGGTCCCCGCCTGCAGACATGGAGCTCAAACCGCGGATTCGAACAATCGAACCACTGCCCGCCATGCCGGAGCCTTGGGTGACTTGGACACCAGGTGCTTGTCCTTGCAGGGCCGCTTCAAAGGAGGGCGTTTGTACCGCGGTGATTTCCTTCGAGTCAATGGTGGAGATGGCCCCTGTGACCTCTTTCCTACGCTGGACACCATAGCCAATGACCACCGATTCATTCAACAACACTGCGTCTTCGCGAAGTCGAATGTTCAGGGTTTTGGTTTCTCCAGCCTTGACGTTGATGGTCTTGACGGTGTTGAGGTACCCGATGAACGAAAAGGTCAGGGTCTGTTCGCCCGCGGACACGGCCAAGGTGTATTGCCCGTCCAAATCGGTGAAGACGCCCTTGCCGGATGCGGTCATCACGGTGGCCGAAGGCAAAGCATTGCCTTGGTCGTCCGTCACGCGTCCTTGCACGGCGGTTTGGGCCATGGCGACTTCACAAGACCCCCAAAGGAGGAACAGCGAAGCCAAGGTTGCAATTCGAATCATGAGAGTGTGGATCGAAGGAGTGGGTTGCAAATTTTGACAGTGTCAAATGTACACTGAGCCTTGCGCGGTCAATGCGCGATTTTGTGCACAGGTGTGGATAACATCATCCCGTCTTGGGTCCAGCACAGCCGGTACATGCCCGGCGCGAGGTGAGCCACGTTGAGCTGCCACGTTCCCCCGGCGACCGTGCTTGGGTCGATGGGAATGCTTCGTCCGTCCAGGGAGATGAGTTTCAAATCTTGAGGCACGATGCCGCGGACATGCGTGAGGTGGAGCACGTCTGTCGTGGGGTTGGGGAAGAGGGACCATCCGGACAGCGCTTCTTCCACGCCCACCGTCGCATCGAGGCCGTCGCAATCTTGGTCGATGCCGTCGTTGGCAATGTCGACGGCGCCCGTGTAGATGGTGGCATCGTTGTCATTGCAGTCCCCTTCAGAGGCCAACTGTCCATCGAGGTCCACATCGATTTCGGTCAGCACAGGAAGGTCCAAGGGCGTGTCCGTGTACACATGCAATTCGCCTGGCGCGAACGGCATGCTCGCATTGAGGTCCGTGACGTTGAGTGAATCTCCAGTGAGGTAGTCGTACCACATCCCTGTGTGGGTGAAACCAGGAATCATGTCGATGCCCGAGGTGCGGTAGTTGCCAACCACCACGGCGTCGCCGTCGGGGTGCTCAAACATCAGGCGCTTGCCGTAGCCCGTGCCCACATCGATGTTGATGGACGTGGCGCCCGTGCCAAAGGCGGGATGGTCGCGCTTCAAACGCGCCAACGCCCCGCTGACGTCGTAGAGGTGGCGACGCTCGGGGTCTTCATAGTAATCCCAACGCACGGGCTTGGCGGCGATCCTACAGTCTTCGTTGATCGTCACGCCGTCGCTGCACGTGTTGATGCTGTAGTCGTATCCCAACTCCTCGAACTGCCAAAGCAAACGTGGGCCGGGCATGAGGACATTGAAGGCCATGGACAACTGTTGCCTTCTCAGCGCCGTGACCAAGTCGCTGGCATCGTAATCGCCTGAGCTGTTGCCAAACTCGAGGTTCTTGTACATCAGGCGCTCTTCGTCGTGGCTTTCCGCGTATGCGACTGCGTGGCGATCCTGGAAACTGTGACTTTGGTAGTTCGCCCAGCTGAGGTCGTTGCCGTTGTAGCCCATGCTGGCTTCTTGGTAGTTGGTTGTGGCATTGGCCCACAACATGAACCCCGCGGCATTGCCGTTCTCGCCGTTGTAATTCGCGAGTTCAAGTTCCTCGCCAAAGTCGCACCAGTGCTCAAGAATCATGTACACGGAGGGATCTTGGTTCCAGACGTGGTTGCCATATTCCTTGAGCCATCCAATGCGCTGTGCGCTGTATCCACCATCCACGCCTTGCTGCTGGATGATGCCCTGGGTGAAGTCCCACCGGAATCCATCGATGTGGTAGTTCTGCACCCAATGGTCAAGGTTGCGCTTGACAAATTCACGGGTTTTCGAACTCCCGTGATTCCAGTCGTAGAACCACGTGAAGCTGTGCGGAGCAGTCGTGTTGAACCAAGGGTTGTAAGGGAGCACGGTCCAGTCCTCCCAGTACATGGTGATGAAGGGATTGGGTTGGTCTGCGTGGTTGTACACCACGTCCAAAATCACGGCAATCCCGCGTTCGTGGCAGGCATCCACCAGAGACTTCAAGTCGTTCTTGGTGCCGTACGCCTTGTCCACGGCGAAGTAAAACGTGGGGTTGTATCCCCAGCTGTCATTCCCATTAAACTCGTTGACGGGCATAAGCTCGAGGGCTTGCACGCCCAATGTTTCCAGGTAATCAAGCGAGTCCTCAATGAATTTCAACGTGCGTTCCTCCGACCAGTCGCGCACCAGCAATTCGTAAATCACGAGGTTCTCTTGGTCAGGCCGTTCAAAGTCCTCGTCCGTCCATAGAAACTCAGGTTCTCCAGGCGTCAGAACGCTCACCGGCCCCGACGTTTCGTTGGCGGGGTAGGGCAAGAGGTTGGGGTAGGTCGATTCTGGAATCCAGGGGTCGTTCCATTGGTCCAAGATGACCTCCGCGTAGGCGTCGGCCACCCGGATGTCGTCGGGGAGGATTTGGTATTGGTATCGGTACGATTCGCCCGGCGTCAATCCGCCAATCTCCAACCAGAACGTTTCGCCATCTCCTGCGGCATGCATCATGCTGGACTCACTGACGCTCCAGTCGTTCCAGTCACCCACCACAAACACAAAGTCTTTGTACGGTGCGGTCCACTGCAGCACCACCGTGCTGTCATTCAGCTCATTGATGCCATCCACGATTCCAGCAGGTGGGGTCAACACCGGCGCACTCTCGGGCATCACGAAGACCGTGGCAGAAGAATGCACAGTGCTGCCATCTGCACTTGCGGCAATGTCCAAGACGTAATCCCCGCTGTTGTCGAGGCTTAGCGGGTAGGTAAGCGAAAGGCCAAATTCTGAGGCCATCTCCTCGCCATTGACGCTCAACGTGAGGTCAGCGGGTTGGGTGGCTTGGGCCACAAGGTCGAGGGTCTCTCCCAACGACGCGATGGAGGACGTCTCCAAAGGGCTGGTGAAAATGACCTCGAACGATCCATCGGAAACGTTGTAAAAGATGTCGCTTTCGTCTGCCGTTTTGCCGACCACTGATCCATCGGCGTTGCGAAACACAAAGGCCAATTGCTCGATCACCACGCCGTCAGGCACACCGTAGTATTCCGCCAAGGTCAACCCGCCAAAATCAAAACTGTGGATGGTGCCCTCGACAGGAATCAACGTGTTGCCATTGTTGGCCGAGCTCGCGTTGTTGCCGTTGGGCCATGGGTTGTGCACGTACTGCCAATCCGAGGGCGAGGTGCTTTCGGAGGTGATGACGCCTGTGTGGGCGTACACGAACGGGCAGGGTGGGCAAGGAGGCTCTTCGTCAATCAGTGCCGCATTGCCTTGGCTCACGTCGTAATACAAGGTCACTACATCGTCTTGGGTGGGAAACGCAGGCTCCGTCCACACAATCTGTCCTTGGGCGGTTGGCGCAATCCATGCCGAAAGGCACGCGCTCAGAAGGAGAAAAAGTCGTGAGGTCATCGAGGTCAAGAATTTGAGGTGGTCAGGTTGGCGTCGTACGTGAACAGCTGGGCGGGTTTGTGCAGCACGCCTTCCTCTTTTTCGTTCAGCGGTACGACGTGGTCCATGCGCTTGATGTTTTTTCGGAAATTCCTCTTGTCCAGCTTTTTGTCTAAGACAACTTCATGCAAAGATTGAAGTTGTCGGAGGGTGAATTTCTTGGGCAGCATCTCAAATCCAATGTGCTTGGACTCCAGTTGTTCGCGCAACGTTCGAAGGGCCAAATGGGCAATGTCGTCGTGGTCGAAAGCGAGCTCTGGCAAGTGTTCCACGTCGGTCCATTCTGCTTCTCCTGCAAAGGAAGACGCCTTGGGAGTGTGGTCGTGCAGAGAAACAAGCCCAAAGTAGGCCACGGTCATCACGCGGTTTTCGGGATGTTCGCGAAAGGTGCGCAACCAATGCTGGTCTTTCAAGCCTTTCACGCGGTCAGGATCTCCGAAGGCGTGGAATTGCTTCAAGTACACGTCATCCAATCCCGTGAGTTCCCCCAAAACACGGCTTGCCGCCGCGTCCAACGATTCATCGGCATGCACAAAGTCGCCGGGCAAGGCCATCTGGAGTTCCGCCTCTGAAAGTGGACCTCCTTCCGACGTTCGTTGCCGAATCAACAAGAGTTTGAGCGCTTCTCCATCGAAGCCAAAAAGCGCGCAATCGACACTTACATCCATTTCGTGGTTGTTTTGGGGAGATTTGGCGGCAAGATAGGGGAGTTGGTGTCGATTGTACACTTCATCCGGCATCACCGGCGAAAACTTGTCGACAACGTTCGGAAATGCGCTTGCTTTGACGCAAATTTGTGCGCCTTCAATGAAAGGCGTGTTTGCAAGACAAGTGACCCTGATGAAAAAGATAGCTGTACTGACTTCTGGAGGCGATGCCCCAGGCATGAACGCTGCCATCCGCGCGGTGGTTCGCACCGCGGTGTTCCACGACATGGAAGTGGTGGGGGTGTTTCAAGGTTATCAAGGGCTCATCGAGGGAGACTTCAAGCGTTTGCACGTTCGCTCGGTGGCCAAAATTTTGGGCCGCGGCGGCACCATCCTCAAGTCCGCGCGCTGCAAAGACTTCCACGACGTGGAGGGGCGAAAACGTGCCCACGTCAACCTGGTGGAAGCGGGCGTCGATGGCTTGGTGGTCATCGGGGGCAACGGCACCTTCACAGGCGCCATGAAATTCGGACGCGAGATGGGATTCCCAGTTGTGGGGCTTCCAGGCACCATCGACAACGATTTGAGCGGGTCGGATTCGACCATTGGATTCGACACGGCCATCAACACGGTGATCGACGCCGTGGACAAAATCCGTGACACGGCCGACAGCCACAACCGGTTGTTCTTTGTGGAGGTGATGGGCCGCGACAGTGGATTCATCGCCCTGAAGTCCGGCATTGCCACGGGAGCTGTGGCGGTCATGACCCCTGAGATGGGGATGAGCATCGACGATTTGGTTGCGGTGCTTCAAGCCGGTGAGCAGAGCAACAAGACCAGCAGCATTGTGATTGTCGCGGAGGGCGACCCCAACGGTGGCGCCTACGAAATCGCCAAGCGCGTGAAGGAGAAAACCGACACGTACGAAACCCGAATCACGGTGCTGGGCCACTTGCAGCGGGGTGGAAGTCCTTCATGCTTCGACCGCGTCTTGGCGTCACGCTTGGGCGTGGCCGCCGTGGAGGCCCTTCGCCAGGGTCACAATGATGTGATGGCCGGGGTCATCGACGACAAAATCGAGCTGACGCCCTTCGAAATCGCCATCAGCACCAAAAGTAAAATCAACGAGGACGAAGTGCGCATCGCACGGATTCTGTCCATCTAACCTTTCCTTACGAAACAACTCAACAGAACATACATGAAGCGCATTGCTATCAACGGATTTGGCCGCATCGGCCGTTTGGCCTTCCGTCAATTGGTCAGCCGTCCTGCATTCCAAGTGGTTGCCATCAACGACTTGACCGACGTCGAAACGTTGGCACACCTCCTCAAATACGACAGCATTCACGGGTTGTTCCCCGGGGATGTGGCCGTGTCCAACGGCAACTTGGTGGTGAACGGACAGGAGATTCAAATCACCGCGGAGCGCAACCCCGCCGATTTGCCATGGGGCGCCAGCCAGGTCGACCTCGTGGTCGAGTCTACAGGTGTGTTTGCAGATGCTGAAAAGGCGTCTGCACACTTGACGGCTGGTGCAGGCAAGGTCATCATCTCTGCGCCTGCCAAGGGCGACTTGAAGACGGTGGTGCTCGGGGTCAACGACGACATTTTGACGGCCGACGACCGCATCGTCAGCAACGCATCTTGCACCACCAACTGCTTGGCGCCCATGGCCAAGGTGTTGAACGACACGTTTGGCTTGGAAACGGGGTACATCACCACGATTCACGCCTACACCGCAGACCAGCGCTTGCAGGATGCACCGCACAAGGATTTGCGTCGTGCACGCGCCGCTGCATTGAGCATGATTCCCACGTCCACAGGCGCAGCCAAGGCGGTGGGGCTCGTGCTCCCCGAATTGGCGGGCAAGCTCGACGGCATGGCCGTGCGCGTTCCCACGCCCACGGGTTCGGTGACTGATTTGACGGCCACGTTGAAGACGGAAGCCACCGCCGAGCAGGTCAACGCTGCCCTCAAGGCCGCTGCAGAAGGCCCCATGAAAGGCATTCTCCAGTACTGCGAGGACCCCATTGTCAGCGTGGACATCGTGGGCAACACGCACAGCTGCATCATTGACGCCGCGCTGACCAAGTGCACCGGAAACCTGGTGAAGGTCTTCGGTTGGTATGACAACGAGGCCGGATACGCCACACGCGTGGTGGATTTGGCAGAGCGCCTTGCCTAAACTTGCGCTGTGAAGGTTCTCATCGCTGACAGTGGATCCACCAAATGCGATTGGTTGGTCATCACTGAACATGGCCAGGAGCTCGGAGAATTCCACACCATGGGATTCAATCCGTATTTCCACGACGCCGACTTGGTGGAACGGGAAATGAATGCGAATTCTCAGGCCATGGAAGTGGCTGACAGCGTGGATCGCGTGTACTTCTATGGTGCAGGGTCGAGCTCGCCCGAGCTCTGTGAGGTGATTGCCGAGGGACTGCGCCGCGTGTTTGCCAACGCCTTGGTCCACGTGGGACACGACTTGGACGGAGCGGCCTACAGCACCTACACTGGGGAGCCGGCGGTGACATGCATCCTTGGGACCGGCAGCAACAGCTGCATGTTTGACGGGACGACCGTCACAGAAGAAGTGCCCGCGTTGGCCTACATCTTGGGTGATGAGGGGAGCGGCTCATGGTTTGGCAAGCGCCTCTTGTCTTCGTTCCTGTACCACAAACTGCCTGCAGCGATTCACGATGATTTCCTGGAGCAATACGGCTTGGACAAGTTGTCCATCACCAAGCGCGTGTACCAAGAGCCCAATGCCAACGTGTTTTTGGCGAGCTTCATGACGTTCCTTGGACGTCACAAATCCGATCCGTTTGTTCAGGACTGGTTGGACGAAGGGTTCAAGGCATTCCTTGACGTGCATGTTGCGTGTTTTGAAGGTGCTTCAACCATGCCCATTCATTTTGTGGGAAGTGTGGCCTACCACTTCCAAGACGCCCTGAAGAAGGCTTGTGCCGACCGAGGGTACCGGGTGGGCAACATCATCAAAAAGCCCATTGACGGATTGGCTCAGTACCACGTTGAATTCATTTTGAAATCAGAATAAGGATGGCATTGAAAGCATGTTTGTTTGACATGGACGGGGTCATTGTGGACTCCGCGGTGCATCACTTTGTCGCTTGGAAGCGCTTGGCTGAGGAGTTGAGCATTCCCTTCACCGAGGAAGACAACCATGCCTTGAAGGGATTGAGTCGGGTCGACAGCTTGGATCACATTCTCCGTTTGGGGCATCTGCAACTGGACGAGAAGACCAAGGTGAAGTTGATGGACCAAAAGAATGCGTGGTACCTCGACTTGATTCAAGGCATGCGCGCCGAGGACATTTTGCCCGGTGCCAAGGAATTGATTGAGTCGTTGGTGGCGGAAGGCATTCAAGTGGGACTTGGAAGTTCAAGCCGCAACGCGCAATTGATCTTGGACAACGTGGGCTTGACACCTCTGTTTGACACCGTCGTGGATGGCAACCACATCACCTTGAGCAAGCCAGACCCAGAGGTCTTTCTGAAAGGGGCGGCCGCCTTGGGGGTAGAGCCTGCCGACGTTGTGGTTTTCGAGGACGCCGCTTCTGGGGTGAAAGCCGCCAAAACCGGTGGATTTTTCGCTGTTGGAGTGGGAGACAAGGGCCAACTCTCGGAGGCCGATGTGGTGGTGGACCACCTTGAAGAGGTGACCGTCGATCAAATGCGAACTTGGATGGAACACGGCCTCGGTTGAGGCGCGTGCCGGCTTAAAAACAACGAGCGATGAACCGCTATTTGGATGCTGAAGCCTGGCGCGTGGTCGAAAAGGGATTCAACCCTGACAACATGCGCAGTTCGGAGAGCATGTTCTCCATTGGAAACGGACGATTTGGCCAGCGCGCCAACCACGAGGAAGGCTATTCAGGCGACCACATGTTGGGAAGCTACGTGGGCGGCGTGTACTACCCAGACCGAACCAAGGTGGGCTGGTGGAAAAACGGGTACCCCGAGTATTTCGCCAAGGTTCTGAACGCCACGAATTGGACGCACATTGGCCTCCGTGTCAATGGCTCGGTGGTGGACTTGGCCACGGCGCACGAAGTGCGTGACTTTGAACGCGTGTTGGACATGCGTCAAGGATTGCTCCAACGCACGTGCACTTTGGTCCTTGCTCAAGGAGTGGAAATCCGCCTCGAAACCGAGCGTTTCATCAGCATGGCCGCCCCCAACAAGGCCGCCGTTCGTGTCAGGGTCACGCCGCTTTCCGGGGTGACCTCGCTTGAAGTCATGCCACGTTTGGATGGCGGCATCACCAACGAAGACACGAACTGGGACGACGCGTTCTGGCGTCACGATGGCCAAGATTCCGACGCGACGGCCGGCACCTCGGTGGTGGTCAACACCACGGAGAAAACGGCATTCACGGTGGGCACAGCCCAAGCCATGTCATGTACGGATGCGGCTTGGCGCGCCGAGGAAGGAGAGAAGTGGACTGGGTTGATTGCGGCGTGGGAAAACCCTTCTGTCGTGGAGGTGACCAAGTTTGTGGGGCTCGTCAGCTCCCTTCACACGTCAGCAGATGGGTGTGGCGAAGAAGCGCTTGCCGAGGCCACTTCCGGACGGGAACAGGGCTACGAAGCCATGCGCAGCGCACATGTCGAAGCATGGGAGGCGATTTGGGCGTTGGGCGACATCGAGATCGAAGGAGACGTCGAAGCGCAGCAGGCCATTCGCTTCAACATCTTTCACCTCAACCAGACCTACCGCGGAGACGATGCCCGATTGAATGTGGGCCCCAAGGGATTCACGGGCGAGAAATACGGCGGGGCCTCTTATTGGGACACGGAAGCGTACTGCTTGCCATTCTACTTGGCCACCCACCCGCCTCATGTCGCTGAACAGCTCCTGCGTTACCGTTTCAACCAGCTCGGCAAGGCCATAGAGAACGCCGAGAAATTGGGCTTCCGAGACGGAGCGGCGTTGTATCCCATGGTGACCATGAATGGCGAAGAATGCCACAACGAGTGGGAAATCACCTTCGAAGAGATCCATCGGAATGGGGCCATGGTCCTCGCGCTCCGCAACTACGCAGAGTACACGGGAGACGACACCTATTTGCGGAAAGAAGGGATGGATGTGGCCGTGGCCGTGGCGCGCTTTTGGGCGCAACGCGTGCATTGGTCGGAGCACCGTGGTGCCTTCGTCATGCTTGGCGTGACGGGACCCAATGAGTACGAGAACAACGTCAACAACAACTGGTACACCAATTACCTGGCAGCGTGGTGCCTGCGTTACGCCGCTTCTTTGGTCGAGCGCTTCCAAGGTGACGTTGCCCAAGAAGAGTGTGACGCGTGGATGCAGATTGCCGAAGGCATGTGCTTGCCCCAGGAGGAGGGAAGTGCCGTTCGTTTGCAACAAGATGGCTTCCTCGACAAGGATTTGATGCCCGCCGAGGCCCTGCCCGAAGCGCACCGACCCATCAATCAGGTGTGGTCATGGGACCGCATCTTGCGTTCCTGCTTCATCAAGCAGGCCGACGTCCTGCAAGGGTTTTACTTCTTCCCGGACGACTTCACCCAGGCGGAACTCGAAGAGAACTTTGACTTCTACGAGCCCATGACGGTGCACGAGAGCAGTCTGTCGCCCTGTGTGCACAGCATCTTGGCAGCACGCCTTGGGCGTGAAGACAAAGCCGTGGAGATGTATTTGCGGACTGCACGGCTTGATTTGGACGACTACAACGCCGAGGCGTACCAAGGTCTTCATATCACGTCCATGGCCGGTACATGGATGAGTGTGGTGGAAGGCTTTGGCGGTTTCCGCGTACGCGACGGCATCCCGCACTTCAACACGATGTTGCCTGGCAGTTGGACCGCCTACGCGTTTAAGCTGCGCTTCAGAGGAAGAACCCTCGAAGTGAACGTGAAGCGCGACGGCGTCACCGTGACGCGACTGGAGGGAGAACCCCTTCAAGTGTGCATCAACGGTGACACCCGCGAAATCTGAGGGTCGGGATCAGTCCGCCCAACTGCTGTTGTCTGCGCCCGGGGAGCCGCCTAGGGCGTTCGAGCCAATCCAGGATTCAGGAAGGGCATTGTCATGCCCGGCCCCTTTCCATTCCAGTGAACCTCCGGCACCGTCGGCTTCGTTGGTCCATCCTCCGGTGTCGCTGTAGGTGACAATGTCCGCCTGTGTTCCGTCGGGACGGATCAAGCGGATGGTTTCTCCGCTGTTGTGCAAGCTGGAGGTTCCCATCCAAGGAACAAGGCCCACAAAGGGACCGAGGATCGCGCGGTAGGTGGCCGTGTCGTTGGCTGTGAGCAAGAAGCCGTGGGGCTCGATGGTCGTGCCCGCGGGAATGGTGGCACCGATGCCGTCGCCCAACGACCACCCGCCCACATCGATGGCAAAGGGGTGAGGGTTCATGAGCTCCACAAATTCAAAGTCGCTGTCCGAACCTTGCTGCGTGCTGGGGTTGTAGTGGATCTCTGAAATCACGGGGTCGTCCCACGCGGCCACTTCACAGGACTGGCCGTAGTCTGCCAGCAGAATGAGCAAGTCGTCGTTGTCGATGGTTTGGTTTCCATTCAGGTCTGCATGACACTGCCCCCAAACCCAAGGGCCACCTGCGGTCATGGTCAAAGCCAGCGCCAAAGCGCATGTCGTATGCTTCATGTTTTTGAAGGCAAGAAGCACCTGCCTTCTCCATGACCGGAACCGGAATTGATGCGCGTGGGGGCGGGGTTTATCCCTGCCACTCGAGCGACACCGGACAGTGGTCGCTGCCGTGGATGTCGTTGTGAATGTGCGGGGCAGACGTCTGTGAAAGGGCGCGTTCGCTGACGAGCATGTAATCCAACCTCCAGCCGACGTTCTTCTCCCGTGCTCCGCCTCGGTAGCTCCACCACGAGTACTTGACGTCCTCAGGATGGGCCTGCCTCCAGGTGTCTACAAAACCCGCGTCGAGCAAGGCGCTCATGCCGTCGATTTCCTGTTGCGTGTAGCCTGGGGTTTTGTTGTAATTGGATTTGGGCCGGGCCAAATCAATCGGCGCGTGCGCAACATTCAAATCCCCACAACAAACCACGGGCTTGTCCGCATCGAGTTCCTTCAGGTAATCCCGGAAGGCTTCGTCCCACGTGCCGCGGAAGGGCAGGCGCTTGAGGCCCGAGCTGGAATTGGGGGTGTACACCGTGACAAAGTGGAAGTTGTCGAACTCCAAGCGGAGCACCCGTCCCTCTTGGTCCAAGGCTTCCACGCCAATGCCGGCTTGAATGCTCAGGGGGGTGTGCTTCGTGAGGACGGCCGTCCCGGAGTAGCCTTTTTTGAATGCGGAACTCGAGTGCACCTCGTAGGAATCCCAACCAAACAACGCTTCGCGCACTTGGTCGTCTTGGGCTTTGGTTTCCTGCAATCCGAGAACGTCGGGCGCGAGGGCGTCGATTTGGTCTGTGAATCCTTTTTTCACCACGGCACGCAGGCCGTTGACATTCCAACTCATCAATCGCATTGCGGGAAGATGGCATCGGGGCGTTGTGCCCAGCGGGCCGCCAATTCGAGGACGTCGTCCAACGAACCTTGGGCCAGCAGGGTGTCGCCGGTTTGGTACAAATGGTTCAGATACGCTTCGCCCGTTTGGAATTCGGAGGAAGGCTCCATGTTCAAGAATTGTGACGCATCAGGGCATGGATGGATGTGCATCAAGGTGTATCCCGAAGTCTCGGGATCAAACCCCGCCACCAACATGCCCTCGACGTCATGTCCCAGCTCCACAGGGACGGGCAACCTCAAGAAGAAGGCACTCCATGGCCCCATGTAGCCCATGCTGAAGTAGGGGTAGAGCCAGGGCTTGGGGTACAAGCCAAGGGATTTCAACCCCGTCATCAGCGCTTCCGTGGCTTCGCGGATCTTGAAGGACGTCGTGGTCTCAGGCTTGAAATTCTCCAGCTTCGCCCACCGTTTGTTGGCGGTGTAGTGCTCCATCGTCCCAAGCTTCAACTTGTAGTCGAAGTCGGATTGTTGGTCGAGGATGTATCCAGGGTAGAACCACTTCCGTCCAGTGCGTTTCCCGTATTCGGCCTCCTTCAGCAGGGTGTAGGTGCCCAAACTGTATTTGCCATACGCCTCGTCGTAGAGTCCGAGCAAACTGGCCATGCTTTGGTCCCCCAAGTCGAAGTAACTCACCGCGATCAACCGGTCTCCATCGTACACGCAGACCTCACGGGTGTCAAACACGGTGCCTTGAAATCCGGCATTGAGGTACTCGGAGAGCGTGTTGTGAATGAATCCCTTGAATCTCGCTTTGTGTTGGGCGTAAAGCGCTTCTTTGTTCGCGTTGGGTTGGGCGTGGCCATAGGTCACGGTAAACCGGGATTCCACGCGTCGCATGACTTTGCGCTGGCGCGGGTTAGGCGCGTAATTCTCCAGGTTCATGCGGATGTTGACCACGCTGAACAGGCGTTCGTCGATGCACAACAAGTCCATTTTGTACAACATCACAGATCCACGGAACCACCCTGACGCGAGGTACTGGTCGTACCGGGCGCGGGAAAGGCTGCGGGGAAAGTGCGTTTGAACGAGCATGGTCAGCGAAGGTACGGGTCAGCCGTTCACAGCCAACGCTGCACGACACGGGCGAGGGACAAACTCAATCCGTTGAATGGCGGGAAAGTCAGGGGGAGCACATTGAAACGAGAGGTCTGCTTCAGCACAGAACGCATGTTGGAAAAGGCTTCGAATCCTGCCAATCCATTGGTCCGTCCCATGCCACTCGTTTGGATGCCTCCAAAGGGCAGGTTGGGGTTGGCGACGTGAAGAACCACTTCGTTGATGCCCGTCGTGCCCGCGGGAATGGTGCGCATCCACTCGGCAATTTGGGGGCCGTTTTTGGAAAAGAAGTACATGGCCAGAGGGTGGGGGTTCGCATGAACAATCCGTTGGACCTCTTGAGGTTCGCGCCAAGTCATGACAGGCAACACCGGGCCAAAAATCTCCTCCTGCATCACCTTCATGTCCAGCGTCACGTTTTCCAAAATCGTGGGGGCAATCCTCCGCGTCTCCTTGTCCCAAGTGCCGCCGTGGGCGACGTGGGCCCCTTTCGCGACGGCGTCTTCAATCAGCCCTACAACCCTTTGGAAATGGTGGTCGTTGACGATGTGGGAACGCTGGACGGACGTCAATTGCGTGGCCTCCTCGTCGCCGTACATCTCGGCGAGGCGCGCTTTCATCGCTGTGATGAAAGGCTCGGAGATGGTTTCCTCGACAAGTGCATAATCGGGGGCGATGCAGACTTGCCCGTTGTTGAGGCATTTGCCCCAAGCCATGCGGCGGGTGGCATCTGCCAGGTGCGCCGTGGCGTCCAAAACTGCCGGGCTTTTTCCGCCCAGTTCCAACGTCACGGAGGCCAAGTTGTCCGCAGCGGCCTTCATGACCTTTTTTCCGATGTTGGTGCCCCCTGTGAAGCAAATGTGTTGGAAAGGCAGGGACGTGAGGAATGCACTGACTTCAGGTCCTCCTTGAACCACAGTCACGTGTTCCTCAGGGAGGGCGTCGGACACGATGGACGCGAGGACTTTGGACGTTTCCGGGGTGTGTTCCGAGGGCTTGACGATGACACGGTTGCCGGCGGCGAGGGCACTGACCAACGGACGCAGGGTCAAAATCACGGGAAAGTTCCAAGGTGAAATGATGAGCACGTGTCCCTTGGGATTCGCCTGCACGAAGGACCGCGTGCCGAGCATCGCAAGTCCAGTGTCCACGGGCCGAGGCGCCATCCAACCACGGAGGTGTCGCCGCGCATGCATGATTTCCGCCTTCAGGGGGTAGATCTCCTGCAAGTGCACTTCTTCACGGGGCTTGCCCAGGTCGGCTGCCAGCGCCTCAATCAAGGCGTCTTCATGTGCGAGCACGGCGTTCCAAAGGCCTTGAAGTTGATCGCGGCGCTCAGCGGCTGTGGGCACGGCGTGCAGCATGCTTTGCTGCCGTTCAAAGAGGGATTGCAGGTGTTCCATGGGGGCTGCCAAAAGTAAGGCGCCTTCGTCCCCAAATGTTCAATGCGATTCTCGCGTCAATTGAGCCCAAATGGCCAGCACTTGCGGAAGGATCGCATCCTTCGGGCCATTGCGAAGAACGATGTCGGCCTTGGACACGCGTTGGGCTTCGGTCCACTGCCGCGCGAGACGCGCTCGCACCTCAGACTCCGAAGGCACGGCTTGACCGAGCTGCCTCGCACGCTCTTGCGCCCGGCGAATGCGCAAGGCTTCGGGGGCTTCCACAGTGAGTGTGACATCGCACGTGGCGTCGCTTCCCGATTCGAACAAAATGGCGGCTTCCCGAATGACCACAGGAGTGTGGGGCTGGTCTTCAAGCCAAGCGGAGAACGCGCGTCCCACGGCGGGGTGGACTTGCGCTTCCAGCCATGCGAGTTCATCGGGATTCGAAAAGACCACCTCCGCCAACGCTTCTCGGTTTACATCCACCATGCGCCCGTCTTCGTCCAATTTGGCGATGCGCGGTCCCCAACGGTCAAGGGTGGCTTGTTGCAAGGTGGCGTCCGTTTGGTACAGCCGTTTGGCTGCAGAATCGGCATCCCAGGTGGGGGCACCCAAGGCCGCAAACATCCGGGTGACCAGGCTTTTCCCGGCAGCCATGCCGCCCGTCACGCCCACCACCACCGGGCGGGAGGCGTGTTCTGAAGAACGTTGACGGACCTTGGACATGGTGCAAAGGTGCACCTTCTTCACACGTTGCCCACAGGTCCGCCCAAAATGAAGCCCACTTGTTGACCTTTGCGGCATGGCTCACCTTCTTGCTCCTTCCTTGCTCGCCGCCGATTTCGCAAACCTTCAACGCGATGTTGAGTTGGTCAATGCTTCTGCCGCCCATTGGTTTCACCTCGATGTGATGGACGGGGTGTTTGTCCCCAACATCAGCTTTGGGATGCCTGTGATGGAGGCCATTGCGCGCCACGCCCAAAAGCCGCTCGACGTGCATTTGATGATTGTCGACCCCGACCGTTACATCGACACCTTTGCCAAGCTGGGTGCTAATGTGCTGACCGTCCATGCCGAAGCGTGCACCCACCTGCACCGCACCCTGGGTGCCATTCGTGCCGCAGGCATGAAGGCGGGGGTGGCCTTGAATCCGCACACGCCTGTCGAAGGCCTTCGCGATGTGGCCAACGAGTTGGACTTGGTGTGTTTGATGAGTGTCAATCCAGGGTTTGGAGGTCAGTCCTTCATCGAGCGGACCTACGCCAAAACACGCGCCTTGCGCGCCATGCTCGAAGAAGAGGGCGCTTCAGAGGTCCTGATTGAAATTGACGGTGGCGTCGGCAACGGCAACGCGAAAGCCCTTGTGGAAGCTGGGGCCAATGTGCTCGTGGCCGGTTCTTCGGTGTTCCGCGCCGAAGATTCGATGGAAGCGGCACGCCAGCTGGCAGAATTTTGAGTTGACCCTGCGGTCATGAGGACAGGCATTTACGGCATCGCAGCGACCCGGCCTGTGACGTTGCCGGGAGATGCGCTTCACCTGGGAGTGGACGGATTCCACTTGGCGATGGCCTTCCGGAAGCCCCTTCATGCCGTCCAAAAGGCCGTCATCCACGCCGACTCGGATGTCATCTTCGGCGCCCACGGGGTCTGGATGAATGCACCCGAGAGGGATTGGCACGATCCTCAGTCCAAGTCTCAACTTAGGTCTGCGGTGGCTTCAGCGGCTGGATTTGCAGAAACAGAAGGGCCACTTCAAGGCGTCCACGGCGATGGCCTCAAGAAGTCGTTGCAACTGCATGTCGATGTGGCGCGGCAACACCCTCTTTACTGGACGACTTGCGCGTGGGGCATCCTTTTCGCGTACAGTATGGAGGAGCTTGTGGCACTCATGCGTGCCCATGCCGTGCCGGTCTCGCCAGACGAGGAGGGTGCGGGGTTGTTGCTGACCTACGGGAGCATCCTTGGGACGCGGACGTTGGTTCGAGGTGTGCACAAGTTGATGCCAGGCCAAACCCTCACCTGGACGCCCGATGCCGTAACCACCCAAGAACGCATGCCACTGAAAGAGATTGAGCGGGACATCGACGGGTTCAAGGAGGCCACGTCACTGCTTGACGACGCCTTCCATGATTCGGTGTCGAAAATGGTGGCGGTCAACCGTGAAGCAGGGTGTGCGCAGCACAACTTGCTCAGTGGGGGATTGGACTCTCGCTTGGTGGCTTTGGCCACAGCGCAACAGCTCGATGGTGCGCCCATGTCCACCCTGTGCTTTGCGGTCAAGGACTCTCTGGATGCGTCCATCAGCGCGTCTTTGGCCCATGAACACGGCTGGCAGCATCGTGCCCATGACCTTGGCCAGGGTGAATACATGATGAACACAGAAACGGTGGGGGAGTACGACGGTTGTGTCAACCACCTATCCAGTGCCCACCATCGGCATGCGTTGTCCAAAGAGCGGCTCCCCAACATGGGCCTGCTCGGCTCCGGACAAGGGGCGAACGTCCTGTTGACGGACAACCACAAATGGGGCGCAAGCGGATCGGAGGTGTTGCACGCCATGACGTTGAATGCCGCCACCCGTGGCGTGTGCAAGGACGCGGCCGAAGAGGCATGGCGGGCAACCCCGGATGTTCAGCGATTCAAGATGGTCAACAGGGGGTTTTTGTACACCAATTCGGGGGCCTACAGCACGGCCGCCTTTGGGGTGTTGTGGTCTCCGTTCACCTCGGGACAATTTGTGCGTGCCGCGCTTCGTTTGCATCCTGACATCGTGCATGGACAACGGGCATATTTGACGTGGTTGGCCGAGCGATTCCCCGCAGCCACGCATCACGTTTGGGAACGCTACAATGCGAAACCCGTGCTCGGTGCGCGCCTGCGCCGTGCGCAAGCAAGGGCCCTTTGGGGCGCACGTCTTCGCCGGGTGTTGCCTTTGCGCACCCCCAAATCGATGTCGCCCATTGAGTTGTGGATGGATTCCTCGCCAGAAATTCAGCACTTTTACAGCGACACGTTCCGCCGATTGTCCCCATTGTTGCGACATTACCCTTCCTTGGAAGCCACTGTGGTTCGAGATTTTCCAACGATGAATGCCATGAACAAAGCCTCCGTCTTGACCTTGTTGCTGGCCACCCAAGCCTGGTTTGACGCGTGAGTTCGATCGATTACGTCAAGGCATTTTTGCGTCGTCACGGCCATTGGATGATGGCGGCCAACGTCGTCACGAAGTTGCTTGGATTTGCGGCGGTGGTGTTCGTGACGCGAAACACCACAGAAGGGGACTACGGGGCCTATTCCTACGCCATGAACCTGGTCGGGGCTGTGGTGCCCTTCATGGGGTTTGGCGCCTACCAGGCGTTTCTGCGCTACGCGTCGGATGCGGCGGGGCAACGGGCGAAAAAAACGCTGTTTGCCTATGCCTTTTCTCGGGGTGTCGTGGCCTCCCTCGGGCTCATTGCGGTGCTCCAGTTGCTCGCATCCCTGTTGTGCGGAGCCATTCCTGAGAGCGTGGCGGCCTTTCGCATCGTGTCATTTGTGGTGCTGACCACCTTGGTCATGGAGTACGTCAAGAGCTACGCGCGGGCCATGCACTTGAATCACATTTCCGCCCGCATCGATGTGACGTATGCCTTGATTTTGGTCACCGCCACGGTGGGGTTGACGTTGGGCATGGGCATCTTGGGGTACGCCGTTGCGGTGGCCTCGGCGCCCTTGTTGGCGGCGTTGGGATTCGGCTTCAAGATGGGCTTGTTTGGATGGCGATGGGAGGCACTTGATTCGAAGTATGTCGGATTTTGGTCTTACGGGGTGTTCACCACCGTGGGCGCCTTGTTGGCCCAAACGTTTTACTCCGTCGACGTCTTCCTCATTGGTCATTTGGTGGGGGAGAAGGCCTCGGCCGTGGCCATCTACAGGGTGGCGTTGCTCATCCCCATGGCCACCTCCGTGTTGCCCATTTCTGTGGCCGCCACCGATTTTGTCAAGAATGCACACCAAAAGGACAATCCCCAGGCCCTCCGTGCGTACATGCGCGGCTATTGGAAAACCTTTGGGCTGTTGTCGTTTGCGGCACTTGGGGTGCTGTGGTGTCTCTCACCCTGGTTGTTGACCGTCTTTGGTGCGTCGTACACAGAAGGCGCCATGGTCATGCGGGTGTTTCTGCTCGGATCGCTCGGGGCGCATTGGTTGCGAGTTCCCTACGGCCACTTGCTGTCTGCCGTGGGTCGGGCGGATCTGAACACCTACGTGAACGGCGTGGTGCTTGCTGCGACCGTTCCCTTGTGTTGGTGGGCAATTCCAGCGCATGGCATTGTGGGTGCAGCGGGGGCGATGGCCACCATGTTGTGGGTGTCAGGCGTGCTGTACGCGTTGGTGTTTGAGCTGCACCTCCGGCGTCAGTCGCAGGTTTGACCCACCAAAGTCAGCAGCATCAGCAAATCCCCGATGCCCACGGCGCCATCTTCATTCAGGTCGCTCGCACATGCTTCGATGCAGGAGATCTCAGAGAGCAATGGCAAGACGTCTGAAGTGCCAATGGCCCCGTTCAGGTCAAAATCGCCGGGCATGGGTTCGAAGACCATGTGGTGCATCACGCTGCAAGTGGTGACTCCATTCCATGTGGCGTACATGACCAGGTCACCCATGCTCGGTTCCCATTGAAAGTCGTTGTTCACCTCCATGGATTGTCCGGTTTCGTTCTGCCAGTGAACCTCGAAAGGTGAAAGGACTTCCGGACCCAAGTTGAGGGACGCAGGGCTGCTGCACACCACGTGTTCGACCTCGGACTGAGGGCAGGGGGAATGCCCTTCCAACAGCACATGTTGTGCCATCGGGGTCAAGGCATGGGTGGTCGCGAGAAAACGCTCCTGAAGCCCGGACGGCCAATGCACCATGACCTCTTGGGGCGTTTGGTTTCTCAACCCAAACAACTCCAACTCGTTCTCTTGGCTGAGGTAGTTCTCGCCGGCATGCACAATCCGCGATTGGACCGTGCTCTCGGTGACGAGGTCGATTTGGCTTCCAATGGCTGGCCGGTTGCTCAGGGTTCCTTCCAACGCAATGCCAATGCTTTGATTGCCGTTGTCAAATCCGCTGTTCATCCAGATCCGCACCACGTGGTTGCCGATGTTGTGCATGACAAAATCAATCCATCCGTTGCGGTCAAAGTCGGCCGATGCCACGACATGGGAGTTGAGGTAGTCGGTGTCGTAAACCTCGGTTCCGAAAGGCTCAAAGACGAAGGAGGCTTCTGGTCCGTGGTTCTCGTAGAGGAAATTCTCTCCGTATGGCGAGAGGAAATCGTGCTCTGTCACAAACAGGTCCAAATCGGTGTCGTTGTCCACGTCCATCCACAACGCGCCCCAGCAGAATCGGTCAAAATTCAAGCCGTGGTTGGCTGAAAGCTCTTCGAACCCCAGGCTTGGACCTTGAACGAGAAGCTTGGAACCCAAGCCATCGCCCCCAAAGTGGGTGTTGGTGTGGAACAAATCCTGCAATCCGTCTTGGTTCATGTCGCCAAGCGAGGCGGACATGCAATCCATGACCAAGTCCATGTTGTAATCCGGTGCGACGTCGATGAAGGTGCCGTTGCCTTGGTTTTGAAAGAGGGCATTCGCGCCATTCTTGTCGTTGATGACGAAGATGTCCTGCCAACCGTCGCCATTGTGGTCCCACCAAATGCTTTGAAAACTCAGGCGGAGGTGGATGTCGATGCCTGAAGATGTGCTCACGTTGGTGAACACAAAATTCCCTTCGTTCCTCAACAAGACGTTCCTGTCGGCTGGGGTTTCTGTCATCGGGAATTCGAGGTAGCGACACAAGTGCAAATCGAGGTCGCCGTCGTTGTCCATGTCGCCAAATGACACCCCGGCAGCTTCCGTAAATTCTTGCGGCAGCCCGGAGCCCAGCCCAAAGGCGTTGGTCATGTCTGCAAAGGTCAGTCCGTCATTTCGAAAGAGGCCACACTTGCCATTCGCCTCTTGGACAAACAAGTCGTCGTCCCCATCGTTGTCCAAATCAATCCACACGATGGCTTTGACTTCGCTGGTCATCTGCCATGGCAGGGTCACGAGGTCAAATCCCCCGTTCTGGTCGTTGACCCAACTTCGAAGGGTGCCATCGGAGCTGCCCAAGGTCAGGTCGGGCCAGCCGTCGTTGTTCCAGTCGGCCGTACTGACTGCAGCCCCGTATGTGCCGTTCCAATTGGTTTGGGTGATGCCCAACTCTGGGGCCGCATTTTGAAACACCTGGGCCTGGATTGCGCTCACTTGAAGCGCAACCAACACACAAAGCCAAGGGATGTGGTGGCGGAACAAAACCATTGAAAGCAGTCTCGCTCTCAATTTACGGGTTCAGTTCAACAGTCAGGTCTTTTTCGGAAAGAGATTGATGAATCGGGGCGAGTTCATCGTAGCTGCCACTTTTGACGTTGCACTTGCCTTTGAAGTGGACAATCATCGCGCATTGCTCCGCCTGTAGGGCGTCGTGTCCGCACGTGCTGATGAGGCACTCAATGACGTGATCAAACGTGTTGTGGTTGTCGTTGAACAAGACAATGTGCCATTCATCGTCAAGCAAGACGTCCGTCAAGACGTCTTCTTGGGTCAGGGTGTCAGAACAGCGAACACGGAGCATCAGGGCATTCTTTCGTGTCGCAAAGATAGCAGGTCATGCTTGCCTAGACGGGCTTGGTGCCCCGAGTTGCGGGAATTCGAACTTGAACGGCATGAAGGTGTTCTTAATTGAGCACCCGCTTCCATGAAAAAGAATTCCATCCTGATTGTTGGGCTCGGCGTACCGAGCGAATTGACCGACGTATTGCTGCGTGAGGGATGCGACATTCTGCGCTCCGAGACGCCGCTCCAAGCAGCGCTCGTGTTGCTTCGAGGCGACGCGCAGGCTGTGTTGACCGTGGGAGATTTAGGTGAGGAGTGGGTAGAGTTCACCGATGTCGCCCTCACCATGGGCAAGTTGGTGGCTGTGGACAGCATGGTCACCGTCCCGGTGATGGCTTCTATGAGAGCCAACGGCAATGGCAATGGCAACGGCAACGGCAACGGCAATGGCAATGGCAATGGGCACAGCAATGGGCACAGCAATGGCAACGGCAATGGGGTGCATCACGAAGATGAGCCCATGGGCTTGAGCGTACCTGAAGTGATGGAACTCATTCATCGCCGTGTGTCTGAACCCACAGCCAATGTGGAACACATCTACACGAAGGTGGGCAACAAGCTGCGTAAAGTTCCTCTGGATGACATCCTCTACATCGAAGTGGAAGGGAAGTACAGTGCCCTTCAGGTTCGCGACCGCAAGTACAACGTCAAGGCCTCATTGAAGGACCTCCTTCAGAAGTTGCCGACAAACCGCTTTGTACGCGTCTCGCGCAACTTCGTGGTGAATCTCAGCCGCATCCAGCACATTGACACCTTCCAGTACACGGTAAAGGTGGGAGACATGGAGATTCCCATCAGCCGCACCTACAAAGAAGAGTTGATGCGGCACATCAACCTCATCTAATTCCGGAAGACGAATCCAACCCGACGCAACAAGCGGCTTGTTTCGGGGGCTTTGATGCGGGTGCCCCCCTGTGAAAGGGTCCACGCGCCGCGCTCGCATTCGAGAAGCCACTGTCCCGATTTGGGATGCCACGTGACGACATCCCCTTGAAAGAGCCATTCGTTGTTGATGTCTTTCACCCCAAAGCACCGGTCTTTGTCCGAATAATGGAGACAGTCGCCTCGCCACCAAAACCCGTCGGGACTGCTCCACACGCGTCCGCCCATGTGACGCTCATAGCCCACGATGTGGTCTCCATTTCGAAGGCGCCAACGAACTTCAAAAGGGGTGTCCATGTGCCGAAGGTGCGCCGTAATTTTGAGACATGGATTCACCCAAACCTCACAAGTCATCCGAGGGGAACGAGGAAGCCCTCGTGCGCCGACACTTCATTCAGCAGATCATCGATGCCGACCAAGCGGCGGGGCTGCACGAAGGACGGGTTCACACGCGGTTTCCACCTGAGCCCAACGGCTACCTGCACATCGGGCATGCCAAGGCGATTTGCGTGAATTTTGGTTTGGCTGCCGAGTACGGCGGCACGGTCAATCTCCGTTTTGACGACACCAATCCGGTCAAGGAAGACACAGAGTACGTCGACGCCATCCGTCGGGACATTGCTTGGCTGGGTTTTGAATGGAACGGAGGCGAGCACTACACCAGCGATTACTTCGAGACGCTGTACGGCTACGCTGTCAAGTTGATTGAGGATGGCAAGGCCTACGTGGATGAACAAATGGCAGAGGACATCGCCGCCCAAAAAGGCACGCCCACGAAGGCGGGCACCCCAAGCCCATTCCGCGACCGCCCCATCGAAGAGAACCTGCGGTTGTTCCAAGAAATGAGGGAGGGAAAGCATCCAGAGGGGAGCATGGTGTTGCGCGCCAAAATCGACATGGCGCATGCCAACATGCACATGCGCGACCCTTTCATGTACCGAATCAAATTTGCCCATCACCATCGCACGGGAGATGCTTGGTGCATCTATCCCATGTACGACTTTGCCCATGGCCAGTCGGACAGCATCGAGGGCATCACGCATAGCTTGTGCTCCCTGGAGTTTGAGAACCATCGGCCTCTGTACGACTGGTACATCGAGCACTTGGGCATTTTCCCGTCCAAACAGCGAGAGTTCGCGCGTTTGAATTTGAACTACACCATCATGTCGAAGCGGAAGCTGCTTCGGTTGGTGGAAGACGGCGTGGTCGATGGCTGGGACGATCCCCGGATGCCCACCATCAGTGGATTGCGTCGACGAGGGTACTCCCCGGAAAGCATCCGTGAATTCTGCGACCGCGTCGGGGTGGCCAAGCGCAACAACGTCATCGACGTGGGGTTGCTTGAATTCGCGTTGCGGAACCACTTGAATGCGGTCGCCACGCGTGCCATGGCGGTGCTTCGTCCGGTCAAGCTTGTGGTGACCAATTATCCGGAGGGCCAAATCGAGTGGCTGCCCACAGAGAACAATCCTGAAGACGCGCAAGCCGGCACCCGCGAACTGCCATTCAGCCGGGAGTTGTTCATCGAAGCAGACGACTTCAAAGTGGAGGGCGTCAACAAGAAGTGGTTCCGCCTGGCGCCTGGTCGCTCAGTGCGGTTGAAGTCGGCCTACATCGTGACTTATGTGGACCACGTGGAGGATGCCGAGGGCAACGTCACGGAGATTCATGTGGAGTACCATCCCAACAGCAAAAGCGGGTCAGACACCAGCGGCATCAAGGCCAAGGGGACCTTGCACTGGGTGGAGTGCAACCACGCTGTGGATGCTGAAGTGCGGCTGTACGACCGTTTGTTCTTGGATGAAAGCCCTGACGGCCACAAGGACAGGGACTTTATGGAATTTGTGAATCCTGCGTCGCTCGAAGTGTTGAAGGGATGCAAGGTGGAGCCCGCATTGGCCCAAGCTGAAGTGGGTGAGCCTTGGCAGTTCACGCGCTTGGGCTACTTCACGTTGGATTCAAAGCTTGCGACCGAAGAAAATCTGGTCTTCAACCGCGCCGTGACCCTCAAGGACGGCTGGAAGGGGTGAGCCCCATTTCCTTTCCGAGGCGCAGCATGAGTTGCTTGGCCTCGACAGGATCGTTGTGAATGTCTCCTTCGAGAATGGCCTCCTTGATGGCGTTTTTGATGTCGCCTACGGGGCGTGAAGGAGGGATGCCAAACGCTTCCATGATTTCCTCCCCTGAGACCGGTGGCTGGAAATTCCGGATGTGGTCTTTCTCTTCGACTTCCTTCAACTTCTCGACCACGATGTCGTAGTTGCGCAGGTAGCGCTCAACCTTGGCTTCGTTCTTCGACGTGATGTCCGCCCGGCAAAGCACCATGAGGTCGTCGATGTCATCTCCGGCCTCGAAGAGGAGGCGACGGATGGCACTGTCGGTCACGACGTCTTTGGTCAAGGCAATCGGCCGCAGATGCAGCAAGACCAATTTCTGGACGTACTTCATCTTGGCGTCCATCGGCAATTTCAAACGCGCAAAAATTTTGGGCACCATGCGTGCACCTCGGTCCTCATGGCCGTGAAATGTCCATCCGGCGCGGGCGTCAAAGCGCTTGGTCGGCGGTTTGGCGATGTCGTGCAGAATGGCGGCCCAACGAAGCCACAGCGAGTCGCTCGACTCCGAGACGTTGTCGAGGACCTCAAGGGTGTGGTAGAAATTGTCCTTGTGTCCAATGCCTTTTCGCCACTCCACGCCCTGAAGCGCCACCATTTCGGGGAAGAATTGGTGGAGGAGCTTGGTCTTGAAGAGCAGTTTGAATCCGCGAGAAGGACGCGGAGACAAGATGATCTTGTTGAGTTCCGTGTGGATGCGCTCCGCCGAAATGATTTCAAGACGTCGCGCGTTGCGGCGGATGGCTTCCAAGCTGCCCTCCTCAATGCGGAACCCGAGTTGAGAGGCAAAGCGCACCGCCCGCATCATGCGCAGGGGGTCGTCGCTGTACGTGACGTCAGGATCCAAGGGGGTGCGGATCCACTTTCGATCCAAGTCGTCCAGGCCGCCAAAGGGGTCCACCAACTTGCCGAAGGAATCGGCATTCAGACTGATGGCCATGGCGTTGATGGTGAAGTCCCTGCGGTTCTGGTCGTCTTCGAGGGTGCCGTCTTCCACCACAGGCTTTCGGCTTCCTCGGGTGTAACTCTCTTTCCGTGCGCCCACGAATTCGATCTCGTAATCCCGTGCCTTGAACATTGCCGTGCCGAAATTCTTGAAGACGTGCACCTGCTTGATGCCCATCTGGCTGGCCGTGGCCCGGGCCAGTTCAATGCCGCTGCCCTCCGTGACGATGTCGATGTCCTTGCATGGACGGTCCAAGAGCAAGTCGCGCACAAACCCGCCAATGACAAAGGCGCGTTGTCCACGCTCGTCGGCCAGTTCGCCGATGCGTTTGAAGACGGGGTGGGTGAGGTGAGAAGCAAGGTTCATGGGGCGGCACAAAGGTACGCCTTGGGCCTTGGCAGGACGCCATCAAATCATGCCGATCATTTCCGAATGAACGAGAACCGACCGGCTGCATCAAAGGCAACCATCATGGAAGGCTGGCCTGCCCCGGCGGCCTCTTGTTGGCGGTGTGTGCTCACGTGGTCGACACCCTCTCGAAGCACGGTTGGGACGTCGCGAAAACCCTTGGGCGTGGGGCCGCCGGTGACATTGGCGCTCGTGGAGGCCATGGGCTTTCCCAAGCCCCGAATCACGTAGGCGCTGTACGGATCCCGAATGCAGCGGATGGCCAAGCTGCCGTTGCTGCCAAGCAAGAGGGAGGAGACCCCTCGTCCTTCGGGGTACACCACGGTGGTGGGACGGTCGGCGTGTTCCATCAGGTCCCAAGCCGCTTCCGGCACATCTGGAACGAGCTCCTCCACATGGCCTTCATCGGCCACCAAGACAAGCACGGGGTGCTCGGGGTGCCTGGATTTCAATTCATTCAGCCGCTTGACCGCGTCGTCATTCGTCGCGTCACAGGCCAAACCCCACACCGTGTCTGTGGCATGAAGCAGAATGCCTCCCTCGCGCAACACCTTGACGGCTTGACGTGCATCGTCGTGCCACGGTTCGGAAGACTTTCGTGAGGGAGCCATGTCAGGAGCGATGCTGCGCGAGCCAAGCTTCGACTGCAGTCTCCACGCGCGCCAAAGGTTCGTCTTGTGCGTCTCCCTCGAACGTATTGCCCGTGACCTTTTCGTACAACTCCACGTAACGCTTGGTGACAGTGTCCAAGAAGGCATCGTCCATGTGGGGTGGCGTTTGGCCATCCTTGCCCATGAAGTCGTTTTCCATGAGCCATTCGCGCACGAATTCCTTGCTGAGTTGCTTTTGGGGTTCGCCCGTGGCTTGGCGCGCTTCGTAGCCCTCTGCATAAAAATAGCGGGAGCTGTCCGGCGTGTGGATCTCGTCGATGAGCGTCAGCTGTCCATCACGCAGTCCAAACTCGTATTTGGTGTCCACCAGGATCAGTCCTTGTTCGGCAGCCATCTCTGTGCCACGCTGGAACAGGGCGCGGGTGATGCGTTCCAATTCGGCCCACAATTCTGGCGTGACGATGCCTTTGGCCAAAATGTCGGCAGGGGCAATGTCTTCGTCGTGGCCTTCCTCGGCCTTGGTGGCCGGGGTGATGATGGGCTCCGGAAAGCGGTCGTGCTCCTTCATGCCGTCGGGCATGGGCGCGCCGCACAATTCACGGTGTCCCGCCTTGTACTGGCGCCAAGCATGCCCAGTGAGGTAGCCACGAATGACCATCTCCAAACGGATGGGCTCGCACTTGTGGCCGATCGTGACGTTGGGGTCAGGGGTGGCCACGTTCCAGGTGGGAACGATGTCGCCGACGGCGTTCAAGAAATGAGACGCCACGCCATTCAGGACTTGCCCCTTGAACGGAATGCCACGCGGCATGACCACGTCAAACGCGCTGATGCGGTCGGAGACGACGGCCACCATCAAATCGTCGCCAATGGTGTACATGTCGCGCACCTTTCCATGGTACGCATTTGTTTGTCCAGTAAACTGAAAATCAGTATTTCGAATGGCTTTCATTCGTGTGTTTGTTCAGGTTTGTTTGAGGGAGTGGCGAGTCGCGCTTCCCGGGCCGCTTTTTTGGCCTCGCGTCGCGCTTCGGCTTCCTCGGCACGCTTGGCGTCGTCCACGTCAAAACGATCGACGATGGAGCTGACCAAGCGGTGGCGAATGATGTCCATGCCCGTCAGGCGCACGGTGGAGATGCCTTCCACATCCTTGAGGATGCGCAACGCGTCCAACAACCCCGACCGCTGGTTGCGGGGGAGGTCCACTTGCGAGCCGTCGCCCGTGATGACGAATTTGGCGTCGCGCCCCATGCGGGTCAGGAACATGCGCATTTGGGCGGTGGTGGCGTTTTGGGCTTCGTCGAGGATGACAAAGGCCTTGTCCAGCGTCCGGCCGCGCATGAACGCCAACGGGGCCACTTCGATGACGCCCTTTTCCATGTGGTCGGCCACGCGCTCGTAGGGCAACATGTCCGTCAGGGCATCGTAAAGCGGCTGGAGGTAGGGGTCGAGCTTTTCCTTGAGATCCCCTGGCAAAAAGCCGAGGTTTTCACCGGCCTCCACTGCAGGGCGCGTCAAGATGATTTTTTTCACGCGACGGTCCTTCAGCGCGGCCACCGCCATCGCAACAGCGGTGTAGGTTTTGCCCGAGCCCGCGGGGCCCACCGCGAAGACCATGTCGTGGTGCCGAATGGCTTCCACCAACCGGCGTTGGTTGGGCGTGCGGGCCGTCACCTTCAATCCACCTGGGCCATAGACGATCACGTCCTCATGGGATGCATTCTGAAGGAGGGACGCTTCTTCGGTTTTGGTCAGGCGATCGATGTCGTCTTCCCCGAGGGTGTTGTATCGGTCCACATGCCAAATCACCATGCGCATCACTTCTTCGAAACGGCCGAGGTCTTCGCGGTCGCCCATGGCTTTCAATTCCGTGCCCCGCGCAACGATGCGCAGCTTGGGGAATCGGGTTTTGAGCGCGCGCAGGTTGGCGTTCTCCTGACCGAGAAAAGCCATCAGGTCGAGACCCTCGAGCGAAAGAATGGTTTCATGCATGTGGAGGACAAAAGTAGCTTTCTCACCTTTGCGTTCGTGACCGCAATCACCCTCATCAGCGATTTTGGGGCCGACAACATGTATGTGGGCCTTCTGAAGGGCAGCATACTCAAGCGAATGCCCGAGGCGCAAATCGTCGATTTGACCCACAGCATCCGCAAATTCGACCCGGTTCACGCGGCCTTCGTGCTTCGCGCGGCCATGGACGTGTTTCCCAAAGGCACGGTGCACGTCATTGGCATCAATGCGGTCGAGACCCCCGACCACCCGCACCGCATCGTTATGTTGAATGGCCAGTATTTCATCGGGGCGGACACCGGGATCTTTCAGCTCATGGGGGCCAAACAACCCGACGCCGTCTTCGACATGTCTGGCGTGCAAACCGACGAAGACTTCCCGACGTTCCCAGAACGTTCCCTCTTCGTGCCGGCAGCCACCCACCTCGCGAAAGGTGGCATTCCGGAAATGCTCGGGCGCCCCGCGTCGCTGGTGACCCAGGCTGAAAACGTGCGGCCTGTCATTGAAGGCAATGCACTCGTCGGCCACGTGCGGCATGTCGATGGCCGTGGCAATTGCATCACGGACATCGACCGAAGCTTGTTCAAAGAAGCGGGCCGCGGCAGGCAGTTCTTCATCGACATGCGCCGCGCCCGAAGTGACATTCGCCGCATCGCCACCACCTACACCGATGGCACGCCCGGGGAACCGGTGGCCATGTTCAATGCGATGGGGTTGCTGGAAATCGCCATTTGCATGGGCGGTTCGGGATCGGGCTATGGCGGCGCCACGGACTTGTTGGGGTTGAAGTACGAAGACCCGGTGCGCATCGAATTCGCGGCTGCACAAGCCGCCCCAACGCTGGAGTTGTGATTGTTCGGATTGTCCGGTTGACCTTGAAGCAGGAGCACCTTGCCGCTTTTGAGCGTCTGTTCCATGCCCACCATGACGCCATCGAATCCCAACCCGGGTGCCGCGGTGTGGAATTGTTGATCGACCCTGCCCATCCTTGTGTGCGGGGCACCTTAAGTCGCTGGGACGCAGAATCGGACCTGAATGCGTACCGTGCCTCCGCGCTCTTCGGAGAGATTTGGCCTGCGACCAAAGCGATGTTTGACGCGCCTCCGATGGTGTGGACCTACGAAGTCGGAGAGGCGGGGTAAAGGCTATCTTTGGCCTTCGATTCATGCGCGCACTTGTCCTCAAAGAAATCCGGAGTTTTTTCAGTTCTCTGCTTGGCTACACCGTGGTTGCGGTGTTCTTGCTCTTCACGAGTCTGTTCTTGTGGCTTTTTCCCGGAGGATGGAATATTCTGGACGGGGGCATGGCCACTTTGGATCCGTTTTTTGCCATGGCTCCATGGGTGCTCATGTTTCTCATTCCCGCGATCACGATGCGTTCGTTTGCGGAGGAGCATCGTGCAGGGACGCTTGAGCTGCTTTTGACGCGACCCCTGACCGAGGGGCAAGTGGTTTTGGCCAAGTTCATTGGTGCTTGGGCCGTGTCCATCGCCGCATTGTTGCCCACGCTGTCCTTCGTGCTCGTCGTGGGCATGTTGGGGCGACCTTCGTGGAATTTGGATTTGGGCGCCGTGTGGGGCTCGTACTTGGGCCTGATTGTTTTCTCAGGCGCCCTCACCGGCATTGGTGTGGTCGCGTCCAGCTGCACGATGCAGCCCCTCGTGGCCTTTTTGTCGGCCATGTTGACGTCCATCGTGGCGTACTTCGGATTCGGCGCCCTTGCAGATTTTGCGTGGCTGGGTTCGTGGGAGCATGCTTTCGTGCAGCTTGGCATGGAGTCGCACTTCGACGCCATGAGCCACGGCCGTTTGGATTCGCGAGACGTCTTGTATTTCGTGGCTTGGATGGCGCTATCGGTGCTGGTGTCTCGATTTGTCTTGGCGCTGCGCAGGGGGCGTGTGCTCCGGGAAGGCACGGCCTTGATGCTCTCGACTGCGGTGTTGGGGGTGGTGATTGTGCTGAGCCAGTTGGTGCACGGTGCCGTCGATTTGACAGCGGAAAAGCGGCACACTCTGGCGGAGGGCACGGTCGCCCTTTTGGAGGGATTGCAGGACGACGTGCTTGTGACGTGTTACCTGACAGGGGAGTTGCCGCAAGAGTGGAAGCGTCTGGAATCGGAAGTCGAGTCCTTGTTGCAGCGCATGGCCCAAGCAAGTGGGGGGCGCCTGGCGTTTCAGTTCGTCGACATCTACGACATCGACGATGCCCAAACCATCGGCCAAAACGAGCAAGCCTTGTTCGAGCGGGGGTTGGAGTTCACGCGCATCGCGTTTGAAGACAACGGTCGCCAAGCCTTCCAGACCATTTGGCCGGGAGCCATGATTTCGTTCCGAGGCGAAGAGAGCCCCGTTCAGTTCTTCGGCAGCGAGATCCCGCAGGCGGACCAGGCCATGATTCAAGGATCGATCAACACCCTGGAATTCAACTTGGCGTCGGGCATCCGAAACAGCACGGCGTTTGAATCCAAGAGCATCGCCATTTTGGAGGGGCACGGCGAGCTGGAAGATTTGGCCATGATCGACTTGGTGTCGACCCTTGAAGAGGACCACCTCGTGGCCCGGGTGGAGCTGGACGGCCGTTTGAACGTGCTTTCCGAAAAGCTCGAAGGCATGCGCTATCGCACAAACCGGTACGACTTGCTCATCGTGGCCAAGCCGGACAGCGTGTTCCCGGAGAAGGACAAGGTGATTTTGGACCAATTCCTCATGAACGGGGGACGGATTCTGTGGATGGTGGACCCGGTGCTCACGGATTTGGACAGCTTGCGCCAAACCAAGGAGACCTTTGGGGTGGAAAACCAAATCGGCCTCTACGACCAGCTCTTCGATTACGGCGTGCGCTTGAATCGCAATCTGATCATCGACCCGCAATGCGCGCCCATTCTGCTCGATGCGGGCCCCATGGGCAACCAGCGCAACATGCAGCTGTTCAACTGGTATTTCGCCCCGTTGTCCATGCCGCTGGGGACGGGACACCCCATCACCAACAATTTGGACCCCATCCACTTCGATTTTGTGTCGTCGATGGACTTGGTGAACACCCAAGAAGACGTGACGTCGACGATGTTGCTTACGTCCAGTGAACGGGCCAAGACGTACCGCGTCCCCGTTCGGATTTCGAGCGGCATTGTCGATTTGGATCCAGCTTACTTCGCGGAGGGAAACACCCCCAATGCGGGCTTTGCTGCGCTGTTGGAAGGGACGTTCCGTTCCCACTACGCACAAACCTTGCCCAGCGCCCTGCGCGACGATGCGGACTTCGCGTTCCGTGCGTCGAGTGCCCCCACAGCCATGGTGGTCATCTCCGACGGGGACGTGGCGCGAAACCGCTTCCGTTCGGACGGGCGCGTCTTGCCTTTGGGCTACGACCGATACGCAAGACGGGTTGTGTACGACAACAAAGAGTTCTTGCTCAACGCCATCAATTACTTGCTCCAAGAAGACGCGCTCATCAGCGTCCGATCTCGAAGCATTCAACTTCGATCTCTTGACGACGCACGCATTCGGGCGGAACGCAGCGGATGGCAATTCGTGGCTGTGGGCATGCCGTTGCTCGTGGTGATGCTGTTGGCGGGCGCGGTGTTGACGACGCGTCGCCGGTTGTTTGGTCGAGCTGCTTAATCCCATTCCTCATGCATTCAAATTTGCGCATCCTTTACATTCTCGTCGCCCTCACCTTGGTGACCGCTGGCGTATGGTGGTTGCAGGGCAATCAGGGGCGCCTTGACCGCATTGAAGGGACGGACTTCGGCATTGTGGATACTTCGAAGGTGGACAAAATCTTCATCGCCGACATGGACGGTGTGGAGGTGACGCTGACCCGTCCTGAACGCGGACGCCTTTGGGATGTGAACGGCAAATACAAAGCCCGCGAGGACGCAGTGAAGTTGTTGCTCAAGACGTTCCGACGGGCTGCTGTGCAAGGTCCGGTGGCCGAAGCCGCTCAGGAAAATGTGGTTCGTTTGATTGCCGCCCGAGGCAAGAAGGTGGAAATCTATCAGGGTGGGGACCAGCCGGTGAAGACGTGGTACGTCGGCACGGCGACCCCGAGCCACACGGGCACGTACATGGTCTTGGAAACCCCAGAGGGGCGAGGATCCGAACCCTACGTGGTTCACATGGAAGGGTTCACGGGGTATTTGAGCACACGCTTTTTCACGTCTGAACGGGAGTGGCGCTACACAGGCATCTTCGATCACCCCAAACGCACGCTGCGTGAAGTGGAAGCGCGCATCTTGGAAGAGGACGGCGAGTCTTACGCACTGACGGCCCAAGACGACGGAGGGTTGGTGTTGTCGGATTTGGAAGGCAATCCATTGCCTTACAGCGACACCACGGGCGTGCAAGACCACTTCTTGCGGTTCAAGAAAGTCCACCTCGAAACCTTCCGTTCGCGGCTGGACCCCCAAATGGAGGACAGTTTGAGAACGGCGTCGGCTGCGTTTGAGCTTTCGGCCGTGGGCAAGGATGGCAAGCGCGCCAACATCTACGTGCATTGGAAGCCGGGATCAGGTCAGCCCAACGACCTTGGCGTCGTGGAGGAACACGACATGGAGCAGTTGTACGGCGTCACGGATGACGGCGAAGTCGTGTTGCTTCAACGGTTTGTGTTCGACCCGTTGATTCGCCCACTCAGCGAGCTGCAGAAGAATCCGATTCCACCTGTTGCGTCAGCTGGGCTGCCCATTCCGACCAACTGAGTCGCTTTTTGATCTGCTTGAAGGCGGCGTCGATGTCTGCGGACTGGGCCAGCCACGGTTTGGACATGGCCTCGGACAAAGCCGAAATGTTGCTCGGCGGGACCAGGCGTCCCGTCAATTCGGGCACAATGCTGTTGGACAAGTCGCCCACATCCGAGGCGATGACTTTGCGTTCGTGATGCAGGGCAAGGGCCGTGACGCCACTCTGTGAGGCTTCAACATAGGGAAGGACAAGGTTGTCTGCTGCCGCAAAGTAGACGGGCACGTCTCGGTCGTCGATGAATTCATTGTGCACCACCACACGATTCTCCAAGCGGTGTTGGGCAATGAGCTTGGCATAAGGTTCCCACGAACCGTAGCATTCCCCGGCCACGACCAACACGTGGTCTTTGGGCAATCTGGCCAGCGCTTCGAGAAGCACGTGCAAGCCTTTGTAGGGACGAATCAGCCCAAAAAACAAATGGACATGCGCCTTGTCGTCCAGGCCAAGTTTTCGTCGTGCTTCCTTTTGGCCCACGGCACTGGCGAGATGGTCGTACAAGGGATGAAACAAGGTGTGTGGATGCCAAGCTGAAAGGACTTCACTGACGGGCTGGCTCAGCGTCACCACGCCATCCACAGCCCTTAGGAAGCGCTCAGTCAACCGTCGATCCCAGCCACGCCCGTCGTGGGAGGAGGCGTTGTGCATCAATGCGAGCACCCGGCTGATGCCATGGCGCTTGGCTTCGCGCGCGACGCCGGTCAAAGCAGGGGCCAACGCCGCATGCCAAAACGGAAGAATCGCCACGTCGCTGTGGGCGGCCAATTGCCGTCCAGTTGCTTTCCAACTGAAAGGGTTCAGGCTGTCCAACGGAGCGGGCATGTCCACATCGCGAATGGACGCACCAGGTTCCCATTGGGATGTGCCTGGAAACAACAAGGAGGGATACTGACGGCGCCAAGTCAGGCAATGCACCTCGTGACCATGGTCTTTCAAGGACCGCGCCATCGCCGCATTGAACTGAGCGATGCCGCCGCGGTAGGGAGGGAAGGTGGAAGCAATGCCCAAACGCATGCTGCAATTTGGGGCAAGAACAGGTCCGCACCAACCTATCTTCGCTTCATGAATGCCTATTTGGTTGACGGCGTGCGCACGCCGATTGGTTCGTTTGGGGGAACATTGTCTCCCGTTCGTACAGATGATTTGGCGGCACATGCCCTGCGTTCCTTGATGGAACGCCACCCCAACCTGGACCCCATGACAATTGGCGATGTGCTGATGGGCTGTGCCAATCAGGCGGGAGAAGACAACCGAAATGTCGCGCGCATGGCCAGCCTGCTCGCGGGGTTGCCCCAAGAAGTCCCCGCGGAGACGATCAACCGCCTGTGTGCTTCAGGTCTGGCCGCGTCGGTGCACGCATCTCGCATGCTTAACATGGGCGATGCCCAGGTGGTGCTTGCGGGAGGTGTCGAGCACATGACGCGCGGGCCTTGGGTGCTGAGCAAGGCGTCCAAGCCATTTGGCCGCGACATGGAATTGCACGACACCAGCTTCGGCTGGCGGTTCGTCAATCCACGACTGGATGCGCTTTACGGAACCGAAGGCATGGGCCAAACGGCTGAGAACCTCGTGGATTTGCACCACATCAGCCGAGAAGACCAGGATGCGTTCGCGTACCGAAGCCAAATGAAGGCGGCTGCAGCCCAGAAGGAGGGACGCCTTGCTGAGGAGCTCGTGAGCGTGAGCATCCCCCAACGGAAGAAGGACCCCATCTCTTTTGAGGCTGACGAATTCATCAAACCGGGCACCACGCCTGAGATCTTGGCCAAGTTGCGTCCCGCATTTCGCAAGGAAGGAGGCAGTGTCACGGCAGGAAATGCCAGCGGTCTGAATGACGGTGCGGCTGCGCTGTTGTTGGCCAACGAAGAAGGGTTGAAATCACAAAGCCTGGAACCGTTGGCACGCATGGTTTCCTCTGCCGTCGTGGGGGTTCCGCCTCGCATCATGGGCATTGGGCCTGTGGAAGCCTCCAACCGCGCGCTTGCCAAAGCGGGCATTGGCTTTGACGACCTCGATGTGATTGAATTGAACGAGGCATTTGCGGCCCAAAGTTTGGCGTGCATTCGCAGTTGGAACTTGGCCGACGACGATGCCCGAATCAACCCCAACGGCGGTGCGATTGCCTTGGGTCACCCGTTGGGGATGACAGGTGCACGCATCTTGTTGGCTGCGGCACGTCAATTGCAGCGGACGGGTGGGAAGTATGGACTGGTGACGTTGTGCATTGGGGTGGGACAAGGCTACGCAGCCGTCATCGAAAATGCCCAGCGCTAATCCCATGGTGTACGCCTTTCGCAACATGGTGCCGGTGGTTCACCCGACGGCATTCGTTCATCCTCAGGCCACGCTGATCGGTCATGTGACCGTGGGGCCAGATTGCTATGTGGGGCCGCATGCGGTGTTGCGCGGCGATTGGGGCAAAATTGAATTGGAACGCGGCGTCAATGTGCAAGAGGGATGTGTCATTCACATGTTTCCAGGCACCACGGTTCACCTCGCAGAAGGAGCGCATGTGGGGCACGGAGCCATGGTGCATGGCGCAACCTTGGGCAAGAACTGCATGATTGGCATGAATGCCGTCATCCTGGACGACGCGGTCATCGGGGAGGAGTGCATCGTGGGCGCTTTGGCCTTGATCAAGGCGCGGTCGGTGTTCGAACCCAGAAGCCTGATCGTGGGACATCCTGCCGAAGTCAAAGGGCAAGTCAGCGACGCCATGGTGGCCCACAAGACCGAAGGCACGGCCCTGTACCAGCGCCTTCCGGCGGATTGCCATGACAGCTTGGTCGAAGTCGAGCCACTCGCAGAGGCACCTCAGGACCGTGTGGAGGATTTCCCCTCCTTTGAAACGTGGCAAAAGCGCAAGGACAAAACTTCCTGACGGTGGGACGTTCTGGCCGAAGGATTCAGGAATTCAAGCAATTCCGCGTGCACGACGATGCCTGTGGCATGAAAGTCGGAACGGATGCGCTGCTGTTGGGTTCCTGGGCCGGGACCACAAGCACAGAGGCTGGCCAATCCGTGCAACGCATCCTCGACATTGGAACGGGGTCTGGCGTGCTTGCCCTGATGTTGGCACAGCGCTTCCCAACGGCGTTAGTCGATGCGGTGGAACTCGAGCCCGAAGCCGCCCAACAAGCCTCTGAAAACGTGGCTCAAAGCCCATTTTCGAATCGCATCCAAGTGCATCAGCGCGCAATACAAGGGTGGTCCAAAGAAGCGGACCTCATTGTGTGCAATCCCCCGTTTTTCCACAACCACCCCAAGAGCCAGGACCGCAAGCGCAATCTGGCCAGGCATGACGACACCTTGCCATTGCGCGTCTTGTTCAGCACAGCTTCAGCCTGCCTACATGCACAAGGGAGCTTAGACCTAGTGTTTCCAGAGGATCGCGCTCAAGAAGTCGCAGAGGAGGCCCAAAAGCATGAATTCATCCTCCATGCAAAGGTTGAGCTGCGCGCCACGCCAGGACACGAAGTCATTCGAAGCCTTTGGTCATGGCGCAAAGCCGAGACCTCAGAGGTGCTTTTCAAGACGTGGGACTTGGAAGCCCAAGCAGGGCAGGGGAAGTGGTCTGAAGCCGTGGCGTCGAGACTTGCGCCGTTTGTCGATTGAGTTGTGGGCTTTTAGCAGCCCAACACGCGACGCAATTTGGTCACCTGGGCCTCCCAGAGGTCCTTGGCATCTTCGACTTCATCGTCGTCGGCAAAGTCGGTGATCAAAAGAGAATTCTCGCCGGTGAGGTCGTCCACACGGATGCGCAATTCGAAGAAGGTGTCTTCGCCTTCTTCCTCGGCCTCGAGCCACCGGAACTTGACAAAGTCGTCTTTCTTTTTGCTGATCATGCGCGCAGACTCCTCGCTGCCATCCCAAAAGAAGATGTGAACGTCTTTCTTGATGTTGACGTCATCACAGAACCACTCGGCCAAGCCAGAAGGCGTGCTGATGCAGTTGTACAACACTCCTTTGGAGCTGTTCAAAGGGATTTCGAGTTGAAACTTCACTTTTTCGGCGGTAATCATGGTCGTTGAGTCATTGGAATGAGGCATGCAAACCTCGCATCTTGGCGGAATAACCTTTAGAACCGCCCGAGGTTCACAAGATACGGCAGGATTTGTTGAATCGAGTCCATAAAAGAGTGTGAAATCAAGTCTAATCGTTATACCTTCGCCGCCCGTTCGGCGGGGTAGCTCAGCTGGTTAGAGCGCAGGATTCATAATCCTGAGGTCGGGGGTTCGAGCCCCCCCCCCGCTACAAGAGGCCTTGCATCACGCAGGGCCTTTTTTGTGTCCAAGAGTGGGATTCAGCGGTTCACTGTCGACATCGGTGTGACTGATGAAACGATGAATTTTATTCCACACAATCAAAGGCTGAGGAAATATGCCACAGTAGGATAAAAAAGGAGGCTGCCGAGGACGTTTTTGTTGAAGGTGTTTTCTTGTCGTGAGTGCCAGCATGCCAAAAACAACAAGGTAAATTGA